>JAESGP010000147.1_pt1 | contig 37100 bp, 32 predicted proteins | sample 9269741 | NCBI WGS metagenome assembly JAESGP01 (sample SAMN15720684, study PRJNA650882) | algae metagenome | isolation source: Desmonostoc vinosum HA7617-LM4 and co-occurring heterotrophs from cave wall | place: USA: Waikapalae cave, Hawaii | collected 2011-05-27 | reverse complement strand
GAAGGAATAGGAATTGATGTAGGACTAACAAGTTTCATTGCAACTTCTAATGGTCTTTTAGTCAAACGTCCGAGGTTTTTTTTGATGTGTGAACGCAAGCTGAAATTGCTGCAACAGCGTGTCTCAAGAAAACGTATTGGCTCGAACAATTGGCACAAAGCCCTGCATAAAGTTGCTTCATTGCATGAGTACGTTGCTAATTGTCGCAAAGACTGGCACTCTAAGGCATCTCACCAAATCTGTAACGATGCTGGAATGGTATTTGTTGAGGATTTGAATCTAGTCGGTTTATCCCATGGGATGTTAGGTAAACATTGTTTAGATGCTGGGTTTGGACAATTCTTCAATATCCTTGAGCAAACCTGCTTGAAGCGAGGGATCTATTTCCAAAAAGTAGACAGTCGCAAAACCAGCCAAATTTGCCCTAGTTGCGGTATTGAGACGGGTAAAAAAGAATTGTCAGAACGTACTCATGTTTGTTCAAATTGTGGCTATACAACCGATAGGGATGTTGCTGCCGCACAGGTAGTTCTAGTTAGAGGACTTGCAGCCGTAGGGCATACGGTCAAGATGCTTGCTGAGGGTAAATTCATTGGAATCCCCGTGAAGCAAGAATCTCCGAATTTCTAATTCCGGGAGTGTCAAAACTTGGGGACTGAGGAAGACGCGCAGAGGGGGTGACGCGGTGAGACAGCGAGTAAAGGAGGGTTTCCCTCCGCAGGCGACTGCGAACCCGTTCGCTGAAAGCGTTCCCGTTCGCGCAGCGTCTCCGATAGGAGAAGGGTAGGGGGAAGCGGGGAATATAATAACAAATGACAATTCCCAATTCCCAAAACAACTGTCTATGGAAACCAATATCTTCCATAACCATAGAAGTGAAGCCGCCCAAAACCTATAAATTGTCCGTGGGATTTTTCGCCAACTGGAAATGCTGTGACTCCCAATAGGTAAACGCCGGAAAAGCTGGGGTTTTTGATTGGACGCAAACCTATGGTGATTTTTTGTCCCGGTGTCACTGGTGGATCAAAAGTTACAGAAACTGACCGTGTTTTGCTTTCTCTGGTGACAGGCCCTAGTGTCAGTGGTATTTTTTTACGATCGCGTGTTTCTCCAAATGCGCGAGTATCTTTAAGGTTGTAGTGAATATTTTCTACTCCCTCGCGCTGTGTAATTGTTACCTTCTGAAGGGATTCTCCGGCATTCTCCGGCAAGTTGATAGTAAAATAGTAAGTAGCGCCCCAAGCATTCACTTCTTTGTAAGTTGTTGTCGCTGCAATCAGGCTTGGTGGTTGGACAAAGTAGATTTTACCATCTCTAAGCTGCACTGCTTGAGACATCTGAGCAGTGAATCCTCCAATAGCGATCGCTAATGTAAGCGATCTTCTGAGCAAGTTGACAACGTGCATGGTTGGGTATTTATTAATCACACTATTACCTTTGGGCTTTCAGCATTTTGCTAAGACGAGGTAGTGCTTCCTCCTGAATTCTACTGTAGTTAAATTACTATGAGTGAGTAATTTTGTTTCTCAAAGGAGTTTCCCAAAATGCCTACAAGACCAACCACTCGTCTAATTTTGGAAACTTTACTCCCTCATCTGAGAGTAGCAGCAGCTTACGCACGCTCACTCCAGCCCAAAATTGCTGTGCTTCCCGCTAAAGGCGCAGACAATTTTTTTGCTGCGGCACTAACTGACGCAGATTTAGCTATTCAAAATTTAGTGGAAGTAGTATTACTGGGTTGTTTTCCTGATATTCGCTTTTATGGCGAAGAATATGAAAATTCTCGCAATACTAAGTATTTTCGTGCTACTGAACTGGGTTCGGCAGGTGATTATCTAGTCACTCTCGACCCGATTGACGGTACACAGTTTTACATGGATGGACATTCCAACTACCAGATTATTCTCAGTATTCTCAATTCAGATGACTTTGAGGCAGTACTGGCTATTTCTCCTGCCCAAAATATTTATTTTTATGCTCTGCGGGGTGAAGGTGCTTTTAGGGGAACCTTGGAGATGAACTTAGAAGCCTGTACCCCGATGCAAATCACATCTGCTCATCCTACCGTGTTGTTGGGTTGGGGAATGAGTGCGATCGCGATCGCCCTTAAAGAACACTATCAAATAATCGATGTAGCGGCTGATTATTCTAGTAACGTGCAAATTCCCAATCTTAACAGTATCCTCAGCGGTGACTTGAGTGGAGCTATCATCAGATCGGGAAAATTTATTGATGGTGCAGCACTCGCCTTCATCGCCAGAGAGGCTGGTTGTATCGTCACCACTCTAGATGGTTCAACCCCACCACCGTTATCTACTTGCAAAGACTATAGTTTACCTGGATTAATAATAGCCACCTCAAAATCGGTTCATCAACATCTGTTGGCAGCAACACAAAACATACTTGTTTGAGAGGGAACAGTTTTCCTAAATACTCTTTTTATTCCCTTTTAAATGATTCTCATTTTAGAGACGTTACATCGTAACGTCTCTAAAATGATCTATCTGTCACATTCTTTTTTCAAATTGGTACGATTCCTCACATGGGTATATGAGCTAACTTGTGGTGGAAGTATATAAGCAAATGGACAGACTGAACAACAATTGACCATTTGATGTTTAGTTGACGATTTGCAATTACTTAAATACACCTTTAACTTTAATTATTGAGTATTATCAACAACATTACGCAAGCGCATGAGTTGGCGTCGCATTTGAGGCGAGGCTTTAAACTCAGATACTTCTTGTGCTTTGACAGACGCTTGCAGCGTTTCTAGAAAGTCGTCAGACCCCTCAGTCAAAGCATCAAGTAGCACCTGTAAGAGTTGCTCGCGATCGCCCAGGAGACTTTTTTCCTCAATCAACCGGAATTTTAGATGTATTTCGCACTCATAAACACCTACATCAAGATTGTTTATTTGGCGTGGTAATGCTTTGGAGTTCATAGCTTATTAGGATTCCTTTACTTGGTGGTCATGAGGGTAAGGAGGTAGATCTCCAGCCAAAATTATGTATATTTTTTTTGAATCCAAAGTGTTTGAATTAAGATTTTTTCTTTATCCACCACATTTGTCTTCTATTTCCCTCTCTGGTGTTTTTTTCTCTCTAGACTTTTTATGCCTAGATTTTGATGTTCCTGTGCTAGATGTAGCTTAGGCAAGCCATAACTATTATTCAGTTTTTAAGATTCTATACAATAAAGTTTCTGTAAGAACTTGTTCGACCTTTTTAAAGGTTTTTACATCAACTTTATCTAAACGTCAACAACAGTTTGGCTTGTTACTGTTTTTTTGGTGTTTATACGTAAGTAAAAACGCTGGTTTTTTTTCATTGAATTAGAGCCAGAGGTCGGTGTAGCATCACTCCGTAAAATTACTAGATGTACGTTTTTTTCATCGGCAAATTTAATAAACATTTATCAGCAAAGTTATTAAAGCTAAATTTTTTGTTGTGGTAGACAACATAGCATAGGCTCAATTTATTTGTGTCAAGTCTTTCACCAAAATAAAGGTTTAATACTTTTTTCCCCTAAGTTGAGACGTAGAGCAGGTTAAGGAGACAGGGAGAAATTCACTCTTTGTGGGTTTTTGAGATTTTACGCCCTGGCAGGCGCGATAAAACAGCACTACTGTTAAAGTCTCCCGACTCAGATAATGACTGCTTTCTCCTTGGGGGAGATACCCACACGTAAGTGTCCTCATTTTGATGGCTACATCAACCTGGAAATGGGGAATTGGGAATGGGGAATGGTGCGTATCTCTGTTTGCTTCTTTGCGTCCCCGCGTCCCCGCGTCCCCGCGTCCCCACGTCCCCGCGTCCCCACGTCCCCGCGTCTCCCCTGCCCCCTGCTCCCTGCTCCCTCATAGCGTTTACAATGATTTCAGTGCAATTCACCCAAATTCTACACATTCTTATGGACAACCCGATGCTGCTCAAGTCCACGACCCGACATATTCGCATTTTTGCGGCTGAAATTGACCGGGATGGCGAATTGGTTCCTAGTAATCAGGTCTTAACGTTAGATATTGACCCTGACAACGAATTTAACTGGAATGAAGATGCACTGCAAAAGATTTATCGAAGGTTTGATGAACTGGTAGAAGCATCTAGCGGTGCAGACTTAACAGACTATAATCTACGCCGTATTGGGTCGGACTTAGAGCATTATCTGCGATCGCTTCTGCAAAAAGGCGAAGTCAGCTATAATCTCTCAGCCCGCGTCAACAACTACAGTATGGGACTTCCCCAGGTTGCAGTTGAAAGTTAGCTCTCAGCAAACTAGGAGTGTCAGGGTGTAGGGGACTTAAATCAGTTCCCTTTCCACCCTTATACCCTACACCTCTATATCCTTAATTTTGGCTGGTTACGGGTGCGATCGCCAATGGGTAGATAGCATGAGAATAATGTTGACTGGCAAGGGGGTGTTTTAGTTTCATCTTTAGACTATTAACCCTTGATTCTTGAAACCTGGATGAAAAAATCTGATATTTGCCTAAATGCCTAAGTAAGTTTTAACTTTTATGACTTTATTTGTTCCATTTCCAAATTGCTAGGGAAGTAGATTTTATCACAAACTGCCAAGATTTTTACTTAATAAAATTGCTAAATTCAACTTTTTTTCAGATTTTATTTCCCACTTTCAGATAAGGGATTTCGTAAGCATAGATTGCTTTTTTAGGCTTCAACTTGACATGTAATATTTGTACTCTTTTTTAAAGAGTAGGGATTCAAAACCGACTTGCTATCAGAACGTCCACGCATACTAGCACGAAAACTTAATCTTTGAAAGAATTTTGCAGCAATCAGTTAAATTTTGTAAATCATGTACCGAGAAAAGTACTGATATAACTATTTGGGGATTGGGGATTGGGGACGCGGGGACGCGCGGACAATAGAGAAATTTTCCCCCTCATCCCCCGGTCACTGAGCGAAGTCGAAGTGCATCCCCCTCATCTCCCCTTTCAAGGGTAGGTTTTTCATATTCAGTCTGAAAAAGCCTATTTTCTCGTTCCAAAATCTTTCTTTGCGTCTCCCTATCCCCGCGTCCCTGCGTCGATCAAAACGCGAAATCTAAAAAACCTGCCCATAACCAAATTTCTGATGACAACACTATCTGTTGGTTGATAATAAGGTAATTTAGCAAAAACAAATACCACAAATGTTCTGGAGTTATATTTTGATGACAGGGTTAGAATTAGTTGCTCCCCTGATGGAGAGTCATAGAGCAATTGAGGCTATGATGAGGCTGTAGGGTTGACTTAGGAGTGTATTGTTTGGATAAGTAAGCAAACGAGCATTAACCTCTGCTGAAATCTACCAGTTAAAATGATGATCCACAATTTGGATAAGTCAAGTTCAATAAAAATCTGCGGTTTAAATTGCCGCTACCAATGCTTTTAAAGAAATTGCCAATCGCTGATCGGTGCGAACATTATGGAAAATGACGCGGCAACGCTTTTCTGCCCAAATGAAAATTGTCAGGCTGCTAACCCCCTGACTCACAAGTTTTGCCAGCGATGCTCCACATCCCTACCCAAAATTTACCTCTGGGCTGTGGTAGATGATTTGAGTGTGGGTAAACCTGGAGAATCATTAGCCGATCGCTATCTAATTATCAATCAATCTCTGCTTTTAGATACCAAGCCTGGTTTTTTACCCCAACCATCTGAGTTAGATAATTTGCAGATAGTAAGAACTTATCTGCGGCTGATTCCTTATCGCTTACATGTTCCACAGGTCTATGGATTGCTGTCTTGGAATGATGGTTCCTCCCATCGAGACATATTATTGTTAGAAAAACCACCGCTGTTCACAGATGATCCGACACAGCAAGTACGCTTAGGTACTGAATTAACTACTGCTTGGCGTGATGCAACATCCATGCGCCAACTCAATTGGCTATGGCAATTAGCAAATTTGTGGCAACCTCTTGCAAGTGAAGGTGTCGCTTCTAGCTTGCTGACACCTCATTTATTGCGAACAGAAGGGTCGTTAGTGCGCTTGTTGGAATTGCGCTTTGACTCGGAAACGGCCCCAGGACTACCCCAGTTAGGTGAATTTTGGCAGCAACTGCTCAACGATGCCAAGCCAGCTATCCAAAACTTTCTCAGCCAAATTAGTAATTCGTTGATTGAGGGCAAGATTAACTCAGCCGAACAATTAATTGCAGCTTTGGATGGTGGGTTAGCAGAGTTGGGGCGATCGCAAACACCCACAATTAAAATTATTACTAAAACGGACACCGGGCCTAGTCGCCAACGCAACGAAGATTCCTGTTATCCTCCCAGTGGTACGCTGGTGAGCAAACCCCCACAGCCAACAGCCTTGGCGATCGTCTGCGATGGCATTGGTGGACACGAAGGTGGCAATGTGGCATCAAATTTAGCGATCGAAACAATTCAACAACAGGTACAACAATTAACAAAAGTTCCCTACGACCACATTGACCCATCGTTGTTACTCAATGACTTAGACTTGGCCGTAGCAGCAGCCAACGACAAAATTAGTCAGCGCAATGATGGTGAAAATCGTCAAGGGCGTCAACGCATGGGTACAACCTTAGTCATGGCCTTACCCGTGGCTCATGAAATGTATATCACCCACGTTGGTGATAGTCGCGCTTACTGGATTACGCGCCAAGGTTGTTACCAAGTAACTCTTGATGATGATGTCGCCTCTAGGGAAGTGCGGCTAGGTTATTCCATCTACCGCGAGGCTTTACAACAAAGCGCATCTGGTTCTCTCGTCCAAGCTTTGGGAATGGGGCCGAGTAGCTCGTTACATCCCACATCGGCAAGATTTATGCTTGACGAAGATGCTGTGTTTCTGCTCACATCTGATGGTTTTAGCGATTTTGACCGCGTTGATGAGTACTGGGAAACGGAAATTCTGCCAATTCTGACTCAAGAAGCTGATTTAACAAGCGTCGTTAACAGACTAGTCGAAATCGCCAACACCAGAAATGGACACGATAATGTCACCATCGCTTTAGTACACTATCAAGTCCAATATTGGGAACCAGAGATCACTATTAAGACTGTGATTCCCGAAGCTTCAGCCATGAAAACGGCTGATTTTTCCCTCAGAGGCTCAAGTAAAACACAAATAGGCAAAGCCAGCCAAAAAACTCAGATAGTTCCAGAAAACAAACCTGGTATCATCTATCGATTACCGCTAACAATCATAGTTCCGATCATATTAGGAGTTGGAGCTTGGGCGATTGTATATTCTGTGCGTCAGGGGCTGATAAATATAAATCCATTTGCTGGCGATCCCACACCCACCAGACAACCAACTAGTGCCACAACACCAGCACCGCGATCGCTAGCGAGCCTACTAGCACCAGGACTGGTAATTAAAACTACCCGCGAATTAGTCTTGAGCAAAGATAAATCTTTTCCTCCTGGTACTGTTTTTGAAGTTATCAAGAAAAAACCCAAGCCTCAATCAGTCCCTGAAGACTTTTTAGTGGATTTACGTGTCTGTCCTAACCAAGCACCACCTCCACTAGTAGATACAGATAATCAACTGCCCTCACCTCCAAAAGATGAAACAGTAACGCTTAATTCCTTGCAACTCAAGCGCTCTGGTGCCACTGTTTTACCAGAAAATGAAACAAACTTTTGTACTTCTGCCTCATCGACAGTTACTCCACCAATTGTCCCTAGTCCAACCCAGACAAATACTCGATAAACTGGTAAAAACCTGAAATAATACAGGTAGTAACCAAAATTAAAATCAACACAATTGTCACGTTAAAAAATTGTATTTAAAATTATTTTTTTTTAGTCTTTAATTTAAAGAATCCATGCCATCCCTCAACCTGGCGATCGCCCGTCTCATAAACACTGGCAATGACAACTTCGCCATTTGGGTGGTCAAAGCTCCCTATCCCAGTGGCTATGTTCTCCGTGACTGTGTTTGGCCTATAGAATTAACTCAAGTCTGGCGTGAATGGCAGCAAATGTTTACAGGCACCAGCGCTTTAGAAATTTCCCGCAGCACAACTTCTCAACGGACAACTCCATTATCTGTAGATTTCAGTTCTCCTGCTGCTACCCAACCCACCGGCCCTTACAGTAGTCGCCTGATGCAATACTTGGGCATGAGTTTATGGCGCTGGGTATTTGATGGGCCAATTCTCGGTAGTCTAGAACGCAGTCGCGGCATTGCTATGGGTCGGCACACACGTTTACGCTTTCGGCTAGAAATCCGCGACCCAGATCTGATTGCCTTACCTTGGGAAATTATGCAGCGTGAGCCTGGTCAATCGGCCATGTCTATTTCTCAAGATTTACTTTTTAGTCGTACCACCAGCGAAGTTGAACCACTGCCCTATTTGCGAAGCGACAAAGCTTTAAGCATTCTCCTGGTTTTAGGTCATAATGAAAATCTGCAATTAGAACAAGAAGCCACTATCTTACAGCAAACCCTTGCACAGCCAGAGCCAGGAAATAGCAATTCCCAAAAATATGCCCCCTGTGTAGTCAAGACACTGCTGCAACCAACACCGCAAGAGTTAATTCAAGAGTTAGAAACTAAAGCACATAATGTTTTCTTTTATGCAGGTCATGGTTTACCAGGCCCCGATGGCGGATTACTGTTTTTGCGCTCAGACATGACTCTCAATGGCATAGAATTGGCACAAGTATTAACACGTACAGGAGTCAAGCTGGCAGTGTTTAACGCCTGTTGGGGGGCACAACCAGCCGCTATCAATCACCAAGCTATACCCGCCAGCAGTTTGGCAGAAGTTCTAATTCGCCATGGTGTACCCGCTATTTTGGGAATGCGCGATGAAATCGCTGACCATGAAAGCCATAGTTTTATTCAAACCTTTACTGAGGCTTTGCGATCGCGCAAACCAATCGATGAGGCTGTGGCCTTGGCTAGGCAAGAACTATTAACAGTTTATAAATTTAATCAACCCGCCTGGACTTTGCCAGTTCTGTATTTGCACCCAGATTTTAATGGCGAACTGATTAAAACCTTTGACGAAGGAATTACAGAACTACCAGACACTGTGATTCCAGATTTTACTATCCCACCCCCGGCTGCAAGTTTGCGATCGCTCTCTCCAGAAGGGACAATTTGGGTGGTGCGTTCTGGAGTCAACCGCATTGGTCGAACAAAAGATAATGATATTGTCATCCCAGAACCATCGGTCTCTAAGCGCCACGCCGAAATATTCTGTCGCAATACTCTTACAGATGCTACACTGGTGCGAACCTATTACTTACAAGATTTCTCTACCTACGGCACGACTTGGTTTTTAGGTCCTAATGGATGGCAACAAATCCTCCGCGAGGAAGTACCTCTAAAATCGGGAATGCAGTTAAAGTTTGGTAGTGCTAGAGGTGAAACTTGGGAGTTTATGATTGAAGATTCCTAACATCTAAGATAAACCACCAAACACATGAAACCAGTTTCCTACTACGCCACTTGACGGCAGTTGCTCCACTTGAGGAGACCCCAAGACCGCAGTGGCTCCGCTACTCCCCATTTTCAAGACAATTATTTGCGGAAATCTTATTCTTGTAGTTGTAGCTGTCAGTACCGCTAATTAATCGTGAGGCAACAAATGACTAACCAAATTAATCGAGTAGACACATTTCAAGTAGATTTAGAAATATTAAAAGCACTTCTAGAAGCAGAAGACGCCACGTATCCCTGGAATCCAGGAGATGAGGAATCAGAAGCCTATTTTCATGAACTAGAACAGCAGTTCGTCAAACAAGATTCTATTGAAGATGAACTGACAACGCGATCGCAAACTTTTTACAATCATTTGGATCAACTTTGGTCTCATATTGATAATACAATACAAGACAAGCGTATTACAAAACAAGCGTTAGTACTTAATCTTCAAGAAACTTTACATACTACATTTCCTGCATGTATTCCTCAAACGTGGCTCAACGCGATCGCTCAGAAAGCAGCTGAGATGTTTGCTTCTGGGCAATCAATCGGCGAACAACTTGTAGAGTGTGTACAGACTGTATTACCGACCTGGGGTACAGAAGATTTATTAGTCTTAGCTCGACCTTTTGCTTACGCTATGCGGAGTCGTGAACAGCAAAGTGTAGCATCTGTAGTTAGCAATCTAGATCATCGTGAGTGGGTAGCTTTATCAGAAATCGAACAAGCGAAGGTTAGTTTAGCGATCGCCTATTACGCTTTTACCGAATTAAACAACTCCTGATGTGTCTGATATTTACGCAGGAATTGCAGTTTCTATTTATACTTAAAAGAACTACTCTAAACGTACACAGACTGCTTCATCATCACAATAAGTCAATCGTCATTTCCGCAACATCTATCCCAAGACATAAAAGCCAACTTGACTACAACAGATTTAGTCTTTAATAATCTATTGCATTAGGGACTTTAAAATAAAAAAATATTTAATATGTAGGGTGCGTCAGTTTAAGAAAGCCTTAACTTACCTAGAAATTATTCGTACTGACGCACCCTACTAACTCCCAAGACTTCACCTGTTCCCTATCCCCTTCTTCATGAATATGTTGCAATTTAACGTCCATACGCGGTAAATTCTAAATTCAGTTTGGGATACACATAAGAATTATTTGAGGCTCAAGGTGAACAAAAGCATTTACTTCCTGCTTTGTCTAAGTATTATTGGTGGAATAACTTGGATTCAATACCAGCAAGTTCAAGCTTCAAGTCAAGATATTAAACTAAAAAATTTATTATCCAAACAAGAACAAGTAGAAAATCAATTATTTCGGATCATTCAAGACGGTAAGTATGGTTTTATCGATCAAACAGGAAAGATAGTCATAAAACCACAGTTTGATTTAGCTTGGAACTTTGTTGATGGCTTAGCGCAGATCAAAATTGATGATCAGTATGGCTACATTGATCAAACTGGTAAACCAGTCATTCCACCGCAATTTCGATTATCTTATGCTTTTTCAGATAAGTTAGCGCTCGTGTTAGTTGATTACAAATATGGCTATATTGACACATCCGGCAAAGTAGCTATTAAACCACAATTTGAGGAAGCTCTAGCATTTACAGAAGGGCTAGCAGCAATTAAAGTTGGGGGTAAATGGGGTTATATAGATATATCTGGAAAGCTAATAATTGAACCAAAATTTGAGCGAGCTTTGCACTTTAATCAAGAATTAGCAGCAGTGCAAGTTGGGAATAAATGGGGTTATATTAACTCTAAAGGTCAACAAGTTATTACACCTCAATTTAACGAAACTTGGAAATTTTCTCTGGGGCGAGCAGCGGTTAAACTCAACGAAAAATATGGTTATATAAATCCATCTGGGAAGCTGATTGTTAAACCGCAGTTTGTTGAAGCTTGGGAATTTTCGGAAGGGTTAGCAGTAGTTCGGATTGATGATAAGTACGGCTATATCAACACCAATGGCCAGATGGTAATCAAACCTCAGTTTGATAAAGCAGTCAGCTTTTCTCAAGGACTAGCTGCTGTCAAAATCGACAACAAGTATGGTTACATTGACTCCCAGGGAAAAATAGCTATCCCGCTCGAATTTGATATAGCTCTTAGTTTCATGTCAGATTTGGCATTGGTATATGTTGAAGGTAAAGCTGGCTATATTAACAAGACAGGAGATTTTATTTGGTCTCCGACGAATTAGGGGAATGAGGGAGACGCAAAGACGCGGAGCGCGACCCTTCTCAAGGTCGAAGCACTGGTCAAAAGCCCCCGACTAAAGTCGTGGAGGCAAAAAATGTTTTCCTTGCTTGAATCCCCTAGCTTTAGTTATAGGGACTCTCCGCGTCCCCCTTCGGGTGACGCTCGCAAGCTCGCTAACGCAGTCGCCTGCGGAGGGAAACCCTCCTTTACTCGCTGTCTCACCGCGTCCAAACGTCTTTGCGTCTCCATTAACATTACAGGTTAGTCGAGATTGCTTGCACCGGACAGGAGGGGATACACTGCTCACAGACGATGCAACGCGATCGCGTGAAAGTCAGCTTATATGTTTCAGGGTTGAGGCTGAGGGCTTCAGTAGGGCAAACCCCAGTACACAAACCGCAGTGGACACACACATCTGAATTGATTGCAATTTCGCCTAAAGTATTAGAAACATTGATATGCCGCGATCGCATCCACTCAATGGCTGCATCCAACTGATCAATGTCTCCTGATAGTTCTACTACTAATCTGCCAATTTGATTTGGAGCAACCTGGGCACGAATAATGTTAGCAGCGACATTGAAATCTTTTGCCAGTAGGTAAGTGACTGGCATCGGAACGGCGCGTTTAGGAAAGGTAAGTGTGACTCGTTTTTTCACAGGATGGGGATTGGGGATTAGGGGTAATGGGGAATTGTTATTAATGATTCTCCACGTCTTTGCGTTTCCCTGATCCTCATGCTAGTTCAAGGATTAGGGGTTTACCCGCTGAGCAAAGTGTCCATAGCCAGGGGCGCAGAGAGAAAGAGGTACACTAAACAATAGCAATGCTTAATAAGTTTTAATAAATTTGCTATGAATATGGACTCACCTGTTACTTCTTTGGAAAAATCGGAAACTACACCCGGCAAGCGTGTAAGAAATTTTTTAATAGCAATTGTAGCGATCGCTCTTAGTGTAGCTCTACTTTTAGGGTTACGAACTGAAACTACATCAACTTCTCTCCCCAAATTGGCTGAACTTTCTACACCTCTAGAAGTGGCTATTGCCAACGGTAAACCATCTCTAGTTGAGTTTTATGCAGATTGGTGTACTGTCTGTCAGAAAATGGCACCAGGTATCGCCGAACTAGAAAAACAGTATGCTGACAAGCTAAATTTTGTCATGCTGAATGTAGACAATACTAAGTGGTTGCCAGAGATGCTGAAATATCGAGTGGATGGGATTCCACATTTTGTGTTTTTGGGTGAAAATGGGGAAACCATAGCGCAAGCGATCGGCGATCAACCCCGCGTAATTATGGCCAGCAATTTAGAAGCTTTAGCAACTGGTTCCTCTCTACCCTATGCTCAAACTAGTGGACAAGTTTCTAAATTCTCAACTCCAGTAGCACCAGCAGCTAGTCAAGCTGATCCTCGCAGTCATGGAAGTCAAAATGATTCGTAGAATTATTTAATATCCATATCCGTCCCAAGCCATGGGAAAGGAGTAATCTGAGAACACGGGGAAATCATGATTGTCGCTGCGGGTTTCTGCATCCAAAACTTTGACGACTTTGTGATAAATGTCTTCTGCTTGTTGTGGGGAATCACCTATGCTGGTTAATCCTAATTTGCCAAACTGAGAAAGACAACCCATGAGATGAAACACTGTGCCTGTTTCAGTGCCACTGTCAAAGTGCAACCTGTGATGAGCGATGATATCCATTAAGTCATTGGGCAATAATCCCTGATAGCGGTCTTTTTGCAAGTTATCAGTAGCAATGTAGTATTTAGGACGCCCTTGCTGACTATAAAATAACCCTGTGGAAAGTTCATAGCGACCGGTTGTTAATAGTTTCAAAGTCATGAAGGGATGAGTAGTACCACCTTTGCGGAGGTTAATTTCGATCGCCTGAATATCCCAGTCGCCATTATCCTGGGCAACGGTGATAAAATCGACACCAAAGCGTTCCAATGCCCCTTTCTGGGCCAGTTTTCGCCCTACTTGTAACCCTAATTGCTGCAATTGCAATCGATAGCTTTCATCGGCAGGAAACTTACAACCAAGATAAATCTGACCATCTGGCCCGCCGAGGATTTGGTCATGGGTTGAGAGGATTTCTACTTCGCCGCTGGGTGTGATTCGTCCTTGCACACTTGGCGAACGCTTAATTTCTCCTTCTACAAAAGCTTCTACAATAGCCCCTAACTCTGGAATCCTTTTAGAAAAGTTTTCCCAAGTTTCTTGTTTAGCTTGAAAACGCATTGTAGCAAAGCGATCGCTAATTGCGGCCACTCTCTGGTCACTAGAACCGTGTCCTGGTGCTACATTCATGATTGGTTTGAGGTCTAGCAGTGCATTTCCTTCTCCGGAAATACCTTCATTGAGTTTCACCACCATCTTTTGTAGTGTGGGTTGGCGTTCCCACAAATCATTAGCAGCAGTTACCAAATCTTGAGGATGCCAGACTTTCTCGCTACCATCTGGATGTGGGACTCCACTTTCAGCAAAGATTTGCCGACTACCGCTTTTTGTTCCCCAAATCTGTAAATCTGGTGCCGCAGCATATAGCGGCACGCCTAATTTTAACGATAATTCTGCTTCCAAAAACGTTGCATTGTAACAGGCCATAAATGCCTTATCTAGTCTTAAAGCTTGATGAATCCGCTCTAATAAACGAGGACGTTCTAAAATTTTTTGACTGAGGGGTTTAAGTGAAGAATCGTAGGTTGAGAGTAATAATAAGCGATTGCGAGCGTGAGAGAAAGGAATTCCCGGCAATAGTTGTAGATAATAATCAATGATACTGGGATGCAGTGGCATTGAAGTGACATAAATTAATCTAGTACGAGGATTTCGCAACCGCATCAAAGAAAACAGTAATCTTTCTTCATAATGTTCACAGCCTTCAATCTTTCGCAGTTCGCGCTGGTCAATACTCAGGGAAGGAACTATTAAAATATCTGCTTCGCTATTGTCAAATAACTCAATAGTTTTCCAGCGATCGCGTAAAGTTGATTGTAAATGGCGAAACTGATCAAACTCTTGGATTTCTGAAATATCCAGTGTTTCCATAATCCTTACCCTGTAATGATCCCAATACTGCTTTATTACTCTTATATATCTCAATTCACCCCTCTAAGGGGGTAATATAAAGTTAAAAATTAAGAACTACATGAATTAATTTATAATTTTGATTTAATTATGCCAACTATCTTATGGATAATTAAAATCTCTTTCGGAAGCTAAGAATGAATTCAAAACCTATGATTCAGAGGGAGTGGCGATGTGGGAGTAGGGAGTAGGGAACCCACGCCTTAAGGCGTGGGATTGAAGTAAAGACGCATTGTGCCTCGTTGCAAGCAATCTCGGCACAAATCTTTTCCTAACAGTGGGCAATGACCCACAAAAGACAGTTTTTAATGTTTTTGTATCCCTACTCCCTACTCCCTACTCCCTGTTTTTGTAAGGATTTTAACCTACTCAATTTTTATACAAATAAAGAACTCTTGTGGGGTGGGACGGAAAGCCCGTCCCACCCCACAAGATAACTTATTCCACCATTTTAGCCTTGACAGTCCAGTAGGGTACGTTATGGACGCAAGTCCTAACGCACCGAAGATCTCGGACGGTGCGTTGCCATAAGGCATAACACGCCCTACTGCACAACTGGATTTAGCATGAGGGCATTGACAAAATCATTCAAGTTTTAATATCTAATTCACATTAGACGTAATTACGAATTACGAATTACGAATTACGAATTACCTATCTACTGACCCCATGATGATATCAATACTACCTAAGATTACAACTAGGTCAGCGACTTTTACACCACGTAAGATGTGAGGTAATACTTGTAAGTTATTGAAATCTGCTGGACGAATTTTCCAGCGCCAAGGAAAAGGATGATCATCACCAATTAAATAAATTCCTAACTCACCTTTACCGCTTTCAACACGAGCGTAAACTTCACCCTTGGAAATTTTGAAAGTGGGTGCAACTTTCTTAGCAATATACTGATAATCAAAGCCATCCCACTCAGATTTCTTGCCTGCCGCCATCCGCTTGGCTTCTAGATTTTCATAAGCGCCACCGGGAAGCCCTTTGAGGGCTTGGCGAATAATTTTTACAGATTCGCGCATTTCCCTAATTCTTACCAAGTAACGGGCATAACAATCGCCAGATGTATCCGATTGCACTTCCCAATCGAAATCATCATAACATTCATAGTGATCAACTTTTCGTAAGTCCCATTTGACTCCAGAAGCGCGTAACATAGGGCCAGAAAGTCCCCAGTTGATAGCTTCATCACGAGTGATAGTTCCAATACCCTCAACCCGACGGCGAAAAATAGGGTTATTGGTAATCAGGCGTTCATACTCATCTACTTTGGGCATAAAGTAGTCACAGAAATCTTGGCACTTATCCACCCAGCTATAAGGCAAATCTGCTGCCACACCACCAATCCGAAAGTAGTTGTTATTTACCATCCGATAACCTGTAGCAGCTTCCCACAGATCATAAATCAACTCTCGTTCTCGAAAGATATAGAAAAAGGGAGTTCCAGCACCAGTATCAAGTAGGAACGGCCCCAACCACAGCAAGTGGTTGGCAATTCGGTTCAACTCCAGCATGATCACACGGATGTAACTAGCACGTTTGGGCACAGTAATCTCAGCCAATTTTTCTGGGGCATTAACTGTAACTGCTTCGTTAAACATTCCTGCTGCATAGTCCCACCGACTAACATAGGGGACATACATAATATTGGTGCGGTTCTCAGCAATTTTTTCCATCCCTCTGTGCAAGTAGCCAATAACTGGCTCACAATCCATCACATCCTCACCATCGAGGGTGACAATTAACCTGAAACACCCATGCATTGAAGGATGATGCGGGCCCATATTAATGAGCATGGGGTCAGTTCTAGTTTCAATTCTTCTTTTGATTTCAGTATTTTTACCGTCAGTGATCATAAGGTCTCTCTTGGGGACTAGGGAACTCGGGGCCCCCGCTCCCAGAGGGAGTGGGGATTAGGGGGACTGGGGACACTTCGGCAAGCTCAGTGCATCGCTGGGAATTGTCATTGATTATTCTCCGCGTCCCCCTACCCTTCTCCTATCGGAGACGCTGCGCGAACGGGAACGCTTTCAGCGAACAGGTTCGCAGTCGCCTGCGGAGGGAAACCCTCCTTTACTCGCTGTCTCACCGCGTCTCCCTATTTTCAACAGTTAACAGTGTGCTGTCTTGGATATTCGTCCGATTTTTGGATATTTTTGCTATTTTGTGTATTTTTGCAGCAATGTTTTGGGAGTTACTCCCATTAGCCGCTTAAAGTGGCGATTGAGATGACTTTGATCGACAAAACCAACTTGAGTCGCAATCTCTGCAATGGAAAGCTGTCCTTGAATTAATAACTGTTTTGCTCTGTCAATGCGACAGCGAATAATATATTGATGAGGGGTTGTGTGGGTGGACTGTTTAAATAGTTGGCAAAAGTAATGAGGACTCATCTGTACAAGAGTTGCAAGCTCTCTTAAGCTTAGATCTTGATGGAGATGAGCATTGATATAATCAATAACTTGCTGTAACTTGTGTTTAACTAAACCGCCTGAATGCTCACAAATAATAAATTGCTGTGTACAGTAGTGCTGCAAAAGATGGACAAACAGAGCGTTTGTCATTGCTTGTGCGTAAAAACGACTGGCTACACCGTAATTTTCTAACGCAGACTTGAGTGCTAACCCTATTTGATATACTAAAGGATCTGGTTTGGCAAAATGTGGCAAAAGTTCTACGCGATCGCCATCTACTGATTCATAAATTGCATGGGCGAAAACACTAGGCTCAAAACCCAAATACAGCACACCGCCTGTCGCGTGCCAACAAGCACGATGCCCCGTATTGGCTGGGTTGACAACAATATCACCTTCAACTATTTGCTCATTACGGAAGCGCCCGTCTAACGTTCGTTCTGTAGGAATTGGCGTTGTAATTTCGGTAAAAATAGCGATGCCGTGCTGTTTAGCAAAAACTTCAGGGATCTCGCCAGGCAGGTGACAATCATAGGCTAAGTAAACACCATCCCAATTGGCTGCTAGACTTGTGAGAAGAGGCGATCGCGAGAATACTCGCTTATATCCATCTTCCTTTTCTTTAGAGAAGTCAATAGATAAAGATTTAGTTTGTGCCATTGCTCTGACCGCTTTCACGTTCTTAATTTATCAAACATTCAAGTCAGTTGGAGCGTCTAAATCATTTCCCAATTACGAATCACAAATTATTTTCTCAATAAAGGCTTGATTTTCTGGGCTTTCTGCTTGCTTGAGATATTCAATGGCAATTTGTCCGGCGGCAGGTTGTGCTTGAGCTATGTTAACTAAAAGTATTACTGTTTGATGAAGTTGAATTTTTTCTATATGCTTATTGGTAATAATTGGTAAAGTAATAGCAGCAAACACAAGTCCAATCAGTGGGGGAATAGTAGGAATCCACCAACCCTGCAAAAAGGTAAGATAAGTAATTGCGATAAGTACTGTTGTGGCGATCACCACAACAAATATCATCAGTCTAATTGATTTGAATTGCCAGCTTAAAGCTGCTCCCACGCCACACCAAAATAAAATCCACAAGAACTCGATTGGTTCAGACCAAACCCTCAGTGTTGGTCTGGCGTGCAGTGCGGCATTCAAAATTTGGCTGGTAATACTTGCATGAATTAATACACCCGGCATTCGTTTGGGAGGGCCAAATAGCTGGTGGCTGTAAGGTGTTTGAAAGTAATCGTTGACGCTTTCAGCAGTTGAACCAATTAAAATGATGCGATCGCGTAATTTTTGTGATGGTATCCGATTGGCTAGTAAATCCGCGATCGTAAAAGTCTCAAACTGTTCTTGAGTACCATAAAAGTTGAGTAAAATCTGATACCCACCATCATCAGCTCGCACATAACCCCCATCATTCGCTTGAAAGGGAACCAATACTGTTTTTCCTAGCTGCATTTGCTCAGGATGGTTGGGTAGGGATTGGGCAGTAATACCAACAGTTTCTAAATAGTTTAGTGCAAGTTGCAAACCCAAATTAAGGCGTAATTTGCCATTTTTTAGTCGAACTGACAGCAAAGCCCGACGTAGTTTTCCATCTCCATCCAAAACTTGATCGGCAAGACCCACTTGATCTAATTCAGCTAAAATCGGCGGTGGAGCAATCTTGCTACCCACTACCTTTTCAATACCAATCAAAGTGGGAGTTGTGCTAAATTGTCTCACTAATTTTTCATAACCTGGTTGTACAGGCAAATTTCGATACAAATCTAGTCCAATTGCTTTGGGTTGATAAGTTTTTAAAGTCTGGATAGCTTGAGCCAAAACTTGGTCTGGTAAAGGATACTGACCAACCAGTTGAATATCTGACTCGTTAATTGTGATCACAGTAATGTAAGGGTCAATTTTTGCTGAAGCACGTGCTTGAAAATATCGATCCAGCATTGCCCACTCTGTACCTTGTAGTAATCCAGTAAAACGTATCAGGATAATTAGACTGGTAATTCCACTGGCAATACTCCCAATCCAACCTTTGCCCAAACGTAGTTTTTGGACGTTGCGTTTAGCAGTTTTGCGGGCGTTTGCCAAAATCTGATTTGCTTGCTTGGCAGCAAGTATGGCAAATTCTGCTTTTTCTCGTTCGAGTTGTCTGGCTTGTTTTTCTGCTACTAAATCGCCTTCTATTTTTTGTTGTGCTAGTTCTTGACTAGCAGCTAAGAAGCGATAATCGAAATCGCTAAGTTTTTTATTTTTTGACCAAGCTAGTGCTGACTGCAATACTGCTCCCTCTAGGAGTTGTGATTCATCTTGCTCATTTGAGGTTATCCAAACATTGAAATTTTGCGCGTAAGGGCGAAGATTTTCTAATTGTTTGGCAACCCATTCTGAGCTAAAGACTGCTTGGTAAATTGGATTTTTGGCCTCTAGATATCTCTGCCGACTGATCACCAACCCCGACAATAGTAGTTCAATTTGTTCTCGACTATCATCGGTTGGTACTTTTATTCCAGCTAAAATTTGCTGGTAGATTCCTAGTGTCCGTCCTGACATTTGTTCATTGCTGAGGATGCGATCGCGAATCGTTCGTAAATGCTCCGGATCATCCTGCGATTCCCACTTTTGAATAATTTGAGACCTCACAATACTTTCAACCCAAAAGGCTTCAGTACCAGGAGGAATTAAGAGCGTTCCACTTACCGTATCTTGACTGAAATTCATCACCAACTGACACAATTTTTGCGTCAGAAAAGGTTGTCCTCCCGTCCAAGTTAAAATTTCTTTGAGAATTCCTTGAGTATTACTTTCGGAAAATTTTAATCCTTTAGCTAATGGCTGAACTTCATCTAAAGTAAAACCATGCAGTTCAATCGCTTTACCAATATTAAATGGCGTGCGCTGTGGATCTTCGATTAAATCTGATGGTGTAATCACACCAAAGATTACAAATGTAAGACGCTTGTATTCTGGATTGATAGCTCGCTGGTTATAACAAAACCGAATCAAAGCAAAAAAATCATCTACAGAAAAATCTAAGCCTTTAATACTATCAACTTCGTCAATAAATACAAAAATCCTTTCGCTAGGAAATTCTACTAACAGAACTTCGGAAATAAACCGACTCAGCCTTTGGAGTAAAGGTAAATCTTCTTGCTCTTGCCACCAAGCTTTAAGATTAACTTTACTTAACAATTTAAAGCCTAGCCATAATTCACCAACTATCCCCTTATACCACTGTCCAGGAGTAATGTTCTGACAGCCAATATTAGTCATATCAACGGTGGCACATTTAAAACCTTCTTGTTGTAAACGATGCCGAGTTCTAACTAACAGCGATGACTTACCCATTTGTCTAGAGTTTAGAACATAACAAAACTCACCTGCTTTCAGCGCTTCATAAAGTTGTGCGTCGGCTTGTCGTTCTATATAACTAGGAGCATCAATAGTTAGACTACCACCGACTTGATACTTATAAAGGGTCATTTGATGAACTAAAAGTATAGCCAAAAGGGCATTTTTGTATTATTTGATACAAAACATCCCAGCAGTTAGATAATATAGCAATTATAGTACTGTGCATAGTAGCCACATTGCAAAAACAAATTGTTTTTAGTACATAATTTTGAATCTGTGCATTTAGACATTAAATTTATATTTATAAATGTTTTTGCGCTTTTAAATCTTGATTTAATCAATAAATAACACAGCCTAATAAGCTGTTAAGCATTTAATTTGCGCGTTGAAACCGCAAAAGAGCAGGGGGCAGGGAGCATCTTACTTACAAATCAAGAGTGCAATTTATAAGCACGACAGCTTACAAGGATTTTTTGCACTATTTACGGGTAAGGTTATAAACCTTTGTTTTTTGATAAAACATCTGTGATTTCTTTTATAAATCACAAATTACCAGTTATAAAAACACAAATTTAGGCAGAGTTTTGATTAAATTAACTCTACAATTGCTAACAAAATTATTTATTGTTGAAATATATTCGTTTATTCTAAAATATGAATTGGATTATAATCATCAATATATGTAATTTAAACTATAGATAAAAAGAATCTTCCTTGTAGCTTGCTCAACAAAGTTAATATCTCTAGTGATTAACTAAACTAAAAAACTACTTGACACACTTTTCCCACTTTTATTAGTGTCAGTGACTTTTCTATGAAGACATTTGTGTGTTAAGTTGCTAAAATTTCATGACATTATAAATGAGGAAAATGGGGCGATATGGGCGATCGCCCCACTTGCTTCAGCCGAAACACCTCTAAGTAGGGTAAAGGTCAAATGACTCCTTATTCCTACGTAGATTCTGCCCAAACTTTATAGCCATGCAAATCACTAAAGCTTTGGTAATGCTCAACCCCAAACCTTAGTCCTTGCTATGAATGCTTTAGCAATGCGTCGTTTTGTCACTACTAACTACGTAAAGCGATCGCTTGTAAAGCGTATACTTGTATAAATGTATAAAAGAGATTGGGGATTAGGAATTAGCTACTGAGGATTGAAGAATTTAAACTATATCTCCTTCCCAGTTTCCAGTCCTTAGTCTCCAGTACCCAGCCCTACGAACAGTTGAAAGTTCCCCCTTTGGCAACCATCAAGTACTCACATGTTTCTTGATTATTTTACTACGATAACATGATCAAAAACTTTAAAGAAAATAAAGAAAATTTCTTGAAATAAAAAGTAGGAAAAGTGGGAAAAGTGAGGAATTTAGTTAAAATTTTGTCTAGTCAAAAATTGTATAGACTCAAACCAATGAAAATGCAAATGCCCTATTGTCAAAAAATCTATAACAATATGCATCGCAATAATAGCGCCAACTGCTCGATATCTCCATAACAACCACATCCAAAAAATGGACATAAAAGGCAGTATGAAAGCCATGGGTGTAAAGGGTTCATGCTTTGGTAGGATTTGGAACCAAAAAAACGGATGAATTAATCCCGAGTAAAAAACATAGCTAATATATCCACAAATAAATATAGTAATTGGCTTGTTAGGAAACTGCTTTTGTCCCAAATAGCAACCTACCAAAAACCAAAAAATAAACATAAATTGTTCCAAAACTCCATTCACAAACGCAAACAATATTAAGTCTGGTAGTTGATAGGAACCTGTAACAGTTTTAATTGTAAACATCACGTAAATGACAGCTGCGATGAGCGTCGTTACCCATCCTAAAACTAGAGAAATTTTGTAACCGTTCTCTTGATGTGTCGAATCTGCATCAGGATAGAGCAATTGCTCAGCAAACTTTTTATTTGCAACTACAATCATCGTAGCGAGTAAACAGAACAGCCAATATAGCCAAATATATCCTTCAATAGCCACGACGTTAATCCCTCAAAAAAACTCTGCTAACAACAGGATATAGAGTGTTGGTTACTTCGACTCCGCTCAGTAACCAACATCACTTTAAACTTTACGGCGACTAACAATCAATTCAATTCCCGTTTTAGGAAACATAGAAATAAATAATCCAAATTTTCCTAGTTCTAAATCGGCTTCAAAGTTAGGCGCTACTTGCAAGTTAAATCTATAGAGCAACACAGCTAGTGCTACCTTCATTTCATACATCGCGAAATGCTCTCCTAAGCATTTTCTAGCACCATCACCGAATGTCAGTGGTAAACAAACACCTGCCTTTGTTCTGCCTTTGTCATGCTTAGCTAGAGAGTGCAGCCATTTTACAGGACACTCTTGGGAAAAACTAAGGGGAGTACTTTCTTTGGTGGTGACTACAGCACCTGCCAAGGCAGGTACACCTTCTGTGTCAAGATAGCGATCGGGATTGAAATGCTCTGGATTAGCCCCAAAGTATTCAGGATTTGCGTGTAATGGCCCAAAAGTAATACCTACTGCTTGTTGCGAAGGAATTGCCCAACCCTCTAGAACATCACTATTGAGGCTAATTCGCTGTAACCCTGCCATTGGAGGATATAAACGCAACGATTCCAGTAAAACATAATCTAAATAGTTAAGCTCTGCAACACCTGCGGTTGTTAATTGTCCTCCTCCCTTTTCCATGACTTCAGCTATCTCTGCTTGTACACGAGCTAATATTTCAGGATGTTGAGCTAGTGAGTATAAAGTTAGAGATACGCTTGTAGCCACAGTCTCATGCCCATTTACGATAATAGCGAGTAGATTATCCCGGACTTCTTTATCTGTTAAAGGCTGTATATTATCCTCAAAAAAATCAGTTGCTTGCAATAACAAATCTAGTACATTAGATGAGTTTGAATTTGATTGTTTATTGATATTTTTTCTAGCTTCAATCAACTCATTGAGAAAGTTATCTACATATTTAAAGGCATCTGCAAGTTTGTGGTTAGAAGATAAGGGTAGGTGTTGCCACCATTTGGTAAATTGGTGTACAGGTCGAGTACTTTGATTCAGAATATATTTGATATTTGCGAGAAACTGATTAGCTTCCCCATTGAGAGCAGCAAAATCATGACTCATGGATGTTTTACCGACAATATCTAAAAACAAGGCGTTTAAATCGTCATAAATGTTAAGTTTAATATTCTCTCCAGCTTGATCAATGCGCTTGCTCCATTGGTGAGCAAGTCTTTCTGAGTAGTCAACAAAAATATCATGAAAACCTTTAACATGCTTTCTCGAAAAAACTTCATTCATTAACAAGCGGTGTCGTTGCCAATTATCTCCTGTGTTGGTGAGGACGCTTGAACCATAGAGTTTCTGAATTAGCGAATTGGGGGTAAATTTTTCATAGTTTTTCTGGTTATAAATGAGGATACGACGAGCCATTTGGTAGTTAGTGACAGAAATTTGTTGTCGCCATAACCAGAAAATTTGGACAATCTCACCGAATTTTTCGTGAAACCCATGATAAGCGGATAAACGATTTTTTGCCCGATAAACGTCAACCAAATTACCTACTAACATTTTGGGAGCTTGCCTAGGTATGGTTCTGCCATCTGAGTGATGAATTTGCAGACTTAAGCGAGCTACCAGTTGAAAGTACCAGGTAGAAACTAAAGACCAGACTAACAAAAAAGCAAATGTAAAAAGTAGAGAAAATGTAAAAACTTTTGTGATCATGATATGAAAATTCCCTCACATAAACTGTGATCAAAATTTCAACAAAAATATGTTTAACAAATTGGTAAGAGGGTGATATTGTGACAAAAGAGCAAAAATTAAAGCACTATTAAATCTGTTGCCAATAAAGCTAGAATAAATAGAAAATCAACAAATGAACTAACGATAGAACTAAAAAACCTGGCAGATAAAGCATTACCAAAAAGCATGACTAACGTTCCTACCAACATCCATGGCCATTGGATTTCATACCAGATATAAATTCCTGCCACAGCCACTAATATGGCAGTCAAGATGGTCAAAATAGGTATTTCACTACTTTGAGGTTTGTAACGCAAGGTACCAGCAGAATATGTTGGTGTCAGTTCTTGAGAGCGAAATTCAGATACTAAACCAAGTATGATTAGACTGAAAGCGATCGCCCAGCCTCCATAATGTACCAGCGAGTTTTTCATCCACACAACACCAGCGTTATGGCTGATTTGGACGGCAGTTACCACCAGCAGTGGTACAAACAAATTGTGTAATGTAAAGCGCAAGCGATTTAATGTTTTTAATAAATCGCCTTCATTAATTATGCAACCGATTGAAATAATCAAATTGTCGTATGTCATACCAGCCAGTACGACAATTAGCAGAATTGTGCTAATTTTTTGTTCTTGTTGAAATAAGCTAATCTCCCATAGCACCAACCCTACACTAGCTAAGGTGTAGATTGGATAAATAAAAGCACCCATAAGTTTTTCAAGAAATTGCTATTTTTGCGGCTTCAATTCTCGAATCAGACAGCTTTTTGATTGATTTGCTAACTTTTAACTGTTGGCATCATACTCATTTACTTAGCAGTCTCAGTTTGTCTTTATCTTTACTTTAGAAATCAGCGCTCAAACTAATAGTAATTGTCAAATAGATAACATATAGTGAGTACTGCTATGTTTAGCAAGGGGATGAAGAATCAGGCATCGTTGTATGTTGAAGGTTGACGCCGCTGAAGTTAGCACCTTTGATATTAGCTCCTCTGAGGTTTGCACCTGTGAGATTAGCTCCTGCAAAGTTTGCTCCTGTAAGGTTTGCCCATCCCAAGTTAGCGTCTCTCAAGTCAGCTTCGCTGAGATTTGCCCGCAATAGGTACGCACCACTTAGGTGAGCTTTGCTGAGATTAGTTTTGTATAAGTCAGTTTTATAAAGGTAAGCCCCGATTAATTCTGCTTGGTGCAGGTTGGCTTCGCTGAAGTCAGCCTCGATTAAGTTAGCGGCGATGAGGTTAGCAAAACAAAGATTAGTCCGAATGAGCTTTGCCGTACCTAAATCTGCTTCTTTTAAGTTAGCGCCTCTGAGGTCAGTCCCTATGAGATTAGCATCTGCGATCGCAGCACCTCGCAGATTTACCCTACTCAAATTAGCACCAATCAAATTAGCACGACGCAAATCTGCCTGAGCGAGTGTCGCACCACTCAAGTCAGCAACACTCAAGTTCGTCTCACTCAGGTTAGCCTCTACAAGGTTGGCTTTGTGGAGACTAGCACTACTCAAATCAGCACCCGTGAGATTTGCTCCCACGAGTACAGCATGACTCAAATCTACCCGGCTTAAGTTCACTCCTTGCAAGTTGGCAGCGGTGAAATCTGGTTTAATCTGGTGATTTTGCTTTCTCCAGTCATGCCATGTGATTGCACCTGCTTTCAATAAAGCTAGATGCTCTTGATTTGCCATTTTCTCTCCTTTACTCGTGACGCCCACTTTGAGGAACTCGGCCAGCTACACTTTCAATCGCTGTTAACGCTCCTGCCGCACCTGCTAGAATATCTTGCTCTTGCCCACCTAAGTAAAGCCGTCCAAAGCTACCTACAGCTTGGACTTCCAAGATATTAATTGCTGCGGCTTTTTCTGCTTCATTCGCTGCCAGTGCAGCATAAGCAGCGGGTTCAACTTCTAAGACATACAGCGTTTGTCCTGCTAAGAGTAGCTGTCCCCGACGCGTGCGATTGATCAATTGTGTTTGGTAAGCGTCAATGTTGCGGATAATCTGGGTAGAAACGACACGCGGTTTCAGACATTCTTCTTTTTTGACTCCCAGCATCGCTAAAATAGCTTGACCAGCAGCTCGCGTTTCTCCTTGAGAGGCAGAATGAACTTCTAATAGACCATACAAGCGTTCGACTACTTGTACCCCTGGACGAACAGAAGCAGATTTGAGCGCTACGTCGGTAATACGGTTAATTTCAATACCAGGAGAGATTTCAATCCACAACGATGTATCTCCTGGTAATGGTAAAAAACCTTGGGCTACTGTTCCTATATATGCTGCATGTTGAGGTTGCAGGTTATCGAGAAATACGAAACTGCGTAGTTCTATTCCCAAGATTTTGCTCTCCAGTTCTCAGTTATCAGTTAACAGTTATCAGTTACCAGCTAGTCCTCCGGCATCAGTGCAGGAGATTTTAATAGGTATATTTTCACTTCCAAAAATAAATCTGGATGGCTGCATCCTTTATATTACCAGGGGTAAAGACTGTCATTAGCCATTAGTATTGACAAAGGATAAATGACTAATGACAACTACTAGGGAATGTGCAATTTAAATCGGTAACAGTTTATTAACTGATCATTCGGCAGGAACAAACTTCAAAGCCACACCATTCATACAGTAGCGTTTACCAGTGGGTGCAGGGCCGTCGTCAAATACATGACCTAGATGTCCACCACAGCGACTGCAATGTACTTCAGTTCTAGTCATCAAAAACGACCGATCTACAGTAGTGGCGATCGCACCTTCAATTGGGTTAAAAAAGCTGGGCCAACCAGTGCCACTGTTAAATTTGGTATCAGCTATGAACAGTTGCTGTTCGCACGCAGCACAAAGGTAAGTCCCTTGAGCATATTGCTTATCTAGTGGGCTAGTGTGAGCGCGTTCTGTACCATGTTTACGCAATACATGAAACTGCTCCGGCGTCAACACTTTGCGCCACTCTTCATCAGGCTTTGTAATTTCAAACTCAGTATTGGAAGTTGTCATGACCTCTGTCCTCTGATTGATATAACGTGTTGACAATGCCGCGCCAACTATAACTACACTAGCTTGTAAAAAATAGCGTTTATCCATAATCTATCTTGAAAGTGGGGAATTCGTAATTCGGAATTCGTAATGACGCGACGCTCCTGCGTCGCTCTAAGCGAAGCTATGCCGTAGGCTTTACGCTAACGCTATCGAGGACTCGCTACCGCTGACGCTCGTACCTCGCTACCGCTTCGCTAACGCTAACGTAATTCGTAATTATTGACTCTCCCTCATCTTTTGGTTGGTGAGTTTCGGCTACGCAGTAATCGAGCGAATTCGTAATTCGTAATTATTGACTCTCCCTGATCTTTTGGTTGGTGAGTTGGTTTGTTTATTTAATTGTCAACTTAGAACAACCTCCCTCATCCCCCACCGACGATTGTCACTACTTCTAAGCGATCGCCTGGTTGGATTGTTGTTTGTTGCCAGAACTGGCGGTGTAAGATTTCGCCGTTATACTCTACTGCGACTAAGCGGGGATTGAAACCTAACTGTTGCAGTAAGTCGGGTAAAAGAGTTTGAGACGCGCAACTTTGGGTTTCCCCATTGACTTGAAGCATAATCTCATGAGACATAAGGAAACTTGTTGTTGAATTTAGTTAATTTTTTTGAATGGAAAATTGTTACCGAAAAAAAGTAAAAGTTCAAAGTCGAATAAGCTACACTCCACTACACTAATGCCCGCAAGTTTTAGTTATCACTTTTCCCTGTTCCCTTTTATGGCCTGAGTTTAATACGATTGAGTTGAGACAGAAAATATTGCGTTACTAAGGTAGGTTGTTCAGCTTGCATTAGCGATCGCACTACTGCTACACGTTCTGCTCCAGCGTCGATGACATCATTAATATTATTTGCATCTATACCACCAATGGCAAACCAGGGAATTGAACAATTTCTAGCAGCATAGATGACATAATCTAAACCTGCTGCTGCTTTGCCAACTTTGGTGGGAGTTTCATAAACTGGGCCGACGCCAATATAATCTACGCCTTCTGTAATTGCCCTTTGCATTTCTTCGGAATTTGTGGTGGACATACCGATTAATCTTTGGGGGCCGAGTAATTGACGTGCGATCGCAATTGGCATATCTTGCTGTCCTAGATGCACACCATCGGCATCTACTGCCAAAGCTAAATCTACGCGATCATTAACGATGAACAATGCACCGTAGGTATGGCATAATTGCCGCAATTGTTTGGCTTGTTCTAGACGTATAGAATCATCGGCGGTTTTGTCGCGGTATTGTACAAGCGTTAATCCACCTTTGAGTGCAGCTTCCACAGCGCCGAAAAAGTTTTCACCAGGGGAAGTCACAAGATAAAGACGCGATCGCCACAACAATTGATGGCGCTGATGACCCATTAAACTGCTTTCTAGGGTATAAACTCGATAGCGCATTTGCTTACAAGCTTTACCCATATTCGGGTTATAAAGCTTGCTGTATTCTTCCAGCACCCGTAGTGCTTCTTGGACACGGCAAAAATTAGCTTGCAACACTAATTTAATACTAGCTCTTTGTTCTTCTTGGGGATGAGTCAATTCAGTTCCCGGATCGCCTGGTGTATCGCGTGCTGCTCGCAACTCAGAAGTATGCCATTTAGCTATTTCTTGCCGCAGGTGTTTGCATTCAACAGCCAGTTGGCTATTATTTAAACCAAAGCGACACCATTCCTCGATAATTCGCAAGCCTTCACGAGCGCGGTCTAAATTAGCGTCTAAGATTCGGTAGACAACTTGCTGTATTTGCTCTGTTTGGCTGTATGGCTCGACCATTACCACAACCCCATTGGTGCTTTCAGCGAAAAACGAATTATCATATGTTTTATTAATCACGACCTAAAATGAGTTTGCTAATTTTACTAGAGATTTGCCAGGCGTACTCAAGACAACCCAGTGATAAGATTTTTTGACAATTATCTCATGTTTGCATAGGTTCTGATAAAAGTAGCTGAATTGGCAATTGAGAATTGAGAATGTAGTAGTCGAAGTAGTTAGTTAATGACAAATCACTACATAATTCCCAATTCCCACAAAATGAGCCAATCGGTCAATATGTGGGTAACATTATCGACATACTAGTACTCATCGACAGCAATAGACACACCATCTAACAAAAAGTCAAAAGTTTGGAACAATAGAACTTTTGATGCTTACGTATTAGTACTAGCAAGTAAAAACATAAAAAGTTATTTTTGGTTTTAAGGAGTTCTCTTGTGTTTCCTAAATACCTTAGAGCATCTGTCACATCTGCAAAGCTGATGTTTATAGAATCAGTAATGCTTTCTGTAGCTGGTTGTTCAGTACTGAATTTTACTGTGGGTACTGGAATGATGGGTGTAGCATTTTTAGGTTTGAGCTTTGGTAGCGCCATTGCTCAAATGCCATCTACACCAGAAATGACAACGCCTATTGGTGAGAATACACTGTTTGTCAATCCCAGTGTAGGAGATGACAATACAGGCAATGGTAGCGATCGCACTCCTTTCAAAACAATTACTCAAGCACTACGAATAGCCAACGTCAATACTGTGATTATCCTCTCTCCAGGTACTTACAGTGCTGAAACAGGAGAGACATTTCCTTTGATGATGAAACAGGGGGTTTCTATTCAAGGCAATCCTGAGAATAAAGGTAAGGATATCACGATTCAAGGTGGTGGTAATTATCTCAGTCGCAGCTTTGGTGGTCAAAACGTCACCATTGTAGGAGCAAACCAAGCCAGTTTGACTGGGGTGACGGTAAGTAACTCTAATCCCCGTGGTTACGGTTTGTGGATTGAATCTAGCAATCCGGCGATCGCAGAAAATACTTTTACTGGCAGTACTCAAGATGGGATTTCCGTCACAGGTAACGCTGCACCAACCATTAGCAAGAATTACTTTTATCGTAATGGGGCGAATGGACTAACAATTGCTGGTAACTCTCGTCCGCAAGTGCGGGAAAATATCTTTGAGCAAACTGGCTATGGGATCAATATCGCCCAAAATGCTGCCCCTTTGGTGGTGGGTAATCAAATTCAGCAAAATAGAGCAGGTGTTTTAGTGCAAGCAAATGCTCGCCCAATTTTGCGAAATAATTTAATTCAAGGCAGTAAAGAAGACGGTTTAGTGGCGATCGCTCAAGCAATGCCAGATTTAGGCAACGCGTCCGAACCGGGGGGTAATCAATTTCAAAATAATGCTCGCTACGACATTAATACCAGCACTGCCAAGCAAATAATTTCTGCTGCTGGAAACAACCTGGTCAGTAGTCGCATTCAAGGTAAGGTAGATCTCAGCGGTACAACAGCACTAGAACCCCAAAACCCTCCTGTCTCCAGTCGCATACAAGAAGTACCCTCTAGCGGAGAAATCAGTTTTGCTGCTCCCGGAGTTGCTGACACTGCTAACAACCGTCCAATTCCTCCAAATAATAGTACTAATCCGCAATTAAATAGCCAACTGTTGCCATTACTGCCAGCTAAGCTACCAGTTGCTATACCCAGATCTAATCAACAACCACCTAAACCACGTACCTCAAAGGTTACTGGTTTTCCTATTCCTACAAGTCTGCCAAATGGACAAGTACCTACTGATAATCAAGTCGTCCCTGAGACAAATACCACTCCCAAACCAGAAACGCCACAGGTAAATTATGTGCAGATTGATCCCAACACGATTGAATTTACAGCACCTGGGCCCTCATCTAACTCAACAGCACAGATATCTGGTAAACCATTGCCAGTCTTAGAAGCTGCGTCACCTGGCGATTTAGGTCTTCTGCCACTTCCTGATGGCAATACTCGCAATTTACCGAACTTACCATTACCACAAACTTCTCCAACTGGGTCTATTGGTGGAGAATCATTACCACCTGCTCGTGCTACACAGCCTAGCATACGTTACCGTGTGGTAGTACAATTTGCAACTGACAAAGATCGGGATTTAGTGCGATCGCTTGCTCCTGGCGCTTTCCCCACAGTCTGGCAAGGTCAAAAAGTCATGCAAGTAGGAGTCTTTACCAGCGAATACAACGCTAAAGAAATGGTCAAAATCCTTGATAGCAAGGGTTTAAGGGCAGTTATGGAGCCTTTGAATTGATATTGGGGACTGGGTAGTGGAGACTGGGCTGAGCAAAGTCGTACCCTACGGGATCTTGCTACGCGTAGCGTCTCGCAGAGAAGCCCACGGGAAATTAGTGTTTGTTCTTTTTCTGCCCAATCCCTTACATTAGCCTTCATCCCTTGCCTAAAGTACGCTTGGGCGGCACTATGCGCCTGTTACTCAAGGTTTTCGGCATAATAGACCTCTTGCAAAAGTCGGATACTCGCCAGAAAATTTATTTTCTGGCTGATAACTCAAGTCGGTTGAAACCGACTAATAACAGTATTTTTAGTCCGTTGAAACGGACTTTTGCTATTAGGCAGAGACTTCAGTCTCTGACGGTTCAAGTATTTTTGCAAGAAGTCTAATTTTTTATAAATTTTTTTTAGTTTTTCCTTGACTCTCCAGCCAACTAGAGAATTAAAGATAGAGATAGTTCATCAAAATTGAAATCATGACATTGCAACTCAAAGTTCCTAACATGGCTTGCTCAGCTTGTGGTGAAACCATTACCAAAGCGATTCAAACGGTTGACCCAACTGCAACAGTTCAGGCTGATCCCAAAACCAAACTTGTCAACATCGAAACTCAAGCTTTGGAAACTGCGATTACAGAAGCAATTACATCAGCAGGCTACACCGTAGCTGCCCACTAATTTTTCTAGTAGTTCATTTCATTAAATTTGATTGGTTAACGGTGATTCAGATCCCCAACTTTTGGAAAAAGTCGGGGATCTCGCAGCCTATCAAAATTAATGCGATAAACCACTAATTATATCTGTAAACCCAGCCTTACACAATTCCCCACTCCCCATCAAATATGGAAAACGCGAATTTAAAGCTACGAGGCATGAGTTGCGTTTCGTGTGCCAACACAATTGCACAGGCAATTCGCTCTGTTCCTGGTGTGAATGAATGTAGTGTCAACTTTGGGGCAGAGCAAGCCACTGTCAACTACGACCCCAGAAAAACTAGCCTAGAAGCGATTTGTGATGTGATAGGTGCTGCGGGATATTCTGCTCAACCGATGCAAGACGATGATTTATTTACTGCAAAAGATGATGCAGGACAGCAGGAACGCCAAGCAGAAACTCAAGCGTTAGTCAGAAAAATTTGGGTTGGCGGCGTTATCAGCACTATTTTATTTATTGGCTCATTACCGATGATGACGGGGTTGTCCATTCCCTTGATTCCCATGTGGCTGCATAATCCTTGGCTACAGCTGGTGCTAGCAACGATTGTGCTATTTTGGTGTGGCGCATCTTTCTTTATCAATGCTGGGAAAGCTCTAAAACGTCACACAGCAACTATGGATACTTTAGTGGCAATTGGTACAGGTGCCGCTTATGTGTATTCTCTGTTCCCCACATTCTGGCCTGGGTTTTTCACTAATCAAGGATTACCTGCTGATGTATATTACGAAGCATCTGTAATTATCATCACTTTGATTTTGCTGGGACGATCGCTAGAAAATCGTGCCAAAGGAAAAACTTCTCAAGCGATTCGTCAGTTAATCGGCTTGCAAGCTAAAACTGCTCGCGTCCTTCGCAATGGCATAGAGGTAGACATCCCAATTATCGAGGTGATTAAAGGCGATATTGTTTTTGTGCGTCCAGGCGAAAAGATTCCAGTCGATGGCGAGATTATTGATGGTTCCTCAACTATTGATGAGGCAATGGTGACTGGTGAAAGTGTGCCTGTGAAGAAGCAGCCAGGGGATGAAGTGATTGGAGCCACAATCAACAAAACTGGTAGCTTTAAATTCCGGGCGACACGAGTAGGTAAAGATACATTTTTGGCGCAAATTGTCAAGCTAGTGCAGCAAGCACAAGGCTCAAAAGCGCCGATTCAGCGATTGGCAGATCAAGTCACTGGATGGTTTGTACCTGCTGTAATTGCGATCGCGATCGCCACCTTCATTATTTGGTATAACGTCATGGGCAATGTCACAATGGCACTAATTACCACTGTCGGTGTGTTAATTATTGCTTGCCCATGTGCCCTTGGTTTAGCAACGCCAACTTCGATTATGGTAGGAACGGGTAAGGGGGCCGAAAACGGCATCCTCATCAAAGGAGCAGAAAGTTTAGAACTCGCGCACAAGCTCAAGACTGTGGTGCTTGACAAAACAGGCACAATTACCCAAGGTAAACCCACCGTCACCGACTTTGTAACCCTCAACGGTACAGCCAATAGCAACGAGCAAAATCTCCTACGCCTTGCCGCAGCCGTTGAACGTAATTCCGAACATCCTCTAGCGGAAGCAGTCGTCAATTATACTCAATCTCAAGGTGTCGAGTTAACCGATGCAGAGGATTTTACAGCGATCGCAGGTAGCGGTGTGCAAGCATATGTGTCAAATCAACTGGTACAAATTGGTACTCAGCGTTGGATGAACGAATTGGGCATTGATCTAAGCACATTACAAGAAAATTGCGATCGCTGGGAATATCTAGGTAAGACAGTGATTTGGATGGCAGTGAATAGCCAAATCCAAGGAATTATAGGTATTGCCGATGCAGTGAAACCCTCTTCTGTCAACGCGATTCGCGCATTGCAAAAAATGGGATTAGAAGTGGTAATGTTAACTGGAGACAATCGCCGCACAGCCGCAGTCATTGCTCATGAAGTAGGTATCAAGCGAGTCTTTGCCGAAGTTCGTCCAGATCAAAAAGCCGAAACTGTGAAAAAACTTCAGTTAGAAGGTAAGATTGTAGCTATGGTCGGGGATGGCATCAATGATGCACCAGCTCTAGCTCAAGCTGATGTAGGTATAGCGATTGGTACGGGAACAGATGTTGCGATCGCTGCTAGTGACATTACCCTGATCTCTGGAGATTTACAGGGAATAGTCACCGCTATTCAACTTTCTCGCGCCACAATTCGTAACATTCGTCAAAATCTCTTCTTTGCGTTTATCTATAACGTTGCTGGTATTCCCATTGCAGCCGGAATTCTCTTCCCCATCTTCGGTTGGCTACTCAGCCCCATTATTGCAGGTGCAGCAATGGCGTTTAGTTCCGTCTCCGTAGTCACGAATGCGTTGCGTTTGCGAAATTTCCAACCGATTAGGTAGAAGGGACTGGGGACTGGGGACTGGACTTAGTTGTAGTATTGGCAAATGCAGGCATTGAAATCATGAATAGAACAGCAATCATTGGCAGTATTGCAAGTATGGGACTATTGTTGAGCGTTGCTACTCACAAAGCGGTAGCACAAACTACTCACAAAACTCATACAGAATTTCAACGTATTGAGCAACCATTGTGGGCAAAAGCAGCTGTTACAGCAGGCGGACTAGGATTGATCGCACTAGAATTATGGTGGTTTCTGCGAAGTAAGCCCAATTAAAATTTATTCCCAAAGATAGTTACATAAGTGTATTCTCGTATAAGCTCTTATAAGAGAAAATAGGTTTTATTTCTACACACATAAATCTGTGCAATATGATTAAAGATTTTCAAGTTCAAGAACTGTTGATAGCGATCGCCATCCGGCATCAAAACCCCAGTATATTGACCGCAGACTTTCTCAAGTACACAGGAATTGTCCCTAACGATTGGGAATTAGCTAGACCACCAGTTATTACGAATACTGCGGCGCAGGTTGTTTACCAGAATGGTGTCAGCATAGTTGCAGAAGTGAATAGAGTAATTTTTGCTGAGAAGATTGCCACAAAAAAAACCAGCGAAGTACAGATTCCGATAGTAGCTCATCAATTTATCCAAACAGTCAAGCAGTTAAGCTATCAAGGTGTAGGAATTAATTTACGTGGGATTGTGCCTTATGAACCACAAAATTTGAGCGCACGTAACTACACATTTAGCAAACTGCTTCAGCCTGGAGCATGGCAAGATTTTGGTCATGCACCTGTGGAAGCTTCTATAAGGTTAGTTTATAAACTGGATGAAACACAGGTATTTCTAGAGATTAGTGAGGCTAAGTTGCAGTATCCAGACCAAACAACTAAGCCAGCAGTACTATTCTCGGCTAACTTTAGTCGTATGATTACTCAAGAAGAATCAATAGCACGTTTGGCTGCTGTAGGTGCAGTGATTGACAAGTGGGATAGTGACGTAGAAACACTCAAAGAGCTTATTAATAATAAGTTTTTGCAAGATCAAGATTATGTCATCAATAACGCACCAGATGAATCAACACAACTGATGATCGGAATAAATTGACTGTACCACAGAGAGTATTTCCCTTAAAGGGTACTGGGATTGCTCCCAATTTCCAAATCCTGGGCGCGACCTGTTGAAAGTATTACAATTCTTCACTATTTAATGTGATTCATTGTGATTTAATCAGACTTAGGCTAGAAATTACGTAAAATCGCTGAAAAATATAGATTGTTCCCTTGATGTCTATATAGAAACCTTAGTTAACAATAGTTAGCAAGTCTTAATACCAATTAAATACGATTTACCTCTCTTGATGATTCCTGAAAAAGGGGGGTTAAGAAAATCTAGTTCACTCCCATTGTCAGCGCAAGTTTAGGGAGGAATATAGTTTACAACTTCATAAAAGATTACATAACCTACATTCCTTCAGCATTATCCAAGAGCAAATTTGTTGTTCTATGGATTATTAAATGCTGCCTGCTCCAAAGCAGCATTTTGTTGGTGATCAATAAGGCTATCAATAGTTTGTGCTGGCAATTTTTAAGTAAAATTCATTCGAGTAAAGACTTATGGACGCTAACCAGCCACTAGAACTTTCTCCCTTAGTCACTTCTGACGTCAATCCGTTACTTATCGAAGGATTAACAGGAAATAGGGTAACTTTTACAGGTTCTGCTGCTGGGGATAGTCTTTATCTGCGAGTGAATGCCGACATCTTAGAGTACAGTATCGACAATACAAACTACACTCCTGTTGAGCTTCTCTCCTTTTCATCGCAGACTCAGATAACTGTCAATCTTTTAGCAGGGGATAATTCTCTTTTTGTTGATGCCTCTTTAATTCAAGCTTTACAAGATTCTGGTGGTCAAGCATCTTTTACTGGTGGTGCAGATGCGGATACTATATTTGGCCCTGGTGGGGTGAATGTTACTTGGAATGTCACAGGTGCAAACACTGGTAATATCGCTGGGGTATTTGGATTCACAGAAACAGAGAACCTCACAGGACGGGGAAATGATACATTAGTAGGTGCAAATCAGGCTAATCTCTGGACTCTCAACGGCAATGGCACAGGAACACTCAACGGACAGATTAGCTTTAATAATATTGCTAACTTGACTGGAGGGAGTGTTGAAGACACCTTTATCATTAGCGATGTCACAACTGTTAATATTGACGCCGGTGCAGGCGCAGATAGATTCCGCTTTAACGACGGTGTAAATCCTACAGGACTGATAACTGGAGGAGCAGGAAACGACTTCCTCGACTTTACCACCTTCCCCACAGCGATTAATCTTACCCTCAATGGTGCAGATACCACTGGGTTTAATGGTACAGGAACAGTTAGCTTTGCAGGTATTGATACTATTGTCGGTACAGAGAATACCAGAGATACCCTCACTGCTAATCCTACCGCCTTTAGTGAAAGTGTGTGGAATCTTGATGCTGAGCCGACATTTAGCGATCGCACTCGCACCCCCTAGCTATCTAATTGGTATACAAAGCAGATAAGCTGAGGAAAGCACCTAGCAGCAGTAAAAAATTAGTGATAGTAAAGTTGCCTCGCCATCGCCCAGAACGAAAATTCAATAATATCAAACGAA
>JAESGP010000145.1_pt1 | contig 39009 bp, 65 predicted proteins | sample 9269741 | NCBI WGS metagenome assembly JAESGP01 (sample SAMN15720684, study PRJNA650882) | algae metagenome | isolation source: Desmonostoc vinosum HA7617-LM4 and co-occurring heterotrophs from cave wall | place: USA: Waikapalae cave, Hawaii | collected 2011-05-27 | reverse complement strand
CGACTTTAGTGCGAACGTCCACCAACCCGGAGAGGCGCAATGTCCGAGCCCAGCAAAAAGGAAATCGAAGCGCTCGCCTATCAACTTTGGGAGCAAGCCGGTATGCCGGAAAATCGGGAAGCTGAATTTTGGCAGTTGGCAGAACAGGAGCTGCGGAATCGGGACAAGTCCTCGCCGACGCGCACCCCTGACACGCTCTAACAGATAAGCGCCACCGCTCGGTCGGAGCCAGTAAGGCGTCCGTCCCGCAATTATATAACGTGGAAATCCTCCGCCGGTTAGCGAAGGAATTTCGCTCCGTGCGTATTTGTTCGGCTTCGAATGTGCTCGTGGTTAGGCTGCATGAGCCTGCTGGTTAATCGCCGTCTTCGCAATCTCAGTCAACGCTTCGTCGGTAGCTTCTTCCTCCTCCAGGGTTTCTTCAAGGAGCGATACAGCTTCCTCCAGACCCAGTTCCTCAGCCCAAGCTATCAAGGTGCCATAACGTGAGATTTCGTAGTGCTCGACCGCCTGTGCGGCGGCAAGAAGGCCGGCGTCCAGAGCGGGCGACCCTTTATATTCCTCCATGATCTCGGCACCTTCGTCCGTGATGCCTACGATAGCAGCGCAGGTTTTGCCTTGGGGCTTCTTCTCGATTGCTGCAAACACCTGCTCCAAGCGTTCGATCTGCCCCTCAGTCTCGGTGCGGTGCTTTTCAAACGCAGCCTTGAGTTCCTCACTTCGCGCAGCCTTTGCCATTTTTGGCAAAGTGGAAAGGATTTTCTTTTCCGCGAAGTAGATGTCTTTCAAAGTGTCATGGAACAATTCGTCGAGTTTTTTGGGCTCTTTCGTCATCGAGCTTCTCCGTTCTTCAAGAGTTCGAGGCGTCTGATCGCGACCACCTAACCGACGTTGTGAAGACTCGTTCCTGGCGCTGTTCGCCCGCATCCCAAAGCCGGGTCAGCGGATGCTACAAACCCTATCGGGCTTTGGCGGCACCGACTGTATCGGCAACGGTCGCTCCCCTCGAGCCGATAGGCTTTGTGCCACCTTCCGTGGTGTCTTTCGTTGTCTGATGCTCGATCTGAGCGTTCAGTTCGGCACCTAGGAGGATGACAATGGTGGACATCCACATCCACACCATTAGCCCGATTGCGGCTCCCAGTGAGCCGTAAGTGGCGTCGTAATGCGCATAGTTGGCCAGGTAAAAGGATAGCAGTGCTGAACCTATCAGCCAGGTCACTGTTGCGAACGCGCTGCCCACACTAATCCATTTCCACTGTGGCGAACGTCGGCTGGGCGCATACCTATAAAGCGTGGCCAACCCGAGAAGTACCATCAACACCAGCACAGGCCATCTTCCGTAACGAATGATTGCCTCCATGACGGAACTCAGTCCGATAGCGGAGAGCACCAGTGGCAGCGCGACGATTGCTCCGATCGCCACCAACACCGCGATCAGGCCACCAACGGTCAAAGCAAGAGACACCGCATTTAGTTTGAAAAAGCCACGCTCTTCCTTCTCCTCATACGCAACATTGAGAGCGTCAATCAATGCTTTAACGCCCCCATTCGCGCTCCACAGAGCCAGCAGGAAGCTGAAAAGAAATGCAGTCCCGAGCTTAACATCTCCTTTGGCAAGCACGCGATTGACTTGATCTTTTATGATATCCATCGCCCCTCCCGGCAAGAAGCTGGCTAGGGAGGAAAGGTGTTCATTGATCGTCTCGCCCTTCGCGAACAACGCATACGAAGATACCAGGGCGGTGATTGCCGGAAATAATGCGAGTAACCCGTAGAAGACGACGCCAGCGGCCACAGCCAAGAGCCGATTGTCATTCATCTGCTGATAGGTTCGAAGCAGGATATCCTTCCATCCTTTCCACGGGATTTGCCATGGAGCGAGAGCCTGCCGGCCCCGTCGGCTTTCGTCAGCCACCACGTGATGGGAAGAAGCCGTCCCGGTAGCGGACGCCCTCCTCGGATCCTCGTTTGGGTTTAGGTATCTCACATTGGGCATGTCGGGCTTACTTCTAAGAGGGTCGACCGTAGGATCTCACTTGCGCGTTCCTCGCGCGAGGCGTGACTACATGTTTTCCTATCCGCTTTCTCGCGCCCGGCGCTCGGCTTTGAGCCCTTCAAAGTTGGCGCGGAATGCGTCATCAGCCTGCTTGCGCTCGATGATGGCCTTCTCAGCGTCACGGCGAAATTGTTCCTTTCTCGCCTCACGCTCGTCCTTTGTCGGCGCCGTCTTTTTGACCTCGTAATTCATCACCGGCAACGCTCGATGATGCTAGGGCGTTCCTATGCCGCAAGATTGATGGCCCTCAGCGCGCTTCAAACAGCTACTGCGGCCCTCGGAAAGGGCGAGAGCTGCGGTGGGCAGGATGTAGCGGGGTGAGTTGGGCGGTAGGAACTAATTGATAGCGGATAGGTTTCGTCCTTCATGATAACCGGGTGGACCCAGCCATGACGCGATCTGTTGATGAACTAAGACGGGATTCAGAGCGTAGCCGCGCTGCTCTTGAGCGCACCGTCGACAATCTGCGAGAGCAGATTACAACCACCGCTGCGGATATCAGTCACAAAATCTCCCCGCAGCACGTGAAGTCGGAAATTTCGAAGCTTGTAAGCCACAAGACTGAGGGCTGGGCGACATCGCTCAAACAGCAGGCGGTTGAAAATCCCATGGGCGCTGTTGCTGTAGGTTCTCTTATCGCTGTTCCCATATTGCGCTTGGTGGGTGGAATTTCATGGCCGCTGCTGATGATTGGAACGGGGCTCGCGCTGACGTCAAAAACGGTCCGCGATCGGGCAATTGAAACCGCTTCACCCGCGATCGACCGCGCCCGGGAGATCATGGACGACGCTGCAGTTCGGGCTCAGTCACTGGCAAGCAGTGCGGTCGACGCCGTCTCTTCGGTCCCAAACAGCATAACCGGTGGTTCGCAAGGTGCCGTGCACGGCAACGTGCATAGGTCAGCTGAGAGCTCGGGGCCTGTTACGGACACGTTAAAGAGTAGCGTAGCTAGCGCTACCCAAATGGTAGATGGCACCCTGGAGGGTGTCCGTTCCACCATCAACCAGGCTCGCGCGACGATGTCAGATGCCGCAACGGCGGCCTCTGACGCGGCGGCGAACGCTCCTGAAAGAGCCCGTCAGGTAATCGGTGAGAACCCAGTGCTGATAGGAGCGTTCGGACTTGCGATAGGCGCCCTGCTTGCCGCCTCCCTCCCAAAAACCAGCACCGAAGCCGCCGTGATAGGCTCTGCAGCAGAAGGAGTAAAGCGCGCCACTGGCTCGGCCGTCCAGTCAAAGTTGGAAGAGGTAAAGGAGGTCGCGATCTCCGCAGTCGACGCCGCATTTGACGGATCCGCCGAAAATACACCGGATGAACGCGCCGATCTCGCTAACCCGAACTCTGTCAAAGGCTCAAAACCCGTTCCCGACGCGGTCGGAACTGATTTTGGAAACCGTAACCCGAACAACTGAGAGAGACTGCTATGAGCGATCTAGACGTTAACAAAAAGACAGGCACTTCTCGAAATCAGAAAAACACGACCGAACAGAACAGAGTGAATCAGGCGACAGGTGGCAGTCCCGAAAAAAAGGAGCATGCGGGCGAGGCCTCAAGCGCCTCATCCAGCTCGGCGCAAGGGATATTGCAGGGGGCGGCGGAGACGGCCAAAGATTTCGCCTCTGAGGCCCAGCAGAAACTGGAGGATCAGGCTCAGAAGCAGCAGCAGACCGGTGCGGAACTCGTCAACAAGTTCGCCGGCAATATTCGCCAGGCAGCACGGGCCTTTGAGAAGGACGTCCCATTCGCAGCCCAAGGCATCAATTCTGTAGCCGATTATGTAGAAGAGGCTGCGGAAAAGATCCGCCAGGGCAGCTTTCGGGACTTGGTGGACAGTGCAACTACTTATGCCAGGCAGCGCCCGGCGGCCTTCCTAGGCGTTACGGTCCTTGCCGGTTTCGCTGTTGTCCGCTTCCTGAAGGCTGGTCAGTCACCATCGCCTGCGCAGAACACGACGCGGGGGCCATCCTCTTCCACCAGCACGGCGCGAACATCCGACAGTGGCAACCGGAGTTCTCACTCCGGGCAGGGCTATGGCGGTATCGATCCGGCTCAGGGTTCCTATTCCCAGAGTGCCAAAAGAGATCAGATGACGCCTGGATTTGATCGGGGTGGCTCATGAGCTTCCAGGATGACCTGAAGACGAGCCAGGCAGACCTTCGAACGGTCGCCAGCTTGGTTGGTGATGCACTTTCACAGTTCACCAAGCTGTTCCAAAACGAGGTGGATCTCGCAAAAGCTGAAATGGGCGAGAAGTTGTCGAAGGTCAGTGGCGCGATCGTATATATCGGCGCCGCGGCCATCCTCGTAATCCCAGCCTTAGTGATGGCGTTGTTTGCGCTTTCAGCAGCTTTAACCGCCTCTGGGTGGTCCCAGCCAGTGTCGCACCTAATTGCCGCAGTCGTGGCCCTCGTCCTGGCTGGGCTGTTATTTGCAGTCGGCATCAATCGGCTCGACAGCCGCAACCTCGCTCCGCGGGAGACTATTGCGCAGCTGCAGAAGGACAAGGACGCAGTCAAAGGGATGGTACGATGACAACCACGGAGAACAATTTCGTTGAAAGTCTAAAAGCCACCGCACGCGAAAACCCTCTTGCGGCGGGGCTCATTGCTGGCGGCGCGCTGTGGTTGCTGATCGGAAATGATCGATTGAAGAGCGCGGTACGTGAAGCTGCGACTTCAACTGCCTCGACAATCGACCACGCCACCAGCAGTTGGCAGGACTATAACCCACGAGTTAGGACTACTTCAGCACCTCCCACTGCGCCTGAGATGGATCATGAATGGCAGCAATCAGATGCCGCCCGCCAAAGCAGTAGTGCCGTTTCTGAAGCCACCGCTGGTGCCGCAGAGGCAATCTCGAACGTGGCCGATTCCATCAAAGATGGCTTCGAGAAAGGCGTCGGCTATACTCAGGACAATTTCAGGAGGCTTGGCAATCCCCTCCCCGACCGCCATACGCTGGAGCGCGCGCGGTCATCGATCGCTGACGTCCTCGAACAACAACCGCTCATGCTTGGCGCGATCGGTCTTGCAATCGGCGCAGCGATAGCCGGCGCGTTCCAGCCGACCCGGATTGAGAATGAGTGGCTCGGTGAGGCTAGCGAATCACTGAAAGAAGACTTGTCCATGCGCGCCAAGGCTGCTGCCGAGCGGATGGGTGAAGGCTTCGGCTCGCCCGAATCGAAAACCAGTGGCGCGGGTCCTGTGTCCATTGCCGATCCCGGTAAGGATGCTCCGCTTACCCTCGTGAAAGGTGATCGGTAGGAAACGATTGGCCTAAATGTCCATAAAAAAAATGGCCCCGGCTGGGGCCATTTTCATTAGTCGTCCCAATGACGGTGACGCTTTTTGATGATCACCGTGCGCTCTCCACGATCTTTGTACCAACCACGGTGCAGACCGCGGTCGTGGCGGTGGTAGCCGTACTCGGCCCGCGCTCCACGAAACTCGCGGCTCGTGCGGTAATCGCCGCCGTCTCGGTACACGCCTCGGTCGCCGCCCACACGAACGCTGAACTCTTCTGCACTGGCGACACTTGGAAGCCCTATAGTTATCAGCGCCAGAGCACTAGCAAGTGCAAATTTCATGAGAACTCTCCGTTGTGAACCAATCGTGCTGAATAACCTCCCTGAGAATCCTTCCGTTCCAGTCGAGAGTGAGAAACTTTTCTGAACGTCTGTTCAGTTGGCTTGCGCCGTTGGCAGCCAACGAGAAAGATGGCGGCCTCGGCGGAGGCAATCCGCTCTGCGCACTTGAGATGATCAGCAGCTGCAGAAGGCACTCAAAGCTGCCCCGGAGTGTGCGGTGCTGCACCTTCTGAAGTTAGTATTCGCTTGGTAATAGGAACGCAGCAATGGAGGCAAGGTTGACGTGAGCCGGCATTGGCGCCGGTTATCACGTAAGGAACTTGACCATGCGTAAAGCTCTCCTTGCTGCATCCGCCATTCTGATGGCAGGAGGCATTGCTGCACATGCTCAGACCTCAACGACACCGGGCGGCAGCACCTCCATGTCGAATCAATGCTGGGATGTTTCGACCAACACCATCAAGCAACAGGCGCCGGGCTCATCTGCATCCGGCAGCGCCACGAGCGGCACCGCCGGTACGTCGACTTCTACGACCACGCCAGGCTCGACGACTGGCGCCGCGAGTTCCGGCGGTTCAGCCTCGACTGCGACGAGTCGTCCGAGTGGCATGCAGAACTGCTGACAGCACGAATAGCGACCGTGAAGCCACCCCTTGGGGGTGGCTTTTCGCTTTCTAGGCTGCAGGATCGGCGTATGCATTCTTATAGGGCTATGATGCGCTTGCGGAAGTTAACCCTTTTTACCGCTCGCCTTGTCCTGATTGTAGGCGGAGCCAGCGCCTTTTGGCTTATCCGATTTCGGTTTCTTGGTCTGCTTGGCTGGTTTGTCTTTGCCCTTGGCCATGGACCCGCTCCTGATTCCACGGTGACTGACTAGAGCATGCTACGCTCAACCTGTCCGGTTTCAACCCAAAATGCCTCCGCCGGCAGTCAGAACTTACGGTCCCCGACTCCGAGGTACTCGCTGGTCTTACTGCGCTTGTCCCGCGCGGATTTGATCCGCTTGCATAACGTTCGCCACAGCAGCCGATGGCAGCTGAGCAGGGACTTCGGGGAAAAAACCCGCCTTCACAGTCACCTTCACGCCGAAGAAGAAACGAGTACGACCTGCATTCGAGCGATGGGAATATGATGGCTTTACCACATCATGTCCCACTGAAGCGTTTTGTCGGTTGGGTGTCGCTTGGCGTTCTGTCAAAGCTAGCATAGTAGTCACGCCGCCACGGGATAAACTCCCGCATCACCTTGTCATCATCGATTGCCTCGACGGCCAACTACCAACGTACTCCCGCCAGAACTTCGATACCCGAATGACCTGCCGCAGGATTTCCTTCTGAATTGCCACCATGGCGACGATCCCGTTGACGATGTAATCATCAATGACGGTTGCAAATGATTTGGATTTCGGAGGGAGGCCCTGGTCGGCTCTCTGTTCTATTTGGAACAGCAATCGTCTGCCGAAATCGATGGCGGTTTGCTCGCTCGACGTCTTCAGCGATCGGTAAATGTATTCATGCGACGACGATGTACGCAGCCGTGCGTAATAGATGTCACCCCGACGAAAAACCGTGAGCTTGCCATCCTCAAGATAGCGAGCGCCGTCCATTCGTGGTGCCCCTGGAGCTTAGGTTAGTCCTGGCAAACGACTTTCAATGCCGGAATGGAAACCGTCAAACATAAACGCTGGTTTACCTTTTAAGCTCGCCGCTCTCGATTCTCCGCCGCGATACCCCCAGGCTCCCCCAGCCCACGCGGAAGAGAGAATCGTTGAGAAATGGTGGAGGTGAGCTGGAGTGATCTCAACCCTGCATAGGTTGAGCTCTTAAAGAATTCGAATGTCGCGCCCGTAAGCGCCGGGCGATCAGGGCATCTGCCTGCTTCGCTACCCCTTGCCGCCGTTGCTTATGAGAAGGCCCAGTCCAATTAAGGACTGGGCCCATCCACGTTCTGACTGAAGGCATTGTATCTCCACTGATACTAAGATCCAATTTCTGGGTGCGTACGAGGTTCCAATAATTCTTCAAACCAGCGAGCAAGGTCAACGCGAGGGCATGGAATCTCAAACGAAAAGGCCTCACCGAACTGGGGCCTTCGAAGTATGTCTGCAATAACGTTAGTTGTAGTCCGAGTACTTGAACTGCGGCAACGCCTTGAGGTTGTTCCTTGGTGCCATTCATCACCGCATGCGGGCATCCAGTCATCTGAATTGGCGCTACGAGCGGTCGTCGTCGGTCCCGGTAGTCGTTTCGCGCGTCGTAGTCGCGGGCGCGGAGCTGGTGCGGACCGGCTCGTCAATGAATTTCAGCTTGTCCATGGTGACCGCGATGTCGTGCTCGCCCATCCCCAGAAAGCCGCCGACACTAATCACCGCAGGCGGCAACGTTGCCGTCCTTATCCAGGATCAGTTCATTAACATCACCGAGCTTTTCATTGGCTTCATTATACACGTCGAGGCCCATGAGCTTGGACGCACGCCACTTGCCCTTCAGCATCATCTTGTCTGCACTTTTGGCGGGAGCGGTCGCGGCCGGTGCGGCGTGATCGACAGGTTTAGCCTGCTGGGCATTGGCGGCGCCACCGGCGATCGCCGTACTCAGAAGCGCGAAAACGGATCCGCTTCTTGAAAGTTCTACCGCCTCTGGCCTCTGCCTTGTGGGGGCCAGGAACCTTTCCGCTAGCGGGACATTACCGAATTGCACCGCGTCCGTGTGCCAGCGCTTGTGATCCAGGTGATTATTCCCGCCGGTCTTGCCTCTTCTAATCTTTTCGTTGGCGCCGTCATCATCGCCGCGCTCTATTTTGCGCGAGAAATACTCGTCCCGATCGCTCTCGCGGTTCTGTTAAGCTTCGTTCTGGCGCCACTTGTACGCTCGTTACAGCGATGGAGAATACCGCGCCCGGCCGCAGTGTTGGGTGCGGTGGCAATCGGCTTGGCCGTCGCTCTCAGCTTAGCAACGATGGTCATGATCGAAGTCAACCAGCTGGCTAATGATCTTCCACGCTATCAAACGACTCTCAGCGAAAAGATGCATGCCCTTCGAGACAAGGTCGGCAGCGCCGGCCTCCTTAACAATGCGTCGAAGATACTTAAAGATCTCGACCAGGAGCTAAAGTCGGCGGAAGGAAGCGAAGCCGCAACGGACAAGCAATCCCTGTCAAACAAAGCAAGGACACCCATCCCGGTGGAAGTCCACCAGCCGGACCCCGGCGCATCCGAGGCTTTGGTCGCAATTCTGCGCCCCCTAGTTGTACCTTTCACGACTACAGGGATCGTCTTAATTTTCTTGGTTTTTTTCCTTTTTCAACGCGAAGATCTGCGCGACAGATTCATCCGATTAGCGGGTAGTAATGACCTCGAGCGCACCACTGCAGCGTTGAACGACGCGGGAAATAGGCTGGCCCGACTATTCATAACACAGCTAATACTCAACGCGGTCTTCGGCACGGTCATAGGGATAGGATTGGCAGTTATCGGCGTGCCGAGTGCGCCCCTTTGGGGGTTGCTTGCGATGTGCCTACGCTTCATCCCGTACATCGGTGCTATCTTAGCCGCGGGCCTTCCGATCGCGTTATCGGCGGCCGTTGGCAGCGACTGGACGATAACCTTTTGGACTATCGCTTTGTTTGCCGTGGTCGAACCTCTTACTGGCCATTTCATCGAGCCCGTGGTTTGCGGAAAAAGTGTTGGTTTATCGCCGGTCGCGATTGTCTTGGCGGCATCGTTCTGGACCTGGCTCTGGGGACCCTTAGGTCTGCTGCTGTCGACCCCCCTCACCCTCTGTCTAGTAGTCTTGGCCAAACATGTTGATCGTTTGCGTTTCATCGACGTTATGTTGGGAGACCGACCCGCATTGACTCCCCAACAGGCCGCCTACCAGCGGATGCTCACCGGCGACCCGATCGAAGCAATTGAAGAGGCAAGAGCATTCCTTAAGGAAGGGACCGTATCAGCGTACTATGAAACGATACTACTAGGCGCGCTACGATTGGCAGAGGCGGACGCGGCACAAGGCAGGTTAGATGACGAACGGCTCGAGAACATTCACGAGACAGTCTCCGAGGTCATTGAAGATATCGGCTCTCACGGCGCCGTCCAAACGAAAGCAATCGAAGGTGCAGAGAGGTCAGATAAAGTCGTGAAAATTGATGCGCGCAAATTCGGGAAATCCGTGTTCTGCGTCCCCGGTTTGGGCCGCCTCGACGATTGCGCCTCCTTAATTGTCGCGGACATTTTAAAGCGAGAAGGTTTCAATGCCCGGGTTTCCGGAGTTGACACAGAAATCGATAATGCGGACACGATCTGTGTTTGCTTTATCGAAGAGGTATCCGCCGGCAGGGCCGCTTTCACAGAAAGGAGATTCTTGCGCAGGGCAGCGAATGCGCACGTCATCATCTGTCGTTTGGGCCGTACGGAGGGTACAGATCCAACCGAGCCGATGGATAGGGCAGCGGCGCAGTCGTTGGAGGAGATCCTCGAGGAAGTTAACAAAAGCCCGGGATTGAGAGAGCGAAAGTGACAATAGTTCGTGCTGGCTTCGCGTAATATTTCTTATTGCTTAGTGAGGACTTTTCTTTTGCACCGGCGCATGGCGCTATGGCCCACCGGGAGATGCTGATGACTGACGAGCATCAAACAAACACGATCATCGCGACGGCAATATTTGACAGCCTTAAGGACGATCCCTATCACGAGCTTGATCCAGAGGTCGCAAAAATAATAGCGAAGAGAATCCTGGCGGCATTAGAGGATGCAGGGCTCCAAATCACTGTAGTCGATCAGTCTTAATGCGGGAGTAGCGGGCTTACGGCCGAAGGTTAGCTAACTAGCACCCTTGGTGTCGTGCGAATCGTTACAAACGGAAGCCCACTCTATTGCTGCTTATTCGAACCAAGTATTTTCACCTTGCCCGTGCGCAAGAACTCATCGCGAGATCGACCAGTAGCTTGCCCAGATGGCGGTACGCTTAGACACTTACGCAGATGTCGGTACCGCGCTTTTGCAGTAGCTTCATCTTTCTCACCCTCGTTCGATTTGTATGTAGCAGATGAACAACAGATCGGATCGATTGAACCCGTTATTATCGACAAGCGATCTGGGTAGATTTAGCTTCGGCGGTTTTCACCTTTTTGGATCGGGACGATCGGTATCCGCCACCGTCAGAATTCGAGAATGAAGAACCTTCGCGGATCCCAAACCATTTATCACAGAAGCAGCTGCAAGGTGCGCCCCGACTGGATTGGGAGGATCGATCCCGCAGCCGGGCGGTCAATGACTACGATGGAGTCATTTCAAATAGGTCCCAAAACGGCCCGCCGAGTGTCGAGCTCTTTTCAAGTAGACGTCGCCGAGCGTGTAGTGCCTGGCTCGGCTGGATGCCCCGCGACCGCTCGGGTAAGTTCGGCACCGAAAAGGAATATCTGCGCGCAGTAATACGCCCACAGAAGAACGAGAACCAGCGCGCCGGCAGCGCCATAGCCCGAACTGGCGGCTGTTGTGCCGAGATACCAACCAATGAGGGACTTGCCGATCGTAAATAGCAGGGCGGTGATAAAAGCACCGATGCCGACCTCTCGCCAGGCGATGGGTGTGTCTGGCAAAACCTTATAGATTGCGGCGAACAGCAGCGTGAATAAGCCTAGAGAGATGAATGTATTGAGTGCCGCGAGCAGCAACGGTGCGAATGGTGTGAGGTCCCCAAGATAGGTACCAAGCGCAGCAAGAGCCGTGCTCGCTGCCAACGAAACGATGAGTAAAAAGCCGAGCGCGGCGACCAGCCCGAGACTGGCCACCCTAGCTCGCAACATCGAAAGGATGGGCTGATCCGGTGCTTTTACCTGCCATGCCTGGTTTAAGCCGGTTTGCATCTCACCGAACACTCCGGATGCAGTAACCAATACCATTACCGCCCCGAGCACAGAGGCTGCCGCCCCCGATTCCTTATCGCTCGAACGCGCGAGCATAGTCTGAATGAGCTCGCCGCCCTGTTGGCCGAATAAGCCACCTAGTTCGCGAACCAGACCGCCACGCACGGCGTCCTGACCAAACACCATGCCGGCGACGGCGACCACGATGAGCAGTACAGGGGCGAGCGAAGTTACGACGTAGAACGCAATAGCGGCGCCCCGACTGAGCGCACCATGCGTTATATACCCCTCAGCGGCGCATTTTAGGATGCTCCACACCGCAAACAGCTCTCCAATTCGTGACGTCTGGCTTACGTACTCGCAAACGGGAACATGCAAGAGCCGCCATCGTTCCATATCTTTACGAATGGTCGTCTCTTTACGAATGGTAGTCTCGACGTCGCCACCATCAAGCTGCATACAAATGAGTGGAGCTGGACCTCAACCTTTTGCGTTGATGTCAGCAACCAACACCGGAGGTTAACCTTCTCAAGGTTGGGCACATCGTCAAATATAATTGGATATTGCCACGATTCGATCAAAGCGCTTCCGATGGGGGAGCTCTGGGGGATGTAAGCGTTCACGATGAGAAGTGGTGACGCAGCAAGTGCATTTAACAGAATTGCAGGCTGCTTTGCGCCGAGTTAATCTATCCATCCTAATTGGTGGAGCTCTACCCTACTGCTTGGACTTTGACGTGTCGGCGGTCGCCATGTACTTCGAGTAGAACTTAGCGACCCGGCCGCGCCACATGCCGACGAACGCTCCGACGTCACCTTGTCCACCGATTTCCACGCTTTCTTGAGGGCCGGAAGAGTGTTGCCCCAGATCGCGCGTTTGCACCACTTCTCGCCCTTCTCCCTGCCTTCGCTGGTTGCGCACATGGATTTCCAGGCGACGCGATCGGGGGGCGCGGAAACTCGGCTCCGACGCGGAAGAGATGTGCCGCCGCTTCATCGCTCACGAGAGAAATAGGGTCTGAATTCTCAGTCTTCGAGGAAGCCATGCAATGATGTTCCTTCGTCTTCCGCGAAGAGAATCGTGAGTATCTCTTTCGAGGGGCTTCGCGCGCCCCAACTCATACGGCGCCACGAAGCAGAGGCCCGCCCCGAGTCTCCCGCCAATGTACAAGATGAACAGCCGAAGGCCAAATGACCCCGGCCCGCGGCTCGAAGTTGGCCGCAAGCAAAAAAGGAGCCCCGCCGAAGCGAGGCTCCTCGGGTTGGCCTGCGGATCTAGGACGTCAGTTCTTGCTCGAACCGGAGCCCGACGATGGAGACGGCGACGTGCTCTGGTTTGCGCTCGGCTGGCTAGCCGTCGACGAGCTTCCGCTCTGCGAGGGAGACTGACCTGTCGTGTTCGACTGACTGGGCGAGCCCTGTCCCGTTGTCGACGACGGCTGGTTCTGCGCCTGGCCAGAATTCTGGCTCGGCGTCTGCGCATTCTGCTGGTTCGACGGCTGGCCGGTCTGGCTCTGCGCGGTACCGGTACCGGTCTGCCCCTGACCCGTCGAGGTCTGGGTGCCGGTCGTGGTCTGAGCGCCGGTCGACGAAGACTGCGATTGGATGCTCTGGTTCGCCTGCTGGCTAAGGCGCCCGGAAACACCGAGCGACGACACGGTGCGCATGTCAATGCTGCCCGTTACGGCGATGCCCTGCTGGCGCTGGTAGACGGTGATGGCCTCGCGGGTCTCAGGACCCCAGATGCCGTCGGCTTCACCGCGCAGCACGCCACGCTCGATCAGCACGCGCTGAATGACACGAATGTCGTCGGGCGGAAGATCGACCACCGCTACGGTGCTGCCGCCGCTACTTGCGCGGCCACCATGGCTAGCGCCGGCGAAGCGCGCGCGCGGACCGACTGGGACCACATCGACAATACGGCGATCGCGGTCGACGAGACTGAGGCGATGGTTACGCCCGACGGCACCGCAATGCCGGCGCGGACCTCGAAGTTGATCGAGCTCGCGTTGACACGTGGAGCGTTGCCGGCCTGCACGACCGACTGCTGCAGCGTCGTGCGCTGCTCCGCCGTGACGTTCTTGCCGCTTTGTGTCTGGGTTTCGGTACTAGCCGTGGCCTGGCTCTGGGTCTGACCCTGCGTGTTAGTCTGACCCTGGGCCGCGTTCTGGCCAGTGCCGGAGGTCGAATTCCGGTCGTCCTGGGCGCTCTGACCGGATCCGCTTTGCCGGCTGGTGGACCTGCTATCGGCCTTGGTATCGGCCTTGCTCTTGTCCTGCGTGCGATCTTCAGACCGCTGCGTATTGTCGCGCTCGGATTTGCTTTGACCAGCTGTCTGATCCTTATCCTTCTGGCCGGGCTGCTGCACGCGATCCTTGCTGCTGTCGCGCTGGTCCTTGTTGGAATCCTGCGATTGGCGCGCATTGTCGCGGTCGGAGTCACGCCCCTGGCCGGCCGTCTGCCCCTTGCCGCTGTCACGCGGGCCATCGGCGCGGCCACGTTCTTGCGTGCCGGACTCCTCGCGTTGCGCGCGGTTGGATTCACTGCCGCGTGGGGAGGAACCTTCGGCCCGGCCGCTCTCGCGAGATTCGGAGCCGCGGCTCTGTTTCATTCCTTCATTGTGGGAAGCTCCTTCCCGACTGGAGGCGCCGCCGCTGCCCGCCCCGCCTCCAGAGTGACCGCCCGCGGGCATTCCCTTTTCGCTTGCTATGCCGCCGGCTCCGCCGCCCGCGCCTCCGCTCACGCCTTGCGCAGACGCAAAGCCCACGCCCGCAAGCAATACTGCCGTCGTGACCAGAAACCCACTCTTCACTCTATTCATCATCTAGGTCCTCCTCGTTGGTTGTTCATGCTTCCCATTTGGGTTGAGCCGGACAAATCGATGCCACTTCGCAACGCGAGCGTCCGTCGACGAGCAACCGGGCAGGAATGTAATCGTTCCGATTGAGAAGATCATCGAAAGTCGCAGACCGATGAACCCTCTTGCATCATTTAACGCGCGTTCGGCCAGGACCCGTCGTGCGCCCGCGAGGCGTTCCAGCGAGCGGACCGTTCTTTCTCAACAAGCCGACCAGTTTCAGCGATGGTCGACGAATTCCACGCGCGTACCTTTCGCAACACTCGCGGCCACGCGCTCAGCATCCCAGTTAGTAAGCCGCACGCAGCCGTGGGATTCCGTCTTTGACACCTTTCCAGGCGCGGGCGTGCCGTGGATCCCATAACCTTCTGCCGACAAGCTGATCCATACTGTGCCCACGGGGTTGTTGGGCCCGGGCTTAATCGTGAACGGCTTATTCGAACGTACGCCCTTGAATTTGTAGTCCGGATTGTAGCGGTAGGTCGGATTGCGGCTGACCTTGGTCACCTTCAACGTACCGGACGGCGACGGCTTCTCCTCGCTTCCGACCGTGGCTGGATAGAACCCAATCAGGGTGTTCGACTTGTCGAACAGCGTTACGGTCTGTCGCGCCTTGTCCACCTCCACTCTATTTGCCTCCGCGGATTCACCGTTCTCCCCGACTGCGGTATCCGTCACCACGATGGTTTCGCCGGCGCGGTCGAACTTCTTCCCGGGATTGAGGGCCGTCAGAAGCTGCTCGCTCATGTGAAACTTTTCAGCGATCGCCTCCCGGGGGCTCGTGTAGCCGAGCTTGGGAATGTCCTTCATGTCCTCCATCTTCGAAGGAAGCTTCTCAAGGAATGGACCGGCCACGTCCTTGTCTGTGATCGTGTAGTTGGAAGTAACCGGCCGATCATCGGCCCGCAGCGCCTTCCACACTTCCTCGGTTAGCCGGTCGGCACTCGGCAACTGCTGTGCCTCCGCGTAGGCACGCAAGGCTTTCTTCGCGTTCTCCCCAAACTTGCCGTCGATCTCGCCCGGCGAGAAGTGCGCCTTGGCGAGCAGGACCTGCAGCCGGACGCCGACAGCCGTTGCCTTGTCCTCGATGAGCAATTTGTTTGAGGGCTCGGCCGAATTGATCGCGTCTGGGCTAAGGTCGGACGCGAATGCCGGATTCGCGGCAAGCACCGCTAGTAAGACGAGTGCCAAGTTTACTCTCGGAGCCCACATACGCTGTCCTTTCATTTGGCCGCTGCTGTCTCGAGAACGGGCGCATCGGCTTTCGCGTTGGCGACCAGATCGCGGTAGCGCGCCTCGTACTCTCTCGCCATCTGGACGGCTGTGAAACGCTCCTCGAACCGGGCGCGGATTGCTCTTCTGTCAAGACGCGGCAACTTGCGGACGGCTCGGACAGCATCTTCTTCCCCGTCCACGATGAAGCCGGTTACCCCTTCCTCCACCACCTCGGGCACGGAGCCCGAGCGGTAGGCGATCACAGGCGTCCCGCACGCCATCGCCTCGATCATCACCAGACCGAACGGCTCGGGCCAGTCGATAGGAAACAGCAATGCAGCGGCGTCGGCGAGGAACGGCTGCTTCTTCGCGTCGTCGACCTCGCCGACCAGAGTTACCCTTTCGCCGTCGATGTGAGGCTGCAGCTGCTTCTTGAAGTAGGCGGTCTCGGCCCTGGGAATCTTGGCGGCGATGCGCAGCGGCATTCCGACAGCTTCGGCGATACGGATGGCATCCTCCGGTCCCTTCTCCGCGGTCAGGCGCCCCAGGAACGCCAGGTAGGATCCTTGGGCGTAGGAAGCGCGAAACAGGGTCGACGGCAGGCCATGGTGGATTGTCGCGATCCATTTCGCCTCCGGGAGCTGTCGGCGCTGGTTGTCGGAAATCGAAACAAATCCTGCTTCACAAAACTCCCGAACGACGTCGGGCAAACCCGGAAGGTCCAGCCGCCCGTGCGCTGTAGTGAGAAACGGCACTCCGAGCCGGCTGAGCAGGGGAAGCGGTAACCAGTCGACGTGAGAGTGGATGACGTCAAAATCAGTAGCGTGTTTGGCAATCGCTTCCAAAGAAAGCGAGCAGGCGGCGCTCGGGTCTGCGCCCTTGCGACCGAGCCGCAGCGCCCTTGGCCACACCGAATGGAGCTTTCCCTTGGTCCGGGAGTCGCCGCTCGCGAACAGCGTGACATCGTGGCCGAGCCCCACCAGTTCGTCGACCAGCCAAGCCACCACGCGCTCGGTGCCGCCGTAGAGCTTCGGAGGAACGCTTTCGGCAAGAGGGGCGAGCATGGCAATACGCATACGCTACCCGGCCTCCCCGAAGACGGCGCGCATGGCCCAAACCACGGCACCCGATATCAGGATGGACACGGTCAGAAGCGTCCACTGGGGGCGAGCGGTACGGAAGACGGTCCGCTCTGCCGCTCTCGCAATCGGCCTCAACATTCGTCCGCTGGAAGCCGCGCGAGATAGGCGAGGCCAAAGCTTGCGAGCTCGTCCACCTCCTCTTCGCGCGCCTCGCATCTCCCTTGAAGATGACGCTCGAGCAGGCATCGACGACTGTCGGCAACATCGACACCATCATGCGTCGCACAAAAGATGGACCAGGCTGTTTCGACCGCCGTCCGCAAAGTAACAGTGTCGACCATTCTCAAGCTCCGAGTGCCGAGAGAGCAACTCGGGAAGTGCAAAATGTTTCCACTTTTTCCCGGTAACGGCACTGTCCGAGCCATCTCGGCGCAAATATGTTGCGCCACGGCAAAGGATTAACTGCCCGTGCACGAGGAGACGGTCGCCGCGCTGTATGCCCGATCGAGCGCGCGCCTCATCCGGCATCAAGAAGGTCGAAGAGCTCGCTAAGGCGAGGCGACCTACACCCGCTCCATCCGGGCCTTACACGGTGAACTAGTAAGTGGCTTAGGATCGGTTCAAGCCCAAGCACCTCATGCCGAAAGCGATGGATGCCTACTTACCCAGTGACAAACTGATCCGGGTGACAACCGCATCCCATGCGCGATCCTCCACGGCTGGATAGTTGATCAAGACGCAATTCATGTATCGGTCGACCTGATCACATCGATTGTACCATGTGCGCCCATTTCGGATGCTGGATACAGCGAAAAACTTTGAAGTCACTCTCCTGTATTGGATGCGGTTTGGCGGATTCATCTTCTGCAAGAAAATGGCGGGCGGATCGTTACTCGGGTTGGGAAAAGATCGTATTGTTAGATTGGCCCGGCGATCTTTCGTGAAAAGCTGGCGCCCGAGGTTTCCTTCTGTAGTTCCCCCGTCCTCTCCGAAAATCGAGGTCGGAACGTCCACGCTAAGCCCGGTGGTCGGGATTGTGTACCTTTGCCACTCTAAATTTGACGCCCCTGCCTGGAATGTCGTCGATACGAGGCCGAGCAAAACAACGAGAGCCAATGTTCGGCACAAGAGCAGGGGCGAAGCCCATTGGGCTTTGACTAACCGAGATGGGCCCTTCATAGCTAGAGCACCTCGGCGCGAACGCGAGCCACGCCTTTTTCTGCGATTCCCAAATTGCGCGCAGCGGCCAGTGAAAGATCGAGCACGCGACCGCGAACCCATGGACCGCGATCGGTGATACGAACCACGACGGACTTACTGCTCGCGATATCAGTTACCCGAACTTTCGTACCGAAGGGCAGATTGCGATGGGCAGCGGTCAAGGAATGCCGGTTGAAAGCCGAACCGCTCGCTGTTTTTCCTCCTGAATATGAATAGTAAGAAGCTTTTCCGGAGAACACGCGTTTGCAAGATCGATCGCCTGAGCGAACATCCGGCCGAACAGTCGGTTCTCCACTCTCGGTGCGCTCTGACACATTTGGACTATCTAGCAGCCGCTCTCGCGCGTCTTGCTTTGCGTGGTCCGGAGCCGCAGGAGCCGGTTCAGCGTGGGCTTTTGGAATGATAGACCATCTATCATCGAAGGACTGAGCTGCGGCAGAATTAGCAGGCGCGCATAACCACACCGGGATCAATATGGCCATCATTCCAAAAGGCACTTGCATGAACGGCCTCACGCACGACGGTTAAAACAGATAAACAATGCAAGCCCACAATACTCTGTTCCTACCTGGGACTTGTTTGGTGCGGGAAAGGTAAATTTGATACCAGCCCATGTTTAGGGGCAACGCAGCAATCGCAGCATCGGACCGTAATCTTAGTGAGAGGTTCACTAGATTGCACCGTCGCCTGCCGATATCGGCCATCGAAGCTCGTCTGCAACTGAGAGATTTGGGCTTGCCGTTCGTCGTGCCCCGAGCTGTCTTGCGCACCCTTTCCGCATTCAGCTCTCCACAGGATGACGATGGCGGAGAGTGAAATCCAGGTCATGAAGCCGATGAGAAGCGCCGAGCGCACCGAGCGCCGCAGGAACGTTCGGAGAACACCGACGTTTCATCTCCAACAAGGAGCAGCGTCATGAGCAATCCGAAGACCGAACCCACAGACAACGCAAAAAAAGACCCTGATGAGTGGCTTTCGGGGGATGACCCCATGACAGGTGCCCAGGCGTCCTATCTGAAGACCTTGTGCGAACAAGCGGGCATGCCAGAGTTGTTCAATGACAGTCTGACCAAAGCCGAGGCATCCAAGCTCATCGACGAAATGCGTCAGCAGGCAGGAGTGGAGTAATGCCGGAACAACCTATGATGACTGAGGAGCAGCGAGATGAGCTTCAGACCCTGTGTCAGAAAGCCGAGGTCCCGGATAAATCGGGCGAGCTGCTCACGCAGGAAGTTGCGCAAAAGTATATTGACGATCTCAAGAAACAGATCGCCGAACGGAAGTAATAAAATAAACCGCCACTATCCCGACGCTCTATATTGCAAAATGTTGGTAGCACTGATTGTTTCTCAGGGTGGATAATGCGGAACTCCGACAGATCGGCAACGAAGGTCCTGATCGTCGACGACCACCCAGTGGTCCTGTCGGGTTGCCGCTCGCTGTTTGCGTCGGACTACAGGGTGACGATCGAAGAGGCCACGGACGCCAAATCCGGTCACCGCGCCTACCTGGCCAAGAAACCTGACGTCACGGTGATTGATATCAAGCTGCCGGACGTTTCCGGCTTTGAACTGATGCGTCGCATCCGAAAAGACGATCCTGAGGCGCGGATCATCATATTCAGCATGAATGACGATCCGGCGCTCGTGGTTCGCGCCATCGAGATGGGCGCGCAGGGCTATGTCTCGAAGGGCGACGATCCCCGGATGCTGGTGAAGGCGGTTCGGACGGTCGCAGCGGGAGACAACTTCATTTCACCGCACTTGGCGGAAGCGGAGACCCTTTCCGGCGCGTCAATCAAGGCCAATCCAGCGTTGCAAATGACAGCGCGCGAGCTAGAAATTTTGCGGCTGCTAGGCCGCGGCGGCAAGATCGTCGAAGTCGCCAATGCGCTCGATATCTCATACAAGACGGTGGCCAACACCACCTCGTTGCTTAAGCAAAAGCTGAGCGCCAAGAATCATTCGGACCTGATCCGGATCGCGGTGAAGATGGGGCTGGAATGACGCCCTATTAGAATCAAGCTCCCTTTGAGCCTGCCCGCCGCCTGCAAGGGATTCAACTAACGAGGCGGAACGACTGCATCCGATCGTATACTGGCTACACAATCAAATCGTGAGCCGCATAGTGATTGGTGTGCCCTGAGTGATCGTGCTGCGCAGAAGGATCAACCGCATCAGCATCCTGGACTGGCACCGGCCCCTCGTGTGCGGCAGCATGCTCACTATTTCCTTGTGCTCTCCCGCTTCCATGGTCCAGTCGCTGTAAGTCAAGAATGTCTGAAGAAGCATTGCTGGCGCCATTCTTAAAATGAAAGGAATCGCCAAGTTCGGCGCCGACTGTGGCCTTACCGGCGTCGTCGGGAGGAGCCCCGTCCCTTCCTCCAGTCTTAATCTTCAATGCCGCGTGTGCGTCGGTGGCAGAATTAGCGGACGCCATTGGTAGATCATGTTGGGGCTTGCGAGTATCTAAGTTGTCTGCCCGTGGATCATGCTCGGCATCTTGCTTGCCGGCCGTGGAGCTCTCTTCAAAAACCCGCGAATCGCGGTGCGCCTGCACGTGATTGGAATCGTCTCCCGAGACCTGATGCTTAGCGTGCCCCTTGGCGCCGTCGTCAGAAGCGTGCAGGGCCTTCTGCGATTGACCGTGATTTAGATCATCTCCCGGGGTCTCATGCTTGGCTTTAGGCTTTCCTGAGCCCTCCTCGGAAAGACGTAGGGTCTTCTGAGATTGACCGTGATTTAAACCGTCTCCCAGGGCTTCATGCTCGGCATGCTCTTTGGCGGCTCCGGAGCCGTTGTCGAACGCATGCAAGCCCGGCTGCGATTGACCCTGACTGCCGTTACCCTGGGCTGCCTGCGCTGGGTCACGCTGCTGGGCATCGTCGGCCGCCTCCGCGACGACGTTAACGGTCCCGGAACCTTGGGTAATAGTCTTGCCTTCGTCGCTGCCGCTATCGTCCACGTGAGCATCGCCGGCATGGCGCTGGCTGCCGTCTCTGGCGATCGTATCGCCTTGGGCGAACTCGAATGCGAACGCCCCACCGTACATTGCAGTAGCTGGTGAGGTTGTGCCTTCGAAATTTGCGAAGCTTGGAGCTGCAGCGGCAGCCCGTCCCTTTGCGTCGCTTGCTGTAGAGGAAGAAAAGGCATCAGCCAAGCCATCGCCAAAATCGAAGGCTTGCGCGGCGTGGGCGGCACCATCGAGCTCGTAAATTAAGGCTCCGAAGGCCGCAATCATGAAGGTGCTGGAGCTGCTCGCACTCGGCCTTAGCGCGTTAGATGCTGCCTGTGCAAATGAACCCGCGGCAATCTCGACACCGGGATCGACGGATTTGCCGGTCGGCGATGGCGTCGAAGTTGCCGGGCCGGCGCCGCCGCGATCCTTGCTCGCGATTCTGGCCGGGTGGCCATCTGCAAGTGTTTCTTTGCGGCTGATTTTGATCGTCACGAACTCCGCAGAGCCGTTGGCGGGCATGACCGTGAAACTTTCGGTCGCGGTGTGACTGGCGTGGACCCTATCCTCCAACGCAGCCAGGATCGCAGCTGCCAGGATACTCATCGCGCCGTAACGGCGCGACAGGGCGAGCATGGCGAGTTCCGTCCGGCTGCTGATTCGGAGCTTCTGTCGCGCGTGGTCGAGGTGAATTCTAACGATGTCCGGGGAGACACCGAGCACCCGAGCAATCTCACTGTCCGACAAGCCTTCGGCGACGAGATCCATGATCGTCCGCTCGTTGACGGTCAGTAGCGCCAGAGCGTTATCGCCGAACGACACGGTCCCATTGGCGTGGTTACCGACCCTCGCCAGATCGGACCCCGGTTTTTCCAGCCTCAGGGCCTGCACGAGCGCTTCCGGTTTGGCGCCCATCGAAATCGCGCCACAAGCACCGGTCGCCATTCCCTTGGCAAGATCGCCGCAGGTCACTTTAGCAGTGAAGAACACCAGCCGGGCGGAAAGGCCTTCGTCGTCCACGACGGCGAGCATGTCGGAGGCGGTTACATCGGTGAACCCGTCCTCCAATAACACCACATCGGGCGTCAATCTACGAATGGCTGCAAGGCAATTAACTCCATCGAGACAGCACGCAACCACTTCGAAATCTGGCTGAGCTCCCAACAGCGACACAAAACCCTGCAGAACAATGGGACGTCGATCTGCTATCACCAGTCTAACGCGACGCATGGGCTTCCTTCGCTGATTCCGCAACGCATGAGACGGCTCATGGTTCCACTTAACTCCGCTCGACTTCCTTTCGTCATAATAGAGCAGGTGCAGGCGACATTTTCAAACAATGGGATTGATCGCCCCCGTACAGCCCCATACGGTCCGCCGTCACTCGCCTTTCGTCAGCGGGCGGTCCTCTGCAGCCGGGTATCTTATCAACACGCAGTTCATGAAGCTGCGGCGCAGTCGCTTGCCATCCGTTTTGACGAAAAGATCGATCACGAAATCCAGCGGGCTGCGCTAATCTAGCATGGCCCCTGTCGAAGACGGAGCGGATGCCGCAATCTAACCCCCGCCGGACCCGACAGTTTCAAGCTTATGTACATGTGGCGACTCGTCGCGCGGTTGCCCATGATCCATCCTTGCCGAGATGCTATCGTAGCGAGGCAGGGGCGTAATTTTTCGGTCGTGTTGCCAAGCAGTAACGAGAGGAGAGTCTCGTGACAATTAGCCGCCGACATCTCCCGATGCGCTTCATCGCATTAGGCCTTGCCACAACAGGCGCGTTGTTGATTACACCAGCCGCCGTTGCGCAGGACTTTCCCTCGAAACCCGTCACACTGATCATTCCCTGGCCACCCGGCGGCGCTACGGATATTGCGATGCGGGCTATTGCCGACGCAGCAGCAAAACATCTCGGCCAGCCGATCGTGATCGACAACAAGGCGGGCGGCAGCGGCGCGGTTGGCCCCGCAACTATGGCGGCTTCCGCCAAGCCGGACGGCTACACCATCTCGCAGATACCGATCACTGTTTTCCGGCTGCCACTAATACAGCAGGCGTCATGGGATGCGGAAAAGGATTTCAGCTATATCATCCACCTCACGGGCTATACTTTCGGCGTCACCACCCATGTCGATACGCCGTTCAAGAAATGGCAGGACGTCATCGACTTCGCCAAAGCCAATCCCGGCAAGGTGACCTACGCAACGCCGGGTGCCGGAACGTCGCTGCACATCGGCATGGAGCAGATTGCAGCCAAAGCGGGCGTCAAATTCACCCAAGTGCCATTCAAGGGCAACGCCGAATCCAATGCAGCGGTGCTCGGCCAGCACACGATGCTTCAGGCCGACGGCACCGGATGGAAGCCGCTAGTAGATGCCGGCAAGCTTCGCCTGTTGATGATCTGGACTGCGCAACGATCCAAAAACTGGCCCGATGTGCCGACCATGCAGGAGCTCGGCTATCCTTTCGTGTTCGACTCGCCGTTCGGTATCGCCGGCCCGAAGGGGATGGACCCGAAGGTAGTCGCCAAATTGCATGACGCCTTCAAGAAGGCGATCGAGGAACCGGCTCTGCTTGAGACCCTGGCCAAGTACGACATGGTGGCTAACTACAAGAGCACCGCCGACTACCGGAAGTTCGTCACCGAGCAGATCGAGTCAGAACGGAAGGTGGTGGAGAGCCTTGGACTGAACAAGGCGAATTGAGGTAGTTGCTGTTAACCTCATCCCTTGGGCGCGAGCGCCGAGCCTTCAAGGAGCGGAAATTGGAGTAGCTCGCCGAACGGTAGGCGAATGTCGCGTTCACGAGAATGCAACACTATAAGGCATGCCGACTCACCGGCCGAGCGGGTGTCGTGCCATGAGTGCGCAGGCGAGTCTGTTTCGGCTTGGCTTATGGCCCTGTGAATGCCAATCCTGATATAATCGCTCACGATGCGGGAAAATGACTTTCCCTACGATGAATTAGTGCAGGCATTTCACGGTCTCGATGCCAACACCTTGGCCGTTGACTGCGTGTCGATAAGAAAAAGCGGCAAGATGCATCGCTGGACACATCTGAGCGGATACGTATGCGCCCAAATGCCCGGACCGAGCATGCAGGCTGAAGTAACTCGGCATTTCGGTCTGATCCACATGGTAGCCGTGCAACCCGACGCGTCGATTGAACTCAGAAAGCAGATCATGCGCGGGCTTCGAAACACCTCAAACCTTCTAAAAGGGAATAGAGCCGCTGTGGATATGTATCCAAATCGTTAAGTTGCATGCTGCGCTTTTCGTGCAGTGGGTAAACTTCACGCAACCATGCCACTAGGCATAGCCGTGAAATTTCGTGGTTTCGTGCTTTTGTTGTTGTGGAAACACCTCGAACTCATGTGAATGTCCTTCGCTATGGAAAAGCTCGTCGCAGTGTCATTTGTTGCAGCCGTTTTGGTCTTCGCGTGGACCTACGTGATATTGGCGCGAACCGAACCGCGGAAGAAAATGTGATGAGCTGGCTCGGAAAAGCGATGGCGCGGTGTACTTGACTGCAAGCGCATCGCTTCGGCGGGCATCCCTAGCTCGTTCCACTGCGCTGCAACCTCGAAAACCCTGAACTAATTATTGATGGCTATTAACGTCTGCCTTCTCAAGTCGGTCTAGCAGTCCGCACAGGCGTGTTGGCAAGGGAACTCCATCCTCATCGAGGGCGACACGAAGCGCTTCGCCAATTTCCCGGCAGATCGCTCGTGAATGCGCGGGCTCCAATTCCGGGCAAGGACTGTTCACTGGGTTTTGAGCTGGTTGCAACGTTGCTCACCTCAGATTAGCCCAAGGCAACAAAGAATAAAATCTCGGCCAGGAACCCGGTAGTGAGGGCGGCGACAGCCGTTAAAACGTCGACTGCTGATAAATACATGGTTCACCTTGCAGTCCTGCGAAGCCCTATCAAGCAATTCACCGAAGTTGATCTTGTTTCGGTTCCAATCAAAAATTCTCGAACGACCGCCGGCCTGACATTTGATGCTTCCGGGCATAGCTCATTGATCGATTGCGCTCCGCAAAGTCGGTCTATGGAGCCGGTTTTTTGAGATACCGGAGTTGGCGGATGGCCGCAGCGCCGGATCGGAGTATTAGATTGGGATAATCCCGGCTACCCCCGCGTCCGCAGTCGTTTCTCTCACAAAAAAGCCCCGCCGAAGCGGGGCTTTTAGTTGGATCACCAAGTCTGGCGTCCATACCAATCATTCATTTCCTTTTGGGCACGGTCCTTGGCGTAACCGTAGCGCTCCTGAAGTTTTCCTTCCAGCTGGTCCCGCTTACCGGCAATGACATCAAGATCATCGTCGGTCAGTTTTCCCCATTGTTCCTTCACCTTGCCTTTGACCTGTTTCCAATTTCCTTCCACGCGATTCCAGTCCATAGCTTCCTCCTTACGATGGTCCAACCCAACGAACCGTCGGGCGTTGCGTTCCGAGCGACAAAATGCTGTCTCGCACACGCAATCAACCGCTTGAGTTCCTCGAACAGCTTCAGAAATTGTTGCGGCTCGCAGCAGAAAGTCATCGCGCCACACCGCGCTTGCGCGTTGTCATGAGCCATGACCATACACGGGCTGTTGAGAACGACTACGTTCGGACCGGAGGAAATTGAGCGGTTAGTGACCGCTTACGAACAGACTTTGCTAGCGCTAGGTTTAACTAGCAACAACGACCCCATCACGCAGCTTGTCGCAGAAAAGATCATTGCGGCCGGTCGGTTGGGAATTGAAGACGCGGCAGAGATTTCCAAGCTGGTTCTTACCGAGCTAGGAGCTAGGGATGTTGACGGATGATTCCGCTTGATTGCAGCGCGCGGCCCCAAACAACATCACAATCCTAAACATGCCGGAACGAAAAGTCGTGCCAGACTTTCCCTAACTTTGGAGGTGCCCATGGACACTCAGGCAATAGAAGGTGCATGTGCGTTCGCTTGGCGGAACTATCCATAGTGATATTAGCGAGGGCGACGACCGGCGCTCCGCTCTCATTCGTTACGTCTCCAATCTCCGCGGTGAATACGATTTTGCACTCTTCCAGATTGCGGCAGTGGCCTATTTGAAAAATCTGGATGAACTGCAGGACGAGCAACAAGCAAAAATTGCGGCAGATCAAGCTTTGGCAGAGCGTTTGGCATCACGGAGCGAAAATCACAGGTAGCCTTTGGCCAAAAGATGAGCCCTGTCCAGAACCAAGGAGCTGAGCATGGTAGACAATATCTCTAATGCCAACCGCATCGCGGCCGACGCCCGAAGGCGTACTATCGCCACTCCGGCAATTGGCATGAATGCCTTCAGGCCGATCATGTACTTTCAGGTGTCAATGCTGAGGATGTGGGCCGATAGCATCGAGCGGTTCGCGGGCTATTACCAACAGGGATTCGAAGAAACCGCGACCGTTGTCAAGGAACAGAAGGAGGCCGCCTAAATAACAGCTAATGACGCTACGTTCCGCCTTGCTTCAGCCATGCCGAGCTTATCTCAATCGAGCGGGCCGAATCAGTACGCGCAACGGTTAGATCCTACGGCCCCGCTGTATCTAGCCCCCAAAGCCCCGGCGGGGCCGTGCTCGCCCACTGAATTGGAAGCGCGACATTTTAAGATTCTAGCCTAGGCGGAATAACGCTCGGAGCGAAATCAGATGGAGCCTCGCATTGCTCATCCAGCTCATATCCCAAATGAGTGCCTCATTTGTACGGCCATGCGAGCTGCTGCATCGGTATACTTGCCGTTAGACAATTTTGCGTCTGCCAGATAGGCGGCAAGGATTAGGGTTAGTGCAATGCCGATTCCCTTCATTGTCCTTCCTATGCTGCTTTGACCTATTTCTCGACCGCGGTTTTTGGCTCGTTACACAAGCGCTGCTAATTTGACGCTCCGCGCGTCGGGACGACCGAGTGTTATCCTAACCTTGAGCAGTATTCATTGCCTGCAGGAATGCTAGCCGGGCCTGCGTCGTCGGACTTTTTTCCGTGACCTGCGAAAGTGCTTCCATTGCAAGCAGCCAGTGCGGCAAGCCGCCTATCTCTGGCGGCAAGCCGATGATGTAGTTGGCCGCTTCACGCAAGGTGGTAAGTTTTCGTCCATCTTCGAGCGTTATCGGTTCGACGAACTCTCGCGACCATACCACTTCATGACTTCCATTCAATGAAATCGGATTACGCGGCGTGCCCAACTATTGGTGCGCCCGATTGTTCCCATATCGAAAGCGCCTGAATCAACTCCAGCATCGCTCTGCGGCAAATTTCCTGCCGGGTTTCTTGGTCAGACAAAGGCGCCATTCCCTGCAGCAATACTCGTGCTTCCTTATTTCCGTACGTAATTAGCAGGGTGGTTGCCGTTTCCTCATGGGAAGTATGTCCGGATATCCCAACGGTAATCACGTGCTCCCAGTCGATCAAATGGAATTGGTTGTAATTGTGGTACTTAGCACTGATTATAGCGCGGAAGTTTGCCACTTTATCCCAAGTCACCCTTAAACAAAAATAACGAAAATGGCCAAGGCCGCCAGTCCCCGCCATGCGCCTGGCGCGGCCGTATGCCTTTCCTATTTCATAATCTCAACCCTATCTGCACGATACGTACGCATCCGGCGAAGACCCCTGGCTAGGCCTTTTTTGGCGGAAGGCTGATGGCGCTTAAGCGGCGTGAGCGACGCTCTGAGGGTACGCGTCCGGCGACGGCCCCCGGCTAGACCTTTTTTGGCGGGAGGCTGATCGCGCTCAAGCGGCGTGAGCGACGCTTTGAGGCTGCCAATTCCAAGGCAGCAGTTCGCCAATGCGCTTGGCGGGTCGATGTCATTGAGCTTGGCGGTGGCGATGAGGCTGTAGATAGTAGCCGCACGCCGGCCGCCCCCATCGGAACCGGCGAAGGTCCAATTCTTCCGCCCCACTGCGACCGCTCGTAGCTCCCGCTCAGCAGCATTGTTTGACATGCAAAGCCGTCCGTCATCCAGGAAGCGGCTAAATGCATCCCAGCGGCTGAGGCAGTAATTGATCGCCTTGGTCGTATCGTTGTTCCTGGAGAGCTTGGCGTGCTGCTCGCGCAACCACGCCTCCAGCTCGACGATCAGGTTGCGGCTACGGTCCTGGCGCACACGCCGACGCTCCTGCGGAGCAAGGCCGTTGATCTCACGTTCGATGGCAAACAGGATATCGATGCGCTTGACCGCCTCGGTCGCGATCGGCGCCTTGCTGAGCCGCGCGAGATCAAAGAACTTGCGCCTGCCGTGCGCCCAGCACGCGGCCTCGATGATCGGGCCGCCCTTGCGATGGGCCTCGTAGAGCCTGCCAAAGCCGGCGTAGGCGTCGGCCTGCATCAGTCCAGCATAGCCCGCCAGATGCTGCTCCGGATGCGCACCGCCACGATCGGGCGAGTAGTAGAACACGGCCGCCGGCGGATCTGGGCCGGCAAACGGACGGTCGTCGCGCACGTAGGTCCAGAGCCGGCCGGTCCGGGTCCTACCCTTGGCCAGGACCGGCACTGTGGTGTCATCTGCGTGGATGCGCTCGGCTGCGAAGACGTGGCTCCGGATCGCATCGACCAGAGGCATCAGGGTTGCCGCGGAGGCGCCGACCCAGTCCGCCAGCGTGGATACGTCGAGGTCGATGCCTTCACGCTGGTAGACGTCGCTCTGCCGATTGAGCGGCAGGTGCAGGCCGTACTTGGCAAACAGAACATGGGCCAGCAGCTTGGGCCCTGCACGCCCACGCGCAATCGGATGCGAGGGGGCCGGCGGCTGGGTGATCGCTTCGCAGGCCCGGCAAACCAGCTTCTCGCGCACGTGCTGGATCACCTTCCACTGGCGCGGAACGAGCTCCAGCGTCTCGGTCACGTCCTCGCCAATCTTGCGCAATCGACTGTCGCCGCAGCATGGGCAGGTGGCCGGCACCGGATAGACAATGCGCTCCCGCGGCAAATGCTCCGGCAGCGGCCGGCGGGCTGGCTTGCGGCGCTCGAACGATGGCACCGCAATCTTCTCGGCTGCCATCTGTGCCGCGGTCTCAGCGTGCGCCGCGTTCTCTTCCAGGTCGGCGAGCTGTAGCTCGAGCTGGTCCAGCAATGCGCCTCGCTCGGAGGACTGTCCGAACTGCTCGTGCCGGAGCTTTTTGATCGTAAGCTTGAGCTTCTCGATCAGCAATGTCCCCGCCTGGGCTTCCGCCTCCGCGGCCAACCGGGCCGCTCGCTCGGCGCGCAGCATCGCCTGCAGCGTGGTCACATCGTCGGGAAGAGAATCATCGGCGCTCATCGCCGACCAGAGAATCACAAGGCACGGTCTCTGTCCGGACCGTTGATCCTGCTACCGATTCAAATCCCAGCGATCAGCCGGCCGCCTGCGGTCGCCAGGTCTGTTGCGGCATCCGCCAGTCGATGCCCTCCAGCAGGTAGCCAAGCTGGGCTGGGGTGATTGTCACCACACCATCAGCCGACGACGGCCACAGGAACCGGCCGCGCTCCAGCCGCTTGGCGTAGAGCGACATGCCCAGTCCATCGTGCCAAAGGATCTTGATTAGCTTGCCGCTCCTGCCACGGAACACATAGAGGTCGCCGCCGTGCGGGTCTCGCTTGAAGGCTTCCTGCACCAGCAACCCCAGCGAGTTCATGCCGCGACGCATATCGGTGTGGCCGGTCGCAATCCACACCCGCACGCCCGATGCAATGGGGATCACCGCGGCCGTCCGTCTGCCAGCGCGGCGACCGCGGCCTTCAGCGTCACCGCGTCGACCGTACCCGTGATCCGCATCCGAGCCCCGGCAGCAAACTCGATCTCGATCGACCCGCCGCCGCCGGCCGGCTCGACTGGACCGTCGGCCCTGATTCCGCGACCACCATCGCCGGTACGAAGCCAGGTTGGGCGGCATCCTTCGGCTCAGGCCGAAACGACCGTCGCCATCGCAGCAGCAATGAGCGCGAAACGCCATATCGCCGCGCTGTGGCTGCGACCTGGCGCGGCGCCTGTAAGCTCTCCAGGACGATCTTGAGCTTCTCGTCCTCGGACCAGCGCCTCCGCCGGCCCGTCTCCACCACTTCAAGCCGTTCGAATTGGGCACTGCGCCTATCACTGTCCATAAGGACAGTTCTCAACAATACGCCTCATCCCGCAAGGCGGCCTTCACCGGACGGATACCACGATACGAGACCAATGCACGATTGTTAGACGTGCGAATGCCCAAGGCTGTATTGGACCCGCCAAGTCCTATCGCCTTGGAACCGACCGAAATCGGGCTCCAAGTGCTAATTTGCGAGGAGCCGACAAGCTTGGCCGTTATGGCGGAGAGGAATTTCTCTTAATTCTCACTGGCAGTACCGAAGAGGACGCCACTGCCGTCGTTAATCGGCTTCGAGAGATCGTCGCCGCCCTCGACTGGGTGGCAATTTCGACTGATCTTCGTGTAACAATGTCAGCCGGTGTCGTCCAACTGCAGGCAAACGAAGCGCCTGCTGATGCTCTGAGTCGTGCCGATATCGCATTGTATCAAGCGAAAGATGCTGGTCGGAATTGTGTGGTGACCACATAGTGGTACCTGCCTCGCGCAAAAGCTCGCTTACCCTGCATTCACGACCGATGGCAATGAGGACGACGCTACTTCCTACGAACTCGATCGGCTATTGTCTCTCGGACATAAAGTCGAAGCGAGTATCGAGCCCTCGTGCGCTTCCTAGCTGGGTGACACTTCATCCCTCGAGGAAGCTTCCGTCGGGGATTCCCGTTCCTCGGTAGGCGCCTCGCGAGCGATCAACCGAGCGATTTCGGAAAGTCCGTCGTCAAATCGCGCTGCCACAGGGCGGGTCGGCGGTTGGGGCTTACGCAGAAAACTTTTCACGGCTTCGAACATTTTTAACGGTCCCCACGTTGCTGCTCTAACCAAATCCAGCCTATGGGAGTCGTTCCCATTTGAGTAAAATTGTGTCGGCCAGCGTTAAAAGTTGGTGTGTGCGGTTTCAACGAGCGAACGCGATGCCGCAGCCTTCGGGACACTCCGCGCGCCCATTATCCCGACCTTAACCGTCATGTTGCATCATCTAGTAGCAGCGTCATGCAACTAAAGATGGGGCGGTCCAATGACCGTTGTCAGCATCAAGGCGAAACAGGGTGGTATTCTCTATTTTTCCGGCATGATCGCCCTTTGCGCTTTCATCGGCTTCGCTATCGTCACGGTTTCGTCGAACCTCACCGGTGAAAGGACTGTTGCGGCCGCAACCAAACCAACGGTCGCGACTCCTCCCACGATTTCGGTTCACGTCATCGACGGCGACACGATCGGCTTGAACGACGGTCGCCCAAACGTTCGATTGATAGGGTTCAACGCGCCCGAAACAGGTAGCCGTGCGCGGTGTGAAGCTGAGCGCCAGAAGGGTGAGGCGGCCGGCCGGCGTCTTCGCGAGTTGGTCAGCGGCGGCCGGTCCGACTTTCAGCAAATCGCCTGCTCATGTCCGCCGGGGACGGAAGGCACTAATGCGTGCAACTTCGGCCGTCGCTGCGGAACGCTCCGAGTTAATGGCGTGGACGTGGGAGCAACCCTGATCGGTGAGGGGTTGGCGGTCCGCTTCAGTTGCGGCGCGACTAGCTGCCCAGCGCTACCACGTCCTTGGTGTTGACCTCATATTCGGCCTTGTCGGGTGAACCGCATAATCGGACACCTGTTGGCTGAGGGTCGTTCCTGGAACTATGTTCACGACATAACGGCTGCAACCGCGCCACTATTGCCAAGATGGAACGGGGCGCCGATCAACTGACGCCGCGCTAAATACACGCGAGAATGGCCAGTGCCACCTCAGCTCCCCCGCTAGCGAAACGGTATCAGCTGGGTTGGCAACTCTCTTTTGCCTACCGGACGACCCGTTCGGCTCTAAAGGCGCAAGCGTTGGCCAGCGGCCTTAGTTCTTATTCCGAACGAAACCGCTTTACGCAGCCCACGAAAACATCCTGAAACGATCGTCGAATACCAGCTCGTGTTGCCCATAGAGGTGGGCAGAGAATGAATACCGCTGCCCTCGCCATCGGGGCTTGCGGCGCAGAAGGGCAGAGCTTGTCGCCATGACCCATCGCATCCGCATCATCAAGCACAACGTTACCTCGGATTGCGGGAGCTACGAGGTTCAGATTCCCGGCCGGCCCAGCAAGTATTTTTATTGGGACGAGGCGCACGCTCGGCCGCTCAAGGATTTATTGAAGCGTGAGCAAGCTCTTGAAAAAGCAAAGGCGGCGGCGCAAACGATAGAGCGTCGGATCGAGAAGGCCCTGAGAGCAGAAGCGAGGTCCCGATCCGCTTGACCTTTCCGAAGATGATTATCGCGAACGGGTGGTCGCTGAGCGCGTTGATGTATGCGCCATGTCGCCCAACAGGCGCATATTGTAAACGACCCCAGCATATCCCCCGTTGCTGGGGTCGTATTTCATTCGGAGTTGGTCGGTAGTATCGGCTGATATCGCCTGATCCCATCCGTCCGGTCATTTCCGCCTACGCTCCCCCAGGAGCAAAACAATAAAGCCGCCGGGGTGGGGCTTGTTGTAACTACCTATATTGCCAGGAAATTTTGGAGCGGGCGAAGGGGCTCGAACCCTCGACCCCGACCTTGGCAAGGTCACGCACTTGCAACTGAGCCCAGAGGGTCCGTCCGTGTTCGCCGTGGCAAATCTTTAACAGGTAGTGGCGTCCCGAGAGAACCCCAACGTGTCCGGCTCGGGCTTCCTTGTTAGCGCAGAAGGGCGTTGCCCGTCGGCGTGCAGCGATCGACTTCTTTCTTAAAACGGAGATGGATGAAAAGCTGCTCATCGCTTACGACAAGTACAGGAGCGGCGTCGATGCATTGCGAAATGCCACTGATCTAGATGCGTTTTGCAAGACGGATGACTATCACCATGTGCGAAGCTATCTGAATGTTCTCGAACTGATGGCGGTCGGCATCGAAAACAGCACTTTTGATGAGCGCATCTGCTATGTTTATTGGAAAGGTTTTGTTTTAGACGCCATGGGCGACACGGCTAAGCTGATTGATCACATCCGAATTCGGCATAATGCGGATCTTTACTTTCGCAGCTTTCGACGACTTCATTATCGTTGGATGTCCAATCCCGAGCTTGCTCTCCGTTGGCAACACAGAGGTCCGCCACTACCACGCGGACCTATACCTCTCTCGCCACAGCGGTAGATCTTGTCCCACCATTCGCCGCGGTCCCTCCCGCGGCCGACATCAGCCGTAGCGCAATTTGCACCCAGTCTGTCACCGGCTTTGCTACGCGATGACCACCAAGTCACGGGAAAGCATCTACGGCGCATCGGTGCGTGCCGCCGCAGAACAGGTCCGACCGGCTGGGCCTGCGAAGCTTGGAATAAGCGCATGCTCGGCTTTCAGCCGGCCGGCGCAGCCATCGCCTACGCTCGGCGACGCGCTGAATGCCGGGTTTGGCTATCTCGAAGTGAAGTGCCTTGACTGCAACACGCATCAGAACTGCAACACGCATCAGAACTGCAACACGCATCAGACCGTCGCGCTCAACATCATCCGGCGGCCTAAGACGACACCAATTCACGAGCTGGAGCGCCATATGCGCTGCAAGGATTGCTCGCGACTGCAGGGGCGGCCGTTCAAACGCAGCCATCTGGTAGCATTGCGGCCGTCGAGAATTTCAGCCCACGATCCGGCGTCGACATGGTGACCGGGGAGCGAGACTGAGGCCGACTTCCTAATCTTTGTCGATCTTCTCCGATAGGATTGCGCCTGTCTTCGGGTCCGCCTTGAATTCCATCTTTTGCCCGTTCTTAATGCCTTCACCCTCCCATTGGCCATCATCGGCCTTAAGCTCGGTAATCTCCGTGTAGCCGGACTGGATAACTTTGGCTTTCACCTGCTCGGCAGGCATCCAATCCGGGCCAGGTTGATCAGCACGAGTAGAATTGAACGAAACGACCGAAAGCACCGCAGCGAACGCAATGGCAGCAATCTTGCTCATGTCAACCTCCGGATAATTTGCATCGCAAACGGCTTGACCTAGCATTGGTTGCAATCGTGGTCTATTTGTCGCGCTACGGTGATTTCCATGGGCTAAGAAGACAAGTTGTGCGTGCTCCAGTGTACCTCCACAGCCAAAGTACGCTCGATGTGCAATGTCTATTCAATCACCACGAACCAAGCCGCCATCGCCGCGCTGTTCCGCGTGCTCAACCGCCACATCGGCAACCTCGCGCCGATGTCATGCGTAAATTGATCTGGATCAATTTCGCGAATATGGTGGCTCCGATATAAACGCGCTCGTCGGTTCGTGTCTTCGGCCAAGCGGGGAAATTGGAAGCGGTCCGACGGGCCGCCGGAATTTTAGCGACTGCCGGCGGTCCATCAGGGATGTAAAAGGCCGGGGAAATGGCGACCGCTGCGGACGCCGACAAGCTGATCTATTCGCGCTGGGTCGGTTAGGAACGACAACCGATATCGGTTCGTCAGCAGAAGCCCAGGAGAGGCGCGCCAAGCGTATAGCTGGCGCGCCTAGGATTTCCATAAGTGAAACTAACCGCCGACGGCTTTTATACGTGGCGGGTTCTTCATATCCAGCAAGGGCACCGGATTGTCTGGGCGCTGGAGATCTGGTCTCCAATCGTTCGAGGCTCCACCTGGCAGCCGCTTGATGCTTGGAAAGTCAACGATGGATTTGTTGAACTCCATCACGACAGGAACGATTAGCGCCAAGACCCAGCCATTGTCTTGTCCGGCGTACTTGCCGGGCGAAGCCGTCGGCATTCGCGAAGACATCGCGCCGTTGAATACCATATCGTACTTCTCGAACGGATCCATCGTAAGATTGTACACCGACCCGATCGAGCCAAGGTTCTGCTCAGGTCCAAGCCAAGTGTCCTTGGCCGTCCAGAGGTACTTCCATGCGATGCTAACATCGGGGTTAGGGCGCGTACTCATAAATCTTCGTCGATATCCGGTTCGCCCCCACTGACCGCCTTTGTGCAACCGACGCAAATGTTGCGATGGGCCAAAAGCTGATCACGCCGAATGGCATCCGCTAGAGATATGCCGTGTAGGAGCTGACCCACACCAGAATGGATGCCAAAAGCCCGATCACTCCCGCTTTGGGTGAGAAGGCAGTGGCGGTACCTGACATTCCAAGCTGAAGAGAGTCGCGGCTCAGATCGTCGGGAATAGAGAGAACTGCGGGGAACGTTGTCGCACCGCCGATCGCGCTGGTTTTAGCAAGCGTGCCGGACACTGCGACCTGTCCCTGCCCAATTCCCTTGGGGATCGCGATCACCCGCGCATGGTAGATCCGGCCCGGAATATTGTCGAACACGATGTCGATGGGCGCACCCTCCTTGACGGTCTGGAAGCCATTTTGGGAAAACAGCGCGACCAGCGTGATCTCCTTCTCGACGATGAACGACATCGCGCTCTGTGCCTGCAAGGCACGATCGCCGACGGATAACGTGACCAGTGTGACAAAACCATCTGCGGGCGCGCGTATCGTTGTCTGCGAGAGTTCCCAGTTGGCATTGTCCAGCTGCGCTTCGAATTGCGCGACTGTGGTATTTACTCCACTGATCTCGGAATCCCGCGCAAGCTTGGCGCTTTGTTGCGCGGCCTTGGCTGCGTTGAGCTGTGCGAGCACGGTCTCGTATGCGTTACGTCTGTCCTGCGCCTGGAACTGGGTGTTGGCGTTGTCGGCTACTAGTTCTTGGATGTCGGCCAAGCGTTTTTCGTTGAATGCGACTTGCGCTGTCAGCCCGATCACGTTCGCGGTCGCCTGAAGGTAGTTTTCCTTCAGAATTTCGACCTGCTGACGTGCCCCGGCCAGCGACGCCTCCAACTGCCTAACCTTGTACTGAAACGGTGCCGGATCGATCTGGAACAGCACCTCGCCCGCTTTTACCGGGACGTTTGGTTTTACCGGAATGGCTGTGATCTGCCCCGACACATTGGGTGTCACCTCCACCACCCGGCCTGCGACGGTCAGCCTTCCCGAGGGCGTGAGATAATTGAAGAGGGCGAGAAACGTCGCGACGATGAATGCGCCTACCAAAACAGTAACCACACCGGATGCCCATCCCCAGCGCAGCAGCTTGAACTTCGAGAAGATTGCCCAGACGCCGATCAAATAGAGGCAAAGGATGATGAGCATCGCATGTTCCACAGAAGGTACGGGCAGACCAATACTGCTCCGCGGGCCGAACAGTCCTTGTTGATCCAGATCAACACAGATCTCCATAGGGCGAGAGCCTCGGGCACGTGCGGTACGAGGTCCGCCGTGGCCCGATTAACCGCCGTCGTCAGAGGAAGACACTTCGCCCGTAGGGGGGTCATCGTGGGTGTCCGGCTCCGCGTCGGCACCGTCCTCGTCATCGACGCACATGTGGTTTTCGGTCTCGTCCAGAAACCGGAGCAGCCGGTCGATCTCCTCTCTGGCCTCTTTGCGGAGCCTACCGATCGCGCGGAAGAATATCGGCGGGCTTTGCGTCGGCCGCGATGTCCAGCCAATCCAGGCCGGCTGTTGGGGTCATTGCAGACGTGTTGATGGGTGGCGTGCTATGCACGCTGTCAGCTCGGATCATGTGGGTACGCGCCCTTCATGGTTCGGGTTAGGGCCGAGGCGGAAGCGGCTAACTTCCCCTCGGCCTGTTTTCATGGTATCATGATTCCATGAACAAATCAACCCGTGATACCACGAAAACTCGCAAGCCGCGCGCGACCATAACGGGCGATCCGGTGATGGTCCGCGTACAGCCCGATATGGCCAAGCGGTTAGACGATTGGCGCCGACTGCAGGACGATGCGCCGGGCCGCCCCGAGGCCATCCGCCGACTGGTTGAACTGGGGCTGAAGAGCAAGATGACCAAGGATGGCGCCTGATGCCCGAAAGCATCACTGGCAGGATCGCCTTGTGGACCTACCTGGTCGGATTTTGGTGCTATTTGTTTCTGCGGCCGCACCGGCGTGGCCGCGCCTGCCCCTCACGACTTGGTTCAAGTATGTTTTTTCAAAGCTGGCCAAGCGACGTTTTGGCCTGTTTTAGTTGCGCTTGAATCGCTCGAGCTCCGCTGGTGATCATCAGGCCGCAGACCGCTATTCGGAGCACGAATGCCTACAAAGGACGACCTTCTTGAGATTGTCCCGATCGGGGAAGCAAATGCGCTCTCATCACGCCTGCTATGGCAACAGCTAGGCATGTGGTCTCTTGCGAGCATCAGGGCCCGGTTGAACGACATGGCTGCGGCAGGCCTGATTGAACGAAAGCGAGTCATCCGAGATGAGCGGCCGACGAGTTTGTATTTTAGGCGTACCGAGCCATCCGCTGGTCTGTCGAGCTAGACTGAAAGCAAAGGTGTTGATGTGACTACTATGAACTACACGCTTGGATCGTCGGTCTGATCGAGCGGGACATGGGTGGAAAAGAACGAAAGCAAGCTTTGGAATGGCTGGAGAACCGGGTGGCGTCCTTTGACGCGATGAAGCAGAGCGGACTGATCGTAGACAAGGACCTTGTCACAATGGGTCTGAAGGCGAAGGGCAAGTGATCCATGCTGCCTCCGTCTCGCGACCTTCCGGACGACACAGAAATCAACAATGTTCAGCTACCCGTGCGGATTGCTAACAGCTTGAATGAAGCAGGCATCCGAACAGTAGGCGAGATACGACGAGCGTCGGATGCCGATCTTCTTAGTTTCCAGCGGCTCGGACCTGTTGGTGTTGCATACCTCAGGAAATCGCTGGGCGTGACGAATGGCTAAGAAGCGCATTTCCAGTGTTGATTTAAGTTGGCTTATTTCGGAACAATTGTTTGATTCTGGAAGCCGCGGCGCGCGCATGGTGCTGGCTGTGGTTGCTGACGATAAACACGGCTGGCGGATCGTAATTGGCAAGCGCGACCAACGGTTCCTGACGGCCAAGGACAAGCGGCGGCTTGTCTACGTCGAAGAACGGCTACGGCTGACCTATGAACTTCGCCTTTGAAAGCTTCGAGGAGTAGCACTCGCTTACGCTCTGCGGGGCCCTAACTATCCTTCAAAATCTTCTTCACCTCCCCTGCGGGCCACGGCTGACCAACCGGCAAAACACGCACCCGGCTATCATCACTTGCGCTGACGAGCGCGTGAGAGCACAGGTCGCCCTCAATGCGATTAATGCGGATCAAGCTTAGATCCGTGTCCGGGAGCCAGCCGAGCGTCACGTCGAGATCGCCCGGGAAGATTTGCCAGCGCGATCCGTCGTCCAGCTCAACTAAATGACCTTCCGAATGCGATCGAATCTTCATACCCGGCAACGGCCAAAAGGCCAGAGATGTTCCAAGCAGCGCTTTGCCCACCGCTCGGACTGTGCGGCCTAACGAGCGCAGCCCAACCGGGCAAGCAACATGTTGGAGCTTTTTAGAGACGGGTTCCAGTGCGCCGCACGTGGTTCCGAATTTATCGAATTGGAACGATCAAGCTTAACAAGCGGGGGTGATTGCGCATGCCGTGGAGCAGTCCGATAATTTTGGGGATGGCGGCAGACCACAGGTCAGTTTCGATGCCCAACATAAGTGTCACAGAGCGCCGGTTCTTGAACCTAGCCGCGATTTGCATATTGGCGCTCATCGTTGGCCTGATCGCCCTCACAATTGCCGAAATGAATTTCTAGTGCACATACATGGGCAGCCCCCTCGTTTTGCCGGCGGACAAGCACATGCGCTGCATAGATTTCAGCGACCTCGGCTGCGTGGTGGACCATGCCGGACCCCCCTCCCAACCACGAGCCGCAGTAGCTCGGGCCTGTGTCGCGGCCCGAGGCCGGCGGAAATCGCGGTCTTAACCGATGCCTAGAGGCTACTCTCAAGAGGCTTAGGCTGGTGGATCGCAGCGATCCGATAACGGATCTCATTGCAAAGAAGATCATCGAAGTCGGGCGGCGTGGGGTCCGCGATCCCGAGCAAATATCTGCACTCGCCTCTAAGGAGCTAGGGGCGGACTAGCGATCGATCTGCACCGCCGTGGCAAATAAGGTGCCCGAGGCACGACGCTTCCGGACGACATACCCCGAGCACCACCACCTCGGTCACCCGCCGAATCGCTAGCGCAGGCTGATTTCGATTCATGGCAAAATCGCGATGATGCGCGAACAGAAAGTCACCCTCGGCGAAATGCGATCAGACAACGGCCCTCGCCGGCTGATCGTCTACTGCA
>JAESGP010000142.1_pt1 | contig 39415 bp, 39 predicted proteins | sample 9269741 | NCBI WGS metagenome assembly JAESGP01 (sample SAMN15720684, study PRJNA650882) | algae metagenome | isolation source: Desmonostoc vinosum HA7617-LM4 and co-occurring heterotrophs from cave wall | place: USA: Waikapalae cave, Hawaii | collected 2011-05-27 | reverse complement strand
GCACGCTTTAGGCCACAAAGTGTCTTGGATAATTCATCCGAGTAAAGATCGATCTTGGGTTCAGCCGGCCGATCACACAACAAAAACGGCCGGGTCTTTCGACCCGGCCGCTTCAAACTTCGATCCGCCGATTTGAGCTTAGCCTCAGCTCGCCTTCTTGGCGAACACCGGCTTGCCGACCTTCTTCTCGATGGCGCGCTTGAGATCCAGCGCGCGGGGGGAGAGCACGTCGGCCTTGGCCTTCATCAGATACGCGTCCAGGCCGCCATTGTGGTCGACGCTCTTGAGCGCGTTGGTCGAGACGCGCAGGCGCACGTTGCGGCCGAGCGCGTCCGAGATGAAGGTGACGTTGGTGAGGTTCGGCAGGAAGCGCCGCTTGGTCTTGATGTTCGAGTGGCTCACCTTGTGGCCCACCTGGGGGCCCTTGGCCGTCAGTTCGCAGCGCCGGGACATCTTGCAAATCCTCTTTCATCCCCGCCATGGAAGATGCGTTCGCGCACCTCGCGGGGGTCCAAAATCGCGTCCATTTCCAGGAACCGCGGACGTATAGGGGGAGACGGCCGGACGGTCAAGGTTTTTGGGCGGATCTGGTGCCCGAAAGCGCGCTCCCGCGGATGTGATGGCCGCGGGTTTCATAAAGAGTTCCAGCCACTTGGGCCAACCACACAAACGGCGCAATCCCCGCCGACACCATCGGGTTGCATATGAGTTCAAGGACTTTGCCGGCCCGGACGCGGGGCCGCCATGCGGTCCAGTGGCGTGCTTCTTGCGATAACCCGCGTTGTTTGCAGGATATTTCTGCCTAAATGAACCTTTGCTCGCGCCGATCCCGGGACTTTCATTTGGTGAATACCACACGCGCCATTTCGGCCCAGTTCACGCTCGCGCTCGGCCTCTGCGCCGGGGCGTGGCTTTCGCTTGGCTCCGGGGCGGCTTTGGCGCAGGGGCGGCTCGATGCGCAGTACGAGGCGACGCTGGCGGGGATTGCCGTCGGCAAGGGCGCCTGGACCATCGAAATCGGCGACGACACGTTTTCGGCCGCGGCCCAGGGCGGCACCGCCGGGCTGTTGAAGGCATTCTCCGGCGGCACGGGTTCCGGCGCCAGCCAGGGCCGCATCGTCAACGGCGCGCTGGTCGCCAACGCCTATACTGCCACGACCACCACGCAGAAGAAGTCCGAAACCATCCGCATGGTGCTGGCAAACGGGGGCGTGAAGGATTTTTCGATCGATCCGGCGCCGCCGGTCGATCCGGACCGGATCGTCGTCACGGATGCGCATCGGAAAAACGTGCTTGATCCCATGACCGGCTCGCTGGTGCGCGTGTCCGGGAACGGCGACGTGCTGACGCCCGACACCTGCCGCACCGGCACCGGCATCTTCGACGGCCGGATGCGCTATGATTTGAAGCTCGATTTCAAGCGCATGGAAACGGTGAAGGCCGAACGCGGCTATCACGGCCCGGCCGTGGTCTGCGCGGTCTATTTCACCCCCGTCGCGGGCTATATCCCCGACCGCCCGGTCATCAAATACCTCGCGACCGAGCGGCGGATGGAGGTCACCCTGGTGCCGATCGCCGGCACGCGCGTCCTGGTTCCCTTCCGCATGACCATCCCGACGCCGTTCGGACCGGCGATGCTGGAAGCGACGTCGTTCGTCACCACCGCGATGCCGCCCCGGGTGGCGAAGACGCAGTAGGCCCTTCTTCCTTCTCCCCTTGTGGGAGAAGGTGGCGGACGCAGTCCGCCGGATGAGGGGTCTGTCGCCGCGGATAGAGACCCCTCATCCGGCACGGACTTCGTCCGCGCCACCTTCTCCCACAAGGGGAGAAGGGAAGGAGGCGCACTCGACTCATCGCTTGACTCTTGCCCGCTTCTGATTCGACTCCACCCACCCTATATTTTTAAGGAATTCACCGCCGAAGCCGCCGCTTGTAGAGGCCCGACAAACTTGATCTAGTGCCGCCTCGCTTGCATCCACGCGAGATGTTGCGGTGAACGAAGGAGGTTTCCGCAGGAGTCAGCGATTCGGACGCGATTCGTTCGAGACTCGTTCCAGAGCTTAAGCCGCGACCGCATCGCCGTCGCATTATGAGACACTTCCCAAATAGCGCGACGCAAGAAACACCTGCAAAGTATGGCTTTCTCACCTTCCACGTTCGCACACGAACGGGCTCCCGGCGCCGGCGTCACGGCCGTGCTCGGGCCGACCAACACCGGCAAGACGCATCTCGCCATCGAGCGGATGCTGGCGCATTCGTCGGGGATCATCGGCCTGCCGCTACGGCTATTGGCGCGCGAGGTCTACAACAAGATCGCGGCGCGTGCGGGTGAGCAAAGCGTCGCGCTGATCACGGGCGAGGAAAAGATCAAGCCGAAGAATCCGCGCTACTGGGTCTCCACCGTCGAGGCGATGCCGCGGGATATCGACGTGTCGTTTCTCGCCGTCGATGAAATCCAGATCGCGGCTGATCTCGAGAGAGGCCATGTTTTCACCGATCGCATCCTGCATCGGCGCGGCCGCGACGAGACGCTGCTGCTCGGTGCTGCGACAATGCGTCCGATCATCGAGCGGCTGCTGCCGGGCGCGTCGATCGTCACACGGCCGCGATTGTCGCAGCTCGAGTTTGCCGGCGACCGCAAGATCACGCGGCAGCCGCGGCGCACCGCCATCGTCGCCTTCTCGGCCGATGAGGTCTACGCGATTGCGGAGTTGATCCGCCGGCAGCATGGCGGCGCTGCCGTCGTATTGGGCTCGCTCAGTCCGCGCACGCGCAATGCGCAGGTTGAGATGTTCCAGAACGGCGACGTCGATTATCTCGTCGCCACCGACGCCGTCGGCATGGGGCTGAACCTCGACGTCGATCACGTCGCGTTCGCGTCGGATCGCAAGTATGACGGCTACCAGTTCCGCCGGCTCAATCCGTCGGAGTTCGCGCAGATCGCAGGCCGCGCCGGGCGCGCCACGCGCAACGGCACGTTCGGCACCACCGGCCGCTGCGCGCCGTTCGAGCCGGAACTGGTGAACGCGCTGCAGAACCACACCTTCGACAGCGTCAAAATGCTGCAGTGGCGCAACTCGAAGCTCGACTTTTCATCGCTCGGTTCACTGCAGGTCTCGCTGGCACTCTCGCCCGGCCACGAGGCCTTGACCCGCGCGCCGATCGCCGAGGACCTGCGCGTGCTCGATCATGCGGCACGCGACGGCGACGTGCGGGACATGGCCCATGGCGCGGCCGCCGTGGAGCGGCTGTGGGACGCCTGCCAGATCCCGGACTACCGCCGGCTGGCGCCCGCCGCCCATGCCGAACTCGTGACCACGATTTATGCATTCCTGATGAAAAAGGGCCGGATTCCCGATGCCTGGTTTGCCGCCCAGGTCGACCAGGCCGACCGCGTTACCGGCGATATCGACACGCTGTCGGGCCGGATCGCGCAAATCCGCACCTGGACCTTCGTCGCCAACCGCCCGGACTGGCTTTCCGACCCGGATCACTGGCAGGAGGCGACGCGGGAGATCGAAAATAAATTATCCGATGCGCTGCATGAACGCCTAACGGAGCGTTTCGTTGACCGCCGTACCAGTGTATTGATGCGCCGCCTGCGGGAGAACAGTGTTTTGAATACGGAAATCGGGAAGACCGGCGAAGTGATCGTTGAGGGCCATGCGATCGGCCGCCTCGACGGATTCACCTTTGCGCCAGATGCGGCGGAAGCGGGATCGGATGCGAAAGCGTTGCAGGCGGCGGCCCAGCAGGTGCTGGCCGGCGAGATCGACGCGCGCGCCGCAAAGCTCGGCAGTGCCCCCGACGACCAGTTCGTGCTGACCTCCGACGGCACCATCCGCTGGACCGGCGATGCGGTGGCGAAACTGGCCGCGTCTGACGACGTGCTGCATCCGCGCATCCGCATCATCGCCGACGATCGGCTCTCCGGCGCGTCGCGCGAGGCCGTGCAGGCGCGGCTCGACCTGTGGCTGAAAACGCATATCGAAAAACTGCTGGGGCCGCTGTTCGGGCTCTCCAAGGCCGAGGACATCACCGGCATCGGACGCGGCATCGCGTTCCAACTGGTCGAGGCGCTCGGCGTGCTCGAGCGCACCAAGATTGCGAACGAGATGAAGGATCTCGACCAGGCCTCGCGTGCGACGTTGCGCAAATACGGCGTGCGCTTCGGCGCCTATCACATCTATTTCCCCGCGCTCCTGAAGCCCGCGGCGAGGGCGCTGGCCTCGCTGCTGTGGGCCGAGAAACAGGACAATGTCGACATGTCCGCGCTGTCGGGCGCGCAGCATCTGGCCTCCAGTGGACGCACTTCGTTTGCGATCGACAAGGCGTTGCCGCGCGACGCCTATCGCGTGCTCGGCTATCGCCAGTGCGGCGAGCGCGCGGTGCGCGTCGATATCCTGGAACGCCTCGCCGATTTGATCCGTCCCGCGCTGGCGTGGCGCGAGAATTCGCCCGGCGAAAAACCCACCGGCGCATTCGATGGCCGCGGCTTTGTGGTGACGCAGGCGATGACCTCGCTGACGGGATCCGCCGGCGAAGATTTTGCCTCGATCCTGCGCGCGCTCGGCTACCGCATGGACCGCCGCCCGCCGCTGCCGCCAAAACCCGCGCCGGTGGAAGTGGTCGAGACGGTCTCCGCTGAAACGCCGCCGGTGGAAGCGTCTGCGGAAATGACATCAGCGCCGGCGGGAGAAATCGCTGCGGAGTTGCCGGTCTCCAGCCATTCGATGTCCGGCGACCCGTCGCCGTCGGCCGCATTGCTGCCGAGTGTTACGCCCGTGCATGAAGTGAGCGTAGCGCCCGTTGTCGAGGCGCTGCCGGTTGAAGCGGCACCGGTTGAAACGCCGGTCGAAGTCGCGCCGGAGCCTGTGGCTGCAGAAGCGCCGGTCGCGGAAACCCCTGCGGAACAAGCTGCGGTTGAACCCACGAGCGCGCCTGAAGCTGCGGCTGAGCCTGTTGTCGCAAGCGAGGCTGCACCTGCTGAAGCTGCAGAGGAAGCCAAACCCGAAACACCGGCCGAGCCCGTGCTCATCGAAGTCTGGCGGCCCGGCGGCCGTTCGGACGAGCGCCGTCCGCATCACGATCGCAATCGTCAACGTCATGGTCGCCAGCAGGAAGGCACGCCGGCAGCTGCCGCCGGTGAGGGCGGTGATGGGGCGCAGCGCGATCAGCAGCAGCGCCATCGTCGCGGCCGTCGCAACAACAACGAGTTCCGCAAGCCTCGCGAGGGCGCGCCGGCCGATGCCGCTGCTGCTCCCGCAGCAGAGGGCGCAGCGCCAACCGAGGCGCGTCAGGATCGTCCCCCGCGCGAACGTTTCGAGGGCAAGGGGCGCGATCGCGACAATGACAATCGTCGCGACAAGTTCGATCGCAACAAGGGCGACCGCAACAAGGGTGATCGCGACCGTGGTCCGCGCGACAAGGGCCGCGATTTCGGCGGACGCGACAAGGGCGGCCGGGACAAGCGCGACTCTGGCCCGTCGCACCGTCAATGGGCGACCAGCGCGGCACCGCGCGATCGCGATCGTCCGGCCGATCCGAATTCGCCGTTCGCCAAACTGGCGGCGCTGAAAGAGCAACTCGCCGGCCGCAAGGAATAGCGCGTCGAAGAGCTTCGAGAGAGTTTGTTTGGACCGGCAGCGTCTCGATAAATTTCTGTGGCATGCGCGGGTGGTGAAGGCCCGCACCTCCGCTGCCGCGCTGGTCGAAGCCGGTCACGTCCGCATCAACGGCGTGCGAGAAAAAGCGCCGGGACACGCAGTGAAGCCCGGCGACGTCCTCACCATTGCGCTCGATCGCAACGTGCGCATTCTCAAGGTCATCGGATTTTCCGAGCGGCGCGGCGATGCTGCGGCGGCGCGCGTGCTCTACGAAGATTTGCAGAACAGCAAAGCGTGACTATTTGCACAGAGCGTCCGGGAACGCCTGAAAACGGCGGCTCGAAGCGCGCTCCTTCCCTTGCGGCAGCGCACTGCATGCGCTACGCAAACCCCGGATAATCGTTCGTTTCGGAGTTTTGGATGACTTACGTCGTCACTGAAGCCTGCATCAAATGCAAATATACCGACTGCGTTGAAGTCTGCCCCGTCGACTGCTTCTACGAGGGCGAGAACATGCTGGTGATCCATCCCGACGAATGCATCGATTGTGGCGTCTGCGAACCCGAATGCCCCGCTGACGCCATCAAGCCCGATACCGAACCGGGGCTGGAGAAGTGGCTCGAGGTCAACACCGAGTACGCCAAGAGCTGGCCCAACATCACCCAGAAGAAGGAAGCGCCGACCGACGCGAAAGAATTCGAGGGTGTGGAAGGCAAATTCGAGAAATATTTTTCCAAGGAACCCGGCAGCGGCGACTGATCTGCCGACCCATCCTGTGGATAATTGAGCCCGGTTCGGACCCAATCTGAACCAAAACGGGCCTGCTGATTTACCCTATCGACCGACTTGTGGCCGAAAAGACCCCGTAAAGGTACGGAACCGGGCGTAAATCATTGATTTTTGCGGAAAATGTGCTATATTGGGCACATAATAAGCCGATCCTGGCCATTGCGTACCTGTGGCCCCGGTGGGTTCCCGTAAAACATCGAACAGGGGCGTGGCAGTATCCGCGCGCAGGCTGTGTCACAGAAAACGCGTAAAAAGAGTGCTTCCAAGACCACCAAAAAAGCCGCTTCGGCCAGCCGCAGCGCAACCAAGGGCCGTGCCAAGGCGACCGTGAAGGTTGCCAGGAAGGTTGCGGCCACAAAGTCCTCAAAGAACAAAAGAAGCGCAATGCCAGAAAAGACTGCCAAAACTGCCGCGAAAGCGACGGGCTCGAAGGCCACTGCTTCGAAGGCCGCCGCCAAGCCTCCTGTGAAGGCCGCTCCGCCGAAGGTCGCCGCCCCCAAGGCCCCCGTGAAGGCTGCCGTCGCGCCAAAGCCTGCTGCCAAGCCGGTGGCTGCCGCTCCGCGGGTCGAGGAGCCGAAGAAGGTCGTGACCCAGCGTCAGGGCTTCAAGGCCAATGAATTCGTGGTCTATCCCGCACACGGTGTCGGCCAGATCCTGGCCATCGAGGAGCAGGAGATCGCGGGCGCCAAGCTCGAGCTGTTCGTGATCAACTTCATGAAGGACAAGATGACGCTCCGCGTGCCGACCGCCAAGGTCGCCAATGTCGGCATGCGCAAGCTGTCAGAGCCCGCGCTGGTCAAGAAGGCGCTGGAGACCCTGAAGGGCCGCGCGCGCGTCAAGCGGACGATGTGGTCGCGCCGGGCGCAGGAATACGAAGCGAAGATCAATTCGGGCGACATCGTCGCGATCGCCGAAGTGGTCCGCGATCTCTACCGCTCGGAATCGCAGCCGGAGCAGTCCTACTCGGAACGCCAGCTCTATGAAGCGGCGCTCGATCGCCTGTCGCGCGAAATCGCCGTCGTCCAGCATTCGACGGAGACCGAGGCGGTCAAGGAAATCGAGAGCCAGCTTGCCAAGAGCCCGCGCCGCGGCGCCAAGACGGAAACCGCCGACGCTGAAGCCGACGAGGCCGATGTTGAGGCCGATGGCGATGAATCCACGGTGGCGGACGAAGCCGCCTGAAAGGGTTCGACGGATTGAAAAGCAAGAGCCCGGTCGCAAGACCGGGCTTTTTGTTTGGGTGAAGTTTATTTGGGTGCAATGTTGCGGCGGAATCTTCCTTCTCCCCGTGTGGGAGAAGGTGGCATAGGCCGCCTTGGCGGCCGTCTCTAAGGACGCCGATGCTTTGCATCGGCTATGGCGCCGGATGAGGGGTTCTCTCCACGCGATGTGACTGCGGAGAGAACCCCTCACCCGTCTCAATCGTGCTTCGCACGATTGATCCACCTCTCCCACAAGGGGAGAACGGTAGGTTCCGTTTCCGCGTTGACATCGGTAGGACGTGCAGGCGTAGAGGTGGCGTGAACAGGGGGACACAGGCAACATGGTGGACGACACGAACATTCGAACCGGTCAGTGCCATTGCGGCGCCGTACGGTTCGAGGTCACGCTCAGCGACGGCTTCAATTCGATCCTCCGCTGCACTTGCTCTTTTTGCCGAATGCGAGGCGCCGTCGTTGCCATGGCGGAAATGGGTGGGGTCAATATCCTGCAGGGCGAGGATGCGTTGACAAGCTACCGCTTCCACACCGCGGCAGCGCAGCACTTCTTTTGTTCCCGCTGCGGAATCTACACCCATCACCAACGGCGATCTGACCAGAATTCATATGCCGTGAACGTGGCGTGCCTCGACGGGGTAAGTCCGTTCGATTTCCCCGAAGTGCCTGTCACGGATGGGGTCAATCACACGAAGGACACCGGCAGGCCAACGCGCCGGGCGGGCACACTCCGATTCATCCCGGCTGATGAGCGCACCAGCCGATAAGGCTCCAAGCGCAACTCTCTCCCCACGTCGTCCCCGCGAAGGCGGGGACCCATAACCACAGGAAGGTGTGGTCGAGCCTGATATCTGAACGATTGCCTTACAACGACCGCCGCGGCGTATGGGTCCCCGCCTTCGCGGGGACGACAAAATGTCTTTCCCTCAATCCACCACGATCTTCACGCGATCACGCGGCTTGACCTGGGCGTGCTGGTCTAGGCCGTTGAGGATGCGAAAGCGTTCGGCCGGGCGATCGATGCTGGCCATGCGGTGGGAGAGGGATTCCACGGTGTCGCCGGGCTGCACGGTGATGACCTTGATGCGCAGCGGCCGCGCGGCCTGGATCTCTTCCAGCGTCAGGCGGCGGAACGAGTTCACGGTCTCGCGGGCGTTGCGCTCGCTTTCGGTGGTGCGCTGCTTGGAAGCGAAGATGAAGCGGTAGACGTCGGTGCCGAAGCGCAGCGCGTAGACCTTGAACTGCCACTGTTCGCCGTTCGCGGACGCTGCGGCCACCGGAAAACCGTTGATGGTGAGGTCTTCGGTCGAGGCCTTGTCGACGCCTTCCATCCAGCCGGAATTGAGATAATCCGAGAGCGACTGTTCGGCCGGCACGCGCACTACGTCGAAGCGCATCGCCTGGGTGCCGCCCTCGCGCACGCCGATGACGGCCTGTGCCGTGTTGTCGAGCGTAAAGGTTTCGGGCGCGGCAAAGGTGAAGCCGAGCTTGGGATGCAGGAAACGCCGCCCGCGCACGAAGCCTTCGCTGGGGTCCTCGCCATAGACGATGTTGTCGATGGCGGCCAGATAGGTTTCGCGATCGCGCTCGGCAGCTTGCGGGGAAGTGTATCGGCGCGCGCTGGCTTGCGCATTCTGCACCCGCTCGGGTGTCGCCGGGTGCGAGGACAGGAAATCCTGTGCCCGCGGGTCGAGCGAGGTCTTGCCGGCCCTCAGCGCCGCGTTGCGCTCCATCGCCGCGAGGAATCGCGCCGCGCCATAGGGATCGAAATTGGCGCGCGCCGAAATCCCGACGCCGATCCCGTCGGCCTCGAACTCCTGCGCCCGCGAGAAGTTCGCCATCGTCAGTTTGGTCTTGGCCAGTGCCAGCGCCGTGAGATCCGGATCGTTGCCCATGTCGGTGACGACTTTCGTCACCACCGCGGCCTGCCGCGCCTGGTCTTCCCGGATCGAGGCGTGCTTGGCCAGCACATGCGCCATCTCGTGGCTCAGGACGGAGGACAATTCCGAGGTGTCGCTGGCGAGCGCGATCAGGCCGCGTGTCACGTAAAGCTGCCCGGTCGGCAGCGCGAACGCGTTCACCGCCCCGGAATTGAGGATCGTTACCCGGTAGGCCTGGTCGGGTCGATCGGACGCCGCGACCAGCCGGTCGACCGTCTTGCTGATCAGCGCCGCCAGCCTCGGATCGTCATAGGCGCCGCCATAGGAGGAGAGGATGCGCTCATGCTCGCGCTCGCTCGCAGGCGTCTGGACGACCGTGCGATTTGGCTTGGGCGCGGCCGGGGCGGGCGCCGCAGTCTCCAGCTTTCCCAAATTTCCGCAGGCCGCAAGCGCCAGCCCGGCGCACAGCAGCGCCGGCGCGGCCAAGAGGCCGCGACCAGTCTTCTTTTGGCGCCCTGTTGCACGATGCGTCAAATCAGCCACTGGAATCACGATCCGGTCGGTCTCGACCGGATTATGCCCCCATCCCTTCGCTTGCGCATGACCGAATCGAAAACCGGTGCCGAGTTTTCGAATCACGCGCTATTTCCCGCCCAGCACCTCAATTTGCCCCACCCGGAGCAAATCGATTCGTGGTCCTCCCCGCGACCCGACAAAGCCGCGGACACGAATCCGTTGATTTTCGAGTGACTTAGGCGCGAGCCCAGCCGTCTCGAATGCCGGCATGATGCGCCCTGAAATAGTCGCAGCAAAGTCCCGTGTCCAGTTACGACCGAAATTCAGGTAGGTCACAGTCCCCGCTTGACGAACGGACAGTACTCTGCCCTCGACCACCGCAAATTGCCCCATCCCGGCCAGAATATCGCCCGGAGTTTCCGCGTTTTTTATGGCGGTGGGGTGAGCCCAGATTCCCAATTTGCTTTGCCGCGCCACTTTCTCTGCGGCGGCCAGCTCGGCGGCGCAGTCCTTGTCGGTCACATCGGCGGAAGCCAGCGCCGCGCCGCGACGGAGCAATTCCTCCTGCACGGAAGTCTCCGATCCTTCCGCGAAGACGACGGCCGCCTGGCGGCCGTAACGGTCCGGCGTGTCGTTTTCGCCGTGCAGCGTCACATGACGTCCAGCAACGAGGGCCGCCAGCACGGCCTTGCCCCCGTCGGTTCCGGTGCGTTCGATCCCGGTAAGGCGGACCTCGCGGCCGTCATCGAGGCGAAAGCTGCGCCCGTCGAGCACGGCGGCGACCCGGCCTTCCCCGTGCGGCTCGAACATGCAATCGGCGTTCGCACGTCCGGCAGTAGACAGCACGAGAAATGCCGCAACAATGGCCCGGTGACGCCATGCCGGATCGGTCATTACGCGGCTTACTCCAAATCCGTTCCCGTATGCTTGACGTCATAATGCTACCAGAGATTGCCACGCAGGGGGAGCCATGGAGATCAACGGCATCGCACATATTTTCCTCACCGCCTCGAATTTTGCGCGCTCACGCGATTTCTATTCGAGGCTGCTGCCCTTCCTGGGGCTGAAGCCGGTCATCGATACCGAGACGACGTATTACTGCGTCGGCGGCCGCACCGCCGTCGGCATCAGTGCGCCGTCCGCCGAGCACGAAGGTGCCGCCTTCGAGCAGAAGCGCGTCGGCCTGCATCACCTCTGCTTCCGCGCACGCGAACGCGCCGACATCGACGGACTGCACGGCTTCCTCCAGACGCTCGGCGCCAACATCATTCGTGCACCGCGCGAGGATCAATGGGCGCCGGGATATTATTCGATCCTGTTCGAAGACCCCGACGGCATCCGGCTCGAACTCAATCACGTGCCCGGGAAGGGACTGCTGGGCTAGCCTCCAGGTGGGTAGAGCGCAGCGAAACCCGTCACGCCGCGCGCGCAAATATCGAAGGGTTTCGCTGCGCTCTATCGATCCTACAAGGATCATTCCGCTTAGCGGAAATCGTTGCGCAAGTCTGCGTACGGCGGCGGCTTGCTGCTGTTGTCCTCATGCGGCATGATCGCGCCGAACATCAAGGCTGCAACCAATGCGGCAGCACTTCCGGGAGGATTTTTTTATGAAGAAGATTACGACGGGCATTTTCGCCGCAGCGCTGGCGGTGTCCGCGAGCGCGGCATTGGGGCAGAGCAAGCCGCCGCTCAAGCTGGGCGGCATTCTCGATATGTCGGGCCTCTACGCCGATATCACCGGAGCCGGGAGCGAGACAGCCGCGAAGATGGCGGTGGAGGATTTTGGCGGCGAGGTGCTCGGCCGCAAGGTCGGGATCATCGCCGCCGATCATCTCAACAAGGCCGATCTCGCCGCCAGCATCGCGCGCGACATGCTCGACAACCAGGGCGTCGAGATGATCTACGACGTGGCCGCTTCCGCGACCGCGCTGGCCGCCGGCGAGATCGCCAAGGCGCGCAACAAGATCATCATGTATAGCGGCCCGGCCTCGATCCGCCTCAGCAACGAGGCCTGCGGTCCCTACACCGTGCATTACTCCTACGATACGTTCGGGCAGGCGAACGTCACCGGGCTTGCCACCGTCAAGTCCGGCTTCGAGACGTGGTTCTTCCTCACCGCCGACTACGCCTTCGGCCAGGACCTGGAAAAGGACACCACGAACGTGGTGTTGAAGGCCGGCGGCAAGGTGCTCGGCGGGGTCAAGCATCCGCTCAACACGTCGGACTTCTCCTCGTTCCTGCTGCAGGCACAGAGTTCGAAGGCCAAGGTGGTCGGCCTTGCCAATGCCGGCGGCGATACCATCAACGCGATCAAGCAGGCGGCGGAATTCGGGCTGACCAGGAGCGGTGGCCAGAAGCTGTCGCCGCTGCTCGCCTTCGTGACCGACATCGACAGCGTTGGGCTTGAGACCGCACAGGGCCTGCTGCTGGCGGAAGCCTTCTATTGGGACCTCAACGACGACACCCGCGCGTTCTCCAAGCGATTCACCGAGCGCGTCAAGCGGCCGCCGACCGCGGCGCAGGCCAGCGTCTACTCGTCGGTCCTGCACTACCTGAAAGCCGTGAAGGCCGCGAACACCACGGACGCGGCTGCGGTCATGAAGGTGATGAAGGAGACGCCGGTCAACGACATGTTCGCCAAGAACGGCAAGATCCGCGAGGACGGCCGCATGGTGCATGACATGTACCTGTTCGAGGTGAAGAAGCCGTCGGAGTCCAAGGCGCGCTGGGACTATTACAAGCTGCTGGCGACGATTCCCGGCAGCGAGGCGTTCCAGCCGCTGGAAGCCTCGCGCTGTCCGCTGGTGAAGAAATGACGAAGTGACGTAGTCACGCAGTCATCCCGGGGCGATGCGAAGCATCGAACCCGGGATCTCGAGATTCCGGGTTCGATGCTGTCGCATCGCCCCGGAATGACGGAGCAAATCAACAACAACGAAAGCACGACACATGAGCGCAAACGAAATGGTTCTCCAGAAGCTCGAGCAGGGCTTGCTTACGATCACCATGAATCGCCCCGACCGGCGCAACGCGCTCAATCCGGACATGACTCGCGGGCTGGTCGAAGCCGCGCGACGCGCGGCCGAGGATCACGAGGTGCGCGCGGTGCTGATCAAGGGCGCCGGCGGCACGTTCTGCGTCGGCGGCGACGTCAAGTCGATGGCGGAGGGCAGGGCACCGCTCGCGTTCGAGGCCAAGATGGCCAATCTGCGCCGCGGCATGGAAGTGTCGCGCATCCTGCACCAGACGCCGAAGCCTGTCGTGGCGCAGCTCGATGGCGCGGCCGCGGGCGCCGGCCTCTCGATCGCGCTGTCCTGCGACCTGCGTGTCGCCAGCGCGTCCTGCAAGATCACGACGGCGTTTGCGAAGGTGGGATTGTCGGGCGATTACGGCGGCACGTATTTTCTCACCCAGATGCTCGGCAGCGCCAAGGCGCGCGAACTCTATCTGACCTCGCCGGTGCTGAGCGCGACGGAGGCCTACAATCTCGGCATGGTGACAAAGGTGGTACCGGACGCCGAGATCGATGCCGAAGCGCACCAACTCGCGATGTCGCTGGCGCAGGGGCCGTCCGTGACGCTCGGCTACATCAAGCGCAACATCAACAACGCCGAGACGATGTCGCTGGAAGCCTGCTTCGATGCCGAGGCGATCCATCACTCGCGCTCGGGCGAGACCGCCGATCACAAGGAAGCGGCGAAGGCGTTTGTCGAGAAACGCAAACCCGCATTTCAGGGGCACTGAGATGGCAGAATATCTCAGGCTGCGGCAGATCTGCCTGGTGGCGCCGCATCTGGAGCCCGTGATTTCGGACATCTCCGCCATCATGGGACTTAACGTCTGCTACCGCGACGGCAACGTCGCCAAATACGGGCTGGAGAACGCGCTGCTGCCGGTCGACACCATCCTTTTGGAAGTGGTGGCGCCGACGCAGCCGGGGACGGCGGCAGGGCGCTTCATCGACAAGACCGGCGGCCGCGGCGGCTACATGGCGATCTTCTGCTGCGACGATCCGGACGCACGCGGCAGGCACGCCAACGGCATCGGCGTGCGCACCGCCAACGTGATCACGCATGCGCCCTATCACGGCGTGCAACTGCACCCGCGCGATTGCCGCGCTGCCTTCATCGAATTCAACCACACCGAGGGCAGCGACGATGTGCTGGGGCCCTATCCGCCCGCCGGACCGGACTGGCAGAAAGCCATCCGAAAGGACGTCACGCTGGCTCTGACCGAAGTCGAAATGGAGAGCCCCGATCCGCAGGGGTTGGCGGAGCACTGGGGCAGGATCACCGGCATCGCCGTCGGCAGGACCGCGAACGGCGAGCCCGAGTTGAAACTGCCCAATGCCAGCTTCCGCTTCGTCAAGGGCGCGAGCGACCTGATGAGCGGGTTGACGTTCAAGGTCGCCGATATCGCGAAAGTGCGCGACGCGGCCAGGGCGAAAGGCTGCAAGGTGTCGGGCGATACGTTCGAGCTTTGCGGCGTGACGTTCAAGCTGGTGGCGTGAGGCGCCGTGCTTCCCTCTCCCCTTGTGGGAGAGGGTGGATCAATCGCGCGAAGCGCGATTGAGACGGGTGAGGGGTTCTCTCCGCAAACAAAAATCTCGCGTGCGGAGAGAACCCCTCATCCGGCGGACTGCGTCCGCCACCTTCTCCCACAAGGGGAGAAGGGAAGAGGGCGCGGTGTTACCGCCCCTTGAAGTTCGCCACCCTTCGTTCCGCCGTGGCCTTGACGCCTTCCTTGAAGTCTTCGGTCTTGCGCAGCCGCGACTGCTCGGCGAGTTCGTGGTTGGTGGCGGCGAGCACGCGGTCGGCGAGGCCGTCGCGCATGGTGGCGCGGGTGGAGAGCAGGCCGAGCGGCGAGCATTCGGCGATCTCGTTGGCGAGTTTCATCGCCTCGGCCCGCACCTGGTCCTGCGGCACGCAGACATTGGCGAGGCCCATCTTGGTGGCTTCCTCGCCGGTGACGCGGCGGCTGGTGTAGAAGATCAGTTCCGCATTGTTCTTGCCGACCAGTTCGGGAAGCGTCGTGGTCAGGCCGAAGCCGGGATGAAAGCCGAGCTTGGTGAAGTTGGCCGAGAAGCGCGCCTCCGGGCAGGTGACGCGGAAATCCGCCGATACCGCAAGCCCGAGGCCGCCGCCGATGGCGGCGCCATGCACGGCGGCGACGACCGGCTTCCTGGCGCGGAAGATGCGCACCGCGTGCAGATAGAGGCTGTTGATCGAGCCGAGGCTGTCGGCGGGATCGCCCTTGGCTTCGGCCTTGGCCTCCGCCTCCTCCTGCGCCTGTCGCGCGGGATCGCTGAAATTGGCGCCGGCGCAGAACGCCTTGCCCTGGGCGGCGAGAACCGAGGCGCGGATCTCGATGTCCTTGTCGAACTCCTCGAGCGCGTCCGCGATCTGGTTGATCAGCGAGATGTCGAAGAAGTTCAGGGGCGGCCGCCGGATTTCGATCAGGCCGACGTGGCCGTGCTTTTCGACGCCGATATCTGTGTATTTGCTCATGGGCTTTCCTTCTTGTTGTTTGAACGCGGACGAGCCGCGCAGTTAGCGCAGGCCGAGCCCGCGGGCGATGATGCCGCGCAGCACTTCGGTGGTGCCGCCCTGGATCGTCAGCTTGGGCGCGGTCTTGATGGCGAAGTCGAGCTGCTTTTCCAAAGTCTCGCGGTTGGTGGCGGTTTCCTCGACGAAGGCGGCGAGGTCGCGGACGCGATGGGGCAGTTGCTGTTCCCACACCGTGCCCATGTCCTTGACGATGGAAGCTTCGACGACCGGCTCCTTCCCGGCCTGCAGCATGCCGGCCACCGAGACCGACATGCGCCGCATGGTGTGGACCTGCGCCACCAGCCGGCCGATGCCTTCGGCGCTGCGGGTATCCGGGTTCTTGCCGACGGCGCGGACCAGTTCGGTCAGCACGTAATAGGTTTCGAGAAAACGCTCCGGACCCGAGCGCTCGTAGGCGAGTTCGGAAGTCGCCTGCTTCCAGGCGCCATCGACTTCGCCGAGCACGTGATCCTCGGGGACGAAAAAGTCCGTGAAGACGACTTCGTTGAACTCATACTGCCCGGTGATCTGGCCGATCGGATTCACCTGGATGCCCGGTTGCTTCATCTTGACGAGGAACTGCGTCAGGCCGTGGCGGCGATTTTCTTTCGTCGGTGGCGAGGTGCGGAAGATCGCGATCATGTAGTCGGCGATATGGGCCGAGGAGGTCCAGATCTTGGTGCCGTTGATCAGGTAGCCGCCGTCGGTCTTGGTGGCGCGGGTCTTTGCCGCGAACAGGTCGGAGCCCGAGTTCGGTTCGCTCATGCCGATCGCAAAGCAGATCTCGCCTTTGCAGATGCGCGGCAGGATTTCCATCTTGATGTGCTCGGGCGCGTATTTCAGCAGCACCGGGCCGCTCTGCCGGTCGGCGACGAAGAAGCGCCGGGTCGGGGCGTTGGCGATGCGCATTTCCTCGGTCACGACGTAACGCTCGAGGAACGATCGCTCATGGCCGCCATACTTCTTCGGCCAGGTCATGCCGAGCCAGCCGCGCTCGCCGACCTTGCGCGAAAACTCCGGCACGTCGGTGTCCTCGCGGTTGGGCTTGTGCGGATCGAAGGTGCCGGCGGCGATTTCCTCGGCGAGGAAGGCGCGCACTTCCTTGCGCAACTGCTCGCACTTTTCGGGCAGGCGGATCGGATCGAAACGAAGGGCTGCGGTCATTGTCTATCTCGACTTCTAAAGCCAGCTAATCGGTGTCGGTTCAGCGCGAGGCCACCAGCGGCCACAATTCATCGGCGCCGCGGTCGCAGACGAGCTTGCCGAGCTCGACCGCCCAGTAGCTCTCGGAACCGAAATCGTCGCGCCACGCCAGCGCGCGCAGCGAATAGCGGTGCAGGATGTGCTCGATGGTGAAGCCGATCGCGCCGTGCACCTGGTGCGCGATGCCGCCGCCTTTCTCCGCCGCTTCCGAGCAGCGGATTTTTGCCGCAGCCGCTTCGAGGAACAGCTCGTCGTTGAACGAGGTCGCGTTGGCATAGGCGTCCGCAGCCGAGGTCGCGGCCGCGAGCGCCGCCGCCGATTCACCGGCGAGCCGGGCCAGGTTGTGCTGCACCGCCTGGAATTTGGAGATCTTCTTTTCGAACGCGACGCGTTCGTTGGAATAGCGCACGGAAATTTCCAGCATCGATTCCAGCGCGCCCGCGATCTGCAGCGATCGCGCGACGCCACCCATCAGCATCAATTGCGTCTGGTCGAAACCCTTCGGGGCCGGCTTGATCGTGACCGGCTGGACCTTGTCCAGCGTCACGATATCCGAATTGTCGCCGCCGAGATTGATCCCGCTCTCGATCCGGCATTTTGCAGCATCGATCAGGGCGATCGAGAGAGTGCCCTTGGCATCGCCGGCCAGCACCGCGATGTGTTTTGCGGCTTTCGCAAACGGCACGCCGCGGGCCCTGCCCGACAGGCTGCCGTCGGCATCGATGGTAATCCGGTCCTTCGGGCTTGCGGGCGCGACAGTCATCTCGCCGTCGGGCGAGGAAATCTTGGCCAGCGCCAGCAGCCATCCCGCCAGCATGGTTTCGGCGAGCGGCACGGCGACGGCGAAGCGCCCGGCGGCGCTCAAGACGCTGAAGCCTTCGGCGAGCGACGCACCCGAACCGCCACAGTCCTCCGGTACCCAGGACAGCGGCAGGCCGGCGTCGGTCAGCGCCTGCCAGAGCGGCGCCTTCCACGCGCCCTTCTTGTCATTGTTGATGGTCTGGGCGTCGGCGAGATCGGCGAAGATCTTCTCCGCGGTCTCGGCAACAATATTCTCACTCTCCGCCACGGCGTTCCCCGAAATTGATTGGCATCGGCCCGGCCTTACGCGCTGGCGCCAAGGTCTCGGGTGCGGTGTTTTATTGCGCTTTATGATGGGCAAAAGCCATAGCCCTGACAAGCGCTGTCCGCAGGGCCGCCTGCGGCGTTGGCATGAACGTCATCAGCCAAAGAATAAATTCCGCGGAACGGACTACCGGATTTGCGCGCACCTGGCCGCGCGATATGGTAAGGGCGTCGACCGACCTTTCGGGCGGTTTGAAGCCCGGCTCAAAAGCAACAAGAGGAAATGCGGATGTCGAAGGATGGTTTGTGCGCGATCGTAACCGGTTCTGCCTCTGGCCTCGGGGCGGCCACCGCGGCCATTCTGGCAAAGGGCGGTGCGCGCATCGTCGTCAACTATTCCAACAGCAAGGCGGAAGCCGAGGCGACCGCCGACCTCTGCCGCAGCGCCGGCGCCGAAGTCATCGTCGTGCAGGGCGACGTCTCGCGCGATGAAGACTGCAAGAAGATCGCGGCGGCCGCGGCGGGGTGGGGTCGTCTCGACATTCTCGTCAACAATGCCGGCACCACCAAGCATGTGCCGCACCACGATCTCGACGGGCTTTCGGCCGAGGATTTCCAGCGCATCTATGCCGTCAACACCATCGGCCCGTTCCAGATGATCCGCGCGGCGCGCGCGCAGCTCGAGGCCGGCGCGAAAGCGTCGGGGCTGCCGTCCGCCGTGGTCAACGTGTCGTCGGTCGCCGGCATCTCCGGCGGCGGTTCTTCGGTTGCCTATGCCGCGAGCAAGGGCGCGCTCAACACCATGACGCAGTCGCTGGCGCGTGCGCTGGCGCCGCTGATCCGCGTCAACACGGTCTGCCCCGGCTATATCGATACGCCGTGGTTCACCAAGGGCCGCGGCGAGGCCGGCGCCAAGGCGGTGCGCGATGCAGTCGTGGCCAAGGTGCCGCTGAAGGTCGCGTCAACGGCCGATGATATCGCGCAACTGGTGTGCTTCCTCGCATCGCCTGCATCGAGCAACATGACCGGCGAGTACGTGCGGATGGATGCGGGGATGCATCTGGTGCTGTGATGAAGTCGTTCCGGGGCGCGAAGCGAACCCGGAATCTCGAGATTCCGGGTTCGATGCTTCGCATCGCCCCGGAATGACGCAAGATGAACGTAGTGACGCCTACGCCGTCACCTCCGGCCCGGATCGGAAATCATTCCCCGCGCGACCAGCCGGTTCCAGATGAACAGCACCACCAGCGCGCCGATGGTGGCAGTAATGAAGCCGGCGCCCTGATCGGGGCTGTAATGGCCGATCGCCTGGCCGATCCAGGTCGCGAGAAACGCGCCGGCGATGCCGAGCACCGTGGTCAGGATGAAGCCGCTGGGATTGTTCGGGCCCGGCGAAAGCATGCGCGCGATAATGCCGGCGACGAAGCCGACCACGATGACCCAGATGATGCCGCTCATGTCTGTCTCTTTCCCCTGCCATTGCCGACGTGTCGATGGTGATGCAGCGCGGCGCTGGGCGCCGCGCTGGCGCAGCGTCAGATCCAGCGCGACATCTGGTTCTCGTCCGGCAACTGTCCGTCCGGTGTCAACTGGTTGACGACGTCGGGCAGGTACTGGCTGAGGCCTTGCAGCAATTCGTCCCGCGACATGCCGCTCTGGGAAGTGAGCGCCTCGATCTGGTCGACGCCGAGCGCGCTGCCGAGATCGCCAGGCGAGATCTGCTTGTTGGGACCGTTGCTGACCCAGGAGTCCGCCTGATCGCCCAATCCGTGTTGCTGGAATTGCTTCATGAGGTCGCCGAGCCCGCCGCTCAAAATGCTGCCGGCCGCGCCGCCTGCGAGAAGTCCGCCCAATCCGCCCTTCATCAGGTCACTGAGACCGCCGCCAGCGCCGCCACCGGGCAGGCCTGCGGTCACGTTGCCGGGCAGTTTTGGAGGCGCCTGGGTCGGCGCTGCGCCGGGCTGGCCGCCGCCGAAATGCTTCATCGCCTTCCAGGCCAGCAGCGCCAGGATCGCCATGGTCATGGGCGACATCCCGCCGCCGTCATCCTTCTTCGCGCTCGGGGCGCTCGGGCCGCGTGGGCCGTTCTGCATGCCGTTGAGTATGTCGAGTAAACCCATGCTCGTCTCCTCCGCGTGGCCCCCGCGGCAAACATAACGGTGGCCCATGACGGTTACAAGGCGCGGTCGTGCAGCATTGGCCGGCCGCTCGATAGGCACCGCGCAACGGTTCTGCTATCGAAGCCCGATGCAACGAGCAACCAGATGAGTTCGGAACGGACGATTGCAATCGCGGGCGCAGGCAGCATCGGCTGCTTCGTCGGCGGCATGCTGGCAGCGGGCGGCCGTCGTGTCGCGCTGCTGGCGCGTTCGCGCGTGGTCGGCGAAATCGAGGCGAACGGTCTGCGGCCGACCAGCTTCGAGGGCTTCGATCAAACCATCGCTGCAAATCGCTTCGCGTTGTCGGAAGACCCTTCGATTTTTGGCGATGCTGCCGTGGTGCTGGTTGCGGTCAAGAGCGCCGATACCGCTGCGATGGCAGATCTCATCGCGCGGCACGTGCCGTCCGATGCCGTGATCGTCAGCCTGCAGAATGGTGTCGGTAACACCGCCGAACTACGCGAACGATTGCCGGGGCGGCGCGTGCTCGGCGGCATGGTGCCGTTCAACGTGATCGCGCTCGGCAACGGACGGTTTCATCGCGCCACTTCCGGCGACATCGTCATCGAGCAGGACGAGGCGCGCACCGCCGAAACACTTTCGGTGCCGGGCCTCACCATGCGCGCGACCGACAACATCGACGGCGTGCAATGGGGCAAGCTGCTGCTCAACCTCAACAACGCGCTCAACGCGCTGGCCGACCTGCCGCTGCGCCTGCAACTGGCACAGCGGTCCTGGCGAACGCTGTTCGCGGACCAGGTGGCGGAAGGTCTGGCGGCAATCCGTGCCGAAGGCATCAGGCCGGTTTCGCCGACGCCGGTTCCGCTGGGCTGGATGCCGGCGCTGTTGCGTCTGCCGGACCCGATCTTCGCGGCGCTGCTGGGACGGACGATGAAGATCGATCCCGAGGCGCGCTCGTCGATGTGGGAAGATCTGCAGCGTGGCCGCCGCACCGAGATCGATTATCTGCAGGGCGTCATCACCCGGATCGCCGAACGGCGCGGGCTGGATGTGCCGCTGTCGCGCCGGATCGTGGTGTTGATCCGAAAGGCCGAACGTGAGGCCAGGGGTTCGCCCGGACTGACACCGCAGCAGATTCGCAACGGCAATTGACGTGGCTGCGCCTTGAATGGAGCGGATGCAGAACGTAGATCTCATGGTGCGGCCGATGGGAGAAGCGGCATGAAACGAACTGGTCTTGCGCTCGTCGTGATTTCAACGCTGGCCGGCTGGCTGTCGCTGGTTCCTGCCATTGCGGCGCCACCGACCGTAATTCCCTCGCCTGGTTATGATGCGCGGTTGCAGGAGCAGCGCAATGCCGCGCGGGCTGCCGCAACACCGGCCGCGCCGGTCGCAAAGCCGGTTGCTCCGCGTCGCGGCAAGAAGATGCGCGCATATTGATGATGTCGTTCCAGCGTTCGCAGGGGTGACAGAAGTGCCTAGCTTCGCTTCTGCTTGGCAGGGGGCTGCTGCTGCGGATTGAACAGCCGCTTCAGTTCATTGATGCTTTCGGAAAGCCGCGGCCACTCGCATGAGAACTGGTTCTTCGCGCATTGCGCCGCCCGGATGCGTGCGGCTTGCTTGACCGGGCTCGCGACCGGCACCGGCACTTTCTCGGTCTCGGGCAGCGAAGATTCGGTGCGCAGCGAGACCTGCTGTACCTCCGCATGCGGAGCCGGTGGCGGCTCCGGTTGCTGCTTGGCCATCTGCGCTGCGGCAATTGTATTGCGACGTTCGCGCTCGAGGTAGGCGGTATACTGCTCGTCGATCTTCTTCTGCTCTTCCGGCGTCGGATTCGGACCTGCGATGTCGAAGGTCCGGTCCTGCATGAAGTCGTAGTAGGTGTAGCCGCCGCCGGGCTTGCGGCGGCCGGCGTATTTCTGATTGCATTCGGCGAGCGCGGCCGTCTTTTCCTCTTTCGTCTTCGCCTTCTCGGCGACATCGGCACATGACTCGAAATCAACAGGCGAGCTACGCCACCACTGCGCATCGCTGCGCACCGGCGCCATCACCGCAGCACTTCCGACGGCGGCAACAACAAACGCAAATGTACGTGAGGCGATCACGAACGACATTCTCCAGCCGAATTCTTGGGAGTTATAGTTGATTCGATTGTCATCATTTTGGCAGCGCTGTCATCCCCTTATTGCACGATTTTCCCGCTCGCGAGGAAGCATAATGGGTTGATATGACCCATGGAACACAACGCCGCACAGTCAGAATTATTCAGGAAATTCAACGGTCAAACTGCGCGGCGCACATTGCGCGGCAGTGATCGACAATGCGCCATCTGTGGATGAGCGGGGATAAACTTGCCAGATTGTGGCAACAATCAGTCTAATCCCCTGGCGCGGGCCAGCGTACGCGATGCGGGTTCGTGAAAGGCTGCGCGATAGAGCCGTGCAAATTCACCCATGTGGTGGAAGCCGTTGGCCCTCGCGCAGGATGTCACTGTGATCGCATCGGACCCTTTCACAAGTTGCGTCCGCGCCGCCCAAAGCTGCTTGAGACGCAGATAGCGATGCAGGCTCATGCCGCGCACGCTTACCACCGCCGTGCCCAGCGTCCTGACCGAGACGCCGCATTGTTCGGCGAGGTCGGCGCTGTAGATCGGCGAGGCGGCATGATAGGCGACATATTCGTCGACCATCCGCACGAGGCGGCAATAGCTCTTGCTCGATGTCCTGCCCGCTATTCCCGACGACCTGCTGCGGCGGAACATGTCGTCGATGGCGAGCAGCAGCGATTCCTGCAGGGCGAGTGCGAAGCCGGGCTCTTTCATCAGATGCGGCTCGGCGGAAGCGGTTCGCAGAATGCCTGTCGCGACCGACCTGACGGCCGCCAGCGCGCCGATGTCAGGCGTGAATCCGCATAGCCGATCCGGCGTCTCGAACCACTCCCGGTCCCGCAAGGCGGCTCCGAAGGTGATGATGGCATGCAGCGACCCGCGCGGTTCGAAGTACTGAATGTCCACATTGCCACGCATCCCGATGAAGGCGGGTCCGTTCACGGACATTCCGTTGGCCGATACTTCGTGATCGTCCTCGAGCTGGAAGATGACGGCGCCGTGCGCCATGCGGTAGCTGACATCAACGACGCGGGGGAACGAGGCCAGCGCCGTGATCTGACAGCAAGGCAGTTGCACGGTCGCGCGCGCGGTGTGGAAATTCAGGAGGTTCAACGGAACGCTGCGCGCGTCCGCGACGAATTCGACCGGACGGAAGGCATCGATATCGGAAAACTGCGCGATCGAAAGCGCCGGTGAGGGAACCAGGTTCTGGAACAGCATCGTGAGGAGACCGGCGTCTGATCGTCAAATCTCCCCCAGAGTCGAACGGGCCGGTTAAATTCGTGTTAAGGCGCACGCTGGGGTTGAAATTTTGTGCGACCCGATTTTCTGGAACCTATTCAAATCCATTATACCTGCTCCTGCGGAATCTTACTTGTTTTGGGACGGCGGAACCTTCATGTGGGCAGCCGGCAGAATTGCCTTGCGCTGCCTATGTTGCGCCATGTCGCGGAACAGCAGAATAAAAGTGACGCTTCGTTCGTCGCAGCGACGACTGCACGTGCGAACGCGTTGAGGCCATCAGGGGAGACTGTCTGCATGAGCATCACCACCGCCATGAAGAGCGTACCAAAGCCCGCGCCCGAACTGATCGAGGCGTTCAGGGACGCGCCGACATGCATCATCAGCGACAACCTCGCCAGGCTCCCCGGAGCGGTGGGCCTGCGGCCTTTCCATCGTGGCGGCCGGCTGGTTGGAACGGCCTTCACCGTGCGAACGCGACCCGGCGACAATCTTGCGATCCATGCCGCGCTCGAATTGGTCGGGCCGGGCGATGTCATCGTGGTCGATGGCGGCGGCGACGAGACGAGGGCGCTGGTCGGCGAAATCATGAAGAACATCGCCGAATACAGGGGCGCAGCGGGCTATGTGATCGACGGCGCGATCCGCGACGTCGCAGCCTTCGCGGCGTCTGACTTCCCGTGTTTTGCCCGCGCGGTCATCCATCGCGGCCCCTACAAGAGCGGGCCGGGCGAAATCAACGTGCCCGTTTCGATCGGCGGCTCGGTGATCAGCCCCGGCGACATCGTGGTGGGCGACGAGGACGGCGTGGTGTCGTTTCCAGTCTCGGTCGCAAGCACGCTGCTCGAGGCGGTGCGCGCCCAGATCGTGCGCGAAGAGCAAACGCTGATCTCGATTCGGGAAGGCCGCTACCAGGGCAGCTACGCCAAGTCTTGAAGGCAAGTCTTGAAGGCAAGTCTTGATGGCGCAACAAGCATTGAGGACCAAAGCGATGAGTCAGAAGAGCGAATTTCACAACCTTGATAATCCCAATGACGGCCTGTTTCGCGAACTGGCGGCGGGCGTCACCACGCGCATCTTCTCCGGCGAGCATGCCATGCTGTCGGTGGTGACGCTGGGGCCGCATGCGGAAGGAACCCTGCATCATCACCCCGAGGAGCAATGGGGCGTGCTGCTCGACGGCTCGGCGATCCGGGTTCAGGGCGGCGAGGAAATCCAGGTCAAGAAGGGCGACTTCTGGCGCACGCCGGGGAACGTGCCGCACACGATGCGGGCTGGCCCGGAGGGGGCCCGCGTGCTCGATATCTTCAGCCCGCCGCGGCCGGAATATAAAAAGGCCGGATCCGGCTTCGGAAATTCGTAACGTTTGCGGCGATAAAACAAGAAAACAAAAGTGCAATCGGGAGTAGAGCCTTGGTGAAGATTACGAGACGTAAATTGCTTGCGGCGTCGGCTGCGTTCGCGATCACGCCGGCGTTGGCCCAACCGGCCAAGAACATGACGCTGGTGGTGCCGTTTCCGCCCGGAGGATCCACCGACGCGTTGGCGCGGCTGCTGCAGTCACATTTGCAGACGAAACTCGGCCGGACCGTGCTGGTCGAAAACAAGTCGGGCGCGGCCGGCTCGCTCGGCGCCGCACAGGTCGCCAAGAGCGCGCCCGATGGCGCGACCTTTCTCGTGACCTTCGACTCGCACGCGGTGATTCCGTCGATTCTCGAAAAACCGGGGCTGGACGTCGAGAAGGATCTGATGCCGGTGTTCCTGGTCGGCACCGCGCCTTACGTCGTCGCGGCGAACGCCGAACGGCCGTACAAGAACTTCGCCGACGTGATCGCGGCCTGCAAGGCAAACCCCGGCGCGGTGAAATACGCTTCCGTTGGCATCGGCACCCTCGGCCATCTCGCGATGACCGTGCTCGGCAAGAAGGCCGGCGTCGAGATCACGCATGTGCCCTATCGCGGCGGCGGCCCTGCCATGAACGACGTGCTCGGGGGCCATGTCGACATGATCATCGGATCGGCGGCGCTGATCACGGCGCAACTCGGCACCAACAGGCTGCGTCCGATCCTGCAAATGGGACGCGAACGGATGCCCGCGCTCAAGGACACCCAGACCGCGATCGAAGCCGGCTATCCCGATTTCGAAACGCTGGCCTGGTGGGGCATCTTCGCGCCAAAGGATACGCCGCCCGATGTCATCGCCAGCATGGCCAAATCCGTGAAGGAAATCCTGAGCGATCCGGCCGTGGCGACGAACCTGAAAGAGACGCAGCAGATGTCGCTGCTGCTTGCCGACGCCAAGGACTTCCAGACGTTCTTTGCCAAGCAGGTCAGCACCTGGGGCCAGGTCGTCCGAGAGAACAACATCAAGGCCTAGCGTTCAACTTTGCGGCCGCCGACAAGCGGCGGCCGCTTGCAAGCTACACACCCGCTTTCGGCCATCGCTCACGACCGCGAACGGCGGGCCGGCTGTCCGTAAAACGGGTTTCTGATGCACGTCAGACGCCTGCCCGATGCAGTGGCCTGGCACTGCGCCCGGCTGGTGAAAGTGCAGTTGCTCAGTCCAGGCATGGTTGCACCCTGCATGCAGTAGGGATACTGGCGCCTTTCAGCTTCCGCCGGTGCCACGCCCAACGAAATCAGACTGGCGATGCCGAGCAGGATCAGGACAACGCGGTGCATGGCGAATTCTCCTTCCGGTTTCCCTTTGACATCGGACCACTAATTCCAGACGCCCCCGCGTGTCCGTGACGGGCTGTGATGAAACGATCTGGAACGGCGGCTGCAGGTCGCGTTCGATGCCGATGCGATGCGCATACATTGCGCCCGCGTGCTGAAATCGCACCGGCCTGGACCGATCGATCCTGCGCGGCGAAGGCAATAGGAATCGGTGCGGGCATCCGCCGGCATCGGTTGCAATGCAAGAATCGCTGTGAATGCGCCGATGACGAAGAGAAAGGCCTTCATGTCCGGGGATCCCTTCAGCAATCCGAAACTGAAATTCCAGGGGACGTGCGTGTGGCTCCCTTGCCAATATCACACTCTGCGCCAGCAGGGGGCGGCGGAGGTACGATTTCCGGCATTTCGGACACTGGCGATCACGCCGCGGCTCTGCTATGCACGGGCCAGACCCGTCGTTTCCGGCGCGGGTTCTCGGTCCCGTAGCTCAGCCGGATAGAGCGACGGTTTCCTAAACCGTAGGTCGGAAGTTCGAGTCTTCCCGGGATCGCCAACGCGTCGGTGTCAACAACGCGGACTTGTCCGCGGTTCGAACCAGCCGCCCAGCCGCATGACCGACATCGTCACCATCACGCTCAATCCGGCCGTGGATCTTTCGACATCGGTCGACCGCATCCAGCCCGTGGCCAAGCTTCGCGGCCAATCGCAGCGCCGCGACCCCGGCGGTGGCGGGATCAATGTGGCGCGCGTGATCCGGCGGCTCGGCGGCGATGCGCGCGCGATCTACCCCGTCGGCGGCGCGATCGGAAGCCTGCTGAGGCAATTGCTCGACCAGGAAGGCGTTGCCAGCCAGACCTGGACGATTGCGGGCGAAACGCGGGAGGATTTTTTTGTCGACGAGATTGCGACCGGCAAGCAGTACCGGTTCATTCTTCCCGGCCCGCAACTGGATGCGTTCGAGTGGCAGGAATGCCTGAAGCTGGTTTCGGCGCTCGATCCATTCCCTCGCCATCTCGTCGCGAGCGGCAGCCTGCCTGCAGGCGTCCCCGAGGATTTCTATGCGCGGGTCGCGCGCATTGCGCGGCAACGCGGCGCGGGCTTCGTTCTCGACACGTCGGGGCCGGCGCTCGCCGCCGCAGTGGCTGAAGGGGTAGATCTCATCAAACCCAACCTGCGCGAGATGCGCGAGTTGAGCGGCAGTGAACCGTCGGACGCCTACGAATGGGAAGCTGCGGCCAAAACGCTCGTCGCCGGCGGAAAGGTCGCCACCGTGGCGCTGACCATGGGCCATCTCGGTGCGGCGCTGGTGACCCGCAACGAGGTGCTGCGGGCGTCACCGATTCCGATCGCGCCGCGAAGCGCCGTCGGCGCCGGCGACAGCTTTCTGGCTGCCTTGATCTGGCGGCTGTCGTCGGGGGGATCGCGCGAAGACGCCTTTCGTCTCGCGGTCGCCGCCGGCGCCGCCGCGCTGCTCCATCCCGGAACGGAACTGTGCCGGCCGGATGACGTCGAGCGTCTCGCCGCCGAGGTGGCGATCGAGAGAGTTTGATACAGCGGGTGACCGCGAAACGATCGCAGATCGCTAAACGCCCTTGTGCAGCAAGGTCTTGAAATCCGCCCGCGCGCGTTGCGCTTCTCGCCTTGCGGTCTCGGAGGCGTCGCCGAGGCCGAAATAGCCGTGAATCAGGCCCGGCCCTTCATGATAGCTGGTCGGGACACCGGCGGCCTTTAACGCGTCCGCATAGGCCTTGCCTTCGTCGCGCAGCGGATCGTACCAGGCCGTGGTGACCACCGCCGGCGCGAGACCGGCGAGATTTTTGGCGCGCAGCGGCGACACGCGCCAGTCGGTGCCGTGGGCGGCGTCGGCGAGATAATGACCGCAAAACCATTCCATCACGGCACGCGACAGGAAATAGCCTTCGGCATTCTCGCTGCGCGAGGGGAAGCGTGCGTTCTCTTTTGTATCCGCGAAATTGCCGACGACATCGGTGACGGGATAGACCAGCAACTGCGCCGACAGCGCGATGCCCGCGTCGCGGCAGGCGATGGCGGTGGTGGCTGCGAGGTTGCCACCCGCGCTGTCGCCGGCGACGCCGACACGCGCGGCATCGCCGCCGAATTCGGCGATGCGTGCGACGACGTCCCTGACGGCGGCGAAGGCATCTTCGAAGGCGCCTGGAAAGCGCACCTCGGGCGGGCGGCGATAGTCCACCGAGACCACGACGGCGCCGGTCTCGATGGCGAGCAGGCGCGCCTGGCGGTCATGGGTGTCGAGGTCGCCGGCGACCCAGCCGCCGCCATGGAAGAACAGCACCGTCGGCGATGTCCCGCTGGTGTCCCGGTAGACCCGCGCCGCGAGGAAGCCGGCGGCGCCCTTCACCTTGGTGTCTTCCGCGCTGATGACCGGCGGCGGCGGCACGGCCGCGCGCGACGCGGCCAGTGCACTGAGCGCCTCGCGGGCGCTTTGCGGCGTCATGTTGTCGGGATCGCGCAGCGGCAGCAGCGGAATGATCTGGGCGATGACGGGGTCGAGCGGCGTGGTCATGCATTTCCCTTGAATGACAATGATTTCCTCAAGCAGGCGCGTAGTCCCACTTGATGGAACGGAACAGCTCTGTTGGCAAGACGGGCTTTCACACGACAGGCACCCGTCGTGCAGCGACTGCAGCGGGCGAGATCACCTCGATGTCGAGCGGCACGCGCCATCGCTCGGTGAGGCGCACGCGCGGGGCTTCGTTGCCGATTTCGGCGTCTTCCAACACAAAACCCTCGAAGCCGTTGCTCATGACCTCGTTGCACTTCTGAACGTAGATGGGGAAGCCACCGATATAGGGCATGAACACACGCGGGCGTCCGGGGATGTTGGCGCCGACATACCAGGAACTGCAGGTCGACCGCAGCGAGATCTTCGAGACGTCGTTGACGTGCTCGACCCACTCGTCCTCGTAAGGCTGCACCGCTTCGATGGTCGAGGCGCCGATGTCGCGCATGTGCGCCATGCAGTCGGCCATCCAGTCGACATGCTGCTCGATGGCCTGGATCATGCTGGCCAGCACCGACGGGCTGCCTGGTCCGGTAATCGTGAACAGATTGGGAAAGCCCGCCGTCGCCACGCCGAGATAGGCGCGCGGACCGGCCCGCCATTTCTCCGCCAGCGTCCGTCCGCCGCGGCCCGTGATCGCAATCTTGTCGAACGATCCCGTCATGGCGGCAAAGCCGGTGGCGCAGACGATGGCGTCCAGCGGATATTCCGTGCCGTTCACCTCGATGCCGCCGGCGGTGAAGCGCTCGATCGGTGTCTCCGACACGTCGACCAGCCTTACGTGCGGCAGATTGTAGGTTTCGAAATATCCGGTATCGACGCACAGGCGCTTGCAGCCGAACACGTTGTGGGGGCACAGCAACTCGGCGGTGGCCGGGTCCTTGACGATGGAACGGATTTTTTCGCGCGCGAAATCGGCGATGGTGTCGTTGGCGGCCTTCTCGAACAGCAGGTCGCCATAGGCGCCGAGGAAAGGAAGCCCGCCGCGCTGCCAGGCTTCTTCATATTGCCGCGTGCGTTCTTCCGGCGTGGCTTCCAGCGCGGGCTTCATGTTGAAGGGGAAATAGAAACCGGTCGGCCGGGCGCGCGCCTTGGCGCGGAGCGCCGGATAGTCGGCCTTGATGGCGCGGCGATACTCCGGCGTCAGTTTTTCGTTCCAGGCCGGCACGGTATAGGTCGCGGTGCGCTGAAACACCGTCAGCGCCGATGCCTGCTCGGCAATGATCGGGATCGACTGGATCGCCGACGATCCGGTGCCGATGACGCCGACGCGCAGCCCGGTGAAGTCGACCCCTTCATGCGGCCATTCGCCGGTGTGATAGATCGGGCCCTTGAAATCCTCGCGTCCCTTGAAGGGGACATGATTGGCCGCCGAGAGGCAGCCGACGGCCATGATGCAGAACCTGGCCGATACGCGATCGCCGCGATCGGTCTCGATACGCCAGCATTTCGCTTTCTCGTCGAAGGTGGCCGCGGTGACGCGGGTGTCGAACAGGATATGCCGGCGGAGATCGAAACGGTCGGCGACGTGATTGGCGTAGCTCAGGATCTCCGGCTGCGGCGCGTACTTCTCCGTCCAGTCCCATTGCTGGTCGAGCTCTTCGGAGAACGAGAACGAATACTGCATGCTCTCGACGTCGCACCGCGCGCCGGGATAGCGGTTCCAGTACCAGGTGCCGCCGACGCCGCCGCCAGCCTCGTACACCCGCGCGGTGAAGCCCAGCCCGCGCAGGCGGTGCAGCATGTACATGCCGGCGAAGCCGGCGCCGACGATGACGGCGTCGAAATCCGCGCCGACTTCAGGCGCACGGTCAGGCTGGTCTTGCGGCGGCATGCGGGCTCCCGGATTGAAGCGTTTCCCGTCGCGAACCGCGTCGCTCTTGCTGGCGGCGTGTTCAATGGCCCGCGATCATGCCTGACAGAACAGCGTAAAGCGCGCTGGCGGTCAATTGCGCAGGCGCGCTCCCGCCCCCGCAGCGATGCGGGCCTGACATGCGTGCGGGTTCAGGGATCTCGGTACGCGGAAGTTCCTACAGCGTCTTGAGGTATTCGATTAGCGCCTTGCGGTCATCGGGCGACAGCGCCGGGCCGATTACGCCCTTGACCTCTTTGGTCTTGCTGAATTCCTTCCTGAACTCGTGGCCGGTATTCCAGTTGCCGCGAATCGAAGTGTCGAATTCGAATCCGTTCTCGATCTTGTCGAACTTGTAACCGAGGTTGACGGGATCGTATTCGCGGTTGCCGAGATAGAATGTCTTCGGCCGGTCTTCGGGCGGGCCCAGCAACGCCTCGACGGTCGGGACCGAGCCGTTGTGAAGATAGGGCGGCGTCGCCCAGATGCCGTTGAGCGGGCGAACCTTGTAGGCCAGTTCGCCGCGAAGCTCGTTCGGCATGTAGCCGTCGATTTTCTTCCGCTCTTCGGGGCTCGTCGGCGGCTTCTTCTGGTCGAAGACGTAATTGACCGTCTTCTCGACCACCTCGCCGAGTGCGAATGCGAAGCTGCTGTTCTTGACGCCGAGATGGGCGGGGACGGAGACCGTTCGGTTGAGCATGTCTTCGGCTTGCGCGGGATCGGTCCCGATGTGCGAGATCGGAACATTCTCGACTTTGAGGATCGGCTCGCCGGCCTCGTTCTTCGTCCACCAGTCCTTGTTGTTGAAATCCCAGAACGCCGGGCTCGATACCGGCGGGCGGTGGCATTCCTGACAATGGGTCTTGTAGAGCTCGGCACCCCGCGCCGCCAGCTGCTGGTCGATCGGCGGCAGGATGTCGCCTGGCCATTTCGGAGACCGCAGGCCCGGGAAGCCGTCCTTCGCATTGGGTTGCGCGTTGCCCTTGATCAACTGTTCCATTTCGAACAGCGACGCCACGTTCACACTGGATTTGTAAAGGCCCTTGGAGGGATCGGTCAGATTGAGCTCGGCCGAGACGCCGAGCGACTCGCCGGCGTTGCGCACCATCGGCTGCATGATCGAGCCGTTATACTGCACCCAGTCGAACCACGGCGTGTTCCAGATCCGGGGGTAATGCACCGGCGCGGACGAACCCGCGTAGTTCTCCGGCCTCTTCAGGTCGATCGAAAACACCTGGTTGCCGATCCGGTTCAGTGCGTCGAGCCGGCCGTAACCTTCGAGCACGCTCTGCGAGGCGACGCGCTTTTCCAGCTCCTGAACTTCGCCTTACTGCTTCAGCACCTGGCTGAGCTGGTCCTTCAGCGCCTCGCGCTCGGCGACGGTGGAATCCGGTCCCAGGATGTTTTCGGCGAACCGGTTGAACCGGGTCGGGATAAAGCGCGTCAAGAGCAGGGAGACGCCCATGCCCTGTTTCATCTTGAAGAGAGTGGTGAGCGCCGGCCCGCCGTCGATGATGACGGCCGTGTCCTTGTAGGTGAAGCGTCCGGTATGGCAGGCCGCGCAGGTCAGGCCGATTCCGTTCATGGTCTCCCGGGTGCGCGGGTTCTTCCATGGCGCACCCGTGGGGTCCAGCATCGGACCGCCCTCGGCCAGGCCGATCGGAAGGGCCTTTTTGCCCGGGATGACGGTGTCGGGAATGAAGCCATATCGATCAAGATAGGCGGTCTCGCTGAAGTCGCCGACCTTGTTGAAAACAAACCACGGGATCGTCGGCTGCTCGAGCGCCATGAACCATTTGAAAGGGAAGCCGAACGTCCGCGTGCCCTGGTCGGCGTGGTAGTACCAGCTCAGCTTTTCCTTGCTGATGCCCTGGTCGAGCCAGACCGTCTTCTTCGGTTGCGGATACTCCGCGATCCTGACGTGAAACTGGTCCCAGAGCGCGGTGATGTCATCCTTGAAGGCAAGGTAAGCGCCGCCGCCGACCAGTGCCCCGACGACAACAGCTGCAATCGTTTTGCCACGCATGGCGCGCCCCTTCTCAAAACCGCGCCGCAAGCGCGCAAAAAATGTCAGTTAGCAAAAGCGCCGGTGAGCGAATCATCCCTGGCGTGTTGTCAAATATAATACCATCCTATAGTGGCGTCATCGGCCTGTCCATGAATCCGGCAGTCGGCGCGCGTTCGCGCCGATCCGGCCTTGTAAAGGGCATCGGAAATCCCATCGATCTGTTTCGGCGGGCTGCCGCGAAATATGCCCAGGAATTCGACGCTGGCTTGTTGCCATGCCAGTTTTGTGACGCCGGCATATATGAGAAAGCCGCTTGACTTTGACGCTGCGCGTCAAACCCGCATAGTGTTGCGGGCTAGCCCATCGACAGTCGTCAGAACGAATGAAAGCAGCCGACGCGCAATCGCTCCGAATTGAGATCGATCCCGGCGAGACCGTATCCGCGCTGCTGATCCGGCCGCAGCCGGCGCGGGCTTGCTACGTGTTCGCGCACGGGGCGGGTGCGGGCATGGCTCACTCATCGATGGAAGCGATTGCTGCGGGGCTCGGCGAGCGCGGGATCGCGACGCTGCGTTATCAATTTCCGTATATGGAGAAAGGCAGCAAGCGGCCGGATGCGCCCAAGGTCGCGCATGCTGCCGTCCGCGCCGCGGTCGCGGAGGCCGGACGATGCTGTCCGGCGCTGCCGCTGATCGCGGGCGGCAAATCGTTCGGCGGACGCATGACCTCGCAGGCACAGGCGCTCTCGCCGTTGCCCGGCGTTCGCGGGCTGGCGTTTCTCGGCTTTCCCCTGCATCCGGCCGGAAAACCTTCCAGCGAGCGCGCCGGGCATCTCGCCGAAGTCAATATCCCGATGCTGTTCCTGCAGGGCACGCGCGATGCACTGGCGGAATTGAGCTTGCTCGAGCCCGTCGTCAAGCGGCTCGGTTCACGGGCGACGCTGCATCTGCTCGATGGCGCCGATCATTCCTTTCACGTGCTGAAGAGTTCGGGGCGGAACGATCGCGAGGTGCTGGGCGAGGCACTGAATGCGTTCGCGGCATGGGCGGATAGGGTCGTCGGGTAACTCTCAGACGTCGTCCCGGCTCAAGGCCGGGACGACGGAGGATAGAGTTGCGCCGTGCCCGATACTCATTACGATGCATCCATGACAAAAATTCTGATCGTCAATCCGAATACCACCGCATCGATGACCGAGACGATTGGCACGGCCGCGCGCGCCGTCGCCGCGTCAGGCACCGAAATATTGGCCGTGACATCAGCGATGGGGCCGGTCTCGATCGAGGGATATTACGACGAGGCTTTTGCCGTGCCCGGCCTGATCCAGGCGCTCGTCAGCACGCCGGATGCCGATGCCGCGATCGTCGCCTGTTTCGACGATACCGGACTCGATGCCGCGCGAACGGCGGCGAACTACCCGGTGGTCGGCATCTGCGAGGCGGCGCTGGTGACTGCCGGGCAGATCGCAAAACGCATCGCCGTCGTCACCACGCTGCCGCGCTCGATCGTGCCGCTCGAAGAGCTGGTGCGCCGCTACGGCTTTGCCGAGCGGGCGCAGGTCACCGCCTGCGACGTCGCGGTGCTCGATCTCGAAAAGCCCGGCTCGGGCGCCGAAGCGAAGCTTGAAGCCGAGATTGATCGCGCACTCGACAAGGGCGCGGAGGCGATCGTGCTGGGCTGCGCGGGGATGGCCGATCTCCCGCAGAAACTGTCGCGCAAGTTCGGTGTTCCCGTCGTCGACGGCGTGGCGGCCGCGGTGAAACAGGCCGAGGCGCTGGCGGGCCTGAAGCTCACCACGTCGCGGCGTGGCTCCTACGCCTCGCCGGGCGCGAAGCCTTACACCGGGCTATTGCAGCCGTTCGCGCCGAAGTCCTCAGGCTGATTGCGGCGCGCCGTAGATCTTGTCGCGCAGCCGTCGCATGCCTGCGAGCCAGCGGTCGCGGCTGGAGGCCTTGCGCAGCATGTATTCGGCGACCTGCGGGTGCGACAGGATGAGAAAGCGCTCGGCCTCCATCGCCTCGATCACCATGCGCGCCACTTCCGGCGGCTGCAGCACGCCGTCGACCCTTGCCGCGCTCGGGCCGGGCGTGGTCATGCCTGTCTGCACCGACTGCGGGCACAGCACGGACACGCGGATGCCGCGGTCGCCATACTGAATGGCGAGATGCTCGGCGAGTGCCACCGCCGCGTTCTTGGTGACCCCGTAGGGCATCGAGTTCAGCGATGCTAAAAGACCGGCCGCTGACGCCGTGTTGAGAAGATAGCCTGATCCCCGCGCGAGCATGCCCGGCACCAGCGCGCGCGCCGCAAACACGTGGCTCATGACATGGACGCGCCAGCTCACGTCCCAATCGGCGTCCGAGGCGGTCTCCTGACCCTTGCGCGACAGGCCGGCATTGGAGAAGAACACGTCGACCGGACCGTATTTGTCCTCGGCCGCGGCGATCAGCGCCATGATGTCTTCTTCGAGCCCGACATCGCCGGTCACGGCGAGGCCATCGATATCGCCTGCGACCTTCGCCAGCCTGTCGCGCGAGGACTTGAGGTCGGCGACGACGACGCCCCGCGCACCCGCCTCCGCATAGGCACGCGCCACCGCTTCGCCGATGCCGCTTGCCGCTCCCGTGACGACGCAAACCTTGCCTTTGACGTGCATGCCGCAATCCTCCCTTGGATTCGTTCCGTTGATTTCTAGTTTTTGTAGAGTCCCCTGTCGCGCGCCTGGCGGATCGCCAGCGCGCCCATGAAGTCGAGCATCGGGGTAGAAAGCCCGGCGGCGCGCGCGAATGCGGCGGGCGCGCGGACCAGTGCGTCGATCTCCATGGCGCGGCCGAGTTCGTAATCCTGCAGGATCGACGGCTTGTGGTCCGGCGCCGGGCCGGAACGGGTGACGCGCTTGACCTCGGGGTAGGCGCTTTGCGCGACGTTGCCGGCCTCGTCGAGCAGGCGCGGCACGACATCGGCGAGTGCGGGATCGTCGCGCACGGCACGCGCGGTCTGCCCGGTCAGCAGGCACAGCACCGACATCGACATGTTGGTCAGGAGTTTCGACCAGACCGTTTCCCTGATTTCCTTCACGTCGGGCGATTCGATTGATGCCGCGTTCAGCGCCGTGCGTAGCTTCGCGATCCGCTCGCTCGGACGGTCGTCGCACTCGCCGACCAGGAGCCGGTTGCGCTCCGGCGAAAGGTTTGCAGCTATGCCCGGCGCGATAATTTCATTGGACGAAAACACCACGCCGCCGACGATCCGGTCTTTCGGGATCGCCGCGCGCAGGCGGCCGCCGGGATCGAGAAAGGCCAGATCCGGAACGGGAGGATGTTTTGCGGAAAGCCCGATATCGTACCACCAGGGAATGCCATTCTGCGCGAACACCACGGCGGTGTCGTCACCGAGCAGGGGTTGAACGCTGGTCGCGAGGCTGGGCAGGCCGGTCGCCTTCAATGTGCAGATGACGACGTCTTGCGACCCCAATGCGGCGGGATCATCGGACGCGCGCACCTTCGCCTTGAACTCGGCGTCTCCGACACGCAGCGTCAGGCCGTTCGCCTTCACCGCATCGAGATGCGCGCCCCGCATCACGCAGGAGACATCATGCCCTGCCAGCGCGAGCCGTACCGCAAAATGGCTGCCGACGGCGCCCGCACCGAAAACGCATATCCGCATGGAGTGATTGTCCTGCCGAGGGGGATCGAGAGCGGCAGTTTCCACAAGCTGGCGCCAACGCGCAACCGGTGATGTGGCTTGCATCGCTGGCATGGCGAAACGGGATGGATCAATGTCCGCCGGTTCGGCATATTGCCGGCACAAACATCACGACAAGAGGCCGCTAATGACTGCCAATCCGGTTTTGTGGAATCTTAGCGAGAGCGGTGTCGCCACCGTCACGCTGAACCGTCCCGAGGTAAACAATGCCTATGATGCCGGGCTGATCAACGGCGTGCTCGCGGCGATGGAAGATCTCGGCAAGAAGCCAAACCTCCGCGTCGTTGTCCTCAGGGGCAACGGCAAGCATTTTCAGGCAGGTGCCGATCTGAAATGGATCAACGGCGTGCGGCCGAAATCGGCGGCCGAGAACGAAGCGGTGTCGCGTGCCACGTTCGAAGCGGTGCAGCGGCTGAATACGCTGCCGATCCCGACCGTGGCGCTGGTGCAGGGGGGCTGTTTCGGCGGCGGCACCGGCGTGATCTCGGCTTGCGATGTCGTGATCGCTGCGGACAACGCGCTGTTTTCGATCACCGAAGTCCGCTGGGGACTGACGGCGGCCATCATCATCCCGCAGCTCTGCGATGCCATTGGCGTGCGGCAGGTTCGCCGCTACGCGCTGACCGGCGAACGATTTGGCGCGGCTGACGCCCGCCGCATCGGGCTGGTGCATGAAGTTGTGCCGCTGGCCGAACTGGAAGCCGCCGGTGCAAAAGTCGTGGAGCAATTGCTCGCCAACGGGCCACAGGCCATGGCCGAGACCAAGGCGCTGGCGCTGGAAAGTTCGTTCGGCGGCATGAGTGTGGACGACGACGCCTATGCGCGGCTGGTGCGGATGCACTCGGAGCGGCGGCAGACCGAGGAGGCATCGGAGGGGCTGGCGTCGTTTGCGGAGAAGCGCGCCGCGAACTGGGGCGTGCAGCGCCGCTAGGATTCCGGTACGGCACGAAATGTGCAACCCACCGTGCATAATGATATCCCACGACAGGAGTAGAATTTGTCTTCCAAGCGTATCGCCATTGCCGGGTTGGGTGAGATCGGCAAAACCCTGGTGCGCAAGCTTGCGCAGGGGATGCCGGGCCTTGCGCTCTCGGCCATCGTTGCAAGGGATCAGGCCAAGGCGCAGGCTTGGCTCGACCGTGAGAGCATCGCCTGTCCGCTGATCTCGTTCGACGATCTGCCTGAGCATGCCGACCTCGTCGTCGAATGCGCGCCGGCGGCGATCCTCGACCAGATATGCCGGCCGATGCTGAGTGCCGGCAAGCAGGTCATGGTGCTGAGCTCCAGCGCGCTGCTGCCGCGCCCCGAACTCATCGATCTCGCTCGCGCCCATGGCGGCCAGATCATCGTGCCGACCGGCGCCCTGATCGGATTCGATGCGGTTTCTGCCGCTGCCGAAGGCACCATCAGCTCGGTGCAGATGGTCACGCGCAAGCCGCCGACGGGTCTGGCCGGTGCGCCTTACCTGATCGAGAAGGGGATATCGCTCGACGGGCTGAAATCAGCGCTGTGCGTGTTCAAGGGTTCGGCGCGGGACGCGGCTGCGGCATTTCCGGCCAATGTCAACGTTGTGGCGGCGCTGTCGCTGGCAGGCATCGGCCCGGACCGCACGACGATCGAAATCTGGGCCGATCCGGCGGTAAGCCGGAACTGCCATCAGATCAAGGTCGAGTCGGACTCGGCCTCGTTCGCAATGTCGATTGAGAACATTCCATCGGAGAATCCGAAAACGGGTCGCATTACCGCGCTTTCGGTGATCGCTGCGTTGCGCAAGCTCACGTCGCCGCTGCAGGTCGGGACCTGAGCGCAGGCCCCAAACAGAGCGACCAGATCGCCGAAACGTATCAGGCGGTCTGGCTGCTGCTTGCAATCTTTTCCTTGAGCGCTTCGCAGGTCTTGCGAACCTGTTCGGTCAGGAACGAGCAATCCTCGATGCGCTTGAAGATCCGCTTGGCATCCTCGCGATAGGCCGCGGCGGTCTCGTGCATGTAGGCAATGGCCAGGTGCACCTCGGCGGTCATCGCCTCGCACTTTCGGGCCGCGTCGATCATCTCGGCGCCCATCGCCTCGATTTCCTTGGCGGCAGCTTCATAGTCGCGCACCACGGCCTCGGCGCTGAGCGCTCCGACGCGCGGAACACCGTCCTGATGCTCGACATAGTCCGGCATCGGTCCGGTCTGTACCGGCGGCGCCTTGATCGACGGCAACGGCGCGCGCTCCGGCATGGCCGCGGCGATGTCCGATTCGAGCTTGGCGAGGTCCGTCAATCGACCCTCGTTAGGATCTTGTTTCATGTTGTTCATGGGTCGCTTCTCCTTTTACGAAACAAAAATTCTCGGCAAGAATCCCGATCGGTCACTCGGCTGCCGTCTCAGCCAGGCGCTGCGGTTCATGTGTCGCGCTGGTCCATGCCGGTGTGCGATTGTTGTCTGGGGGCAGCAGCCGCGGTGCGGCGCGACGTTCGCCCGCGCCGCCTGCGATGCCAGGCCGAGCCTGACGCGTGGCCAACCGAACTCCATAGCCATCCGGCCCCTCCGGGACATCGAAACTGACTCGCAAATTCGGAGGACGTACTGCCGAAATGTTTTCAAGTTCCGGTACGTGCAACGGTGCCGGATATTCCGGAACGGAAAGCTGTTCGCGTTGCGACAGGAAGAGACTGCCGCACATGCCGAGAAGCACAAGCAGGCTTCCGGAAGATACCAGTGCGATCGCCAAGGCATCGGCAGACGACACCCCGTAGCCGGCTGCGCTCGCGGTAGTTGGCAGCAGCGTTGCGGCAGCGAAAAATGTCCATGCCATCATTGAGAGCAATGACGCTTTCGTTCGACGAAACATTTTGGAAAGTCTCTACGGCCTGACAATTCTCGATAGATGGTTCGCCATGCGATAAGCCTGGCGTTGTTCCAGCCCTTTTAGCTGACGAGCCAAGCACTTGTGCCATTAAACAGTCCTTAACCTTAAGATCGGGGTTTTCGCGCCGTCGTTAACCAGTCGATGGTTAACGCGATGGCCTTGAAGCATTGCGCCGCGCGGCTCAAGGCGCCTGTGCGGGGCACTTTTCGCATCGTGCGCCACGCATTGCGGGAGCAGCGCGTTGCTTATCCCGTCGCTGTTCGGATTGGCGGTAGGCGAGGTGCGTCGCATGCTGGAAGCGCAGTTGATGCACTGGCGGTGGCGCAGGATTCGTAGGGTGGGCAAAGGAGCGCAAGCGACGTGCCCACCATTCTTGCGGAGACCGAAGTGGTGGGCACGCTACGCTTTGCCCACCCTTGTATTAGCGCGCTGGTTTATCCTGACATCGTTCCATGAGGAATGGCCCAGCCTGGGTGGCCGCCC
>JAESGP010000141.1_pt1 | contig 40068 bp, 34 predicted proteins | sample 9269741 | NCBI WGS metagenome assembly JAESGP01 (sample SAMN15720684, study PRJNA650882) | algae metagenome | isolation source: Desmonostoc vinosum HA7617-LM4 and co-occurring heterotrophs from cave wall | place: USA: Waikapalae cave, Hawaii | collected 2011-05-27 | reverse complement strand
TGCCCATTTTTGCATGATACCTCATCACCCACAACTATACTTTCACTCAAAACTATACCCATCAACCCTTTCGGTCTAATTTTAAGTATTTTGTCTGTTTGTTAAGAAAGATCCGGGTAATGGATAGGCTCCCGGAGGGAGTGGGGATTAGGGGTAATGGGGAATTGGTGTTTGTATTTCTCCCCCTACCCCCTCTCACATCCGATGTACACCGTAGAAAACGGCATAGAGGGCTGGAACTTGCTAGGCGATCGCTAGAGCTAAAATAGAAAGTAGTACATTCGCACGAGTAAAAATCGCGTTAGTAGTTAGCACACAGCATAAAATCGCAGATTTTAAACACAAATTCAGAGAAATAATTGTTACATTTAACTACGAATTTATGCGTTCAAAAATGAGTTTTTTTGATTACACTCTACGCATTAATTGTTTGAGTTTTGACAACTTAATAGTCAGTAAAGACTGTTAAGGTCAGCTGATATGCCAAGGTTAATCCAAGCGCGATCGCTCGAAAGATAATTTACACTCAAGATGATACCGATTATTTTTCGTTTCTGTCATGTCCTCTACTCTCGATTCCCTACCACCAGCTCTTGCTAAAATTGTTCAGCGCTTCCAACGTGCTTCTGAACCCAAGCGACGCTATGAGCAACTCATTTGGTATGCTCAAAAGCTCAATGAGTTTCCAGAAGCTGATAAAATACCAGAAAATAAAGTACCTGGGTGTGTTTCTCAGGTTTATATTACAGCAACCCTCAATGATGGTAAGGTTGTGTTCCAAGGAGATTCTGATTCTCAACTAACTAAAGGATTAGTAGGGCTTTTGATTGAAGGATTAAACGGGCTAACTCCTACCGAAGTTGTACAACTGACTCCAGATTTTATTCAAGCAACCGGCTTAAATGTTAGTCTGACACCTTCACGCGCTAATGGCTTTTACAATATTTTTAAAACCATGCAAAAAAAAGCATTTGAATCCAAATTAGATTTGTCTAATTAGCCTCATTAATCAAGATAAATAAGCTAGTTACCTGCAATAAAAACTGTCATTGGTCATTAGTCATTAGTTATTTACAAAAGACAAAGGACAACTGACAACTAACTACCAAAATTAGGCTGATGTCTACCAATTTATTATCAAATATCGATGCAGTGGGATTTGGTGGAGTGGTTCAAGAATATCTCTGGAACTGGGAAAACCAACAATTGCGCGTTATTTATGAAACTCTTGGCAAAGGTTCACCACTATTACTATTACCAGCTTTCAGTAGCGTTTCTACACGGGTTGAAATGGCTGAACTCGCGAGATTATTAGCTCCTCATTTTCAAGTAATCGTAGTAGATTGGCCTGGTTTTGGGGAATCTTCTCGACCGAGTTTAGATTACAAACCAGCACTATATCAGCAATTTTTAGCCGATTTTGTCACCTCTATTTTTAATACTCCAATAACAGTGATTGCTGCTGGTCATGCTGCTAGTTACGTATTGCAACTAGCTCAGAATCAGCCTAGTGTTTTCTCCAAAATTGTTTTAGTGTGTCCTACTTGGCGGGGGCCTTTGCCAACAATGGGAGCAAGTCAGCAGATAGCTGGTATGGTTAGAGGATTAGTGCGATCGCCTATACTCGGTCAAGCCCTTTATAAACTCAACACCACACCATCTTTCTTAAATTTTATGTACCGTCGTCATGTGTATACTGACACGGCAAAACTTACACCCAGTTTCATCGCCAAGAAGTGGCAAACAACTCAGCAACCAGGAGCGCGGTTTGCTTCTGCTGCCTTTGTAACTGGTAATCTGGATGCAGTAGATGAGCAATCTGATTTTCTAGCCTTGGTGCAACCATTATCTGTTCCGCTCATGGTGGTTATTGGAGAATCAAGCCCGCCAAAATCAAAAACAGAAATGACAGCTTTAGCAGCCTTACCAGGAGTCAAAAGCATCGTCATCCCAGGTTCATTGGGATTACATGAAGAATATTCCGCAGCAGTCTTTGCAGCAGTCCAAGATTTTCTATTTCCCTCGGACGTATGAAAGGGAACAGGGAGATGAACTTCGACTTCGCTCAGTGAGCGAGAGATGAGAAAGTAATTTTCTCCGCGTCCCCCTTCGGGTGACGCTCGCAAGCTCGCTAACGCTGCGCTAACGCAGTCGCCTGCGGAGGGAAACCCTCCTGCAGCGCTGTCTCACCGCGTCCCCAATCCCCAGTCCCCAGTCCCCAGTCCCCAATCCCCAGTCCCCAATCCCCAATCCCCAGTCCCCAATCCCCAAAACAAACCAATGGTGCGATTACAACTGTGGCAATGGATCATCTTAGCAACTCCGATCGCCTCTATCATCTGTTTGTTGCTCATCTCGGCAGGTTTGCAGATTCACGATTGGGGTATTAACTGGATTTGGGGTGTGTTCACTATCGTGTTGGTGGGCTGGCGTTGGTTGCTGGTGAAATGGACGCAACCAATGGTGGGACAGGTGGAGGCTGTAGTAGCAGAGATTCGCGCCGAACTAGAATCGGCTACAAGTGACGCCAACGCATTGCCAGGAATAGGTGACGCCACTAAGCAAGCAGAAACTGCTCTCCAAGAGATTCTACAAACTACGGAAAATGATCGCCCGCTTTGGGAAGATTGGCAGAACTTTTGGCAGCAATGTCAGGATTTGGTAGTGGCGATCGCTCGGATTTATAATCCAGAAGTTCAGTACCCTTTATTAAATATTTACGTTCCCCAGGCTTACGGGTTGATTCGCGGAACAGTGGATGATTTAGACCAGTGGATGCAGAAGTTATCACCTGCTCTCAATCAAGTGACTGTGGGGCAAGCGTACCAAGCATACGAAGTTTACCGCAAGTTAGAGCCATCTGCTCGCAAATTTTGGCGAGCATGGAATTGGGCGCAATGGCTATTAAATCCTGTGGCGGCGGTGGCTAAACAAGCTAGTCAGGGTTCGAGTAACCGGGCTACGCAGCAACTTTTAGTAAACTTGAGCCAGTTAATCAGAGAAGCGGCTTTGAGGAATTTATGTCGGCAAGCGATCGCACTTTATGGCGGTAGTACAATCCAAATTTCCACACCAAAGCTACCTCAAATCAAGACTCAAACACTGCGAGACATTCTAGCTCAAGCAGAACCCACCGAGGTGGTTGTGCAAAAACCCGTCAATATTCTGCTTGTGGGAAGAACAGGGGCCGGAAAAAGCAGCTTGATCAATACAATATTTCAAGCCGATCTTGCAGCTGTCGATGTTTTGCCTAGTACCGACGAGATCCAAAGTTACCACTGGCAAACAAACAATGGAGAAACTCTCACACTTTGGGATACACCAGGCTATGAACAAGTCAAGCGTGAAGATCTACGAAAGTTAGTGCTTGATTATGCTAGTACTGCCGATTTATTAATGCTTGTCACCCCAGCCCTCGATCCTGCTTTACAAATGGATGTAGACTTTCTCCAAGATATTAAAGCAGAAATTGCAGATTTACCTGTAATTGCGATCGTTAGCCAAGTAGATCGGCTGCGTCCCATCCGCGAATGGCAACCACCTTATGATTGGGAGTGGGGCGATCGCCCCAAAGAAATAGCAATTCGAGAAGCTACTGAGTATCGTGTTCAGTTGCTGGGCGAGTACTGTAATTTAGTTTTGCCTGTTGTTACTAATGACAGCAAAACCAATCGAGTTGCTTGGGGAGTAGAAGAGTTATCTTTAGGATTAGTCGAAGCGATCGCACCTGCTAAGCAACTCCGTCTGGCTCGTTTTTTGCGTAATCTGGAAACTCGCACTGTCGCAGCTGCCCAAATCATTGACCATTACACTTTTCAGATGACGACTACACAGGGATTGACAGCACTGCTAAAAAGTCCCGTCCTCCAGTTCATTTCTACACTTTCTACTGGTTCACCCGACTTAGCTTATATATTAGCGGCGCAAATTCCTGTAGAACAGTTGCCAATTGTCATAGGCAAACTCCAAATGGCATATGAGCTGTTTTCGTTGTTAAATGCTGGTAACGCCAACCCCCTTAACTTTGAATTATTATCTTTATGGCCGCTGCTATTGGAAAATTCTGCTTCACCCGATCACAATGCTTGGGCATTTGGTCACGCCTTGGTTGAGTATTGGACTCAAAATCTGACGGTTGAACAACTCCAAGAACGATTTAAATATTACCTTAGTCAAATTTAATTACGAATTACGAATTACGAATTACGAATTACGAATTACGAATTAAGCTGTTCCACATATAACTTGCATAATTAGGGCGGGCAAGATGCCCACCCCACAAGAGTTTTATTTAATTTGATTATGTAATTTAGATGTTTTTTAGCTTACGAATTACGAATTACGAATTACGAATTACGAATTATTTAAGGGGATCTGACCGCAATAAACAGTTGGGTTTCCACTCAGCACTTTGTTATACCGTTTGTTTGAGTTGAAATTTTGCTAAATTAACTGGAGCAAAAACACCATTTTCTGTAATGATCGCTGTAATTAACTTGGCTGGTGTGACGTCAAATGCTGGGTTGTAAAATTCTGCTCCTGATGGTACTAAGATGGTGTCACCAATTTGGTATATCTCCTCTGGGTTGCGTTCCTCAATCGGAATTTGACTACCATCGGCTAATTCAAAATCAACGGTGGAAAGGGGCGCGGCAACAAAGAAGGGAATATTATGGGCTTTGGCGACGATCGCTAAGCTATATGTGCCAATTTTATTTGCGGTGTCACCATTAGCAGCAATGCGATCGGCACCCACAACTACGGCATGAATCAAACCTTGTTTCATGCAATGAGCCGCCATGTTATCAGTAATTACCGTTACCGGAATGCCTTCTTGCACACATTCCCAAGCGGTGAGTTTTGCACCTTGCAAGCGGGGACGGGTTTCGTCGGCAAACACACGTTCTAAGCGTCCTTCGCGCCAAGCAGAACGCACTACACCCAACGCTGTACCGTAACCAGCGGTTGCTAATGCTCCAGCGTTACAGTGTGTGAGAATTGTTAGTTGATTTGGGGTAGTGGGCAAAGCTGTTAGACCATTGTCACCGATCGCTTGACAGGTTTGCAAATCTTCAGCATTGATCGCTTGGGCGGTTTCCAGTAGGGTTTGTTTAATTTCGTCTACTGTTCCAAAGGTTTCGTAGGCAACTTTGATCATCCGGCTAATTGCCCAAAATAAATTTACCGCCGTGGGACGAGTAGAACGCAATAACTGAGCAACTTTGTCTAGGCGATCTAAAAATTCATGGCGATCGCTTGTTTCAATTTCCCTAGCTCCAAGATACATGCCATAAGCCGCAGCCACACCAATCGCCGGCGCACCTCTGACAATCATCGTTTTAATTGCCCGTGCCATATCTTCGCTACGGTGAATTTCCACGATTGTGTATTCGTTGGGTAGGCGAGTTTGATCAATTAGTGACACAGAATCGTGATGCCAAACAACTGGGTAAACCTGACTTTGAGAATTTGTCATAGGAAGAGGTGTTTTATAGATGTTTAGTAAACTTGTATCAAATAAAGCTTTGCTCTCACCTTGATGCTCAAAAGAGCAACAGCAGGAGGTTTCAGCTACACGCAGATTGTAGCAGGGTTAAAATTTAAAATGGTTATTAGTATATTTTCAGCAAATAGCTTAAAAGGCATATGAAAATTAAAGCAATTATTCATCCGGCAGAAGAAGGAGGATATTGGGCAGAGGTTCCAGCACTTCCTGGTTGTATCACTGAAGGAGACACAATGGAGGAGGTGATGGCTAACTTAAAGGATGCTATTGAAGGTTGGCTCGATGTTGCCAAATGTCAATTTTAGAGGAAGCTGCCAACATTTATCACAAGCAGCAGAACAAAGATAAAGAGAGTTTAGCGTATCTAGTTATCGGAGAATTGCGAAAAAACAGTGTTGAAGGATTTCGATACACAATTGCCGATATTTCTCTTAGACTACCTGAATGTGGTGATACTGGGTCACTACAAACTTCCTCCAGGAAATATACCCTAACTCAGTACAGCCAAGATTCCTAATTCTTGACGTACTTGTTTGATAGGTTTGTGCCAGTTTTGTTCAAAAGGATAAGCAATTATCGGTTTACATTTTAATCCCGTTTGTAGCCCTCTACTGAGAGCAGCAATCAGTTTTGGAACTTGGTGAATATGCCCAATGGCAAACCAAGGTGCGTGGGATAGAACAAAGACGTTGAGCAGATCTCGATACTGTAGCAGAACAAAAACCGCAAGTCCAAATTCACCAATGGGCGTCCCCTCAAAGCCTATGATCACATGATGTACATCGTGTGATATTGCCAAACGTCTAGAAATACTGCTTTCTCCATCCTTGAGTGTCACGAAAGCTTCAGGGTTGAAACCAGAGCTAATTATATGTCGGGCGTATGCTCCTCCCAAAGTATCTGACGGTAATTTAGAGAGTTGTTGAATGTCGATTTGTATTGAGGCACTGCACAGATGTGTAGCCTGCGAAGCTAAACGCTGTTCAACCCACTGCTGCCAATTGCTGTGACGCGCAGCTTCAATAATATGCAGAATGCCTTGTGAAGGATTACTCAAAAATACCCGGTATGCACGGCTAAGTTCTAACCAATTGATTCCTGCTAGAGGGTTGAACTTTTGTAAATGTTGCTGAAATCCAAGTTTGGCTGTAGATGCGCTCAACATTTTAAATCTCCTTAATTCGGTTATGGACGATGACATCACTATGCAATTAAGTGAATATAGTTTTTATTATATGCATTAAATTGCATATGCAAATAGTTACATATATAAATTTTTGTTAAGTTATATAATTACTTAGTAACATGACAAATTTAAAATAATGCATTAGATGTAGGTTAGGTTAAACGAAGTAAAACCCAACAATGTCAGAGTTTTTATGTCTTGAGTTTCGTGACTTGACTCAACCTATAATTTGCAACATTTAAAGCTTGTCAGTTTAGTAGTAGCAAATGTTGCAAAAAATCACACAACCAGAGCATGAAAATACCTCTTACCCTACTCCCTACTCCCCATTCCCCATTTTCAAACCAATGCTTTCAGTAACGCCTGAAGTTTAAGTTGCACCTCGGCAAACTCTTTATCGGGATTAGAACCAGCCACGATACCTGCACCAGCGTAAAGTCTGGCGCGATCGCCATTAATTAAAGCTGAACGAATCCCCACAATAAACTCACAGTTTCCCTCCGCATCTATCCAACCCAGAGGCGCAGCATATAAACCCCTCTCAAAGCTTTCGTAACGCCGTATTTCTGCACAAGCAATATCCCTCGCTGCACCGGCAACCGCTGGTGTGGGATGTAGTTGGGCGATAATTTTCAATGGGTGTACGTTTGTCGGTACTATGGCACTAATTGGTGTCCACAAATGTTGAATGTTGGATAACTTTCGTAAGCGTGGTGCTAGCAATACCTGCGGTAACAATCCTAGCTGGGTAAGACGCTGAGTAATAAAATCAATCACCAACAAATGCTCGTGTCTCTCTTTTTCACTGTTCAATAGGCGATCGGCATTGGTAGCATCTTCAGTAGGTGTTTTACCTCGTGGTGCAGAACCAGCTAAAGCATCAGTAATTAACTGTTGTTGATGAATACTAATTAAACGTTCTGGACTAGCCCCAATAAAGTTTTGTCCTTTACCGTTACTTGTAGAAAAAATATAACAATTAGGATGGATTTGTCGGAGATTATTTAAAGATTTAAATAAGTTCAATTGATGACTAGAAATTACATCTAATGCATCCGCTAAAACAATCTTAGTCAAATGACTAGACCGGATTTTTTCTAATACTGAGGATACTGAGCGTTTAAAATGAGTAGCGTTTGTAACTGGCTGTTTGTTGAAGTTTGTAGGAAAATAATCAATATGGGGAGAGTAATATTCTAAAGACTGAAGATATTCAATTTTACAACTAATATTTTGTAATATTCTTTGAATATTTGTCTTCGTATTAATAATTGTATTTATTACTAATATACAGCGTTGGTTTTTTACAGCTATTTGCCAACGCGGCAGAAAAACTGTAGCAGATGGAAAAGGATAATCTGCTTGAGAATTCTTATCAAAAAAGCTAAAATAACAAAAAAAGTGAGGGCCAGAAAATGGTAAGTTAGTGTTACCAAAATTAATTACGTTTTTGAGACAAAATTTGATAAAGTCTTCTGCATTTGTGAAACGATCTGTACCATCAATTTGTAATTTTGTCACAGCATCAATTGCCGCGATCGCCTCTCCTTTGCCTCTGTTTTCAAAGTAAAAATTTATTTCATTTGCTTGTGTAAGTTTCTCCAATACAACTAGAGGGTCTACCAAGTCAATCTCCTGGGAGATACTGACAATTTCCCGGCCATTATTCTTGATGCACTTTTCTTGAACCGATAACAGAAATTGATATAAATCTTTGTAATTAACAAACAAGTTATTGCGACATGGTGAAACTGTCATAGATCTGACTATAGTAAATTTTTTTTAAGTTATCTTCCTAAAGTGCAATTAAACGTGGTCGTATTTCTACAGGTAACATATTAAGTCGCTATTTCACCAGCGTAGGTTTTGTCTTGTTTCTGGTGATCCAAATACCTGATTTGGTGTTGCAACTTGAGTTTTAGTGACACTAGCTTAATCATTGACAATAGATGATGATAGTTTTTGCTAATTCAATAGCATCTGGTGTCTACTAAATCATAAAATCGAACATGTGAGTAAGATTATTTGAATTTAATTAATCAACACAGATGACTACCAAGCAGATTTTATATCCCAACACTAAGTTATGGATGGCAGCAATTAAGCCGCCGATGTACAGCGTTGCCATCATGCCCATTTGGGTAGGAACAGCAACTGCATTTGCGGAAACTAAAGTTTTTAACGGAGTAATATTTTCTACTTTTGTAGCTGCGGCAATTTTAATTTTGGCCTGGGAAAACCTGAGTAATGATGTCTTTGATTCAGAAACGGGTATTGATCAAAATAAACATCATTCTCTAGTTAACTTAACTGGCAATAAACCATTAATATTTTGGATAGGAAATTTGTGTTTAGGTTTGGGATTGCTGGGCATATTAGCGATCGCCATCTGGCAACAAGACCCAACCGTCATAGGGATAATTCTGTTGTGTTGTGCTTTAGGCTACACGTACCAAGGGCCTCCCTTTCGTTTAGGATATCAGGGTTTAGGGGAAATTATTTGCTTTTTTGCCTTTGGCCCCTTGGCAATGAGCGCTTCATATTATAGTCAAACTCAAACTTGGTCAATCACAAATTTAGCAGCCTCAGTGATTGTTGGTATTGCCACAAGTTTAATTTTATTTTGTTCGCATTTTCACCAAGTTAAGGATGACATAACAGCAGGCAAGCGATCGCCCATCGTCCGTCTGGGAACAGCAAAAGCAGCCCAACTCCTCATTTGGTTTACCGCTAGTATTTATCCCCTCACCCTAGTATTTGTACTATGGGGAATGTTTCCACTGTGGACATTACTGAGTTGGCTAAGTTTGCCTTATGCCCTCAAATTATGTCGCCACGTCCAGCAAAACCACAACCAACCGGAAAAAGTCAGTAACTGTAAATTCATTGCTGTGGCTGTACATTTCTGGAGTTGCTTGTTGTTGGGTGTGGGATTCATGTTGTAATTTGTAATTCGTAATGACGCTCGATGACTCGCTACCGCTGCGCTAACGTAATTCGTAATTATTTACAAAAACAGGGAGTAGGGAGTAGGGAGTAGGGAGTAGGGAGTAGGGAGTAGGGAGTAGGGAGTAGGGAGTAGGGATACAAAAACATTAAAAACTGTCTTTTGTGGGTATAAAGCCCACTGTTAGGAAAAGATTTGTGTCGAAATTGCTTGCAACGAGGCACAATGCGTCCTTACTTCAATCCCACGCCTTAAGGCGTGGGTTCCCTACTCCCTACTCCCACATCGCCACTCCCTCTGAATCTCCCTCATCTCCCTCATCTCCCTCATCCTCCTCATCCTCCTCATCCCCCTCATCCCCATAGGGAAATGACTTACAGATTTAAATTTCGTCCATATAGGCGCAGATTTGTGCGATCGCTGAATACCAATCACGGTGAGTGGGATATCCGCGATGGGATAATTTTACGTCTTGATGATCAAGCGGGTGGCATCGGTGCAGGGGAAATTGCGCCCATCAGCTGGTTTGGTTCTGAAACCATGGAACAAGCCTTAGATTTTTGTCGCCAATTACCAACAGAAATTACAGAAGAGACTATTTTTGCCATTCCCGATGAGTTACCTGCTTGTCAATTTGGTTTTGAGTCAGCGTTGGAAAAAATGGGGAGTGGGGAGTGGGGGGACGCGGGGACGCGGGGAGGGGGGGACGCGGTGAAAGAATTTGATATGTCTGTGCATCCTTCTATATCTGTATCCTCTTTTAGTGGCTTGTTGTCGGCGGGGGAGGTGGCATTAGAACAATGGGAAAGTTTGTGGCAACAGGGATACCGGACGTTTAAATGGAAAATAGGGGTATATGCGATCGCTATAGAACTCAAAATTTTTGAATTACTGACACATAGCTTACCAGCCTCTGCAAAACTGCGATTAGATGCGAACGGCGGACTTAGCTATGATGAGGCAAATTTATGGCTGTGGACATGCGACAATTTGAAAGCAAATCCCGAAATATCACTAGAAATTGAGTTTATCGAACAACCATTACCCGTTGATCAATTAGAGGGAATGTTGGAATTGAGTATGTTTTATGGGACTGCGATCGCCTTAGATGAGTCTGTAGCCACACTTGGGCAACTTGTGAATTGTTATGAACAGGGTTGGCGAGGGATTTTTGTGATCAAGCCTGGGATCATTGGTTCACCATCACAGCTACGACAATTTTGGCAACAGCATCAAATTGATACTGTATTTTCCTCCGTATTTGAAACTGCGATCGGTAGAGAAGCAGCACTCAAGCTAGCAACAGAATTATCTCTACACAATCGAGCAGTAGGTTTTGGCGTCAACCACTTTTTTGCAGAAGAAGAAACCTGGCTTCAAAATTTATGGAACAACCTTTAGCCTATTTAAAAAACCTCAATCAGCAAGATTGGCTTATTGGTTATAACAGCCATCAATTACAGCAAATAGTTGAAGAATTATATTTAGAACTAACGCAACTATTAGCTAGTGGAATACTACCAAAAATCATCTTAGCTGAACACGAACCAGTTAAATTTCTAGCAAGTTTTATCGCTGCCTGTGCAGCTAATTGCCCAGTTTTTCTATGTAACCCCAACTGGGGAACACAAGAATGGCAACAAGTATTTAATTTAGTGCAGCCAGATATTGTTTGGGGACTGGGGATTGGGGACTGGGGATTGGGTACTGGGGATTGGGGATTGGGTACTGGGGATTGGGGATTGGGTACTGGGGACTGGGGATTGGGTACTGGGGACTGGGGATTGGGTACTGGGGATTGGGGATTGAGGAATTATAATCATCTTTCTCCCTCATCTCCCTCATCCCCCTCATCCCCCTCATCCCCCTCATCCCCCTCATCCCCCTCATCCCCCCACTCCCCACTCCCTACTCCCCACTCCCCATTCATCATGATTCCCACCGGCGGTTCATCGGGAGAGATAAAATTTGCCATCCACACTTGGCAAACTCTCCTAGCATCCGTGCAGGGATTTACAGAATATTTTCAACTCAAAAAAATTAATTCTTTTTGTGTATTACCGCTATATCATGTCAGCGGTTTAATGCAATTTATGCGTTCCTTCACTACTGGGGGACAACTAGCTATTCTGCCATTTAAAACAGTTGAATCTGGTCAAATTCCCAATATTAAAAAATCAGATTTTTTTATATCTTTAGTTCCAACACAATTACAACGTCTGCTGCAAAACCCAGAATTAACCACATGGTTATCGCAATTTCAAACTGTACTTTTGGGAGGCGCACCAGCTTGGCAAGAACTACTAGAAAAAGCCCTATTTTACCGCATCCGCCTAGCACCAACCTACGGCATGACAGAAACTGCCTCTCAAATTACCAACCTCAAACCAGATGACTTTCTCAATGGTAAAATTAGCAGTGGTCAAATCCTTCCCCATACCACAATACAAATTCGTAATCAGCAAGGCAAAATTTTAAACTCAAATCAAACAGGCAATATCACTATTCAAACTCAATCCTTAGCCCTTGGTTACTATCCTCAAATTTGGCAAAATCAAAATTACTTTCAAGTAGATGACCAAGGTTTCTTAGACAATCAAGGTCATTTACATATTGTTGGACGTAACAGCGAAAAAATCATTACAGGTGGAGAAAATATTTATCCTACAGAAATCGAAGCCGCTATTAGAGAAACCCAAATGGTTACAGATATTTGTGTAATTGGTGTACCAGATCAATATTGGGGACAAGTATTAACAGCCATTTATGTTCCTAAGCAAAATACCTCTACCATAGAAATTCAAACTCTACTCCAAGCCAAACTCAGCAAACCCAAAATCCCTAAACACTGGATTCCCCAACAAAACTTATCCCGCAACCTTCAAGGTAAAATTAATCGTCAAAAATTACAACAAATAGCTACAGAATTTCTCCAAAATCTCCTTACATAGTCTCTCTTGACTTTCTTCTCTCCGCACCCTCTGCGCCTCTACGGTTCGTTTCCAACCATTGAACTATCTCATCAGGTAGTTCTTGCTTACTTCTACTACTAGCATCAATACAAACATGCCTAGTAATAGCCTTAGCAACCAACACCTCAGCCACTGTAATCTCATAAGTAACTTCAAACTTATCAACACCTAGTTTTTGAGGCATCAAATTAATCATTAATTTATCCCCACAAAATATCGGACGAAAAAAATCTGCATTGGTATGAACAATAGGAAAACCTAAAGATGGATTCGTAAAAAAATCTTTGAGATTAATACCAGATGTTTCTAAAGATTCTTCATAAGCTTCATGACAAATCCCCAAGACATTGGCAAAATAAACTACCCCGGCAGCATCAGTGTCTTGAAAGCGAACTGTGCGGTTGTATGTAAAAGACATATCTTAATAATTCAAAATTTCACAAGAATGAAAGCAGTTACAGTCGTATTAATCATTAATTATTATTTTAAGAGTTTAGCAATAGTTTGCCCAAAAGCTCTGAAGAACCGTTAGTGAGCAGATTTTGCTAGATTCTGCTTAGCTTGTATTAGCGCTTGATTGAAGTCTTGGAGTGGAGCTGCTCCTGGCAAATCGGTTCCGTTGATCAAGAAGTAGGGAGTGCTACTGATGCCCAACTTCTTGGCAATTTCCACATCTTTCAAAATTGCTGCTTTAGCTAAATTGCTTTGGCGATCGCTGTTAAACTGCTGTAAATTCAGGTTAAGGCATTTAGCTGTTTTAATGTAAAACTCTTCACCTAACTTATCCTGATGAGCAAATAGAGCATCGTGGAACTCCCAGAACTTACCCTGCCTATTAGCAGCCCATGATGCCAAGGCTGCTGACATTGCCTCGGAATGAATATGCTCTAAAGGTAAATGTTTATAAATGAAGGTGACTTCTTTACCATTAGCTGCCATGAAATCCTTCAGAGTCTTTTGAACCTTGCCACAAAAGGGGCATTGGAAATCAGAAAACGCTATTAAAATAATCTTTTTGTTTTTGGCTCCTAACATCGGAGAGTCACTAATGAAGGATTTGGGATTAGAAGTTAGATCTTGACGTATTGCTTCAGCCGCTTTCTGCTGCGCTTGTTGTTGCTGACGCTGATAGGCTTGCAATGACTCAATTACCACTTGCGGATGGTTTTTGACGATCTGTAAAACTTGACTCTCTAGATTTTTCTGGCTGAGTCCAAGCACTACCAAGGAACGAAATGTTAATCCTAAACCCATACTGATAAGTGCTATCCCTAGCAGAACACTTGAGGTAAGTTCAAATTTGCCTAATACTTTATTAATAATTCTCACAAAAACTCCTTACGGATACTTACTTTTGTACTATGGAGCAGCGAGGAAATAAGAATTCAGTTGTGGAGACATAAACTCTCCACAACTGAGAAATACTGTACTAGCACAGTTATTTTTATAGAAGAAGTTAGTAGCTGAAACAGTCCACTAGTGGCGTGGCAAGGTTAAAATGTTGCGATAGATTTTTATTTTTGTAGCGTGCGTTACTTCGTTAACGCACCATCTTGATCTCATTGGCGGTGCGTTGCGCTTCGCCACAACGCACGCTACTAATGCATCACTAATGCTTACTCATTTGCAGCTGGCAAGGTAAAGAGTTGTACCTCTAATATTATCTCGTCTTCTAATTACGTCTTTACCTCCGTATGCACCTGTGCCAGGTATATATACTATCGTGCTGTTGTCTGCATTGCATCCAGATTTCGCACATTCTTTCTGTAGTAAATCTGTTGCGTCTTTGTAAGGAGTTTTAGTCCAACCGTCTACATATATATCTTCTATCTTTATATCACTGCATTTTAATTTTGCAGGCTGCACTGCATTCCACAGGGGCACAGCCACCTCTTCCTCCATTGCTGGTGCAACTGGTACTTCCTGTCCATGTATTCCCGATGCTCCAAAAGCTATTGTTGCAGGTATCGTCATGCTACCTACAAACAGAAGTAGACGAATTGAACGATTAGTAAACATTGTATACCTCCAATTCAATTAATAGACATCTAACTTGTACGTATGGGCTTGCTACTTTCACAACCCAAGCAACTTTGTTTACAAAAGCTTTTTCTGCTCTTTGTAACTTAGTTCTTGGCTGTGCAATCATTGCCAAAAAAACTACGCAATTTATGAAACGGTAGCAATTTTAAGCCTGACCTAATTAATGCAAATATGACTGTTGCTTTAATTAAAGCTAGGCATCGCTTGTAGTCGGGTGTAATAAATTACACAACAATTTGTAATAGCAAGCTAATAAGTGAAGTATTAACTACTTGCTATTAATTATTTAATTATCATGATCTGAAACTGACGTAAACTTATTTACTAAATCTTGAATATGTAAAGAAGTGTCAGTTCTGATACATTACAAATATATTTAGTAAAGCGGTAAGAAAAAACAATATATACAAAGCTGTCTTTCTAAGGCAGATGAGAGTAAAAATTGGACAAGCTCAATATCAAGCAAAAAGCATTCTTCTAACTACAATTGTGGGGAACAATAGTTTTGTTACATACATTAGTTTTTTTCTAACTACTTAAAAAACTAATGTAAGTTAGTAATTTACAATACATGCTATTAATGCAGTACTAGTATTTACAAGTTTTTTATTTGAAAGTAAATTTGTTGTAAAGTTAGGTTTGAAAATTGAGTTTTTCTTGCAAAGAAGTAATTTTATTTTTTTGTAAAAAATACTTCTTTGATAAAGAAGCGCATTATCCAAAAACATAAGTAAAATTTATCCTTTTTCTCAAGGAATTCTGTGTCTAATTACACCTTTCCTTTACATAATCTTTATAAACTTGCTTAAACTGAGGATTATAATTTCGCATTGCACTGTAAAACAGTTCAACTTTCTTTTGCTCTTACCTAATCCTCAGTCCCTTTTACGCAATTAATATTTTAAAGGAAAATATATATCATCGGAACTGGGATTGAGATAAGGATAGTGCAAATTAACTAAATGATGTGCAAAGTGTTGTTCAATTGACTTCATCCGTTCCTCAATCGCATTCTTGCCTTTTTGCCAAGCGTCTAACAAAGCGTTGGCGACAATTTGACAACGATTCATCCCAAAACTTTCACAGGCTGCAAACTTTTGAGTTGGTTCTTCAGCTAAACCCAACCCTGGTGCTAAAAACTTCGTAAACAAGGGTATTTCAGCCCGGAAATGGCGTTGATATTCCAGATAAACAGCCTGCAAACTTTCACGAATTACCAGATAATCGTGGCGTTCAAAGTATAGTATCCCTGAGTCATAGCGTCCGTAAGCCGAGGGATTGTGGAGAACCTGAAAAATAAAGGGAATTGCGGCTGCGTTTAGTTGCTGCGTCAAGCTATCCATCAGTGCGATCGCACCATCGGCATTAAAATTAAAATAGATTCTGCCTGTGCCTAAATCAGCTTTAGGGTGACTTTGCCGTTCTTGTCCAACATTGCTAACTGCCAAATAACAACCATTTTGCAATCGATTTTTGGGCATCCAAATTGCTACTACATCACCTATCTTTGCCGATTGCTTGCTATGCTCTAAATGACAATCTGGCTCAATGTAAAGTGTCAAATCGCCCTTAGTTACTGCCATACTACCATCAGGCTCTTTTCGTAACACCTGCCAATTAGGGTCAAAATAACCTCTACCATGATTAAATTTGTGCAGTTGTTCATAAAATTCCCAATCAACTGCCAAGCTTGAATGATTTTCTAAATTATGGTGTGGTGTGCAATTGGCAGTATGAGCATTGACTGCCAAAATTGGTTGTAGAGAACCATTGTAATAAATGCCATAGAGGAAATTTCGCAGCAATAAAGTGAGATATTTGTGTTGTAAAGCCGCCGAGTTTTGCTGAAACCTGTCGGCTACTTTTGTTGGCAGTGCGAAGGGTTGATAATGAGGATGATAAATACAAAAGTTTGACTCAATCTGGATATTGCTAGCAATATCAAATAGAGAATTTAGTAGTTGATTGGTAGAAGAATCTAGCATTAATCAATTTAGAACTCAAAATTAAATAACTACTCGCAAGTAAATATTTTACCAGCTAACAACCACGTAATCGCGTTTTTTCGTAATAAATGCGAACTAACTGCTGTTCTTTTTGGGGTTGGGGTAGTTTGTGAATTTTGGCAACGGGTTTAAGGATTTCTGGCTCAGAAATTCCAAAAACAGTTAACACAGATTGTGCAGGCATTGTCAGTAAATCTTTAGCAATTTGCAGCATACATAGGTGAGTATTATCAAACCATTTGTGATATGTAATCAAGTTTTGGATTTGATGAACTAATGTCAGTCCGGTAAACTGGATCACACGTGTAATAAAATCACCTTGATATTCCAAAATCATAGGGAAAGCATCAAGATAAGCTCTAATTAGAGCCAGCAGTGAAGGTTGTAATACTTCTAAAGGTGTAACTGCCAGATTCAGAGATTCTTCTAAATTGATGGTAGGATCTACTACAAGACTTGAGAGCCAAATTTTTAAATAGCTGGCGATTAAAGTTCCTAAATCAAAAGCGGGGTCTCCCCAAGAACAAGCTTCCCAATCAATCAATCGCACTAGGCAATTATCTAGCTTTTCCCATCTAGAATGAACTAAGATATTGCTCAAATTTAAGTCATTATGAATTAAGCAGCAAGGATTCCACTCGTAGGCTAAATCTGCAATTGCTGATTCTAAACTTTCGTAGCGCTGACAAAGAGTATAAAACTTTAATGCCTCTGTGGGAACTACACCAAAAATCTCTGGTTCAATCGGCCCTATGCCTTGTGCTGGATTGTAAAAACTATAGCGATACTGTCCTTGAGGGGCAGTTGCCATAAAATTTTTATACTCTTTGCGATTAAAGGTTGCACGATGTAAACCAGCTAAAGCAGTGCCAATAGCTACAGCAATTTCTGATGGAAAAACATCGTGATAACGGTAGAATTTTTCTAGTTCTAGATATTCGCTTAAGTAATTACGAACAAGGATAGAATTTTCTTGATCAAAATGCAGTAATGGTGATGCGATCGCAGAAATATTTCCTAGAACCGGAAACTGCTGTAGTAGTTGATAAAACAGCCATTCATTATACAATTCATGCGGTGTTTCATCACTATTTTTGTGGCGTTCTTGTTTAACTAGCAGTTTGTGATTATCTGCTAAATTCACTAATAAATTAAAGTTTTTTTTCCTACTTTTTGGCAAATCAGATACTGCTGAGTTGCTATCTTCTAATCCACACAGACCTGCTGCTTGCAGATACTTGATAACGTTTTGAGAGGACAATGATAATACCATGTATTACTTCCTAGTTCCTAAAATTGCTGAGAGAGTCACCTAGATCAGAACTGGCTTAGCTTTAGCAGTTTTCGGTAGATAGCAACTAGTGTGTGAATAACAATAATAATTTTATTGGTACTATCTACTAATATCTTATCTGTCTGATAAAAACCTGCCAAAATGGCAGCAAGTCCTTGATTATACCTTTAAACTTTGCTTGAATACACATCAAATCTTTATATTCTTGAGAAGAGTTGCCAAGACATATCTCAAACATAATTTTGTCGATACTTGTCATTAGTTGCTCGCAGGAAATATCGTTAAACTTTGAGTACTTATTAATTAAGCAATATACAACAAATAAGACCCATACTAATTGCGATCGCCCATTTCATGATGTTGCATAGCAACACCATATACTAATGAAATTTTCATCAGTATTTTTTAACTGAATGGTATTGGTTGATAAATGAGGATATTTACTTTTTCTGTTGAGATAAGGACATGTATTTCTTGTACTACGTATCTCGAAATACATATTTTCCTTAATTCCATGTATAAATCACTTACTCTGTATATGCGTGTTTTGGGCTAGATTCTTCCCTTACACCTTTACATCCCACACCCTTACAGCCGAAAATAATCCGGCTGATATGCTTCGTGCTGTGAAGCACAACATTTAACACTATTAGTTTTATTTATCATAACAAAGCTAAGTTAACCGGAAGTTTTAAGCGAGTACTAATTAATTTTTCTCAAAGTTTAAATCCCCATTACAAAACTTAATTACGTTAGCGTTAGCGAAGCGGTAGCGAGTCCTCGAGCGTCAGCGGTAGCGATAGCGTAGCGTAAAGCCTGCGGCATAGCTTCGCTTAGAGCGGAGTCATCGAGCGTCAGCGTAAAGCCTACGGCATAGCTTCGCTTAGAGCGACACAGGAGCGTCGCGTCATTACGAATTACGAATTATTTAAATCCCCATTACAAAACTTAATTACGCGCTTCGCAGCGTAAAGCCTGCGGCATAGCTTCGCTTAGAGCGACACAGGAGCGTCGCGTCATTACGAATTACGAATTATTTAATACACTTGTACTATGATAGTTAATCAAAATAAAAAAATTTATACCAGATCAAAAAACAGCAAGTATAGTTTTTGCCGAGAGATTAACCTTACTTAAGGGTAAAGATTTGATTGATTGTTACCACCAATGCCAACATTCCCAAAATAATCATCAATCCCGCAGGTATGAATTTGCGAGTTTTAGCTAAACGAACTGCAAACACAACCACTAAAACCGCAGTCACGCAAGCAGCCAAAATCAAAGCCCAAGTTTGTCCTTGCATTTGCAAGTAGGAAGCAAAAATGAGCAATAGACCGCTAATAGTACCACTGAGTAGCGAAACTTTACTATTAGCTTGCATGTAGCCAATTATGCCACCAATAATTGCCAAAATACCGTAGATAAGAGCAGCAATTATACTCAAGTTCATTGTTAAAACCTATGTAGATATTGATTTTCTTGCTAGAGTCGGCAGACAATTTACCATAACTCTTCACTCAATTGATTAATGGATAATCAAGCGATGCCTACGGCAAATACTTCGCCCTACTCTAAGGTTCAATTCCTCCAACGCCAAGCAGCGTCACTTTTACTGTACCAATCGCTTCTGAAAAGCGAAGTGGGGAGCGCATTTGTTGATTTGTTGCAAGCTATACGTTACACTGATGCCGATGCTCAAAGTTGCCTGCAAGCCTACGGCACTTACTTCTGTGCTTTGGCTACTAAAAATCAAAACTGGGAAGAATATTTAATTACTCAAGTTCTGCTTTGTGAGAATCCCTTTACAAAGCTTGCTCAGCAGCAAGATTTTGAGGATTTACCCCCAGCCTTAGTCACAGCAGTTCAGCATGATTTACAAATATTGCAGAGTCTCTATGAATGTAGCACTGCTGCCTTGAGCGAGTGGGTACAAGCTGTAGCCCATCTGCCGATTTCACCCGTGGTATGGTATCAAGAGTCAGAAGGAGTAAGAGGCAAAACAGAATTTATTACGTCTTTGCAACAATTAGAAAATTGGGGTGATGCTGTTAAAGATTTAGCAGCTTACTATCGGCAATTTGGCTCAGGTATATTTGCAGAGTATCGTGCTTTACGCTGGCAAAATAGACAGTTTGTTGGTATTCCTGAGCCTGATCGAGTGAAGCTGAGTACACTTGTTGGTTACGAGTCTCAGCGCGATACTTTGCTCAAGAATACAGAGTTTTTGTTATCAAAACAGGTAGCATTACATGTACTACTTTACGGTAGTCGTGGTTCTGGAAAATCTTCTTTAGTCAAAGCTTTGTTGAATGAATATAGCGATCGCCAGCTGCGATTATTAGAAGTAGCTAAATCGGATTTAAAAGACTTACCAGAAATTGTAGAACAATTGCGGAGTTTGTCACAAAAATTTATTATTTTTGTCGATGACCTTTCCTTTGAAGAAGATGACGATGCCTTTAAATCGCTGAAAGTCGTTTTAGAAGGTAGTTTGACCGCTAGATCACAAAATGTAGTTATCTATGCTACTTCCAATCGTCGCCACTTAGTTCGGGAATTTTTTGCAGATAGACCTGCACCTAAAGATAATGAAGAAATCCATGCCTGGGATACGATGCAGGAAAAACTTTCGTTTAGCGATCGCTTTGGTCTAACATTAACCTTTGAGCCAGCTGATCAAAAGACTTACTTAAAAATTGTTCGGCATTTAGCAGCACAAGCCAGCATTACTATTAACCAAGAAGATTTAGAATATCAAGCATTACAGTGGGCAACTCGTCACAATGGGCGTTCTGGACGTACAGCAAGACAATTTGTGGACTTTCTAAAAGCAGATTTAGCAATACTTGGTAATAATAACAACATATCTGACACGGAACCAAAAAATTAATTCACTAATTATTAACAACAAGCAATATGCAATCAGCAATAGTGAGTAATCGATTTATTCTAGGCATAATTACCTTTAGTGTAAGTTTTGGTCTGAGTCTCGTTCCTAACTGGGACTTTAAACAGGCATTAGTCACAGGTACTATTACTGTACTTGCCACCTATGCAGCAGCATTATTTGTAGATAGACGACGCCGAAATCATGAGATGCTTGTCTTAAATTCGCTTCACAAGCATATTAAAGAGATGGAGGGATTAAAATCTCGCGTTGTCAGAGAAGTTAACCAAGTTGAAGAACAACACAGTTTATTATATAAAGAATCCAAGCAACTGCAAAATCAAGTGGCAGAATCTCGTAATCAAAGAGATAGTTTGCACCGAGAATTAAGCTCTTTCGCCGGACAAAGAAAGCAATTAGAAGCAGAACTTATTAATCTAACAACCGAACTGCATACTCTAAACAATAATCAAACAGAACTTAACGATTCACTTTCTAGCCTAACAGCAGAAAAACGCCGTTTAGAACTGAATTGTAATGTATCTCGTGCTGAACTCGCTCAATTACAAACTCAACTATGTGAACTTCAGCAAGAAAAACAAGAACTTGAAAGCAATTTAACCTTGCTAGGTAGATTAAAACCACAATTAGAAGAAAAATTATACGAATTGCGAATTAAAATTCAAGACTTAGAAGTTGAAGCAAACAACAAAAATCAATTACTTGTATCCACAACAAGCAAGCGAGAAGACCTAGAAGCTAGCTTGAATTCTTTACAAACTCAACTAGCAACACAACAAACCGAATTAAAGAATTTACAAGGACAAGTTTCCTTACTCCAAGAAGAACGAGATTTACTCCAAAATCAAGTTTGGGAATTACTTCAACAAATAGAAATACTTAATCCAGAACCAATACTAGATAATACACAAGAAGATGAAATTGATTTATTTCCTTTTTCAGAACTACTTGAACCTTTAGAATCGATAGGTGGTCAAGTCATTGCATCAGAAAACTTACCTCAAGAATGGATTGACTTACTCAAAAAGCTTCCACAACAGGAAATTCAAGTATTAAAAGCTATAGTTGAACAGGATAACCCTAACACGACCATCAAAAAAATTGCCGAAACAAATATCACCATGCCACATCTATTAATCGATTCAATTAATGGACGTGCTAATGATACAATTGGCGAATTAATCATCGAGCCAAACACAGAAACTCCAGAAGTGTATCAAGAGTATATGATGAACGTCAAAAAAATGATTGCTATGTATGAAGACCTGGTAACTAGACGCACTTTATGAAATTAACAGCTTTAATTAGGTAGGGAGTGGGGAGTAGGGAGTAGAGAATAAGTCTTTTTTAGAATGTACTGATTTTTTTCAAAAATCAAATAAAATTTCTATAGTAAGGTAAGTAAATAAATTATCTATTGGCTACACGCTTCTGCGTAAAAAATAAAGTGAGAGATAATACATGGCAAAGTTCAAAATCTCGAAAAAAATATCTACTGCTTTAATTAATTCGCTGAGTGCAGGGGTAGTACCCAGAGTAGGAGTTGAACATATAGCAGTAGGTCGAGAAAAAGAACTAAAAAGCCTGTTGCAAAATCTAGAAGACATTGGGGAAGGTGTAGCAGCATTTCGCTTTATAATTGGTAACTATGGTTCTGGAAAAAGTTTTTTGCTACAACTCATTCGTAGCCGTGCTATGGAACAGGGTTTTGTAGTAGCTGATGCTGATTTATCTTCTGAACGCCGATTAGCAGGAAGCAATAATGAAGGTTTAGCAACTTATCGGGAATTGATGAGTCGCTTAGCTACAAAAACTCGTCCTGATGGTGGTGCTTTAGTTGCAGTTTTAGAAGGATGGATTAATAAAATCCAGCAAGAAGTAGTTACAGAAACTGGGATGTATCCCAATGATAATGGTTTTGATGACAAAGTAGAATCGAAAATTAGAGAAGTAGTTCAATATATTGAAGACTTAGTACATGGATTTGATTTTGGCAGTATTATCATTGCTTATTGGCGTGGTTATCGCTTAGATAATGATGAATTGAAAAATGCTGCCATGCGCTGGTTGCGAGGAGAATTTACAACTAAAATTGAAGCCAAAGCAGCCTTGGGAGTGCGTGTTATTATTGATGATGAAAGTTGGTATGATTATATTAAATTATTAGCTAAATTTGTCGCGGAAATTGGCTATAAAGGGCTTTTAATATTAGTTGATGAAGCTGTAAATTTGTACCAGATATCTACTACAGTCACACGCGAGAAAAACTATAACAGACTCCTCGCTATGTTTAACGATACCATGCAGTGCAAAGCAGAGCATCTTGGTATTGTTGTTGGTGGTACAACGAAATTTTTAGAAGACCCAAATCGGGGACTATTTGCAGATCAAGCATGGCGAAGACGTACAAAAGAAAGCCGATTTGTTGCACAAGCTGGTGTTCAAGAGTATTTGGGGCCAGTAATTCGGCTTAACCCATTGACTGAAGAAGAGATAATCACACTTTTGCAACGTTTAACTGAAATTCATGCTGTCAATTTTGGCTATGAAAAAACTTTGACAAATAGCAATTTACAAGAGTTTGTCAAAGAAATTGTCAATCGCTTAGGTGCAGAAGCATTACTCACTCCAGGAGAAATTGTCCGGGATTTTATGAGTGTGTTAAATATTCTTTACCAAAACCCCAAAATTGTATTTACGGAACTAATTCATGGTTCTAAATTCCGGCTTACTGTTGTGGGTAAAGATGCAGATATAGATGAGGATGATGCAGCACAATTTAGTTTGTGATCCTAGTTCTCATGATGGGGAGTGGAGGAAGATATTTGTATGCCCTTGTTATGTACGTTTTTTGGTAAAACCGCCCCTAACCATAGAACAAAATTGATGATATTGGGGCTAAATGAGCAATGGTGCAGAAACTTACGCGGGGCAAGATAGGGATTCAGGTACTGCGCCTTTTGAAACAGCGCAACCTTAAACAGCGTAAAATCACCGAACTTCTGGTACCTAAAGGGTGATGTATTGTTTCAGATTGAATCAATCTGTGTGTATTAGTTACAAACTAGTATAAATCGTTATATTATTTGTTTTTTCGGGCAACATTTTATATGGGTGTTGCTGAATCATTGTAGTGATGCCTTCAAGGGTAGTCTTCTTTTAAGGTGACAATTAGGGAAGAACTTGCCAAATTGGGTTATTGCTAAATTCAGTATTGCATCTGCTAAGGCTCAGCAGTTAATCAGGAGACCTAACTGAAGAAGAGTGATGCAAAAAAGTTCCAATAAATGGACATCTAAACTTATTGCCGATCGCACAATAATCATAACAATACTGGTGCTTCCAGTCATTCACTTCTGTCTTGCCAAGTTATCAGTAGCGATCGCTTTTAAAGATGGTACAGCGTCAGTTTGGCCTTCGCCAGGGGTTTATTTGGCTGCTACCCTTTTAATAGGATACCGTGTTTGGCCAGCTATTTTCCTGAGTGAGCTGATAGTTAACTGTACAATTTTTTACAATAATTTTCTGATTAGTACGCTGATTTCTCTCAGTGATGTAAGTGACCCTTTAATGATGGCTTTCTTAATTAATGGGTTGATTCGCGATCGCAATTTGCTAGATAATGCACAAAATGTTTTCAAATTTATAGTATCAATAGTACCTTATCCCGTTATTAGTACTACTTTTGCGATTACTGTACTCTGTATCAGTGGTAACGCTCCTTGGGCAGAATATGGACAGGTTTGGCGGACTTGGTTTACAGCAATTCTTGCAGGCACCCTGATTGTTACACCAATGTTGGTGGTGTGGTTTCAAGAAAAACAGCAACTACAACTTAATAAACACAAAGCTATCGAGTTTACACTTCTATTATTTTCGTTAGTAATAATTGCGCGGATAGCTTTCTGGGGGGAGTATCCTGTTGAGTATATGATGATTCCCTTACTGATTTGGTCAGCTTTTCGGTTTGGACAACGGACATCAACCCTGCTTGTGATTACGATCTCCGGCATAGCAGTGTTTGGCACAGCTAGCGGTTTCGGGTCTTTTGCAAGAGGCTCAATCACAGAGTCGCTTCTGCTATTACAATCGTTTATTTGTGTAATTGCCGTCACCACCTTTGTTTTATCTGCAATCCTCAACGAAAACAAAAAAGCACAAGCCCGACTGAGAAAGGCAAAAAATAAATTAGAACAACGAGTAGAAGAACGCACAGTGCAACTTAAAGAAGCTAAGCTTGCTGCTGACGCAGCCAACCAAGCTAAGAGTGAATTTCTAGCAAACATGAGCCATGAGTTACGTACACCCCTCAATGGTATTCTTGGCTATACTCAAATTCTGCAACGTTCTCAAACCCTAACAGAGAAAGAACATAAGGGTATTAACATTATTTATGAGTGTGCTGACCATCTCTTAACCTTGATTAATGACATCCTTGATCTTTCAAAAATTGAAGCCCGAAAGATGGAACTTTACCCACATAATTTTCCATTTTTAGCTTTTCTGCAAGGCGTTGTAGAAATTTGCCGTATCCGGGCTGAACAAAAAGGAATTGATTTTACATATCAACCAAGCAAGCGACTCCCCATGAATATCCACGCTGACGAAAAACGTTTGCGGCAGGTTTTAATCAATCTCTTGGGTAATGCTATCAAATTCACCGACGAAGGCGGAGTGATTTTTAGAGTTGAGGTTATAGAAAAACGTCAAGAAAAACTACCAAAAGTTCGCTTTCATATTGAAGATACAGGAGTAGGTATGACTCCTCAACAGGTGCAAAAAATCTTCCAACCTTTTGAACAGGTTGGCAGTAGTGAAAAGCAAGCCGAAGGTACAGGATTGGGATTAGCCATTAGCCAAAAAGTTGTTTCTCTGATGGATAGCAAAATCAAGGTACAAAGTCAGCCAGGAATGGGTACTATCTTCTACTTTGAGGTAGAGCTAGCACAGACAGAAGAATGGGCACAAACGTCTGTTATTGTTTCCGATGTCGATGTTTTAACTACTAATAACCAGGATATTTCAGGATCTGAAATCGTTATCCCTCCTGCATCTGAACTATCAACCCTATATGAAGCTGCCCAACGTTGTGATATTGGAGATATCCAAACAGAAATTCACCGCATACAAGGATTAGATCCTAAATATATTCCCTTTGCTGAACAGATATTAGTGCTAGCTGATGAATTTGAAATGGAAGCGATCGCTTGTTTATTAGAAGAACATATTCAAGGTAATTAAAATATGCAAACAATACCCAAAAACTCCATTTTAATTGTTGATGATACACCCAACAATATCCGCATTTTATTCGATATACTACATGAAGCTGGGTTTAAAGTTTCGGTAGTTAAAAGTGGTGAAATGGCATTGGAAAAACTATCATTTATCCAGCCTGATTTAATTTTATTAGATGTGATGATGCCTGGAATTGATGGTTTTGAAACCTGCCGTTGTGTAAAAGCAAACGAAACCACCAAAGATATTCCTGTAGTATTTATGACAGCTCTTTCTGAAGTTGAACATAAAGTTAAAGGCTTGCAATTAGGAGCCGTAGATTATATTACCAAACCAATTCAAGTTGAAGAAGTTTTAGCCAGAGTCAATGCTCACTTAGCGCTGAGAAATACGCAAATTCAATTACTGCAAGAAATTAGCGATCGCAAACAAGCAGAAACTCAACTCCAGCAAACACTAACAGAATTACAGCACACTCAAGTACAGCTGATTCAGAGTGAAAAAATGTCCAGCTTAGGTCAATTAGTTGCTGGTGTTGCACATGAAATCAATAATCCCGTTAATTTTATTTATGGCAATCTCATCCATGTAAAACAATATATTGAAAATCTCTTGAGAGTTTTACAATACTACCAAAAATATTACCCCACACCTGAGCCGGAAGTAAAATCCGAAATCATTGCTATTGAACTAGATTACATCATCGAAGATTTGCCAAAATTAATCAACTCAATGAAAATAGGGGCAGAACGAATTCGAGAGATTGTAGTTTCTTTACGAATTTTCTCTCGCTTAGATGAATCTGAAATGAAATATATTGATGTTCATGAAGGTATTGATAGTACACTGATGATTCTAGAACATCGGCTTAAGAGCAATTCGAGTAATCCTTGCATTCAAGTTATCAAAAAATATGGGAATCTGCCTCAAATAGAATGCTACGCAGGACAAATCAATCAAGTTTTTATGAATATTATAAATAATAGTATTTATGCTTTAGAAGAAGCTAAAAAATATCGAGAATTTACTCCAACAATCACAATTTGTACAGAGATTATTGCCAGCGATCGCATCAAAATTTCTATTGCTGATAATGGCCCAGGAATCCCAAAAGACTTAGAGCAAAAAATATTTGACCCTTTCTTTACAACCAAACCCATTGGTGTAGGGACAGGCATGGGATTAGCAATTAGTTATCAAATTATCACTCAAAAGCATCGTGGCTCATTACGATGTATCTCGCACTCAATAGGTGGCACTGAGTTTGAAATTATTATCCCCTTAAAACAAACTCTATAAAACTAATCAAAGCAAACTGCTATATGAGCGATGCATTCAAACAACTTGCACCCTTTATTCAAGAATATATTTATCATCACCAATGGACTGAATTACGACCAGTTCAAATTGCTGCTTGTCAAGTTATATTCAACACCGATGCTCATTTACTAATCGCTGCTGCAACTGCTGCGGGGAAAACGGAAGCAGCATTTTTGCCAGTTTTAACTCTATTACATAATAACCCTGCCACTACAATAGGTGCATTGTATATTAGCCCCATCAAAGCCCTAATTAACGACCAATTTGAACGCCTAAATCACCTATTAAAAGAAGCAGAAATACCAGTTTATCACTGGCATGGTGATGTTTCTCAAAGTCATAAAAATCAGCTTTTAAATCGTCCTCAAGGCATTTTGCAAATTACACCAGAATCTCTGGAAAGTTTGTTAATTAATAAAAATCATGATTTAACTCGGCTATTTGGCGCTTTACGATTTGTAATCATCGATGAAATTCATGCGTTTATGGGTTCAGAACGTGGTTGTCAAATTATTTGTCAACTACAACGTTTAGCAAAATCAACGCAACAACAACCCAGACGCATTGGTTTATCAGCAACTCTTGGCGATTACTCAATGGCTGAAGCATGGTTATGTTCTGGAACTGACAAACCAGCAATCACCCCCCAAGTAGAGGCAGGAAAACGTCAAATAAAACTAGCTGTAGAACATTTTTTTATTGCTAATGACTTAGAGCAATCAGAGATTACAACTCACGAACAATATATTTTTAATCTCAGCAAATCTCGCAAATGTTTAATTTTCGCCAACAACCGGACACAAACTGAATCGATAATTGCATCCTTACGCAAAATTGCCTCCGAACAAGCACAGCCAGATATATATCATGTCCATCATGGGAGTATATCTGCTAGCTTACGGCAAGCGGCTGAAAATGCTATGCGTGAACCAAATAATCCATCTGTGACTGCTGCCACACTAACGCTAGAATTAGGTATAGATCTTGGTTATTTAGAGCGAGTAATTCAGTTAGAATCGCCCTTATCTGTAGCCAGTTTTTTACAGCGGTTAGGACGCAGTGGAAGAAGAGGTGAAGCCGCTGATATGCGCTTTGTATGCGCTGAAAATGAGATTTTATCAGAAGCTTCTTTACCAGAGCAAATTCCCTGGCAGCTTTTGCAGTGTATTGCAATTATTCAACTTTATTTAGAACAACGTTGGATTGAGCCGATCAAGCAAATCAAATATCCCTTGAGTTTGCTTTATCATCAGACAATGAGTATTTTAGTAGCAGCAGGTGAAATGTCACCAAATACTCTAGCTAAACAAATTTTTAGTTTGCCACCATTCACTGCTATTACTCAAGAAGACTTGCGAATATTGCTACGTTATTTAATTGATATTGACCATATTCAGAAAACTGAACAAGGTAAATTGATTGTAGGTTTATCTGGTGAAAAAATAGTTAGGAAGTTTCAGTTTTATGCTGTATTTGCTGAGCAACAAGCATATATTGTTAAGCAAGATGCAACAGAAATTGGCAGTATAGTAACACCGCCTCCAGTTGGTAATCGATTTGCACTAGCGGGTAGAACTTGGGAAGTGTTAGAAATTGATTTGAGAAAAAAATCAATTTTTGTCAAACAAGTAGAGGGTAAAGCTACTATTTATTGGCGTGGTGGTGGTGGCACTATCCACACAAGAGTTTTGCAAAGAATGCGACAAGTTTTACTTGAGGATGTAGAATATAGCTACTTGCAAGAAAATGCTCTACGGCGTTTACAGACAGCCCGCAAACTAGCACAAAATACTGGATTAAATCAACAAAATATTTTGCAGTTAGAAAAAGGCAAATGCTGTATCTTCCCTTGGTTTGGGACTATCGCCTATCAAACCTTAGAGAGACTACTCAACTCTTTTTGTCGGGAATCTTTAGAGATTACCAACATTGGTGGGATGAATCCTTATTATTTAACAATCAAAATAGGTAAAGATAAGTTTAAACATCTTTATCCAGAAATTGTTTCCTTATGTCAACAAAGAATCACGGCTGAAGATTTAATAAATTCTTCAGAAGCACCCGAAATCCAAAAATACGATGCATTTATTCCTCACTCGCTTTTAAGAAAAGCTTTTGCTAGCGATCGCTTAGATCTGGATGAACTTAGACAGCAAGTAGCAGGTTGGTAAGTTGCTGTTTCTCAGGGGTTTTTAGCATTTTCTTGATAATTTTGCTGTGCGATCGCGCATTTTGGGCAACCAGAAAAATTCACCTAGAGACTTGGTTAATTTCACGCTTTTTTCTAGGAGAGTCACAAACCCTGCTGATGCTTTGCCATTCCTGCAAACAACACCCTACATCTTTGTTTTCCATAACTGAATTAAATCAAAGTTATATAGAAATTCTCTGGGAGTTGGTTATTTCTCTTGTTGCTGGGTAATAAACTCTTCAACGTTTTCACTAAGGAGTTGCACAGTACTACCAATATTAGAAATTTTACGTTGTAACTGCTCTAATAGTAAAACTGCTGCTTGCAGTTCATTTAGTGTTTCAGATATGGTCTCACGATATTGTGATTCAAAATTGTCTAAATTCATAGTTCGATTGCCTAAAAAGACGATAATTGATGACAAGTTCAATCGTAATCATTGTGTCTAAGTTACTAAATCCGTTAATTCGCTTAATAGTAGATATTCAATTAAAAATCAGCAAGATTGCTGACTAATTTAATTTTTTAATATGTTTCTTTATGAGTAATTTTTAAAAATAGATGCTATTCAGTAACAAAAATATAAAGTTAGCATACCTATGGAGTTGCCTTGCTACTTAATAGGCGTTTTTAATTTTTTAATATGCTTCTTTATGAGTAATTTTTAAAAATAGCTGCTATTCAGTAATAAAAATATAAAGTTGGCATACCTGTAGAGCAATTAATTTATCACGTTTGGCTAAAGCGTGAAAGCTTACTGAGGGATAACCGCTCCCATGCTCCCATTGAAGTAAGAAGTAAATGTCTAGATTTGTCTAAATTTTACATAGCAGTGAATCTACAACTTGATTGATTATCTGCTTTTTTGAGCTTTCCAAGTCCCACCATAAATATAAAACGGGTTGTTTTCACTGATAGTAGGCCAACACCCAAGACAAACAAAAATCCACTTGCCTTTGTCTTCGCGCTTTACCCTATACAAAATCGGTGCAGTCAACCTGCACCGATCGCATAATTTAACTCTAATTCTACCCGCCATTTGGTTCACGCCAATGCAGAAGCTTGGGGTTTAGCAAAAATCATTCTTCCTGCTGAGGTTTGCAAAGCACTGGTAACTACTACTCGCACTTCACCACCTACATAAGCGCTACCTTCTTCAACAACAACCATTGTGCCATCGTCCAAGTAGCCAATTCCCTGACTGGGTTCTTTGCCTTCTTTGAGAATTTTCAAATCTAGGTTATCACCAGGCAAATAGGTGGGACGAACAGCATTTACTAAATCATTGACATTGAGAACGGGTACTTTTTGGACGCTGGCAACTTTAGATAAGTTGTAGTCATTGGTAAGCAGAGTACCACTAATTTCTTGAGCGAAGCGTACTAACTTGGCATCGACTGTAGAAATATCTTCGTAGTCAGCAGGGTTAATGAGGATGCGATCAGGGTAAGCTTCTTTGATGCGGTTAAGAATGTCTAGTCCTCGCCGTCCTCGCACCCGCTTTTGGTCTTTGCTAGCATCAGCTACTTGTTGCAGTTCCTGTAATACAAACTGTGGAACAATAATTTGCCCTTCCAGAAACCCTGTCTCTAATAGTGCTTCAATGCGCCCATCGATAATACAACTAGTGTCTAGCACTTTAGTATTGGCAGGTTTTAACGTCCCTTCCACTACCATCGTTTCTACGGTGTTGGGATTGATAAACCGTAATAAGCCGCGTCCGTGGGTATCTGCTAGGTTCATACCTGTAACGGCAAGTATGATACTGCCAACAACGGCTACTAATGGCTTAATAAAACTAAAATCCGTGGGAATGGGTAGTAAAAATAGTGGGGCCAGCATCAAATTCGCGAGCAGTAGCCCAATCACTAAACCGATGGCACGAGTCAAAATCACTTCTAGAGGCATATCTTTGACTTGGGCTTCTAGGCGGCGATAGGTCGCCTGAAAACTCAGTCCGACTGCACCACCGATAATAGCGGCAAAGACAGCAACAACTAAGCGTAATGCTTCGAGATTTGTCACCCGATCTAAGGTTCCATTGGGTAGCAGTTCAATGCTATAGAACCCTACTCCCGCCGCTGCCAGGATAAATGAGAGAATAATAATGGCATCAAGCATGGCTTTGTTTTTTCCTGCGACTGTGTAACCGATAGAGCCAAGGATTTTTGATTTCTTCGGTTAGATATAATATATATTGACTTACACTAAGGGTTTAGGCAGGCAATATCTGCAAACATTATAACTAAAGACCTTTGCCTTAATATTTTTCATTGTTTTGTTAGAAAAAGATAAAAAAATGTAAACAAATAAATTCTTTCAATTATTGGTAATTTGCAGTTAAGCTAACTTAATTCTTGTTCACAATGAGGCAAAACGCTAGTAATTCTGGTATTGCAAGTTCTGCTTATATACATATTCCTTTTTGTAGAAGACGTTGCTTTTATTGTGATTTTCCGGTTTTTGTGGTGGGCGATCGCTTGCGTGGCGAGACCTCTAACGCTATATCTCAATATGTAGAAGTGCTATGTCAAGAAGTTGCCATCACACGAGCCTTTAGTCAACCCCTCAAAACAATTTTTTTTGGTGGTGGTACTCCTTCATTGCTGTCAACAGAGCAATTACAACGTATTTTAGGAGTGTTAGAAGGTCATTTTGGGATTGCACCTGGAGCAGAAATCTCTATGGAAGTTGATCCCGGCACATTTGATTTAGCACATCTAGCTGGCTACCGCAGTGTTGGGGTGAACCGGGTTAGTTTGGGTGTGCAAGCATTTCAAAAAGAATTATTGCAACTTGCTGGGCGATCGCATTCGGTCGAAGATATTTTTGCAGCTATAGAACTAATCCACCAAGTCGAGATTCCCGAATTTAGCATAGACTTGATTTCGGGATTGCCGCATCAGTCTTTAGATCAGTGGCAGGATTCCCTGAATAAAGCAGTTGCGATCGCACCTACTCATATCTCCATCTACGACCTGACAATTGAGCCTGGAACAGCCTTTGGTCGTTACTACAAACCAGGTTCTCAGCCTTTGCCTACCGATGAAACCACAGTCAAGATGTACCAGATGGGGCAGCAAAATCTGACTAGTGCAGGTTACGAGCATTATGAAATCTCTAACTATGCCCAACCTGGTCATCAGTGTCAGCATAACCGAGTTTATTGGGAAAATCGTTCCTATTACGGCTTTGGCATGGGTGCAGCGAGTTATATTGCCACGAAGCGCTTCACTCGTCCGCGTAAGACTCAAGAGTATTATCAATGGGTGCAAACAGGGAGTGTGATTGATTGTGAAGTTACTCCAGAAGCAGAAAGATTATTAGAAACTTTAATGTTAGGGTTGCGTTTGGCGGAGGGTTTGAGTTTAGTTACTTTAGCAGAGGAGTTTGGGGAGGCGAAAGTGGAGAAAATTCGCTGGTGTTTGCAGCCGTATGTTGAAAAGGGTTGGGTTGAGGTTGTGGGGGGGAGAGTGCGATTGAGCGATCCCGAAGGGTTTTTGTTTTCTAATGTGGTGTTGGCTAAGTTGTTTGAGAGATTTTAACGAAAACTGGCGGCAAATTATGCCAAACAAAAAACATCAGCTAATTTCTCTTTGCCAGAGGATATCTGTAACGCGTGTGATCCCGGCTTTGAGATGGCGGCGATAGGTGCTGAAGGGTAAATCGAGTAACTCTGCTGCTTGTTCCTGGGTGGGAGCAGGGTTGAGGTAAGTTCGATATATGGCACGGTAGAGTTTTTCATCACGGGGGCATGACTGTAAAGATTCTACGGTTTGTTTGACCAAAGTTCGTAAAGCGGTGATGCGATCGCGCATCATATCTGTATTTACAACTTGTTCTTCGACTTGACGCGAGAGTGCTTCGTACACGCTTCGTGATCGCATTAAGGGATTATTCTGCAATGCATCAGGACGGGTAAAGTTACGCAACGCATCTTGGACAGCTTCTATAAATTTTGGCTGACTCAAAACTAACAAAGGTTGACTGACTGGAGCATTATCTGGGGATTCTCCAGTAGTTCCTACTTCTCTTTGTGCTAAAAGTTGCTGCCAAGCTACAGGCGATACTACTCGCCAATCATGCCCATAAACCCCATACTGCCTTTCCTCAACGGTAAAGTCCGCTTTTGGTAGTCGTGTCATGTCGAAGTAGGTTAACATTGATGCCCAAGCATCTGCGTCGGCGCATGGTAAAAAAGTATACGCCAATCCTGAAGTTTTCTGAAAATACTGGACAAAATTAATAAAAATTAAACTTTGGGTGGGGGAAACAGCTTGATAGGTGTCCCGTGCCATCCAAAAGCGGAAAAGAGTTGCACCTTCTTGAGGACGTAATGGTGCATGGTTTTGCAGATATTGCCAACAAGCAACTGCACCGGGATCAACAGTCAAATCTTCATCAGTTGCGGTATGCAATTCTACTATCATGGCGAATCCGGCTGGTTCGGAATGCGAATCTCGAAATACGACTACATTTTGTGGTTGGCAGTTTAACCAGTGATCGGCAATTTTTGCTGATTCTTGTCCTTCGTATTGTGCCACCATCGCCAGTAAGGCTATTTTGTCAGTTTCGCGCAGCGAGTCGGTTAATAAACTACTATGCTCACCCCAAGTGAAACGGAGTCGAATTGCTGGGTTATCCCGATGCAAGAACATGTAATCAAATAGCACGCGATGCTTTTCTTGTCCTTGGGTTTGACCTAAGCGTATAGTGTAATATTGACGCGCCCGATGGTGTAATTCTGCGTAAAGTTCTGGATTACGCCAACGCAAGTCCGCAATTAACACTTCTCTTGCCAAATCATGGACAAATAAACCTAATTGTCCTGATTCAATAATCGAGAGTCCGCGCAACCACTCAAATACACTGTGAATATCAGGTGTATTTTCACTCTTACCTTTAAATAAGGAGGGATTTGAGCTAGTTGCCACTTGAGAATCAGTTGAGGGTGAGGAAATATTGTTGTCTGTTGCTTCAGGGGTGGGAGAAATATCTAACAACTGTACCTCACCAGCCAATATTTGATTGAGTAATGCTTCGGTAGTCAGCCGTACCACTGCACAAGCTTGTAGCGCCATGCGGTGTAAGGGTGTTGGTACTGCTTGCACAAATCTTTCTAACAGTGTTTTTACAACATCGGGTGCAGATTCTGCTTGCAAAGAGAATTCCTGTGCTTGAGCAAATACATCAGCAACCAATGATAATGCTAGAGGATGTCCGTGGGTGAAATCTAAAATTGCCTGATGTTGTTTTGCAGGAATATTTCTGCTAGTTAGATAAGTCTGGCTTTCCTGGGAAGTGAGGTTTTGTAGGGGTAAAACGTGAATTAAAGCTTGCCAACCCGGATCGCTACGCCAAGGATATGAGGGGGGATTTCGCCCAGCAAACACAACTAGGGTATTAATTGATATGTTAGGTAAAAATGCTTCTCGCAACCATTCGTCTAGTTGACTGATCGCTTCGTAAGTATCAATTAAAATCACATTGCGTTTTTGTTTGGCAGCTAACACATCCAAAGGTGAATCTGTTTCATTTAATCCCATCAATGAGCGCAACGTGCTAATAAAAGATTCGGGAACGGCTTCTATGTTGCGTGCTTCTACGTAAATAGTGGCGATTTTTGACTGTTCACAGATACGTAAAAACTGCTGCATGAGGGTTGTTTTACCCACACCACCAGGGCCAAAAACGTGCAAAATGTGAAAAGGTAATTCTGGAGATGCGATCGCATCTTGAAATAACTCCAGTTCCGGCAGACGTCCCACGAATCGGCGATTTCGTTCTGCACTTAGTCGCTGCATGAGAGATGTCATTGGCATCCCTTCCTTAAGTTTTGCGTAGGATTACTGATTTTTAGTATGAACTATGATTTCGACAATTGCCCAATCTGCTTTGATAAAGTTAACAAGTTAAGGGATGTGGTTCGACTCTGCGGTAGTTGAATCTCGACTTTGCTCGATTACCGCGTAGCCGAAACTCACCAACCGGGGGATAAGAGAGTGAAAAATAAATAATTACGAATTACGCTGCTCAGTTACCGACTCGATTGGTGAAGCTGCTGCAACAGGCTGACTATGATACCATTCACACTAGAAATTTACCTTTACAAAATGCAACGACAGATGTTGAAATTAACACTATTTCTATGCAGCAAGAGCGTATAGTAGTAACTAAAGATAGTGATTTTCTGGATTCTTTTTTGATTTCGCTAAAATGGTGGGAATTAACTGTTTTACTTAGTCATTACTAATATTGTATTAACTGTCTAATTTTTTTTGGATTTTCAAGAAGGAGAAAGAATCCTGATGCAAAATCGAATAAATATTCATCCAGAGATTTGTAATGGACGACCTGTTATTGCTAACACTCGAATTACTGTGCAAACGGTTATGGAATTTTTAGGTGCAGGTGATTCCATCGAAGAAATCCTTGAAGAGTATCCCTCTCTGGAACGAGAAGATATTTATGCTTGTATGCAATTCGCGGCAAAGTTGATGGCAAATCACTACGAAGTTAGAAAAATTGCATGAATGGATTTTTATTTGATGAAAATCTACCTTCTAAAATCCAATTTACCCCATCTTTTCCCATCATCCATGTTTCAATATTAGGTGATAGTCCGAGTGATACCCAGATATGGCAGTATGCAAAAGAGAAAGGTTTGGTAATTGTTACCAAAGATACAGATTTTTCAGATCGATTGATGCTTGATTTGTCTCCATCAAAAGTAGTGCATCTACGCTTTGGAAATATGCGAAAAAGTGAATTCCACTCGTTTCTAGCCCGTGTTTGGCCACAAATTGAAGATTTAGTTTTGGATTACCAAAAACATGGGTTTAAAGCCTCGCCCTTGAAGGGCGACTTTGCTTAATTGAAAAATAATTTGAGTTTTTAGCTTCATATTTTTGGTAAAATACTAATATGAAAACACTGAAGTTTAAGCTATATCAACACAAAACAAACAGATACCTCAAGCGCATAATAAATGCTGCCGGGGTAATTTATAATCATTGCATTGCTCTACACAAACGCTACTATCGGATGTGGGGCAAGCATTTAAGTTGTGCAAAACTTCAGTCTCACATTGCCAAGTTGAGAAAGCGTAATTCATTCTGGCAATTAGTAGGTTCTCAAGCAGTGCAAGATATCTGTCAACGCATCGAGAAAGCCTACCAATTGTTTTTTAAACATCACAAGCGCAAAGTCCGAGCGGAGGCTTCCTCCGATCGGAACTTTGCAAGAGGAGGAGTAAAACCACCAGGATTTAAAAAAGTTAAAAAATACAAATCCTTCACCCTCAAGCAAGCAGGCTATAAATTTTTGGGGGGCAACAGGGTAAAAATGGGGCAGAAAGTTTATCAATTTTGGAAATCCAGGGAGATTGAAGGAACAGTCAAAACTCTAACCATTAAACGTACACCATTAGGTGAATTGTTTATGGTTGTGGTTGTTGATAATGCCAGTCAAGCAGAAGTTGAAGTTAAGACGGGTAAAATCGCTGGCTTTGATTTTGGTTTGAAAACATTTCTCACCCTTTGGGTTCGGGAGTTCGCAATCGACGGGAACCGCCAAGACTGCGACTCCCTCACTTGCTCAGATGGTACTTGTCTTGAAAAATCGCTCCTCTTGGGGAGCCACCCCTTTGGACGGGTTCCCCGGCTTGAAGGGAGTGGCGTGGAACCCCAAGACCGCGTTTTTCGCAAAATTGAATCACCCCAATTTTTTAAGCAATCCCTAAACGCTATCAAAAAAGCTAGTAGACAGCATTCTAAGAAATTAAAAGGTTCAGTTAATCGAGAAAGAGCTAGAAAGAATTTGGTATGCAGATACGAGGCTATTTCTCATCGTCGGCGTGATTGGTTTTGGAAATTAAGACCACCCCAGTTTTAGCGAATTACTAGGCCGTGTCCGACAAGTAGCTTTGGGTGCGTATGCTCATCAAGACTTGCCTTTTGATTTCACGTTTTCTTAGTGCCATTCCATTAAAACTCACCACTCACCACTGCCTGACTGACTTGCAGGGGTAGGTTTAAAACGCTGACAACGGCGCTAATCAATTCGGTGGGGTCGATTGGTTTTGATAAATGCTGCTTAAACCCTGCTTCTAGGACTTTTAAGCGGTCTTCCTCTTGTGAAGACGCTGTTAAAGCGATCGCAGGGATACATTTACCTTTGTCTTGTTCTAAAGAATGCAGTTGATGGATGAGGGTGTCATTATCTGTCTGTGATATGCAGATGTCGCTTATGAGGATATCTGGTTGTAATTCTTCTAATACTTTCAGTGCTTCAGCAACTGATGATACCGCAGTTGCTGAAGCACCATATTCTGCAAACACAAAAGATAGCAAGTTGCGGGTATCAGTTTCATTATCCACAACTAGAACCTTTAAATCAGCCAATGGTGCAGCAACAGCAGACAAGGAAGTTTCTTTACTTTTTCTATTGTTTTGCAGTAGTGGTAGTTTTACAGTAAAGGTTGCTCCCTGTCCTTCTCCTAAACTTTCGGCTGAGATTGTTCCCCTGTGCAGTTCCACCAAATGGCGCACAATCGCCAACCCTAGCCCTAGTCCACTGTGCGATCGCGTTGTCGTGCTGTCTGCCTGCCGGAAACGCTCAAATACTTTGGGTAAAAACTCTGGGCTAATGCCAATACCCGTATCAATAACTTGAACTTGAGCATATTTATCAGTTTTCTGTTCTTTTGCTTGACCACTAACCACTGACAAATTAACGTCTACCTTACCACCCTTGGGCGTAAATTTAATGGCGTTAGTTAACAGATTCCATACCACTTGCTGCAACCGGACTGAATCACCATAAATCGAACCTATGGAATTATCTAAGGTAGTGTTTATTTGAATATTTTTTGTCTCTGCTAGGGGACGTACTGCTTCTAAAGCTGCTTCAGTAACTGTAACTAGATTCACAGCACCGATATTTAACCGCAGTTGACCACGAATAATCCGTGATACATCTAAGATATCTTCAATTAGTTGTACTTGTGATGTGGCGTTGCGTTCGATCGCTTCCAATGCCCGAGAGGTAGCTTTTTCGTCAAGTTTTTTAGAGCGGAGTATTTTTGACCAACCCAACATTGAGGTGAGGGGTGTTCGTAGTTCATGGGAGAGAACGGCCAGAAATTCGTCTTTCATTTGATTGGCCGCTTCTGCTTCTTGTCTAGCGGTCTGTTCGCGAATCATCTGGGCGCGGACTTCTTCAGATTGCTTGCGTTCGGTGATATCTTCTAGCGTGCCTACATACCCAAGCAAATCACCTTGACCTGATAGCATTGGTGATGAGCGTACCTGAACCCAACGCACATTTCCATGCACAGTTTGAAAGCGAAACTCTTCTGAATAATCGTGCCCATCATAAATGTAAGCTGCCCAAGAAGCGATCGCTCTTTCTCGATCCTCTGGATGCACACATTCTAACCACCGCTTTTGTTGACTCTCGGCTGCTTTCAACCCACAAATTGCTTGATAGCGGGGATTGCTATAATTACAGCGTCCTTCAGTATCAGTCTCAAAAATCCCAACGGGTGAGCAGGTACTGAGCGAACGGAATCGCTCTTCGCTCTGCCTGAGTTCGGCGTTGACAGCTACTAATTGGTCTGCTTGTTGCTTAACTGCTTCTGTTTTCTTAAATAGTTCAACGAATGCTGTGACTTTAGAGGTTAATATATTTGGGTCTATTGGTTTGAGTAGATAATCAACCGCACCTAATGCATAGGCTTTGAATAGCATTTGGTCGCTAGTGCTAAAAGCCGTCAGAAAGATGATTGGTGTATGACGCGATCGCCCCCGATTGCGAACCAAAGAGGCAGTTTCAAAGCCATCTATCCCTGGCATTTGCACATCCAGCAAAATTACCGCAAAGTCTTGATGTAAAAGACACCTCAAAGCCTCTTCTCCTGAAGTAGCTCTTACTAAATTCTCCCCCAATTTCTCTAGAATTGCCTCTAGGGCTAACAAGTTTTCTATTCTATCATCTACTAGGAGGATGTTGACTTTGGATTCCATTTGCATGGGTTGATTTCCGTATAGAGTGACAAAGCTCGACTATTACAGAAGCAATGTCTGAAAGTGACAAAATCCAGTCTACTGCAACAGCAGAAATTGCTGCCTCTGGCATGAGTGGGCTTTCTGCGGTTTCAGGTGCTTGAACAATAGTTACTCCTCCCCTGGCTTTGATTTTTTTTAGCCCTTGTGCGCCGTCTTGGTTTGCTCCTGTTAATATTACACCAATTACTTGCTCACCGTAGATATCAGCCGCCGAATCGAACAGTACGTCAATAGATGGTCTGGCATAGCAAACAGGTTCATCTCCCTAGCTATCTAATTGGTATACAAAGCAGATAAGCTGAGGAAAGCACCTAGCAGCAGTAAAAAATTAGTGATAGTAAAGTTGCCTCGCCATCGCCCAGAACGAAAATTCAATAATATCAAACGAAT
>JAESGP010000140.1_pt1 | contig 41379 bp, 39 predicted proteins | sample 9269741 | NCBI WGS metagenome assembly JAESGP01 (sample SAMN15720684, study PRJNA650882) | algae metagenome | isolation source: Desmonostoc vinosum HA7617-LM4 and co-occurring heterotrophs from cave wall | place: USA: Waikapalae cave, Hawaii | collected 2011-05-27 | reverse complement strand
TGAGCTAACACCTGAACTTGTTCATCGGTGGGGTATAGTCTGACTTTTACCGCTTGTCGCCTCATCTCGACTTCTCCAAATATCGACCTGTTACTATTATATACATATTTCAGTAACATGGTTCCGAAAATATTTGGCTACTCCTCATACATCTTTTCTCTGTCTTCCTTACGGGAAGAATTGCTTAAAGATGCAATCGTCGCAGCCCGCCTTATATCCCACCACTGATTTGGAGTACCGAATTCAGTGGGAGACTTACGGCGAATTAGTTAAAAACCTTTAAAATTCTCTGAATCCCCAGATTCAAATCTCTTCAATAAATACTTGTGCAAAAAATTTCATGAGTCAAGAGCAAGACACTATTCTGCTTGTAGAGGATAATCCTCGTGATGTCCTGTTGCTGCAACGAGCGCTCCGCAAAGCCAACATTGCTAACCCCTTGCAAATTGTTAATGATGGTGATGCCGCAGTGTTGTATTTATCTGGACAGGATAGTGGGACTGGGGGGATGAGGGAGATGAAGGAGACGCGGGGACGCGGGGACGCGGGGACGCGGGGACGCGGGGACGCGGGGACGCGGGGACGCGGGGACGCGGGGACGCGGGGACGCGGGGACGCGGGGACACGGAGAAATAATCAATGACAATTCCCCCCATTCCCCTTCAGGTTCGCTAGCCCCCCAGACGCTCGTTCGCCTTTGGCGTCTCCCCTTGGGAGAAGACTCGCTCTAAGCGAAGCTATGCCGCAGGCTTTACGCTGCGCTATCGTAACAAAGACCGCTAAAACGGGGCTGGTCTCACCAATTCCCCAATCCCCAATCCCCAATCCCCAATCCCCAATCCCCAATCCCCAATCCCCAATCCCCAATCCCCAATCCCCAATCCCCAATCCCCAATCCCCAATCCCCAATCCCCAACATGTTACGCATTCTCTTGATTGATGACAGCTATAATGACCGTCTTTTGGCGATTCATGCGCTAGAGCAAGAACTCTGTGAACTCAAGATCCAAGAGATTACTCAAGCACAAGAATTAAATGAAGCATTGACGACAGGACAGTTTGATTTGGTGATTACCGATTATCAACTGCGCTGGAATGATGGTTTAACTGTACTTAGAACCATTAAAAGCCGCTATCCCGATCGCCCGGTGGTCATGTTTACTAATAGTGGTACACAAGAAATCGCGGTTGAGGCAATGAAATCGGGGTTGGATGATTATGTGATTAAGTCTCCTAACCACTATGTACGCTTACCCGCAGCTGTGCGCCGTGCCTGGGAACAAGCCCAGGCTCAACGCAAAGCCGCAGGTGTAGAAAGGCGTCTGCAAACTTTGCTGAATAATTTGAATGTGGGAGTTTATCGCTGTACTGTAGATGGCACTTTAATCGATGGTAATCCGGCATTTCTACGTCTTTTGGGTATTAATTCTCTGACGGAAATCTTAGAAAATCAAACTCTGGAACCATATTTTCAACCCCAAGACTACACTGAACTTCTGGGCCAATTAAAGGCTAATGGTATTATCCGCGATCGCGAAATTCAAGTGCAAAGAGCCGACGGTACAATTATCTGGGTACGACTAAGTAAGACTTTCACCAAATTTGCTGACACAACCATTGTTGATGGGTTAATGGAGGATATTAGCGATCGCAAACGAGCTGAAGAAGAACTCAAGCAAAGCGAACAGCAGCTAAAAGTTGCCCTCGCACGCGATCGATCTGCCCGAATTGAAGCACAAGCAGCAAACAAAATTAAGGATGAGTTTTTGGCGATCGTTTCCCATGAACTCCGTACCCCACTCAACTCGATGTTAGGGTGGGCGCAACTGCTCAGAAAACAGCAGCTAGATACAGCAAATACAGTTAAAGCTTTGGAAACAATCGAGCGCAATGCCCGACTCCAAAACAAGTTGATTAATGATATCCTCGATGTCTCGCGCATTATTCAGAATAGAATCACTCTGGATATGCGACCAGTACATTTAGTCACGGTTGTCAATGCAGTCATTGAAGACATACAACCGCTAGCTAAAGCTAAATTCATCTCTATTGAGTCGATTCTCGACCCTGCTGTCGGTCAAGTGATGGGAGACTCAGAGCGATTGCAGCAAATAGTCTGGAATTTGCTATCCAACGCCATCAAATTTACTCCTCAAGGCGGACGAGTACAGGTTTGGCTTGAGCAAGTCAATACCCAAGCTCAACTCACTGTCAGTGACACTGGACAAGGAATTAGTGCTGATTTTCTCCCACACGTATTTGATCGCTTTCGTCAAGCAGATAGCACTATAACTAGAAAATACGGTGGGCTGGGATTGGGTTTAGCGATCGCTCATCATCTCCTCGCCATGCACAAAGGTACAATCCATGCAGCAAGTGACGGTGTTGGTCAAGGAGCCACTTTTACAGTGCAGCTACCCATCGACAAGCCACAATCGATGCAGTTAACCCCCAGCAAATTAGGACAAGCGAATGAGTTTCCATCACTTAATGGTTTACAAATCTTAGTGGTCGATGATGATGAGGATACCCGTGAAATGCTCAAATTTATTCTTGAGCAGTGTGAAGCCCAAGTAAATACAGCAGCATCTGCGGCTGAAGCCCTACAAATATTCGCTCAACTAGCACCTGATGTTTTATTATGTGATATCGGAATGCCAGATGAAGATGGTTACTCACTAATCCGCAAAGTTAGACAGCTGCCTGGAAATATCAAACATTTGCCAGCTATTGCCCTAACCGCCTTTGCCAGAGAAGATGATCAACACAAGGCATTGCAAGCAGGATTTCAAAGACACCTAGCTAAGCCCATCAACCCTTTTGAGTTGGCAGCAGTAGTAGCTAGCTTTTCTAATGAGTAGGTTTTTTAGATTTCGCGTTTTGGTTGACGCGGTGAGTCCAGTGAGTAAAGGAGGGTTTCTAACGCCAGTCGCTCATGGAGGAAACCATGCCACTTGCTACATCATTCTTGGAAACTAATTCGAGTTTTTGAGCAAAAGCTGGTAACTTTTAGTACAAAAACTGCCTGATTACTTTAGTATTATTATATATACCGTTTTGCATCAGCAGATTTGCTAGCAAAAGTCAAGTCATATAAAGTAGAGATTACAAATCCTACTGTCATTCGTTACAATACAATTAATATTTTGCTATCTTAATTCACTAATATTCATCTTTTTTACGGTCAAATCCTTAATATCTGCAAAATTTGATCAAACTTTGCGTCTAGCAAAACACATCCTATGGAAGTCCGATTGACAAATCGACAACAGCATATACTTTGGGCAACGGTACGTCACTACATTGCAACAGCGGAGCCTGTTGGCTCAAAAGCTTTGGTCGAGGAGTACAATCTGGGTGTTAGCTCAGCCACAATTCGGAATGCAATGGGTGTTTTGGAGAAATCTGGGTTACTTTATCAACCACACACCTCTGCGGGGCGAGTCCCTTCGGACTCCGGCTATCGTATTTATGTTGACCAGCTAATTACACCTTTTTTGCAAGACGCTACGCGAACGGAAATTTTAGCAAAAGAGGTAGAACTAGCACTACAAAAACGCCTCCAGTGGGAAGATTGGAGTTTAGAAGCCTTACTACAAGGAGCTGCACAAATTTTAGCAACCTTGAGTGGGTGTATTAGCTTGATCACTATGCCGCAAACCACCACAGCAATTTTGCGACATCTGCAACTGGTGCAATTTGAAGCTGGGCGAGTCATGTTGATTGTAGTCACAGATGGCTATGAAACTCATTCTAAGTTGATGGATTTGCCACCGACGATCGAAGGAATACAACCAGAACCTGAAGTAATCGATCGCGAATTACAAATTGTCTCCAACTTTTTAAACAGTCACTTGCGGGGACGCAGTTTATTAGAATTAGGCAATCTTGACTGGAGTCAACTAGACCGGGAGTTTCAACGTTATGGCGAATTTCTCAAAAATTCCATTGTAGAGTTAGCCCGTCGTACTCATGCACCAAATGCAACACAAATTATGGTTCGAGGTGTGGCGGAAGTTTTGCGTCAACCCGAATTTTCCCAATTACAGCAAGTGCAAACAATTATCCAACTTTTGGAAGAAGAACAAGACCAACTGTGGCCATTAATTTTTGAAGAACCAGAAGTAGATGAAGTTGGTAAGCCACGGGTAACAGTTCGCATCGGTACAGAAAACCCACTAGAACCGATACGTACCTGCACATTGATTTCTTCTACCTATCGCCGCAGTTCTATACCAGTGGGTAGTGTAGGAGTTTTAGGCCCGACACGCCTTAACTATGAAAGTGCGATCGCAGTTGTGGCTGCTGCTGCCGATTATCTCTCAGAGGCTTTTAAATAAATACCCAAATACCCTGTATTTAAGAGAGAACAGGGAAATACCCATAAAGATTTCAAATTGTAACCACTACTAGCGATCGCAATGCTGCTTTTGTGCGATTCATTAGACCTCTTGCAAAAGTCGGATACTCGCCAGAAAATAAATTTTCTGGCTGATAACTCAAGTCGGTTTCAACCGACTAATAACAGTATTTTTAGTCCGTTTCAACGGACTTTTGCTATTAGGCTGAGACTTGAGTCTCTGACGGTTCAAGTATTTTTGCAAGAAGTCTATTGTTTGTCGTCATACCTCATTTAGGCATCACCGGAAAATTAGGGTGACTGACCATCAATAACATTTAGAAAATCTTCAGCCGTGATAATCGGGCAAGAAAAATTATCTTTTAGACTGAGTAAATCGCGATCGCCCGTCACGAGATAATCTGCCTCACTGACCACAGCCAAAAGTAAAAAAGGCACATCAAACGGGTCACGACATTCAGGAATTACAGGCAAGCGGTCGGGCATCGCTACAACTTCACAAAAGAGTATGTAATCCGATAGTAAATCTTCTTGCTCAGTTGGCGTGAGCTTAAACTTTGGATAAGCCAGCACTCGGATTAACTCAGTCGTTGTCGCTTTAGAAACCACGGGAGTGAAGAGATCGTCCTGCCATGCCAAACGAAGCCTAGATACTCTGCCCCCAAATATCAGGGCCGAGATGATGATATTAGTATCAATTACCACCCGTGGACAACCCATTACGACTGACGCGCCCAAGCCACTGCATCAGCCACATCCTGCTCACTCAGTCCTAAATCCGCCAGCTTAGATCGAACCGCATCAGCCCGATGAATTTTTACAGGAGTCAGAATAATTTGCCCACCCTCCACCTTTACCTCAAAATACTCAGCCTCCCCGATTTCACGGGTAATACTTTTAGGCAGCGTTAGTTGATTCTTAGAGGTTAACTTGGCGAGCATGACTTGCCTCCTAGCCTTTGCTATCAAATGTAAGGAATCCTTACTTGAGTATATACATCCTACCTTACTAAATTTAAAACCCAATCACCGAAACCGCCTTTCGCTTCTGCTCTGGAATCTAAAAGTCGTTTTACAGTATTAAAAGCATCTTCAACTCGCCATTAGGCTAATTTCTATACTTGGACGTATTGACAAAATGCATTTGTTTTTAACTTGTCACCAATGTCCCTGCCCAAATGGCTTGGTCAATATCAAGAAAAATAAAGGAAGAAAATGCTTGAATATCTAACTGGTAAACAGCCGACTACAGAGCTACTAAATGAATGGATTGAATATTTTCATACTCATGGGTTTATTGTGATTCCTAATGTGTTGACACCCGAACAATGTGAGCTTCTCAGAAATGATTTAGATGAAACTCTTAAAAAAAACGAAGGCAAAAACTATCAGAAATCCAAGAAAATAATGAAGCGAATGTTCGAGCATTCTCAGCAGAACCTGAAGCTTTTTAATTTAGAACCAATCGTGACGTTTGCAGAATTTTTAATTGGTGGAGCAAATGGAACAGGCTACTCAATGGATGATGGTATTCCCAACGCTAACATAATTCATGTTATTCACAATAACTCATTTAAAATTCCTCCAGAAACTGACGGATTAGCTAAAAATGCATGGCATCAAGACGATACACCCCATGTAATTTCGCTTGATGGAAAACCCTTAACTAACATTCGCTTGAATGTTCTTGCATTCACAGTCAATTACTACTTAACAGATGTACTATCTCAAGAAAATGGGCCAACTCAGGTGATTCCAGGATCTCATCTGTTTGGTAAGTTGTGCGATGGTGATATTTCTGGATATGAAGATCGAATTTATAGCTGCTTAGCAACAATGGGTTCCGCTGTTTGTTTTAACAATCAGGTATGGCATAGAGGTTCTAGAAACTCTTCCTCTATCACTCGCTACATTACGCAGATTACTTATGCAAAAAGACTGGTTGGACACAAGTATGCACCATTTATGAATTATCAAATGCCAAGTCACTGCTATGAAGAAGCAGACGAGAGATTGAAGCAACTGTTAGGGTTTCTTCCCAGTGGTGCCTATGGTTAATTTGGTAAATACAGGTTTCATAGGACTCATATTTGATTTAGTGAAAAAAATCCGTATACCTTGAAACTCACTACTTTCCACTTCTTATCTACGCAAATAATTTCATTAATCAAGTCAGATACTTATATTATAAAGAAACGCTGCAAACAGCGTTTCTACAGATGTTTTTGATAAATTTCTGGTAGCTTCCACCAAGGAATATGAGGATATTCATGATGTTCTTTGTGGTAGCCAAAATGATAGCAGGTAATAAATGACCACCAAATCGGACGGTTAATAGTTTGGGCACAATGAGGCTGAATGTAACCACCAATCGGCTCACTGTGAGGTAAAAAAGTACCAAAATAAAATAATTGCAACGAACTTAAAATTGCCGGAACTGACCAAAGGTAAATTAAATTGGCATGGGGAATATGCAGTAAGTAATGAGCAAAGTTATAAATAATCGTTAGAGTAATAATTTGTCTCCAACTCCAGTAATTTTTCATAAAATAAAAGTACCAACCAAAAAAACTTTTATGTTTGCTATTATGAAAATCTGGGTCTACTTGAGTCGCTGGATTATGGTGATGTAACCAATGTTTTCGTAATAGTTTTTGATAAGGTAAAAAACCATATAAAGTTAGGCATAATAACCCAATCAGATGGTTGAATTTAGGATTTTGAGGAAATACTACTCCATGCATCGCATCATGGGCTGTAATAAATAATCCTGTATATAAAAATGTTTGCCAAACTATAAGAAAACACAATATAAAACTGGGAATTCTAGATGTATCAAGACAAAGTAAGATAATCAGACTAATAGCCCATAGGCCAATAATACAACTAGCAATGAAAAGTCCCAATAACGAAGATTTATTCTTCACTAGTGGGTTTAGTTTTATTTGAATACCAAGCGGTTGTTCTAACTCTATCACGTTCTTACTCCGGGTAGCATTTCGCTAAAACTTCTCAAATCATAGTCATGACAAATACCACCAACCACCAGTAAGAAAAGTCTATCTGAGGGCAGTGTTTTGCACTAGACAGCGCAAAAACTCAAAAATAATGTAGAAATGTTAAGTTACTTTAAGTAGTATTGCACAATTAGCCATCTTAGCAAAACCTGCTTGCGGTTGAGATTCTTTCTAAGACTTAAGACTGACGCGCTGAAACACTTGACACTGCGTAAGTTCTGTGAGTTGTGTGATTTCCCGGTTCATTTAGCCTTAGTTTAAGGAAGACAACTGCTAAGTTCTATGAGTTAGCTCATATTTAAATCAGTGAACAGTTATCAGGTGTATGAGGTTGCTGATGGAGACATTGATCAAACCGCTGTTTTGGGAGCTTAGTATTGCTGCGATCGCGATCGTTGTGCTAATCTTCGGTTTCTATCTATTTCGCCAATATGCCATTGTGGCAATAGCCTATAAAGCCAAAATACTCTGCTCAGGCGTATTTGTTTCTCAACGAGATGCCATTTCAGTACAAAATCAAGATTTACTAGTTGACGATTTAGCGCTTCTCAAATACATCAGTGCTGAAATTAACTACCAAGAACAGTCCGTTACAACTTCAGTATTCGGTTTAATCAAACGCAAGGCTATCTTTCGTCCAGGACTTGGTTGTACTTTAGTGAACAACTTTCCTCAAGAAAAATTGCTGGAACAACAAACAGCTTATCCGCAGCCAGATAAATTGGACTTGCTACCAAAATTAGTTGAGACGGAAGATCTTAACCCTGGCATCGACATAGCAAAACTGAATACAACTGTTGATATTGCTTTTTCTGAGCCTAATCCCAACCGATTAGGTCGAACAAGAGCAGTAGTCGTGATTTACGATGGTCATATTGTCGCTGAACGTTATGCTGAGGGCTTTTCAAGCGATACTCCACTCATTGGATGGTCGATGACTAAGAGTGTAATCAATGCCTTAATTGGCATTCTTGTGTATCAAGGCAAACTATCCCTCAGTGACAACAAGCTTCTACCCGAATGGAGTCAACCGGGCGATCTTCGACAGGATATTACCCTTGATCAGCTTTTGCGAATGAGCAGTGGTCTGAAGTTTACAGAAAGTTACACCAATCTTTTAGAAGACTGCACAATCATGCTTTTTAATAGCAACGATGCCGCATCTTATGCAGCTAACAAGTTATTAGAAGCGAAACCAGATACAAAATGGTACTACTCTAGTGGTACAACTAATATTCTCTCACGCATTATTCGTAACACCGTTGGCGAGGCTGATTATTTTGCCTTCCCGCGCCGTGCTTTATTCAACCGTATCGGTATGCACAGTGCGATTCTTGAGCCTGATGCTTCAGGAACATTTGTCGGTTCATCGTTCATGTATGCAACTGCGAGGGATTGGGCAAAGTTTGGCTGGCTCTATCTCCAAGATGGTGAATGGTATGGTGAACGTATCCTACCTGAAGGATGGGTGAAATACTCGACAACACCAACACCATCAGATCCCAAGCAAAGGTATGGGGCCCATTTTTGGTTAAAGTTTCCGCCTATGTTTGCCAGCACTCAAGTTATTTCTCCCCCACTTGCAAATGACATGTATATAGCATCAGGTCATCAAGCCCAGTTTCTGACGATGATTCCATCCCATAAACTGGTTGTTGTTCGCCTTGGCTTATCCCAGCTGCCGCAATCTTGGGATCAGGAGTGGTTTATCTCACAACTACAGTCAGCTGTTTTAACGAAACGCGAAAGTCCTCATATAGGCGCGAAGCAAGGTGGGGAGGAATAGCGTATTGATGACGATTACATTTATGACTAATAGACCTCTTGCATAAATCTTTTTTACCGGGCTACGTCCCGCTTCTCTACGAGACGCTTCGCGAACGCTAAGCTGTTCCATATATAACTTGCATAATTAGGGCGGGCAAGATGCCCACCCCACAAGAGTTTTATTTAATTTGATTATGTAATTTAGATGTTTTTTAGCTTAACACGCATAGACAAGGCAGCGGCTTCCCGCTTTCTTAAGCGCAAAGACAAGGCAGTGCGTTGGGGAGACACTGCGTTGCAGAGCGAGTGTGGCTTGGGGAGCCACCCCCGTGGGCGGGTTTCCCGACTTGAGGAAGCCACTGCGTTGCTCTGGTCGAGAGAGTTGTAGCATACGACTTTTGCAAGAAGTCTATTGACGATAAAACTCTATTCTCTCCATTCAACGATCGCCTCCTTATTCGCATCAGTTAATTGATGTCAATAATTGACGATTGAACTCATCTTGATCAGCAAATGTGAGAAAAATTCTATCTAGTTTAGTCAATTCAAATAACATCCTGACTTGATCGTTTACAGAACACAAAAAGAGGTTGCTATCAGCGTTTTTAACTATCTGCATTGTCCTGACTAATGCACCTAAACCAGAACTATCGATAAACTTTACTTCTTTAAAATCGATCAACAATATATCAGCGCCATCAGCGATAGTATCACTAACTTCACGGCGTAATTGATTCCCTCGAATACCATCTAAGACGCCAGATATTTCTACTACTTTAACTTTACGACTCATAGTGTTGATTAATTGCTATTTTACTGACTAATAATACATTGCTATTTTGACACTTGCCTAATTAAATTGCAATAATTGTAACAATATTGTTGCGTATTAATATGCAAATATATAACGATATATCAAGAGTTAGAGAAGATTTGCAATCTCTATGTAGTGCTATGATAAGCAAGATTACGCAGATAAAACTCCAGCAAAGCAATTATAAATTAATTGTATATTTTAATACTCCCTAATAAGGAACTAACAGTGAAAATTTGAGGGTTTTAGAGAGGCGCTTTCAACAGCGTTTCTAGATGAGCGATCGCCTAAAAATCTCTGCGCCATTCCAGTTAAACCCCCATGTGATTTTTCACCCCACTCCCTATTTCCTAGAGGGTGCCAAGACAACCAAGATGTCGAACTGTTCTCGCTCTGGTGTTGTAGAAGTTGTGGCGCTAATGCTATAAATTGAGCCGATAATCTCTTTCCAAGATTGAGAGTTTTGGTCGTTGAACATGATTGGCACAAAACCATAAAACCATGACAGAAATGACCCCATATTTACGTAAAAATAACCACGATTCGGACGAGGAAGAGAATTAGTGGCAGTCCTGAAATTGTAAGTTGCAGGCAACTTCACATAAGGCTGTGGTACTAAATCAGCGATCGCGCTAAATCCAGTTGCAACCACAACAGTATCCTGATTCACCCAACTATAGGCAAGTAAGCTTTGTGCAGAATCTCCTCCTAAATCCCAACTAGTAACAGATTGACCCTTTATATCTTGCGTATTAACTATTATTCCACCCATTAACAAAGATTTAATGAATTGATCTAGCTTTTTGAAAGTTGTATCCGCTGCGGCGCGATTAGTCGTTTGCACAGCTAAGCCTATCCCTAAATTAAAATTGGGGCTAGCTAATTTAAATAATCCTCCTTTGGTGGGGAAGAAAAACAAAGCATATTCACCATCCATCCAACTCATGATGTCTTTTTCTAAATCTAGCCCCGTACTACTACGGAAAAAGTTGCGGAATGTAGCTAACAGGTCTTTGAGTTGCGCCTTGGTACTAATGGTTTGAGCTAACTTTAGCCACTGTTGGTTAAGGTTGCGACCTGTAAGCGCCGAGTAAGTTGCAGCAGGCAACCGAGACAGTATCATCTGGTGATTTTGTGTAATTAAGTCGTCTTTTGCGGATTTAGATGTTTGGTGATAAGCGTTGACTTGAAAGCGCAATCCTTCTGTTTGTACTGTCAAGAAGCCATCGATGGTACTGTATTCATTTAATGATGGACTGATGGCATCAACACTCAAGCCGGGAAAAGGTAGGTTGGGATCTTTGGAAATATCGCTGATTAAAGGTACAAATGTTGACAAATTTTCATAGATTGTAAACAGCACCTTACCAGACCGAGAACGTTCAATTGTCTGCTGAAACTGGGGATTTTGCGCCAAAGTTGCATTTCCTTGGGCAGTATCGATTAACTGCTCAATGGGTTGGGCTGTAATTCCAGTCACGACGTATCCTGGAAAAGTGGCGATCGCCACCCCACGCTTCTTTAACTTCGGGAGCTTTTGCAAAGAAGGAGGTAGCTTATTTTTAGTTGGAGCTACCTCTGGAGTTTCTAATTCCAGTATATTGACACCCTTGTACTGTCGTACCTTGCTTCCTTGGGTATCTGCTTGGAGTTGTGCCAAAAACAGCTGCAACCGCTTATCATCCTTCACTGGAGCCAGCAACAAAAAATTAGCATCTATACTTGCCACAGTAGATCCCACCTTGGGCATGAACGCCACCGTTACTTGCTCCCCTAGCCAAGACTCAACATTTTTTGTATAGTCAAACTTGGCGGTCACAGGTAAAAACTGTGACACTGCTGTCCAAGTTTTTTGAACTAACTGAAAACGACCCAAGGTTTTCCAAGTTTCTGCTCTAGTGTTAACTAATCCTACTAACGGGGTATCAGCTGGCAAGACATTGGCAACAATAGCACCAGAAGATAAAGATGGCTGGTTTGTTTCAGGAACAGCAGCAACTGTTAATGTAGAAAGCAACGATAGCGTAGCGGCAGGTAATAGCATCATAATTTTGTGATTATGTGATTAATTGCACCAATAGAGAGAAGGATTTGATACCAATTTCTCATAAAGATGCACTTAAGATACTCTCGATTGCTGCCATAGGACAAGTTTTAATTGAGAGCAGTAGCAAACTCCATTAATAATTTGGTGTTCGTGTTCAGCTATCCAATCATAAATTTGTGCAGCTTTGACCAATGCCACTTTTTCTGAGCGATAAAGTTGAGGAGTGGGACAATAGGCTTGACCATTGATGTGTATGGCTGCAATTTGCCAATAGTCGCTGCTTTCACCTTCTGGTACAACTTCTAAAAATCCGTTATTGTAAGGCTCGATTATTCCTATGTTCATCTGCAACCATCAAACTTGAAACCAAAACTACAACATCAGATGACAGCCATTCAAGCGAGGAAAAGCTGAAATCACAGGGAATTAGAGTACAACCCCCATCAATGATTTTGTGTTCCTGGTCAATGGAAATCTGAATGATTGGTCACTTTTTAGCTAATCTTGGTGTTAACCGCAGGCGTGTGGAGCAAATCCGGTTGGCTTTGCGCGATTTAAACATCTAATTTTAGCGATTTACTGAATTGAAATCTCATCAATTTTGAATTTGTACAGTTTCAGTTGGCGGATGTTTAATCTCTCCCTCACTGTAGCCCAAGTCGTACATACTAGCAGCTTGAGAATCATGTTCTGGTGGTACTTTGGGTCGTCTAGCCCAGGCATCAGATTTTCCTAAGTTAAACCAATCTTCATCAGTAGTTTCAGAATTGGATGTGTTCTCTGTTTGTTTCATATAAGTATCCCTACTTGTTTAATGTAGTAGCTCCTTCCTGGCTATGCAAATAATTTCATGAATTAAGCCAGATTCTCATATTCCTATATAATGACAATTGCTTTAGTGATACATTACTTCTTCCGTAAGTATGAAAGTGGATCATACTGTGTAATTTTTGATATGTTCTAGAGAATAATCAAAAGCTACAGCGCTCTGTTCAAGAATGTAATAGCAATTCCCTATTTAGGAGAGTAGTAGAAATCATTCGTAGCTATTATTTGGTAAATTTTGGATCAAACATTCAATAGACCTCTTGCAAAAGTCCTTCTTTGCGTTCTCTTCTCTGCGTCTCTGTCTTGAAAAGTTGAGCCACTGCGTTGGACGGGTTCCCCGGCAGCCGCGCAAGTGGCGTTCCTACGGAGGGAAACCCTCCTTCTCCTGACGGAGACGCTACGCGAACAGAACTTTTCGCTGCGCCTCTGCGTGTTAGCGTTCGCGAAGCGTCTCGTAGAGAAGCGGGGCGTAGCCCAACAAAAAAATATTTATGCAAGAGATCTAATCTAAGCTGTTCCATATATAACTTGCATAATTAGGGCGGGCAAGATGCCCACCCCACAAGAGTTTTATTTAATTTGATTATGTAATTTAGATGTTTTTTAGCTTATCAACCAATAATTGCAGAAAAATTTGTTTTTTAAAAAGTGAATATCAATACAGTAATCCTCTCAAAAGACATTATTGACACTAGACGTAATTAATGAAAATAAAATGTTTTTTAAATATATATTTATAGACAAAAACCTGTCTCTTTTGTCTAAACAATCAATAATTGGAGATTGATTTTTGAAAATCAAGCTGTCAAAATCGAACTTAAATCTAGGCAAGGTATAGTCTGAATTTATTTGTAATTTGAAAAATATCTGCTTTTAGACAAAAGAGGAAAGTTATGAACTCAGCAAAACTCACTCTAGAACAGCATTTTAAACTCAAAGTATTAGAAATGCACGTTCAAAAATTGAGTCAACAGCAAGTACAAAAATTGTTGATCAAGTGTGTGCAAATAGGCATGATTAAAGACAACATTATTAGCCAATACGCAGATATTTCAACAGTAAACGTACATCAAGCTACGAAAACATCGCTTCTGTAACAATACCTGGCGTAGCTTCTGGATTTCTCACTAAGTCTTTCTAGTGCAGATCTTGTTATACCATTTCACAAAATTATTGATACAAATCACTTTTGTTGTATTAATTCTCCATAATTCTGCAACAAAGCAATCTACGTGTCTCCCTTTGGGTGACGTGCCTACAGAAGGATTTCCCTCCCGCAGCGCTAGCTCATCGTTTTCCCGCATTTTCGTGTCTTCATTTGTATCAATCTTAAGGTGAAACATATTAGTACCGCTCAAGAGATGTATCTTTTAAAAGCAACGTTGCACTGGTCTTGGAAGCATTCTTGAGAGTATGGTATATCTGTAAATATCACCAAAATTTTGGTGATTCAAGCACATCATAGCTGCATCTTAGTAATGAATTTTACTAAAATGCAGTTTTTATAGTAATTTTTTACATGTGTAGCACTTAACAAAGGCAGGAGGGCGTTTTTGTCACGAGGATTTATACCCACTCCAAAAACTTTGGACGAAGTCCGGTTTTAGTCCCGATTGTTTCGATAAATTTAGGTAGAGACGTGCTGATAAAGCGTCCCTACCTAAGAATTGGGTTCCTCTGAATCTTGAATTGCGTTGAATCTAAATCATCGATTTTTGACTACTAGCCAATCCTGAAAGCTGAGAAGAATAAGACGAAATATCGGATTCTTTATCCCCTCCAGCCTCAAGGGAGCGAATTAATTCTCTAATTACATCATTTGCTGGTCTTCCTGTGATTGCACAGTAATATTCAAGTTTCTCTCTCTCCTCTGACGCCAAATTTACCGTCAGTCGTTTAACAGCCCATTTCTTGTTCATAATTAGCTTTTACCTCTAATAAATCACTCTTTACAGAGAAAAGTTATGACTCTACTTCCTTGCCTCTTCTAATTTGGGGTTTGATATTGAAGGAGTGTTCATAAATGTTACGGGAAATACCACTGACTAAAAGGGCTATTCACAGCATGTGTATTAAAACTACATACTTTAGACAGAGTTTTTAATCTATTTTATTGTATCTTAGTATATACGTTAACTAAATTTGCATCTCTCTTCACAGCTAAAGTTGATTTTTGAGTACTTTAGTGTATTCTCCGAGAATTTAAAGTAATGGAAAGCACCGTGCAGACATCATTGCACAGCAAAAGGCGCGATCGCAAATAGAACGGAAAAATCAAACGCCCTGAAGCATCCTCAAGATTTTACTCTTGTTTGATCGTAACCGCTATTTTGTTTACGCTTGGCGATCGCTAGTATTCTGCTTTGATTTTTAAACTGACTTGCGTAGGCTGAGAGTGAGGCAAAGCCACTGTCTTGCGGTAACACCGTCACTTTAAAATTGATACAAATAGAGGGCAGGGGGCAAGTGTAGGTTTTTAATATTTTGCGTTTTGAGCGACGCGGTGAGTCCAGTGAGTAAAGGAGGGTTTCCAACGCCAGTCGCTCATAGGGGAAACCACGCCACTTGCTACAACGCGGGGAACCCCAACGCGAGTTGTTCATGGGGGAAACCACGCCACTCCCACGCCACTTGCTACAACTCTCTCGACCAGAGCAACGCAGTGGCTCCCCAAGACCGCGCTGGCTCCTTTGCAGGCAACTGGCGAAGTACCCATTTGTATAGAGTTTGCGACAGGAGAAGCATAGGAAATTCCGATGCTACTTTGTACAAATCGAGGAACCTGAATTAAAAATATTAAATTTTCGGTTAAATAAATAAAGTCCGCTTTCGCGGACTTATGTAAGGGCTTCTGTCACTTTTATCGGCTACAATCATGTATGAAACATGATGTCTTTATTGTTGATGATCGGCTGTTAAAATGCAAGGCTTTTTTATTAATTTACTAGACATAATTACTTGTATTTTATCCTGAAAAATAGAAGGTTTTGAAATTAATGTTTTCGGATAAAATACTACTTTTTAATGATTGTAATTAGATACATCGCAATCCTAGTACAAAGTAAGACTTAATTGTTAATACCTACGTTTTCTAGACACAATTCAGATATTTATGTCTATCCAAATTCAACATTTATAAGGATTTTAAATTAAAAATGTAAAGGTGGTCAGGTATAACAACCTCAGGAATGAATTGCTAATCCTGAGGTTTTATTTAATTTTGTGCAACTACTAAATATATCGGCGTGGCGTATAAACCCGAATACTACCATCACTGCACTTGATTGTTCGGGTTTTTGTTGAACCAACGAGAATAATTGTTCGCATATCGGCGTCGGTTGATACTAATTCTTCTAGCGCGATCGCTTTGATAGTTTGTCCCGGTCTGCCGAGATTCCGCGCTAGCACTACTGGTGTATTTGGCGCTCTGTGTAACAATAAAATATTTCTGGCTTGTGTAAGTTGCCAGGTGCGCTCACGGGAAACAGGATTATAGAAGGCAATGACAAAATCAGCTTGGGCAGCAGCGATAATTCGTTGTTCGATAATTAACCAGGGCTTTAAGATATCGGAAAGAGAAATAGCACAAAAATCATGTCCTAGAGGGGCCCCAATCGCTGCTGCTGCTGCTTGCATAGCTGAGATACCGGGTGCAACTTGAATGTCAATGCTGTTCCACTCTGGTTTGGCATCCTGCTCAAGTACCTCAAAAACCGCTGTTGCCATTGCATAGATACCAGGATCACCAGAGGAAACCACTGCTACTGAGCGCCCTGTTGCCGCCAAATCAAGCGCCATCCTAGCCCGTGCTGTTTCTTCTCGGTTGTCAGATTCATGGCGTTGTTTACCATTAGCCAGAGAACCCACCAAATCTAGGTATGTTTTGTAACCTACTAAATCAGTTACCGATTTGAGTATCTCTTGAACTTCTGGTGACATCCACTTTGATCCACCCGGCCCGGTGCCAATAATCGCTAACCGTCCCCGCGACTGGCCTATAGTGCTGGGGTCAATTGGTTCTGGGGCAATAGCAACCGCCACAACAGCAGAGGACGAGGAAGTCATCAGCCGACCGAGTATACCCGTGGCGGTGAGGGCTGTTGCTTGAGCAAGACTGTAACCTTTTGATAGCAAGATTTCTAGCTGATTGGGAGTAAAAAAGCGAGCGGGCACACTAAAAGTATCAGCTATAGCGTGGATTGCTGGATTAGCGGCGATGGTGATGGGTGCGAATATCCCAGCGACTGATACCGAAGTAAGTCCCGCAGCCGCTAGTGACTGCTGGATTAATGTTACAGTCTCATCTTCATTAGTAGTATTATTGATGGCGATCGCTATAGTTGCTGGGTGATAGACAAGGCGGTTGGGTGTAGGATTTACCAAACGTTCAGTAACCTGAATTGTTAAATCTCCATCAGAGTCTATGGGTAGTTGACTATTACTTAACCACGGTGCTGTACCCTCTAGTTTTACTCGCGCCCCTGCCAGTAAATCTGAGATAAATGTCTTAGCATCGTCTGGATTGGCTAAATTATATCCAGGTGGAGGTGACAACAGCGTTGTGCGGAACCTCAGATCGCCTGTGGTTGTGATTGCTGGTTTAACATTTAGTATCTCAGCAATGCGACGCGCTAAATCATTCACACCATTAAGTCCACCCAAAAGGGGAACAACAGCGCTACCATCTTCAGCTACAGCTAGTACTGGCGGTTCTTGCTGCTTATCACAAAGTATAGGAGCTAATGTTCTGATTAAAATGCCTGCGGCACAAATACCAATTAGTGGCTTCCCCTCAGCAAACAATTCTCGCAGCGTTTGGCCAAAATTCGTAAAGCTGACATCAACATCTGATGTTCGACCTGCCAAACCATATAGTGTGCCGCCTGGTAAGACGGTCAGCATTTTCCGTGCCAATACCACACTGTTTTGACCTAGCACTACAACAGCGGGCGCATTCTTCGTACTCATAAACTTAATTCGTAAATCGTAATTCGTAAGTAAAGGGAACCCCAAATAGTGAGTTATCCAATTTTACCGAATCAAAACGACTTTCTCTGCTCCAGTCACTGAGCGAAGTCGAAGTGCTGCCTTCAAAGCGATGGGATATTTATTCTCTGAATCTGATTTCATCAAACTTGCTGAGTTTGGTTCTTATTTAGTGCTGAGTGCTGAAGCACGGTAGCGGGGGCTGAGCATTTTCCTCTCCCTCATACCTTTACATCCCTACTCCCCTAGTTCTTGTAAGCCCTAAATCGGTTCATGTGACGGCAAAACTCAGTTTTCTCCTACTTTCCAATTTTGATTAGTTAGTTTATACTTAGTATGTATTTTAACTTGTTAGTGTGAATATACTGAGTTGTGAACATTTGTAACGATTCCGAAAATATTGACAAGCGTAAGTGTTAACCAATGCTTACCGCTCCGTACATCCACAATTTCTCAACTAATTTTCCATAATCACTTTGGTTGACGTTTATGCTCGTCTGACATTGCTACACAGTTTCTTAACAATAAATGTGGGGTAACACACCACATCCTTAAACATTGCGACGCTGTGTAGAATTATGCCAGGTATTATAGTAAATATATAGTTTAAATTACGGAGACTTTTTTTGAGTACACAGTTAACAGAGTAATTTTACTAGTATTACTCAGCTACTCTTCAAATAAAAGTAGGGTGTCTAATGATCAATCTAAGTAATTCGCAGGACAGCATTTTTAGTACTACAGCAGCCACCAAGAAACTAGCAAGAGCAATAATGGTATCGGCTGGAGAGTTTTCATTGGTATTGGCATGTTGTAACAGTGTTAGAAAGCAGCAGCAAGTACTGAATTTGCTAATCGAATTTTCGTCAGCAGACATCCAAGACATCCTACTTACACCCACAACTCAAACGCTGTACTCAACTATTGCTCATAAAATTGGTGCCACTCAACCGGAAGCACTGATGATAAGGGGTTTAGAATCTGTAATCGCAATTAATCAATTAATTATCAGTACAAATCTCATGCGAGATGAGTTCCGCAAAAAGTTTCGATTCCCCATAGTGCTGTGGACTAATGATGAAATTCTTTGCAAGCTAGTCTGGCTAGCGCCTGATTTGAAAAATTGGGCAGCCAGTTCCATTCGATTTGATGTCCCTCAAAATCAGTTGACTGAATCTGAACAGCAACCTGTTAACGCTTAAATAATTAGGGACTGGAAACTGGGTATTAGGTACTGGGAAATAGTGCCCTTCGGTGGCTTGAACTACAAGCTCAATCTTTCGCTGTGTGGCGAATCAAAATATTAGCTGCATAAATCTTTGAGTTACTTCTGATATGTGAACTAGGCTCCAAATCGGCTGGTCAAGTCGCTTTGCTCCAATTTGTAATTACGAATTACGAATTACGAATTATTTGGTCATAGTGGAGTCTATAGTTCTATGCTGCGCTTTTTTTGTTAGTCGCTTCGACTAGCACTAATTAGCTAGCACACCATAACTGATTACTGAATTTTATTGTGTTTTTATGACAAGACTTATGAAACGACAGATTTTTACCGCTTGGGCTTTGACTGCCATTTTTTCGGTTGGTAGTGGATTGATCATACTCAACAGTGCTTTTGCTGGTTCTACAAATTTATTGCCAGAAACAGCAAATCAAATTAAAGCAAACAAATCGCTCAAAGCAGGTAAGCTGAATCCTGTACCAATTCCTCCAAGTGAGTTACCGCCACCTTTAGATGCTGGTGTAGTATTTCGAGAAATCTCCAGTGGTGGTATTACAGGTAGAACCTACGAGACTGTTTTACGCAGTGATGGAGTATTGATTCGGGTGCGGATTGGCGATGCTAATGATTCGGAACGTAGTGTTCGCCGTGTTTCTTTAGAGGAGGTACGACGGTTTCAGCGAGCGCTTGAACGTTTTAGATTTGGTAACTTCAAAAATTTAAGTTACCCTGCACCCAGCGGTGCGGCTGATTTCATCACCTATACCCTCACTAGTAAAGAGGGTACAGTTCAATATAACGAAGCTTCTAGCGAACACTTACCGCAGAATTTACTCTCAGCGATTGCAGCTTGGGAGCAGATTAAAAATAGTCAAACCTCACAGAGTAATACTCACATCTTGCACCTAGCTGGGTAAACACATAACAAGCGAATAAAGAGCGCAAAATATTACAGTAGCTGAAGAAGCGCGATTAAGTAGGGTTTGCTGAAAAAGTCATAAAAAAGCAATTTTAAGAGGTAACGCTACTTTTTGCGCGCTTGCTACTGAAACCCAATAGATCCATTAGTATTTGAATCGAAAAGAAAATGGTGAAAACAATTCTGGTAATTGACAATAGAGCCTCAACTCGAAACCTTTTTCTAGAATTCATTAAAGCTGAAGGTTTCTATACTATAGATGCTGAAAACGGTCTTATTGGTGTGCAGCAGGCACAGGAACACTTACCTGATTTGATAATCAGCGAAATTATGATGCCGAAACTTGATGGTTACTCCGTCTTAACCACGCTGCGCCAAAACCCTGCGACAGCAATCATTCCCTTGATTTTTGTCACTACCAAAGGGACTCGAACAGACGTCCGTAAAGGTATGGAACTGGGAGCAGACGATTATCTTACTCAACCCTGTACGGTAGATGAACTACTCAGAGCGATCGCAGCGTGTTTAGAAAAACGAGCAACTCTCCAAAAATTTTACACTGCACCACCTCTGTTAAATCCAAAAGCACTTGAAACTGACACTACAAGACCTGTAGTTTTTAATTCGACTTTCCTGTTCGATCCGCTGTTGAGTAAGATTTTCTGCTTTATCGAAACCAATTATTACCGATCAATTTCCCTCAGCGATGTAGCTTTTGCAGTTGGTTACTGTCCAAATTATCTGACTCACCTAGTGCGACGCCGAACAGGTCAAACCGTGCAAAGATGGATTATTGATTACCGCATGGCAGCAGCACGTTCCTTACTTTTGAAAACTGATCATAAAGTAGAGCAAATTGCTCAAGCAGTCGGTTATGATTGCGCGGTTCATTTCTTCCGGCAGTTTCGCCAACATCATGGAAGTACACCCCAAGCTTGGAGAAAAGCGGGTCGCAACAATATTTAGTATCAGGAAATTTCCTTTTAGCTCCAATAGCTAAAAGAATGCGAAAGCTAAACATTAGACCTCTTGCATGAATATTTTTTTTGTTGAACTACGCCCCGCTTCTCTACGAGACGCTTCGCGAACGCTAACACGCAGAAGGCAGCGCGTTGCAGAGCGAGTGTGGTCTTGGGGGTTTCCCCCATGAACAACTCGCGTCGGGGTTCCCAAAGTTGTACCGACTGCTGCGCCCCAGACGCAGAGAAGAGAACGCAAAGAAGGACTTTTGCAAGAGGTCTATTCCATAGTTTTATATCCTTGCCAATTACCTAATTATTTTGTTCTCTTGACTCAGCCTATTTTTCTGACTTTTCCGCATCCGGTGAAAAGTCAGACCTATTTTTGACTTCTATGCTAATAATCATTCAAATTGCATCCCCGCGTCTCCCCTTAAGCGCGTCCTCCGAAGTTTGCTCAACGGGGGGAACCCCCGCACGCAACTTCTCTTTGCGTCTTTCTGAGGCAAAGGATTATGCAAGTTAAAGGCAGATTAGCTTATGCTTGCTAGCTTTGAAGAGGTAAGGTTAGGACAGACTCCCCTGGGATAGAATTTTCCTCTTTCCGTTTTTTCCAAATTACACCATCAAGATAAAAGTGCTGCATCGCCCAAGTTAATGGGATAACACCATAGGAAATTTCATTGCTCAAAAAAACTAGAACACTTAGAAAAAGAACTGATAGTGACCATGAAAATTTATTGCTAACAATTCTTTTTATTCCACCTCGAATCAATGTCATTATTTTGCTGTAATCCTCATCTTCAGAGTTCAAAACAGCTATCGTTTTATTTCCAGCAACCAAGTGGTATTGGATAGCATGTAAGGCTGTACTAATCAACAGAAACAGAATTAAGTTGCTTTCCAAAAGGAAGAATGCATTATATAAAATCAAGGTATAAGCAATTATGGAATAAACTATTGCGTTATAGCCTTTTGATTCTTTCCTGGCTCGAAATTCTTTTATTACAAAGTTAATGAGTAAGATTCCAAAAACTATATACATTATAAAAGGAATCAAGATCGGAATAGCAGGAGTAACAATTTGTATTTCGTTAATAGGTGTACCAAAGGTAATTCCTGTCGTAGCCATTCGGTAAACAATAGGAACCATTGAGCCAATTAAAACAAGGTATTTAATATCTGAAGTATCGCCAAAATACCCTCCTTTTCTTGCATATAATGTAGCAATTCCAAAATGTTGTAATATGATGTGAATAATTAACCAGTAAGCCCATACAGTTACTGGTATGAGGATATTACCTGTTACTGCAAAAAAAGTACAAAATACTGCTATAAGAATAGCAGAAATAAAATAGTGACTCTTAAATTTAGCGAATTCTTTTGGATTCGCTAACAAAAGTAGATGTGTCTGAGCCTGGTGTGGAATATCGATAATTACACCTGCTATAATAGCCCCCATAAAATCAGGTACTTTCAAATAGATCAAGAGTGCCAAAAACAAAGCAACAATTGGACTTAATCCAAACAAAATAAATGAATCTAATTCTTTGTTGTAATACCAATTATTTCTAGTCGTGACCATGATCTAATTTCCTCCTTGCATAATTCTAATTGTGCTTTACTTACTCCAGATAGCAAACATAAAACTAGATTTGTTTGACCTCTCACGAGAGAATGAAATCTGCCTCTGTAAGTAAGTTGGCTTGAATACCAATTAAACTAACGATCGCTTGACCGTTGTCAGCAAGATTAATGACAGCATTGTTTCCAGAGGCGACAATAGAGAGCCGATCAAATGTTAGCCCTGCGCCCAACACAAAATAGTCCAGACCATTTTCAAAGTCAAAGATCGTATCTGTTCCTGAACTTGATGTGATTAGAAAGTAATCGCGTCCAGAACCACCAGTCAGAAAATCACTGCCTAGACCACCATCAATCAAATCATTACCAGCACTCCCATGAAGAAGATCAGACTCCGCACCACCAATGAGTATGTCATTACCTGCATTACCATCAAGAATGTCGCTGCCCTCGCCGCTAATTAGAAGATCCTCACCATCACCACCAGTGAGGACATCATTATCTGTTTCCCCAAAGAGTTGATCGTTACCACTATCGCCGCGAAGAAAATCCCTACCCATACCTCCAACTAAAAAATCGTCACCCCTACCACCGTTGAGTGCATCGTCATCCTCACCACCAAAAACTTGATCGTCGCCGTCATCACCACTCAGAAAGTCGTTCCCTTGATTTCCGAAAAGTTGATCTTCACCACCACCACCACTAATTAAATCGGTTTCTGTACTACCTTGAATCTGATTATTTCTGGCATTACCTTTTAGGATATTAAGACCTGGAATACTAGTTTGAGGTTGGTGATTTGTTTGACTTTTTCCGAAGTTCTCATCGTGTTGATTAGATAAATATCTCGCTATCAAGTTATTATCCACGACAAAATCTTTGTTTGTGAGTAAATTAGCTGGCACAAAAGGAAGAAAAGCAAGCAATTTACCTGTACTTTTTTCACTGATTACAGTATTGGTAAGCAACTGTTCAATTGACAGTTTTTCAAAGCTTAACCCCCCGGTTAAGACCAAAGAATCTAGACCATCTTGAAAATCAAAAATGAGATTAAATCCTGAAATCGGTGCTAAGACAAAGCGATCGCTTCCTCCATCACCCTCTAAAAAGTCATTGCCAGAACTATTGAACAAAAGATCATCCCCATCACCACCAACCAAGAGGTCGTTACTAGTACCACCTACAAGAATATCTTGACCACCATCGCCTCTAAGTAAATCATTGCCTGAACCTCCAAACAACTTGTCATCACCGTCTTGTCCTGACAAAAAATCATTTCCCAATCCACCTAAAATCAAGTCTTTACCTTGACCACCATCATGAAAATCATTGCCTAAACCTCCAAATAACTTGTCATTCCCATCACCGCCTATGATGAAGTCATTACCCTCTCTGCCTCGGATCAAATCTTGACCTTCACTACCAATAATTAAGTCATTACCTTGATAACAGAGAAATTTATTGTGAAGTTTATGAGTTATAGAAAAGCTTTTACCTTTGTTATCTCTCACTTTCCTTTACCTTTTATTTTGCAAGTTGCGCTGAGATGTTCTTATAATTCATCTCAAAATAATCAATCAAATTGGGGTGAAGCGTGCTTTTCAGTATCAGTAACTTGATAACCGTGAACCCAGAGATGAGCTATTCGATGTGCTTTAATGCTGACCGTAGCTGTCATAGTACCAGTATGCCTTGTAGCATACCCAGCTTCCTTACCAGTTTCATCAGACTCTAGTTCTATTAAGTCCTCTTTACCAGAACCATCTCCTTGGAGTAGAGTAAAACTCTTGAGTTTACTGGTCACGCTAACATCAGCGTTCATGATATCAGCGACAACTTGTGGAGTCACCTCGCCATCCAGACCAGGATGCTCAATCTTGGCATCGGATGAGAATAACGATACAAATGTATCCATATCATTGCTGCCCCAACACAGAGCTAATATGCTGGCGATTTCTTTGGAGGTTAATTTACCGATGTCACGTCGAGTATAGATATTTTGATCTGTGGAATTGGAGCTAGTTTTAACATCGAAACCATGAACAATTAATTTAGTGAAGCGATGATTCTTAATTTCAGCAGTGACAGCGACTTCTCCAATATGACCAAGTTCTCGCCCAATTTCATTACCGCTCTCTTCAAACAAAAGCTCCATTACGTCATCTTTACCTTCACCCGTTCCAGAAAGTAGTTTTGCCTTTCGCATAATTGTTGTGGGCTTAACAGTTGCGTTGATTACCTCAATAGCAACGCTAGGCGCGACCGCCTGCTTAAAATAGGGATGAACAATCTGAGCATCTTCAGAAAAAAGAGAAATAAAGGTTGTGGCATCATTCTGTAGCCAAGCTTTGCCAATAGCTTCTGCAAGTTCATCAGCCTTCATTTCTTTTAGATAGTTCATACATTCTTCCTTAAAATTATTCTCGACATTAAAAGAACTTCAATCTTGAATTTGAATGCTATAAGTCTGCAAACATACTTTAGAAGCTGGAGAATACTTTTTGGTCTTCTAAAGAAATCTGAAAAATGATACTAGGTAGGTCTTTCATCTTCGACAGTAATGTGAGAATTAGACCAAATAAAGTCACCGAAAAACTGAAGAGAATTCCAGCCCAAATCCCAGTGCTGCCAAATCTGGTGCTAAGTATTATTGCACTACCAAGACCCAAAATCCAGTACAGAACAAAAACTAATAACATTGGTGTTTTGGTTTCTCTAAATCCTCGCAATATTCCAGCACAAACAACAATCAAACCATTGATTAGTTGGAGTACTGCCGCCCACCTCATAAAGACTGTAGCTTGTTCTACAACTGTACGATTCTGCTCTAAATCTTCCTTCACTAACAAGCTAACCATAGACTGGTCAAACATAATCATCGCAACTAGGCAAATGAGTCCATAAATAGTTGCTAACCCAATAGAGGTCATGAAAACTTGTTTGATTAATTGAGTATCTTTTTGACCTATGGCAAGGGAAATTCTAGTAGTAGCTGCATGGGAAAAGCCTATTGGTAGCATATAAAAAACAGCTATCCATTGAAGGGTAATAGAGAAGGCAGCAAGCTGATCGGTGCCTAATACTCCCATGATCAACCCAGCCCCTGAAAATGTAATATGTTCCGAGAATAAAACAAATCCAATCGGAAGACCTAGAGAAAGGATGGCACGCAGGAGATCGGGCCTAAAATGTTGTGCTTTTGTCCAGAATACAACGCGGTTTATTCTGGGGCGATAACGCATTAATAGCGCTACCGCAACAACCATTAGCGTATTGGTTAAACTAGTGCCGACAGCACAACCAGGGGCACCGAGAGTCGGGAATCCAAATACCCCAAACATGAATGCGTAATTTGTCAAGCCGTTAATAAAAACGCCAATGAGCGAAACGCATCCTAGAATTACAACATCACCTACAGTCGTGAGAAAGACCCTGATTACAATGAATAATAGGGATGGCAGAAAGCCCGGAATTAGCCAGTAGGTATATGTTTTAGCGATTTCAACTACCTGCTCCTGCTGCCCAAGTAACAATAAAAATGGCTCCATCACCAGAGCGAACAACGCCATAATGGCGGTCATCCCATAAGCTAGATAATTTCCGTGGTTCAAAGTGGTGGAAATGTCTCTAAGACGTAATTGCCCAAGGGCTGCACCCATCATCGGAGCCGTTGCGTGCAACACGCCTGTAAAGAAGAGAAACAATAAGAGAAATAGGGAGTTCACTAGAGAACCTGCTGCCAAGGCTTGGGCGCCAAACCATCCCATCATGACGGTATCCGTCATACCGATAATGATTTGGCTTAGCTGACTTAACCCAACACCGATACCGAGAATCGTAGTAGCTGACATTTCTTGAGTCAGTAATGACAACTTCTGATCTTTGACTTTCTCTATCACCTCTATCACGGTTTCTCTCCTCAACAATGCGTTGTAATACAAACGATGAAGCAAGTATTTTTAGTTTTTCTGGAAGAAATCTATTACTTCGTAGGTCATAGGTGGGCATTGGTCTGGCTTACCTTGGATTCTGGTTCGATATATATGTCGATAGCCTGTGTCGGCAATTTTCAACATTTGTTCTTTAGTTAGAAGATCGTAGCGATCGCGGTCTTGAAACATCCGTGGCCCTTGAGATTCGCCAGCAAAGTAAACTCCATCGTACTGAATCTGATCACCAGATTTTTTGTAGTAGTTGAATCTGATTACTGATGTACCATCAACTTCTAAAAATTCAGTGTTTGTGACATTGTGTTCCGGTATAGCCTCAAATTCTGGTAGCACTGCCAGCAACATACACGCAAAGTAACCACCCGGTTTTAAAATTTGTAAGCAACTTTGTGCAAGTTTCTCCATGTCTTCAAGCGAAATTGGCACAAACAGCGATACTACAGCGTTGAACTGGCAATTAGGCAAGTTTTTGGAAAAGTCGAGCAAGTTGAACTCAATATTTTTTTCGTTAGACTCAGCTCGTCTTTGAGAAAGTACGATGGATTCTTGGTTGCTATCGTACCCAAAGCATTGATATCCATAATCATCAAGGTAAATTAAGTTAGTGCCGGCACCGCTTCCCAGCTCACACACACTGTGTACGTTACCTTGCTGCGAAAAGAATTCATGCAACAGTTTGCAAGTACCTTGATGATCCCAATAGTGTCGTCGAAAAGCTTCAATGTACTTGATACAATCTTCTGGATAAGTAACTTTCCAGGTATTCTCTGCTCTAGCAGGCATCATGTTTACCATTTTCTACTCCTTAAACTAATTGAGGTAGCCTCTGGTGAAGAGACTAAAGTGCTAAAACGAAATTCTTGACAACTCAGATGTACTAACTAGCTTTTGTTTTTGCTGCTAGCAATTACGCTAGTCATTATGGAAAATAATTTAGCGATCGCATTTGCTGGGCATCCAAAAATTTGGTAAAAAGAAAAAACATTTTTCTGCTACCTACTCCCAACCCCCAACTAGCAATTTTAGGTTGGTGAACTACTAGTACATTATTTTAAATACTTTCTATTTCTACAAAGTTGTACTGAAATATTTATTGTCTAAACTTTTTCTCGATAGCTGCTTGAGATAATCACCATGAACAGGAAGTGTGGAGTTTAATTTTTCTGCTTCATTTTTGACATCTAATAACATTTGCTCTACTGAATCCTGATAATCTAAAAGGGGCAAGCTATTTTTAGGAAAACATCCCATACCAGCTAATATGCAAATGTAAGAATAATCAGGAAATGATAAACCCACTATTTCTCTAGTGTTATAAGGCCACATCTCTCGCCAAAGTTCTAATTTTTCTTGCAATGTATCTGGAATTGCTGAATGATGCTTATTTGCTTGCCAAAATGGACTATCTTCTCTCTTGGATAAGCAATAGTGCATAATTATAAAATCTCGGATTTCTTCATATTCTTTTTGCATAATCCTATTATAGTTTTCGGTGATTTTTTGGTGAAATAGACGATTAGGAAAGTTATGAATCAAGTGATTTAAAGCAGCTTCTATTAAATAGATACCTGTAGATTCCAAAGGTTCAATAAATCCACTACTTAACCCTATACTGACACAATTTTTCACCCAACTATTTCGATTTCTTCCCACCCTCATCTTTATATATCTGGCTTGATGAGAATATCCATTTAAGTGTTTGATAAATTCTACTTCTGCTTCTGCTTGAGAGATAAATTTGCTGGAATAAACATAGCCATGACTAGTCCTCGTAACTAAAGGAATATTCCATGTCCATCCTGAACTTAATGCGGTTGCCGTAGTGTAAGAATTAATGCCCCCATGATTTTGATTATAAGGATCATCCTGTTCATAGGGAATTGACATAGTGATGGCACTGTCACAAAAAAGATAGTCTGAATACGAAACAAAGGGTTCTTGGAGTGCTTGATTAATTAATAATCCCTGAAAACCGGAACAATCGATAAATAAGTCACCAGAAATAGTACCATACTTTTCAGTTAATACGTGACTAATAAATCCTCGCTCATCTAAACAGACATCTCTGACATTATCGATAATTTGTTTGACTCCTTGGGATGTGGCTTTTTCTCTTAAGAAATTAGCTATCTGTCCGGCATCAAAATGATAGGCATATTCGACCCTCCAAGCATATTCTGGGTCATCCTTATATTTAGGAGCTTTTTGGGCTTCGCATAAAGAAACAGTTTCAAAACAACTGGAATAGAAAGACTCAGCATTGCCATTAAACTTAGTTTTGAGCCAATGATGGAGGATGGTAGTATCTGTTTTTTGAGTAAATAGCCATTGGGCAATTGGATGCCAAAATACATCATTTTCAGATAAGCCAGACCAATTAACGAACTTTATTCCCAGCTTAAATGTAGCATTACATCTCGCCATCCATTCAGCTTCAGATATTCCTAAAAACTTAAATGTATTAACTATAGTGGGAATTGTTGCTTCCCCAATCCTCACTGTAGGAATTTCTGAAGATTCTATTAAAGTAATATGGCAATTATTCTCTTTAGTTGCGTTTAAGGCTTTGCTTAAATAAGCCGCAGATAACCACCCAGCTGTACCACCACCTACAATAACAATATTTTTAATTTTATGATGATTGTGTTGATCCAACATTTTTTGCTCTCCTTTATTTGTTTAATTCAGAGATTTTTTATTTATATTTTTTGCCCATTGTTGTATGAGATGGTACAAGACGACGACGTTCGGGTACTGCTACCAAGGTTTCTAATTCCTTCAATGCGTCCTTTCCTACCCAACGCTCAGCACTACTAGTTGATTGACTAAGTTCAGCAGCTAGTATTATTGCCTTTTCCTGAGCATAAAAGCTTCTTTTACCAATTTCTCGTAAAGCCCAACTAACAGCTTTTTTGACGTAATTTCTTGAGTCATTAGCGTAGTCACGAATTAATAAGAGATAGTCATCAATCTGCTCATCGGGGATATTTTTGTGGTGAATCATGATCATAGCGATCGCCGAAAAAGCTGCTCGCCGGAAAAACTCCCTTGGATCTTTTGCCCAGACCGAAATTTTTTCAACACAAGCAGGAATGTAAATAATTAGGTTATTGCACAAGTGGTCACATAGATCCCAAGAAACAACATCTAATAACCATTTTTCAACAATTACCTCAGACATTTCCTCTGGTTCTGCTACTAAAACTGCTAACAGCTTTGTTTCGTGCAAACCAGCTTTCCATAAATCTAGTGCCAACTTTTGGTTACGACCGATTTTCTTTCCCAGCTTACGGATTGTTGGCACAGGTATCCCAATTGCAGTATCAGTCTGTACCCCCAAGCGCCCTAAACTTTTTTTGTGTGACTCACTACCTATGGTCTGGAAATAGGCAATGATTTCTGGGACTGATGATATAGGTTCAATTTCAGATGAAGTCAACCTCGCTCTCCTTTGACAAATTCATGCTCTTTATTTTCACGCAGATCAACAATTTCTGGTGTTTTGCCGCGCAACGTCATGAACATCTCACCATTGGGATTAAATTGCAGCCGCAACTTGCCAATATCCTTAGCTGCGGCCAGATCGAGCGATGACGACCACAATGCCTCTTCTATTTTGTTGTGCATAGCTGGCGATACATTAGCAGCAGCTACAGTCACTATTTCAATTTCATCTGCTCCATCAATACCTCGTCGCAATACTGCTTGGTAGGTAGTTAGTTGTGGATCGATAGACGTTAAAGCAGAGCGAATTTGATGGGAATAGAGTTTGATACCGTCATAGAGAAAAAGTGCTTGAGTACTGCGCCCAATGACCTTAATTCTCGTCCATATTTTACCACAACGACATTGACCAGGAATCGGTTCGATAATATCGCCAAGGCGATAACGGATTAAAGGCGTTCCTTGAAAATAAAGTGAAGTGATTACTGCTTCTCCAGCTTGTCCATCAGGAACTTTTTTGTTGGTTCCAGGTTCGACTAGCTCCAGATAATACAAATCGTCCATGAAATGGAGTCCTGAGTGTTGAGAGCAAGAACCAGCCAGACCATCTGTTTCTTCACTTCCATACAGATTATGCGGCTCAATCTGCCAAAAGTCGCAAATTTGGAATCGCTGGATTGCTGAACAGGGTTCGCCGGCAAGCAAAATCTTCGCAATCTTTGGTGGTTTTTCACCGCTTTGCAAGTAGTACTGAGTTATTTGGCACATCCTTGAAGGTGACGTAAAGATAGCGTTCGGCTGGAAAAACGCCAGTAAATTGATCATCCTTTGGTCTGTAACAGACAGTCCGCCAGGAATGGCCAAAACACTCAATTTTTGGCACGCTTCTAAGCTGATGTAACCTAAGTGAGCCAGATCGAATGGTTGACCTATCCACAAACTATCACCAGCCTCCAATCCAGCAAGTGAGAACAAACGGCACATCACCTCGACGCTGGTTTTTGTATCTTGAACTGTGCGAAACAATGTTTTTGGTGATTGGATTGTGCCACTACTGCTAGTGACTCGATAAATATCTGCTGTCTGTGATTTAAACAAGTTTGCATTCGTAGATAAATCTATAGGCGTGACGATCGGTAGTTGTGCAAAATCCTCTAAATCTGAAAACGAGTTGATGTCAATGCCAGCCTGAGAGTAAAGAGTGCGATAATATGGGCATTCATTCGCGGCACGTTGGGCGATCGCCCTAATTTTTTTGCTTAAGTTTTCCACTTTTTTTCCTATCTCTTCTGAGCTAATTCTTAACCGCGTACTGAGAAAATACCTCCATGTGCTTAGTAATTCTGCTAGCTAATTCCTTTGTAATTTGCTCGAAAAGAGTCTGACCGCGTTCAGCAGATGCCTCCGATGTTCTGTGAAGCACTCCACGGCATGACACACTTTCTGAGGCAACCGGATGCAACAAAATTCCAGCCTCTGGCGGGGTTGCATGATTTACACGAATATCGTGTGTCGCAGCAGGTTTAAGAAAAAGCATCAAAGAAGTTTCAACCAAACTGGCGTGTTCTGCGTGCCAACCGACAAAGCTACTACCAAATACGTTAGCTACGAAAGCCGAATCTAGAACAGACCACCAGCTCAACGCCATCAGAGATACACCATCGAGTACTCCTGCTTCTCGGAGTAAGTCAACTGCTTCAAATATCAGCCCTTCATTCTCATAGTGTCCATTGACAATCACGATCCGGCGTGCGCCTGATGCCACATAAGAACGGAGAATGTCGTATATATAGTCGATCAATGTGCTGCCACGCACATAGATTGTGCCTGGAAATCCTGCTCCACCTCCACTTTGCGGCAGTGACCTAGCACCATACGGGATGGCGGGTGCAACCAAGCCTCCCAGGCGAATTGCTACTTGTTCACAGATGGCTTGAGGTATGTCGCAGTCAACCGATAAGGGCAAATGTGGGCCATGTTGTTCAGTAGATCCCACTGCCAGAAAAAGAATCTTTTGCTGCAAAAGATTACCTGCTTGTTCAGTTGTTGCTAGTGCAAAGTTGTGTGTATCAACCATTGGTTAAAGCGCGTCCAATTTGGTTTACAACCTGAGTCTGATTTTGCAAACACCAGTTTGAAAGTTCAGCCACAATTTCACCTACTAATTCCACACCTGAATGCATGAGCGCAGTATGCATCTGTACGGCAGATGCACCAAGATGGATGTATTCCAACACATCATGGGCATTTTCTACGCCACCAATCCCCAAAATGGGGCATTGTAGCCCTGCTTCCCGGAGACGATATATAGAATTTAGGACAATAGGCTTAATTCCTGGCCCAGAGTAACCAGCTACTCCTCCCGTCAGCAATAATGGCTGATCTTGATGAAGTGCGATCGCTGGCAGTGTATCACTTAAACTCAATGCTTCAGCGCCCGCCTCAAGAGATGCATGAGCTAGATCGAGAATACTGTCAGTTGCAGTCAGCTTCACAGATATAGGCACATTGACTCGCGCTTTCACCGCTTTCGTATAAGCATATACAACATTTGGAGTTAGGGTTGAGTAAGTTACATCGTTGGGACAAGAAATCCCCAATTCTAAGGGATACATACATATATCTGCAATGCGGGCTGCTAGCTCCCCAAGCAGCGCCGGGTTTTCGGCGTGAATACTGACGATGATAGGTAGCGATGCTTGCTGCATGGCAGCTAAATCAACAAACCACTGCTCAAGTTGCTTCCAAGAGTAAGTGGTAGAGTTCATTGTTCCTGTAGGGAGATGATGGATCTTCTCTGTAGCAGAAGACCGTCGCCCATAATAAATAGTTTTAGTGACAACAGCACCGGCACCTGCGTTAATCGCTTTGCGTATCTGCAATATAGTATCCGTCATCGTTCCAGAGGCAACGATGACTGGATTACGCAATTCCATACCCAAAACGGTTGTATGCAGCGTGGAGTATTTATCGCTAGAAACTGAATGAGTATATGTTGTCATAGTCTAGCCTCAGCTTGCTTAGGATTCGTGTAAAAATAAGTTGAACAATTTAATATTTGTAGTGCGGGCATCTTGCCCGCGCGAGCAAGATGCTCGCACTACTTATTTTTACTTGATGCCTTAGTTCGATAAAGATGGTGGCAGTGCCCAATTAAAACGCCAACTGTCTGGAATAGGTAGTTGAAATAAATAAAGCGCCAGCGTCATTTGACCATGATGGAATACTTCATGTGATACTAGGTTATTCAAATGTCCTTCCACAGGAATTTCGATATCATCCCATCTCACTACTGCGTTCACTTCACCATTGAGAGCCGCTTCTAACTTTTGATCTGCCATAGCTAACAAGTGTTTCAGCTTTTCTTTGTCATTCTCTTGCCCAAAGGCAGAAACATCAGGCACTGACGAGAAATCCATCACTCCAGTTGCTCCCGTCGTCATAGCTGAGATAAAAGCAAGTTGAACACTAGCCATTTCTTGGAAGTGCTTGGAGAAAGTATCTAATCCAGGTCGCGGCCACTGACGCTGTAGGTCTGCTTCAGTTAGCTGCTCTAAAAGGTCATAGGTAAGTCTACGATTGAAAGCAAAAAATTGCAAAAGTGGAAATAATTCTTGACCATTACGCTTCATTTGCTTGTTCCTTTCTGGCATTGATAGTTACTTCTGGTATGTGCTGGTTTGTAAACCACAAAAATTCTCCCTCTTTAACTTGAGATTCAAGTAAAAGAGGAGTTCGTCTCAAGAAATAAGCAGGCGCTGGCGTGTAGCCGTGAACATACAGTTCTTTGATTCTATGGTTGACGATCTTTGCAGTCAGGTGCATGATACCGATAGTATCTGGGTTGTATCCACACTCTTGTCCTGTCTCATAGACGTATATATCTGCAACATCATACTCGCCAGAGCCGTCTCCCGTAATTAATTTGGGTGTTTGCGGTATTGATATCCCTCGCATGGCTGTATTTAATACGTCCGATGCAATCTCTGGTGTAATTGGAGCTTTAAAAAGTGGATGCATAATCAGACCATCCTCAGTAAATAGGGAAACAAAGGTTTGCATATCATTGCTTCCCCATGCTTGAGCAATGCGGTCTGTAATTTCTTGTGTTGTGACTTCTCCAACGTCTATGCGCTCTAGCGGCCAAACTCTCGTGGGATTTTGATTAATTAAATCATATCCATGAACCACAAGCTTTGTGAACTGATGATCTTTAATTTGTGCTTGCACTGCCATGCGTCCAACATAGGCAGGTTTGTATGGTGCAACATCACCTGTTTCATCAAAATACATCTCAATCACATCGCTTTTGCCATCACCCTCGCCTGACTGTAAGACAAATCCCCGATACATCGTCACCCCGCAGACGGTGGCATTCATGACATCGGCAGCAATCTGTGGAGAGATTGGCTCTTTAAAGAAGGGATGAACTATCATGGCGTTTGGATCAAACAACGACACAAAGCCAGTCATGTCGTTCTTACCCCAAAATTTACCGATAGTTTGTGCTAACTGCATCGCAGATAGTCCGTTGTTAGTTTTTACTTCTGTCATTGTCTATTTTTCAACCAGACTAAACTCGCTGTATTCTTTCCCTGTTAAGACTTGCCTTTCTTAACTATTTATTTTGCACGCTTACTTAACAACAGGAATTCTAGTTAGCTGTTTTGGTTCAAAATACTTAAACTTATAACCGTTGTCAGCCAGTCGCTTGAGAATATCTTTGGGACGACGGTGGTCTGGAATTAAGAATTGCGATGAATGTTCATCGTTCGGCGCTTCTTCTTGCCATCGGTAGGGTGTAACATCCGGACTACCAGGACTGAGTGTGCGAGCAAACGGCATCACTTTGTCTTGGAATTCCATATCCTCTCGTGTTGTCAATACTATCCCTGATTGGGGTGTAAAGTAAGCTACTGTGGCAATTAAGCGAATATAGGTACTGTCGGAAACAACCGTTCGATTTGAAGCACCGAGTGCAGGCCGTAAGCGTGGTAATGAGACATAGATTTTAGCTCCTCGACTAGTTAAATGCTCGACATGAAGCAGAATATTTACTAACTCCTCTTGAGAATCATGCAAACCAACTAAAAAGCCAGGATTCACAGTTCTAAAACCAGCATCAAGCCAGTTATCGAAAGAATCAATGCGTCGCCAAAAGTCGGCTTTGGGGATTTCTCCTGAGTCTTCACCCATGAATTTTTTATACTTTTCCAGGTTGTAGGTTTCTTGGAATACGCACATAGTGATTTTCTCTTCACCTTGAGGTAGCCACTCACTCATGACCTCTATTTCATCTGGTGTCATGCTGCCAATGTTGAAGAAAATCTTTTCAAATCCTAGTTGGAGTGCTGTGTTAATCGCCCAGCCGGTGAAGAATGCATTCGTGTAGCGCGTAAATTTATCTTGATATTCGCCAGTGAGAAATCCTACACCTGAGACACCATCTACTTCCCGTAAGATGGCAAGTTGTTCTTCAATCTTCTTCTTACCAGAGAACTTTCTGATCAGTTTAGAGTTACCTTGCCGCATTCCGCACATTTTGCATTCCGATTGGCAGTAGTTGGTCACGAAGATTGGCACAAAAGTCTCTTTTTCTATCGCTACTGCTCCAACACGCACAGTTGCCCGCTTCATAATACTCTCGATCGAGATAGAATCGCAGTTAAATAACGCTAGTGCCTGGGCTGCTTTGGTTGCTGGATCATCAGCAATGTACGCTTCATCTTCTAGTAAGTTAATTAGTGCAGTTGTTGAAAAGGAGGCCGATGTGGCTTTAACTGTTTCAATCTCAGGTAAAGCATAGTGCTGTTGGCTCATAGTACACTCCAATAAATATCCTTGGTATGGAACTGAGGGAATTGCTGACCTTAATTAGTAGGCAGATGTATGGAAAGTTGTTTCCTTTTCAACAAGGGTTAGAAGCTCTTGCTGGCTCCACGTTTTCTTTGGCTTAAGTCTTTCGAGTTGAACTGCCCATAGTTGTGATTTGCCGCGATTACGAAGGTTGAAAAATGTCTTAGAGATGTTATCGATGAAGAACTTGCCATGTCTGGTAACTATGAGAGTGTCTCCTTGTATTTCCAGCCACCCTTTCTCTAAAAGTACCGACAGTTCAAGTCGATACAGTTCCTGAAAATTCACTCCAAAAATCCTATTGAATGGTTCTAGTGAGAACTTGAGACAACGAACACCCAAAGCTGGATAACGTGCTACTGCGTCATCCCACGTGTGTACTTGTCCCATCAAAATTGGTACTCTCTCTTGATTGATGATTTCTACATAAGTTTCTGAATCGTGGACGTTGGCCCAAGTCACACCGTTGAAGCTTTCTGAAAAAGCCCCAGCTCCTAAAGATAGATTTTCTGCCTGCGGGGCCCCCCAGAGATCTCTAAGTTGCAGATTTTCGTGTCCTGATTTAGCGTAATCTGGCTGCGCGACGTGGACAAAGCCCTCTGCGTGCAGTCTGTCGTGAAGAAAGTAATACATCTCTCCTTCGACATTAACTGACTTCTGTTTCTTGGCTATTCCCTTGAGTTCCCGGATCTCAGGATCAAGAGCATATGTACTAATGCCCTGAACACCAATCGCTAATGCGGTATCTATTTCTTGCTCAAGATCCTTGAGGCTTTGGTCTGCGTGTCGGAACATCAAGTCCATAGCTACTGTATTGAAACCTACTGATAGGGCATCAGTCAGGATTTGCTGGCTTTGTTCAACCTTCTGATGAAGCTTTAGCGAGTCGATAAAGCGCTGTTGAAACGATTGGATTCCAAATGACACGCGATTAACACCAAGTTCCCACGCTCTAGTTAGGTATTCTTTATCTACTGTCCTTGGGTGACATTCAAGGGTGATTTGGCAATCCTTGCTGAAAGAAAACCAGCGCCGCAACTCAGTCAGAATCTTTTCGAGATGGTCTGTTGTCAAACTGCTAGCAGTGCCACCACCAAAATATAATGTGGTAACGGAACGCGATTTTATGCCAGGCAAATTACCATAAAACCGAATTTCCTTGCAGAGCGCGTCTACATAAGAACCCAAATCTCTGTGGCTGAGAGGTTCGTGGGTGAATGGACACATACTGCAAATGAATCGACAAAAGGGGATATGAACGTATAGTGTCAAATTATCTTGGAGTCGCGGAATATCAGTCGGACGCCAGATCACACTAGGATCAAATTCACCTAATGCAAGCGGAAAAAGCCAGGTATAGCAAGGATCACGCTCGTCAAATTGTAAAAGCTCTTTAGTATCCCAGCGGTTACGAACGTTTTCTACTGTTTCAAACTGCATTTTGCTCTCCTCTAATGATGATAATTAATTAGACTGGGGCAGAAAGTTTTTAAGCAGTATTTAGCTAAAAAGACTGAGTTTTTAACTCGAATAAGTCGAATTAACTTTGAAAAGTTTAGAAAATGGAAAATAACTCGGCTAATCTAAATAGTTAGTCGAAGGACTTGCCAACGAAAACTTAACCTTTAAGAAAGGTTGCTTTTCTAAGGAGAATAAAATATGTAAGATGTGGTTACAATAACTTATTCTTTGATTAAGACTAACAATTTCTTCTCTGTACGTATGAATGCCAAAACCAAAACTACGCGCAAGGGGAGCAAGGCGTTCAATATCAACGTCATTACGAATTCCCAATTCTTCTACCCTAATCCCATTTCTCGCAACCCTTGGCGTAATCGCTGCGCTTCTGCTGGATTTTGTTGTTCGTGAAGGAGAATCGCGTTTTTAAAGGCTGTTAAACTAGCTTGGACTTGGCCAATTTTTAGCAAAACTACTCCTAAGTTTTGATATGCTTCTGCATAGCTGGGGTTTAATTTAATCGCTTTTTGATAACAGGCGATCGCATCTGTAAACAAACCCAAGGCTTTTAATGTCATCCCTAGGTTATAATGTCCGGCTGCAAAATTAGGATCAATCTTGAGAGCTGTAGCGTAAGCAGTTTTTGCGTTGTTGTAATCTCCCGTTGCTTTGAGTAAGTTGCCCAAATTGTTGTAGGCTCCTAATTTGAGGATGGGATAAATTGGTAACTTGATGGCAGTTCGATAGTGGGAAATAGCCTGTTGGGGATTTTTTAAATGATTGTAGGCAATACCTAAATGATAGTGAAGTTCGTATAAAATATCATAGTTTTCCTCACCAGCAGCCACACCTCGTTTCAGCAACTCCATGCCTTGGGCAATTTTCCCAGTTTCTACATACAACGCCCCTAATTTACTGCAAACATAGGGGTCATTGGGATGAGTTGCGAGAAACTCTTCCATCGCTACCGTTGCTTTGGCGTATTTGTTGTTTTGAGCGATCGCACTTTTTTGATATCCTGAATGGAGAATTGCTACACCCGTTAAATAACCTACCTGCCAATGGGGTTCTTGACTCAAAATCCTCGAAACACTGTCATCTACTAAAGCATGGTAAGGACGTTCAAAGCGAATATTTTGATGATTGCGGAATAATCGAGAAACTAGAGAATAAGGAGATTGTTCTGCACCAACTTCTTGACGAACGAGACTGATTAAGAGATATTCTTCTGTTGCGATCGCTTCTTGTAACCGTGGCACAATCTCTGGTGTTAGAGTTTCATCAGCGTCTAACACCAGAACCCAATTGCCAGTGACATATTTTAGAGCTGCATTGCGAGCAACACTGAAATCATTACACCATTGAAACTGATGAACTTTTGCACCAAATTGTTGAGCAATATTAGGAGTGCGATCGCTTGAGCCTGTATCCAATACTACCATTTCATCAACAACATTTTTGACACTACTAAGGCATTTAGGCAGAGATGCTTCTTCGTTTTTGACAATCATGCACAGGCTAAGACTCATACTAATTTAGAATTGAGATTTAGAATTGGCAGTACTACCGTGACACTTCTAATAATTGTTGCAAAGAAATCTAATCTTAACTTAATGCAGAATATCAGAGCTAAACTCTTAAGCAAAGCTAACTGATGTTAGCAGCAAACGCACAGGAAAGGTTAAATGAATACTGTTGTGCTAAATCTAGAAGCGATTGCTCATTTAAGCGATGAGCAATTTTATCAATTGTGTATTGCTAATCGTGATTTAAGCCTGGAGATGAATGCAGCAGGAGAATTAATCATTGTGCCACCAGTAGGAGGAGAAAGCGGAAATCTAGAAGCTGGACTGATAGCTGATTTAGAAATTTGGAATCGTCAAGCTAAATTAGGCAAAGTTTTTAGTTCTTCAACTATTTTTATACTACCTAATGGTGCAAAACGTTCTCCTGATGCTGCTTGGGTAAAGTTGGAACGGTGGGAAGCTTTAGAGCCAGAACAACGAAAAAAATTTCCCCCACTTGTACCCGACTTTGTGATTGAACTGCGTTCTGAAACAGACCGACTAGCACCAATCCAAGAGAAAATGCAGGAATACATCAAAAATGGGCTGCGTTTGGGTTGGCTGATTAATCACCAGGATGCAAAAGTAGAAATTTACCGAATAGGAAGGGCTGTGGAAGTTCTACAGATGCCAGTAATTATTTCTGGAGAAGATGTATTGCCTGGATTTAAGTTGCAAGTATAGTTAAGTGCGTGTCTTTGTTGACCGAAGAATAAAAGGATACAAGCACCATTATTTATTTATGGGGATTAGACTTATTGCAAAAATACTTGAACCGTCAGAGTCAGAGACTCAAGTCTCTGCCTAATAGCAAAAGTCCGTTTCAACGGACTAAAAATACTGTTATTAGTCGGTTGAAACCGACTTGAGTTATCAGCCAGAAAATAAATTTTCTGGCGAGTATCCGACTTTTGCAAGAGGTCTATTGTAATACGTGAATTTTGCACTTCGCAGCGGTAGCAAGTCCGCGTTCGCTTTTAGCGTCTGGTAGAGAGCGTCATTTTGAATTAAGCGAAGGGGTTGACCTACTGAGTAGTTTGTTGTAGATAACTTAGTAGCCAATTAGCTGCTGTGGCTCTACGTGTTTGTCGCGGGCCAAATTCACCGATTTTGTAACCTTTGAATCCTAATTTTTCCTTAAGAATTTGTTTATTTTCTGAAGCAATAGAGCGAGTTAACTTGACTGTTGCTGGACGATTATCAATAAAGTCTGGTGGTTGCGGATACTCTTGTTGCCATTCTGTTGGTACTTGGCTGTTATCCCATTGTTTAGTTGAGGAGTTGTAGCGATATCCTAAATAATGCCATACCAGCTCATTGACTATAGCATCATCAAGTTTCTCATTCAGTATGTCCCAAATAGTTTCTGTATTCAATGGTGGCAGGTTAGACATAAGCAATTTAAAAGAATACGAAAAGACGTGCTATGGCATGTTTTTTATGATATTACAACGATAATCGCGATCGCAATTTGCAGCTAAGACATAGATTGTAGATTCACAAACTAGGTACACTGGAATCGTTAAGAATATACCAGTCTATGCAAAACCCTACACCGATACCAAAGCTCATTCGTGCCCACGTATGTATTTCTGGCCGAGTTCAAGGAGTAGGCTATCGCTATGCCACTGTGGATACAGCTAGCCAGTTAGGATTAACTGGATGGGTGCGAAATTTACCAGATGAGCGCGTCGAAGCAATTTTTGAGGGGGCGCGGGAGGTTGTGGAAGAGATGATTCGCTGGTGTTACTCTGGCCCTCCTGCTGCTGTTGTTAAAGATGTGGTAGTTGAGTATGAGGAACCAGAGGGTTTACGAGGATTTGAAGTCAGGCGGTAATTTTTAAATAATTCGTAATTCGTAATGACGCGACGCTCCTGTGTCGCTAACGCTAACGCTATCGAGGACTCACTCTAAGCGAAGCTATGCCGCAGGCTTTACGCTGCGCTAACGTAATTCGTAATTAAATAATTCGTAATGACGCGACGCTCCTGTGTCGCTAACGCTTCGCTATCGCGGACTCGCTACCGCTGCGAAGCGCGTAAGCTAATAATCATTTAAATTGCATCCCCGCGTCTCCCCTTCCCCGCGTCCCCGCGTCTTTCTGAGGCAAAGGATTATGCAAGTTAAGACGGAGTTTTTTGTAAATCTGGTCGTTCTTCTGGAACAATTGCCCCCTCTACCGGGCAAACTTGGATGCATATACCACAATCAATACAAGTAGAAAAATCAATCCAGTACCAATCGGTTCCTTTAACGTTTTTACCTGGCCCTTCGTGGATACAAGCTACCGGACAAGCATCTACGCAGTCAGCGACACCCTCACAAACTTCAGTAACAATCGTGTGTGGCATTTGTTGATTCCCTCTGTTCTCAATCGGCTATTTATAGCCTAGCAGGGGACTGAGAGACTGACAGGTCTAGGTTTTTTGGATTTCGCGTTTTGCACAGAAATATTAATAAGGCTACAGATAAGTTGACACTCTCCGGGCTAAAGCCACGGAGATTCTTAAGACATTGCTGCCTTAATATCCTGTTTGCACAGGTTCCCCGGCTCACCACGTTTGCACAGGAGTGCGTGGTGATTTTGTCCTAGGGCGTTT
>JAESGP010000139.1_pt1 | contig 41510 bp, 28 predicted proteins | sample 9269741 | NCBI WGS metagenome assembly JAESGP01 (sample SAMN15720684, study PRJNA650882) | algae metagenome | isolation source: Desmonostoc vinosum HA7617-LM4 and co-occurring heterotrophs from cave wall | place: USA: Waikapalae cave, Hawaii | collected 2011-05-27 | reverse complement strand
CAGAGTAAGCAATGGCAATCCAAGGACGCATTCCTAAGCGATAGGATAGTTCCCACTCACGTCCCATGTAGCAGAATACGCCAATCAAGAAGTGGAAGATTACCAATTGGTAGGGGCCACCGTTGTAAAGCCATTCGTCTAATGATGCTGCTTCCCAAATGGGGTAGAAGTGTAAGCCAATGGCGTTAGAAGAAGGTACTACTGCACCGGAGATGATGTTGTTTCCGTACATTAATGAACCTGCTACTGGTTCACGGATACCATCGATGTCTACGGGGGGGGCGGCGATGAAGGCGATGATGAAGCAGGTGGTTGCAGCTAGCAAGGTGGGGATCATCAATACGCCGAACCAGCCAATGTACAGGCGGTTGTTGGTGCTGGTGATCCAGTTGCAGAACTGTGACCATACGTTGGCGCTTTGGCGCTGTTGTAAGGTTGCGGTCATGGTTTTATGATTGCTTTTCGTTTATGTATGTGTTAGGTAAGTGAATTTGCTTACCTTGTTACATATCTTAAACATATTATTTAATTTTGTAAAGTACTTTTGCAAAAAAATTTTAATATTTTTCCAAAAATCCTTGAAAATCAAGTGTTTGAGCTATGTTTACAATTAAAAACCTATAAAAAATAGTGTGAGTAAACACTATTGCGTAAGAATTGTTTCTGCGATCGCCCAGAATATATAGACTTGAAATCATTCAACTGAGTTATATATTATTTTTTATTATGCGAATTGAGAATTATCGGGTTGTTACTTATAGCCCTGCTTATACAATCGTTCCCACTTACGAGTGCTTTAATCGCTGTACTTACTGCAACTTTCGCACTGAACCGGGTACAAGTCCTTGGTTAACTCTATCAGCGGCAGAAAATATCTTAAAACGCCTGCAAAATGAAAATATATGTGAAATTCTGATATTGAGTGGAGAAGTGCATCCTGACTCGCCAAAGCGCCAAGCATGGTTTCAGCGCATTTATGATTTGTGCGAGTTAGCCCTGGGAATGGGGTTTTTACCACACACCAATGCAGGGCCGCTGAGTTTTGCGGAAATGCAAAAGCTGAAGGATGTTAATGTTTCAATGGGGTTAATGTTAGAACAGCTAACGCCAAAATTATTGAATACTGTGCATCGGCACGCACCGAGTAAGTTACCGCAATTGCGATCGCAACAATTACAGTGGGCAGGAGAGTTGCAAATTCCTTTTACAACTGGGTTACTTTTGGGAATAGGAGAAACTGTTGATGATTGCTGGGAAACATTAGCAGCTATATCTAGGCTACATCAGCGTTATCATCACATTCAAGAAGTAATTTTACAACCCCACAGTCCAGGAAATCAGCAAACCTTTAATGCACCATCCTTTAATCCTCATCAACTACCAGAAATAATTGCTCAAGCATGTGAAATCTTACCGCCAAATGTTACTATCCAAATCCCGCCTAATCTGGTTAAAGATGATCGATTGTTACTTGCTTGCTTAGAAGCAGGTGCGCGAGATTTAGGCGGAATTGGGCCTAAAGATGAGGTTAACCCCAATTATCCCCATCTTCAAGAGCAGGTACTGCGAGAAATTGTACAGCCTGCTGGGTGGAATCTAGTACCACGTTTGCCAGTTTATCCCCAGTTTGATAGCTGGTTATCCTTGGAATTGCAAAAAGTTGTGAGCCGCTGGCGAAAGCGGGGGCTAGTAGCTAATGATTAAACTTGATACTAAATTCCTAACAGTTAATACTGAATACTTAATTTGACACTAAGTATTTTGAAAAACAATCGAAAATCGAAAATCTTCGATAAATTTGAGTTGACCTAATTATGCATACAATGTAGGGGTGGTATGAACAACGATATAAAACTAGAATCAGCAAAGTTATCCTGCGAATTGCAAGCGATCGCCACTGTGGTGAGTGATGTGGCTAAAGATTGTCAAGGAAATGCTATGGCTCTTTTAGCATTGTTGCGGCAGTTAGAGCAGCTACACAGAGATATCCGAGATGGAGCTTTTCAAGAGAGTTTACCTGATAATCGCCAACAACTCTATTCATTACTGAAAGATATTGAATCAGAAGGGGGTTGGCCCTATATTGAACGCATGAGACTACAAGCATTTTTAGTGAATTTGCCACAAGAAACCACTCAAGAGAGTAGCGAACTCAAAAATAATGATGAAGTTTTGATTAGCGATCGCTCCTTTGAATGGTGAATGAGAGTCTTGCAGTTAAGGCTTGTAAGTAATGTCATCACAAAGAAGGCGATCGCGTTCTTCAACATTGGGATTGTGTTTCAGGTAGTTACTCACCCATTTGCAACCACGAAAAAGTAGCTCATCTAAATGTAGGTTCCACAAAATTATCGTGTTGTCATCACTAGCTGATGCTAGTGTTTGACCATCTGGGCTAAAGCTAATACCTAATACTGGCCCATGATGCCCACTAAGGGTTTTAATTAATTTACCTTCACGACTCCAGAGTTTGACTGTACTGTCCCAACTAGCGGCAGCGAGTAATTCACCATTGGGACTAAAGGTTACAGCATTGACGCTATCGCTGTATCCTTTTAACAAAGTTTTGAGCAAAGTACCATCCCATCGCCACAGTTTGACTGTATTATCCCAGCTAGCAGAAGCTAGCAGTCTATCGGTAGGGCTGAAACTCACACCCAACACCCAACCATTATGGGGTAAGAAAGTTTTGATTAAACTCCCGTCGCGTCGCCACAGTTTGACTGTTTGATCATCACTAGCAGAAGCTATAATCTGACTGTCAGGGCTAAAACTGACGCTATTCACCCAATCTTGATGTCCCACCAAAGTTTTGAGCAAACGGCCCTTACGGTTCCAAAGTTTTACTGTCTTATCTTTACTAGCTGATGCCAATAACTCACCATCAGGGCTGAAATTCACACTTGTGACACTATCAGTGTGTCCTTGGAGAGTCTTGATTAAAGTCCCATCTGTTTGCCAAAGTTTAACTGTTTTGTCAAAGCTTCCTGAAGCTAGCATTTTACCATCGGGGTCAAAACTGACACTAGGAACTTTACCTGTATGCCCTACTAATGTCTTGTAAATTCGGGTTTCTACCTCGCCGTTGCTAGCTTCGCGTTGCCAAAGTTTTACCGTGTGATCGCGACTGCTAGAAGCCAGCATTTTGCCATCATGACTCCAGGCGACACTTAAAACGCGATCGCGGTGTCCGTGGAGAATCGGCAAGGTTGGAGCGTTTAAGCTCCACAGTTTCACACTTTTATCGTAACTTGCCGATGCCAGCAATTGATGATCTGGACTAAAAGCAACGGTGGTAACAGCATCGCTGTGTCCTTTGAAGGTTTTAAGTAAAGTTCCACTAGTACTCCAGAGGTTAATAGTATTGTCGTCACTTCCGGAAGCTAGTTTTTCACCATTGGAGCTAAAACTTAAACTCCAAACTGTACTAATATGCTGCTGTAAAGTTTTTAAAGGACGATAGCTGAGAGTATCTTTGTTCTCACGTTGCCAAAGTTTTACTGTTTTATCTCGACCTGCTGATACTAGCAGTTTGCTGTCAGGGCTAAAAGCGACAACAGTTACTCCTTTTTGATGCCCCTGCAAAGTTTTGACTAAGCTACCATCTCGTCCCCAGATTTTGACTGTTTTGTCGTCACTCGCTGAGGCAATAAATTGACTATCAGGACTAAAACTTACCCAATTAACCCATCCTTGGTGTCCTCTGAGAGTTTTCACTAAGCTACCATCTTGACGCCAAATTTTTACGGTTTTATCTTTGCTGCTAGTAGCCAGCAACTCGCCATCAGGACTAAAACTAACGCTGTAAACCCAATCTCCATGTCCATTGAGGATTTTATCTGGCTGGGGATTAAATTCACCAGTGATTGAATTTCTGTGCCAGATTCGCACGTTTTTGTCGAGACTAGCAGAAGCAAGCATCTGACCATCAGGACTAAAACTAACGCTGGTAACAGCATCTTGATGACCTTTGAGAGTTTGAAGTAAAGTGCCATCACGACGCCACAGTTTTACTGTTTTATCCGTACTGCCTGATGCTAGCAACTGACCGTCTGGGCTGAAAGTTACGCCCCAGACAATATCGGTGTGTCCATCCAAACGGTTAATTTCTGTGACTCCGTAAACTGCTTGTTGCAGGGCAACAGCTACCCGCATCTGGGTATCCGCTTTGACTCCATCTGCTTTTTGAAGGGCTTTCCATGCCCGCAAACTTTCTAACAAGGCATCAAATTCTTTATTAGAGGCAAAAAGAGCTTCACTAGAGGCGGCGATCGCATTGATTTTCAAATTAGTTTCGCTGCGTTCAGCTCGTAGAGTTTGCCGTACTGCGGCTCTTTTTTGTAAATCAGCTTGCCACCATAACGCTGATATTGTTCCTGCCATCATCGCCAGTGCTACACCTGTGATGCGTGCTTCTCTCAGACGCCGTTGTAAAACCAAATTTAGCTGTTCTTTACTAAGTTTTTGGGCTACCTCAGCTTGAGTTTTTTCAATTTTGATTTTTTCTATTATGGCAACCATCTCATAGTTGTTTTTTTGGCGAATCGGTTCAACCAAATAATCGTGAACCAACTGGTAGCGATCGCCCAACTCTTCTTGCACTCGTAATACTAACCCTGAACCTACCAAAATTTCTAAAATTAATTCCAATGATGAAATTAATTGATCAGAATGTTCTTTTATTTGTTTATCTTCTTCTGTTTTAAATGCAGCTATTAAATCTGCCTTTGCCTTTAGTGGTCGTCTACCCTTTTCATCCGTTAACTCAAATAATAACTGCTGGCTCAATGCTTCGTTTTCCTGACCACAATCTCTAATAACTTCCTCAAGCCAACGTTCTACAAGCTTTTCTGAACCACCGCAAAGTTGGTATTGCTCAAGTGTAGTAATATTTTCTGCTTGCAGTTGAGCGCCAACTATTTGTAGTTCAATAGGATGTACTTCATTGATCTCTCCTGCTAAATCTTGCACTAATTGATTGATTAATTCATCGCTCATCTCATAATGCGAACGCTGAATCAAGCTATAGATTATACTTATCGTGTCTTGATAATCAAATTTACCCAAATAGTAACGAATATCTTTATCAAGAATATTTTTATTAATTACATCTAAGTTACAACTATGGTAACTACTATTATTTAACCGTTCAAACTCTAACAAATAATGTAAATAATCTTCTCTTGTAGCTAAAATAACTTTCACAAATGGAATATTTAAACATTCAACAAAGAATTCATAAAATTTCACTCGTTCTGCTAAGGAGCTATTAACAAAAAAGAATTCTTCAAATTGATCAAAAACAATAACTAATGTATGATTACGCTCAGCAGCTAAACGAATTTTATTCAGAATTATATTAATTGTAAAATCTGAGATAAAAACCGATGTTTCTGTATCTGTAAATAGATAGTTGAAACAGCTTCCTAATGCTGCGATCCAATCAGTATAAACAGACACTACAATAGGTAAACAAATACGCTCCCCAATTACCTTTCCTTTTAAAGCAGGTACTAAACCAGCTTTAATAATTGAACTTTTGCCAACACCTGATGGCCCGTGAATTACTGTGAGTTTATAATCAGCACGCGTAATTCTTTCTATCAAGCGATTTACATCTTGCTGTCGTCTAGAGGCAGATATTTCTTGAGCAACTCCTTCAGGGATAAATGGTATTTTTTGTGGCTCCAATATGGAGTTAATTTTGTAGCTTCTTGGCTGCAATTGGCTAGCGCCAATAAAGGCACGAAACCCGTATTGATGTTCTATTTGAATTTTTTCTCGTTTGAGATTGAAAGCTTCTCTATAGTCATGGCGCTCAGAAAAATAGAGCGATCGCAATTCATCTAAAATTTCTAAATACAGGAATGGCTCATGTTGTAGTTCACAAACTATTTTTGCCCATTCCAAGTTATTGATTGCCTCTTCCCATTGACCCAAATGTCGCTGTGCACGTGCTAATAATAAAAGATACCAACTTTCTTGTTGTCGAGAAACTTCTGTTGCTTTTTCTGAGATAGCAAGTGCTGTATTTGCTAATTGATAAGCAAGTACCCAATTCGATTTAGAAGCAGCTACATCTGCCAAAAAACCATAATCTTGAGCAATTTGAGCCGACGTTCCATAAGTTTGATGTAGCCTTAATGACTTTTGAGTTAATTCTTCTAAGTTTTCCCAAGCTTGTAAGCGTTGCAGCATTTCACAAGCAGGTAAAATAAATTTAGCAACTAAATCTTCTCGTTGTTCTGCCTCTAATAAATCTAGGCATTGCTTAAACCATAAAACAGCATGTTTCCAATAACTACTGTTAAAACCCTGGTGTAAGTCTGCCATTCTGCGGTAACATAATCCCAAGTGAAATAGTACTATTGCTTGCCAAAGCTGGTATGGAGATTTGTGTTCTGGATCGTCTGCCAAACTCGCTATTTTTGCTTCGTTTTGCCATAAAGACAAGCTTCTTTGATAATGAGCTAAAGCTCTATTGATTTGATCATTGGCATATTTATCTCGCCCTAAAACTACTTCTAAACTCGCTTCTAATTTTGATTCTAATTTGACCCCATATAGGCGCTGCAAATCATTACGAGCTGATTCGATTTCATGGCGATGTTGAGATTTAGGATCTAAATCTAACGAGGCATTAGACAAAAATCTTTCAGTACCGGACTCTAAAACTTTAACAAATAGAGATTCTGTTTCTTGACGTATCAAAGCAACTAAATCTGCTTTGGGCATTTCAAACTTAATAGTGGTTGCAGCCCAGCTTTTAAAGTCAGGCGCTAATCTAGAAAGTAATGACGCTACTTCATCTTGTAACCACAACACTAGTGGAAAGTGAAAAGTTGCAGCATAAATATCTCGTGCTTGATTAATATTAGTTAGTAAGTCTTCAATATTGATGATTGACTCTAGTCCAAAAACCATAACTGCTGATGGCAAAGCATCTGTAACAACAGGATTGCCTAGAGACAACTCTGAGATTATTGTGCTGTGTAAGACATTAGTTGATGGGTGAAGAAAAATTTCTTTTAAATTAATATCTTTGGTATTGTAGCGGAGATTTTCTAACATTTGCTCACGCAATTGCCGATAATTGCATCGAACTAAAATTAGGGCAAATTGACCATGAGAAAGTGCGATCGCTCGAATCAGCCTTTGCAGAGCATTCTGATTTTCATGAGTGTGGATGTGTACTGGTGGAGCAATGCTGCGAGAGTATTCTCCAACCCAAGCAACTGCATCCCCCAAAGGGGTTTTTGTAGAGTATCCCAAGGGCTGATCATAAGACACCTCTGCTGTAGGTTGCCACTTTGTCATAACTAAAATTGTATCAAAAAAGAATAAAAAACATTACATCAAAAATTAGTTGTTAGTCATTAATTCATTAGAGAACAATAACTGACAACTCAGGTAGAATTCTGAAATCGTTCAGATTTATTAAAAACCCCTTCTCTTGCAAACCCATGTTTAAAAACGTGAGTTCCTTATTCCCTGTTCCCTATTCTCTTTTCCCTTTAAATTATTTTGCTGCCAAGCGAAAACTTTTTCTGTTTCTGCTAATGCTGGGCTAATACCAAACCAGCGTCCTATAGGATCGCGGTATTCAAACAGATACATACTTCGTAGTAAACTTTGGTAGTCAGACTCGCCTTTAACTCTCTGCTGTTGCACTACTTCAAACAATAATTCCCATTGACATTCATCAATAGCCAATAGCAGATCGTCACGATAATCTTTAATCACAGCCTCCAAACAATCTCTGGAAAAAGGTGGATCTTGGCGTTGCAGACAACTATAAAGCAAACCCAATAAGTTGCGAATGTGTCCCCCACTGACACGACATAAACGATCTAAAGTTTCAGGATGATCGAATACTTCTGCAATTAATAACAGCCTGCCATTCCAAGAAACTTCTGGAAACGCTCTTGCTAATACTAACTGACGTAATAATGACATTCCCGGCTCGTAGTCACTGCCATCCCTTTGCCGTACTAGTACCATTGGCAGCACTTTGGGTGCAATACCACCCCCCAAGCGATTTTTTAGTGTTTCATACTCGTTAGAGAAAATTAACGCTAAAGGAATTGTGTAAACTACATGACATTTAAGTCGTCTTAGCTGTTCGCCTCGGTCGATGAAGAGATACTCTGGTTGTGCGCGCCCCGATGCCACAGGACGCATATCTACTCGGTCTAGGTTATCTACAATTACTACCAGTCCTTTTTGACCTCTCAACTTTAGCTGTTCAACAGCTTTTTCTAATATTTCTTCATTAATTGCTTGCAAAATGCTATTGGTACGCGGTTCTAAATATTGCCTGAGTTGATTACGTAATTGGGCACTATCTTTGGTTTTGGCGGTAATTTTGGCAATGCCTAAAGATAATTCTGCTTGTCCAGACAGTTCTACAGGACTTTGCAAAAAATCGCCTATCTCTCTAAATAAATTGGTGAAATAATTAGGTTTGAGCTTAATGCCAATGCTTTCTAAGCTAACACTGACTTGACGAGCCACACTCAATAAAATATCGCTGACATCAATATCTGCCATGTCCAAATCTTGACTGGACTCAAAATAAACCACATGAAATCCTGCCGATTCTAACTCTGCTTTGAGGCGCTGCAATTCTGTTGATTTCCCACAACCAATATGACCAGTAAATAACTGGCAGGTAGCCTCGTCCGGAGAAATACGGATAATAGTTCGTTGTAATTCTTCAACTATCTTACAACCACGTACATCCGCAAAATCTATATAATACTGTCGATCTAGTACCTCACTGATGTTTAAAGTGTAGCTAGGATTACACGCTTTGTAGAAACGTGACAAATTTAACGTCGTTCTCATGTTATGTAGGGGTGTATTTAGAGGTATGTGCAGATGCGATTTAATGGTGTTTTTTATACTAAAATTTCTACTTGATGTATGGATACATAATTTGCTTGCGATTTCGATGCATTAAGCAAAAGATGGTACCTGCTGTAAGTCTACTGCAAGCAATTACCAGTAACATAGTAGAGATTTAATTGACCCTAATAACGTTCAGTATCTCTATCCTTTTTACAGCTGCTATTGAAGTTTTGACAATATGTAGATTGAATTTAGCTCAGTGCAAACCCTTAAAGGTTAATATTTACGCTAAAAAAGCTACTAAAGTGTAAAATTCATGGCTTGTATAGCTGACAAAGTAAGACTGGTATTAATTCTAGCAAGGTACTTGAAAATTAGTCATGGTAGAACTACCACTCCACATATTGTTTGTCAAGAAAAGTGGCTCATCAAAATTGAATTGTGTGAGGTGGAGAATTAGGGAGAAATTTCTGTTGCCTACTTTATGATTGAAAACACTGATTGCTGCAAAAGTAGCTATATTTTGACTATGAAAAGGTTTGGAGTATCCAGTGCCCTGTACCTCATAGCAAAAAGGCTACAGTCTTTGACCAGTGGAAGCAACTTAACTTGGAGTGGCAATAATTACTAGCCCCACAATCCTGTTGTGGTTGCTGTAAAGTGTTACTAAAAGTGAAAAAATCCTGAGAAGAGTCACTTATGTGTGCCGACAGGGTTTACTGATAGTTAGTAAATGCTCAAAGCAGATTCAGAAATAGGACTGAAACCAGAAAGGGGTTTGAATGGCTGGTATAGTATCAGTTTCCCATACGGATTTAGCCCAGCGCCGTAAGAAATTACGTCGGCAGCGGCAGATGAAAATCATTCAGGCTATTTGGCGAACCTTTGCCATTAGTGGTCTGGCTGGTGGATTGCTGTGGGTAGCAATTCAACCAATGTGGGTGCTAAATGCTCCCAAACAAATAGTGATGAAGTCAGGTGATCAATTGTTGTCAGATGAGGTAACTCAGTCATTACTGGCGCTATCTTATCCTCAGTCTCTATGGCGGATTAAGCCATCTGCGATCGCAGATGGCTTAAAAAAACAACCAGCCATCGCTCAAGCAACTGTCAGCCGTCGCCTGTTTCCTCCTGGATTAATTATCGAAATCCAACAACGAGTACCTGTGGCACTCACTCAAACAGCAACAGAACAAAATCAGCATCGTGGTAATAAGCAAGCAACCTTGGGCTTAGTGGATGCAAATGGAGTTTGGATACCTTTAGAAAAATATACATCCCTAAATTCCAAAGGAAAATTGCCCAAGCTTAAAGTTATTGGCTCACCAAAACAATACCGCCCCTATTGGACTCAAATTTATCAAGCGATTAGCCACAGTTCTGTGAAAGTGACAGAAATTAATTGCCAAGATCCTACAAACTTAATTTTAAAAACAGAATTAGGCAATGTACATCTTGGTGTCCCAAGTCCTCAATTGTCTCAACAAATCGAGGTACTTGCTCAAATGCGCCGTTTGCCAGCAAAACTCAATCCTAATCAAATAGAGTATATTGATCTGAAAAATCCCGAATCTCCATTAGTACAAGTGAACCAAAAATACCGTAGTCTCATTCCAAAATAATGAGAAATATCTAGTATTTTTGATATTGTGAGTGCTTCTGGGTAAATTAAGAAGTATTATGCTGATAAAAATATTTATTATTTTCAGTTTTTCCACGGCTTGTACAAAAATCAGCATTAGCTTCTAAGCAAAACAACAGAGGCAATCCTAAAATCTCTTTAGGAGTAAAAGACCTTAACCTGATTATGGGTTATAAAATGTCTTTGCAACTCTTGGTTTGTTGACTACACTGGTGAGGGTTGCCATCAGTTTGAATATCTATCCAAATAAATTTCTATCAAGGAATCCTCAACCATAAATCAATCAGGGTGTTTTTAAATCTGACGAGCAAATTGTTCTTTGCTTCAAGCATAGGTATAGGTAAGTCAAAAGCAAATTTTGAGTTTCAAGTTGCAATCTTTTCCAATGGTAAAACCTATTAGCAATATTATCGTGGCAGACAAGACGCATAATCACGTGTTTTCACAAATAGCAGCATTCAATGAGGGTTTTGGGTGCAGAGTGATTTTTGTTGGTTTTGTGTGTATACCTAATTACTCAAAATTATTACTTACAACCAATCTCAAGCAAAAAATGAATTACTTACAGTCGTATTTCTATTTTTTGGGCTTGTATAAATTATACAAGCTAAATACTGATTTTATGGTATTGAACCCAAAAAAAGTTAATATCTATAACTGTAAAATTTATCACCTGTTTAGAAAAACAGTAGTAATAGGAGACTATTGTAAATGCCAAAAATATGATTCGCCAATTTGGCAACATAGAAGTAAAGTAATCAATACCTGGTTGAAGTTATACATAAAAATATTAAGTAAATGTATGTATACTTCTCTAGAATTAGCTGTGCGAGCAGCTGCTTTAATTAGAGCTATCCTAGAGCAAATTTTTGCACTACCAATCCTGTTAGGGTTGGAAGTAGTGAGAACAATAAAGAACAATGCCATATATTGTGGCAGTGTCAAACTATAGTTGACTCTTAGGTGAACAACACCTGAAAAAGTCGTTTATCTACCTTTCACAAATCCAATGACACTTGATAATAACCAAGGGCTTACCTATAAAAACTCCCAGTCGATGGGACAGCCGGGGTTTTCTCTAGCAGTTAATTCGACCAATCCCTTTAATAATTCTGGGCTGAACTTTGGTCAAAACCACGATACCAAGAAAAATCCTGCTGAAAACCGGATTGGTGAGATTGTACCTGGTCGGGTTGCCAACATCAAAGTGATAGGTGTTGGCGGTGGTGGTGGCAATGCCGTCAATCGCATGATTGAGTCTGATGTCTCTGGTGTGGAGTTTTGGTCAATTAACACTGATGCCCAGGCTCTTACTTTAGCTGGCGCTCCGAGCCGATTGCAAATTGGACAGAAACTAACACGCGGTTTAGGAGCGGGTGGTAATCCTGCTATTGGTCAAAAGGCAGCTGAGGAATCACGAGATGAAATTGCCACAGCTTTAGAGGGTGCAGACTTAGTGTTTATTACTGCTGGTATGGGAGGTGGCACTGGGACGGGTGCAGCCCCGATTGTGGCAGAAGTCGCTAAGGAAATGGGCGCTCTCACTGTTGGTGTAGTCACACGTCCATTTGTCTTTGAGGGGCGTCGCCGTACCAGTCAAGCAGAGCAGGGAATTGAAGGGTTAAAAAGTAGGGTAGATACGCTAATTATTATCCCTAACAATAAATTGCTGGAAGTGATCCCAGAGCAAACGCCCGTGCAGGAAGCTTTTCGCTATGCAGACGATGTGTTGCGTCAAGGGGTGCAAGGAATTTCTGATATCATCACGATCCCCGGTTTGGTAAACGTTGACTTTGCCGATGTGCGGGCTGTAATGGCAGATGCGGGATCGGCATTGATGGGGATTGGCGTGAGTTCGGGTAAATCTAGAGCTAGAGAAGCGGCGATCGCTGCTATTTCCTCACCCTTGCTAGAATGTTCTATTGAAGGAGCTAGAGGAGTTGTCTTTAATATCACTGGTGGCAGCGACCTGACTTTACATGAAGTGAATGCTGCAGCAGAAGCAATTTATGAAGTTGTTGATCCCAACGCCAATATTATTTTCGGTGCTGTGATTGATGACAGACTGCAAGGAGAAGTCAGAATTACTGTAATTGCTACTGGCTTTACAGGTGAGGTACAAGCAGCACCGCAACAAAACGTAACTAATGTCCGAGTAGCGGCTACTGCCAAACGACCAACACCATCACAACCACAGCCACAACCACAATCACAGCCGCCAGCAGCTAGTCCCCCAACACCAGTTGCAGAACCTCCTAAAGAGAAACCCGGATTGGATATTCCCGATTTTCTGAGAAACCGACGCACACCAAGGAATTAAATGATTTTAGATTTGAGATTTTAGATGGAATTTGCAGTCTCAGATCAAGCTGAGCGCTGTATACAATCTGCTAGTTCTAGATAGGGTTTCTCTAGATATAGGGGTTAGCAATTTTGTTGCCATCCCCAATTTTGGTTATCTCTATAAGGTTCGATTTGAACTCATGCAAGAGCCAAGATGCTTACCCAATCCAAGTAGTGTTTCTTTATTTTGAATTGCTTAGCGCCTGTTCAACCCATTGAATAACTTGATGGCCAAGGTGAGTGCCGTCCAATCGGTCGATCTCACGAATTCCTGTGGGACTTGTAACGTTTACTTCAGTAAGGTAGCCCCCAATAACGTCAATACCTACAAAAATTAAGCCGTCTTGGCGTAGTTTTTGGGCTATCTGGGTACAGATTTCATGCTCTTTGGGAGTAATTTCGGTTTGAGCGACTGTGCCACCAGTTGCCATGTTATTGCGAAAATCAGTTCCACTAGCAAGGCGATTAAGTGCGCCGATTGGTTCACCATTGAGTAGGATGATTCGCTTGTCACCTTCTTTGGCTTCTGGTAGGTAAGTCTGTACCATGACTGGCACTCGTCCTTGGAGAGTACTGAGTTCAACGATGGAGTTGAAGTTGCGATCGCTTGATTGCAAAAACAAAATCCCTTCCCCGGCTTTGTTTCCCAGTGGTTTGAGAACCGTTGCTCCTTTGGCTTGCACAAATTGCCGAATCAACTCCTTATCAGCACTGACAATTGTTTCTGGGATCGCTTGAGTAAACTGAAGCGCGTAAAGTTTTTCGTTTGCTGCCCGGATGCCGCTGGGGCTATTAATTACTAAGGTTCTTTCTTTGTCAATGTAATCCAAGATGTATGTAGCATAGAGATAGGAATCATTGACTGGTGGATCTGTCCGCATGAATACGGCGTCCATCGTTTCTAAGGGAGTTAGGGAGCGATCGCTCAATTTATACCAAGGATTCGCCGTTACCCAGCGCCCTGCTATCAACTCCACTGGTACAATTTCTACTTGCTGTACTATAGCCCAAGCTTTGCCCTCCACCACACTTAATAAGTTTGCTTGAGTCACCCAAACTTCGTGTCCTAAGATTTGCGCTGCTTCCATTAAGGCAACACTAGTATCATGGCACGGGTCAAGCTGATGGATGGGATCAATGATAAAAGCTAGTTTCACGCTTTGTTCCTCAATCGCCAAGAAATTTAATAGTTATTCTTAATATTGCTCAAAAGTTTCTCAACTAGATGCTAGTAAGTCGTCAAGCTTGCCTTGACGGTCTAAAGCGTGGATATCATCACAACCACCGACGTGATCGTCATTGATGAAGATTTGGGGCACAGAGCGTCTACCATTTGCTCTCTGAGCCATTTTACTTCTTGCTGCCTCGTCTCCATCAATGCTGTATTCGATAAATTCAACTCCTTTGTTGCTTAGCAAGTTTTTAGCACGAATGCAAAACGGGCAAGTCCTCCAAGTATAAATTTCCACTTTTGCAGCCATAATATCCTCAATTTAATCTAATGCTTCTTAATTTTAGAACGTTGTTGCTGACTATGGTTGCTCTACACAGTTTCGGCTTATGTCTTTAGAAAGTACTAACAGGGATTACTAATATCAAGGTAGTCAATAGAAGATGAAATATTAACTTTTAGTTCACGAAATTTGACTAATATTTATAATATTACTTTTACAAAATAATATATAGCACCTAAACATTTATATTTAGGTGCTTTTTGCGCTTCAAAAATTTTTAATTTTAAGATTAGATGTTATGAGGGATAAAGTTTACTTAGATGAAATATCCTTGAAGAGGCGCGTCTGGTATCACCCAGCGCAACCTCTGAAAAAGCTTTAATTAAACTGGTACTAGAGACTTTTTCTTTACAACTTTCAGTGTACTTAAGGCAAATAAAGCGAGGGCAACTGTTGTTGTAGGCTCAGGTACCTTTTTGGGTGGAGGTGGTGGTGGGGTGTAGTAAGAAGCTTGCCCTTTCAGTTTGCTACTTCCATTACGATTGTTTCCAGAACCTACGCTCATTAGACGTACTCCGAAGTTTTGCTCGGAAAATTGAGCCAAAGTTAGAGCTTTTGAATTGTGGAATAGGGTAAAGGTCGTTGATTGAATGTCACCTTTTCCTTGACCTATACCTTCTTGACCAATTTCTACACCAGCATCAAAGTAGTTCTTCTGGTTTCCATTGCCGTTCAGATTGTTACTATTGCTGCCAACAGAATCAACCGTTCCAGCAGGGCCAAATTTTTTAGCTGTTACATCTGTACCTACTACTTGAAGACCAGTCAGAAGTGTATCATCCAAAATGTTAAAGAAAACTCCACGAATATCAGCAATTGTGTTACTGCCAGTCGATAAAAAGTCTACTTTAAACTGAACTTTACCAGAACCTGCTACTGCATCATCCAAGGTGAACTTGACCCGAGTATCAGATCCTGTAAAGTCATCAATAGTGAAATTCATAGAAGCGGCGTTAGCCGGGGAAAGAACAGAAAGCGACGCTACAAAGGCAGTAGTAGCCAAAAAGGCAGGTACTTTAAAAATTGCAAAGAGATTTTTCATGCTGTTCAGTACTGACAAAACAGAAAGTCAAGGCTCAATTGATGAAGATAGGAATTTGTTAAAGAGCTATCCATCTGATACAAAAAGCACCCAATAAATTAGGCTTATACTAATTTAGGTATTTAATAGTAAGTTGTCTATAATACAGACCTATGTTTAAAAACACTTTATTTTTAGCTTCATATCAGGAAAAAACCCAGTATTGCTACTGGGTGTCTTAAAATTAAAAATACCATTAAGACTCTCTATTTACCCACAGTCAACAGCATATTGAATTAACTGAGCAAGGCGTTGGCGTAGGGTTTCTAATCCCAAGCGCTGACTTGCAGAAATAAACACTGCTAGAGGAAATTCTTCTCTGGCTAGTGCTAGTGTCTCACTATCTACTTGGTCAATCTTGTTAAAAGCAACCAATGCTGGGCCGGGGGTTACTGGCATTTGCGCTAGAATTTCCCTGACTGAACGAATATGACTCAACCAAGCTGGATGAGACAAATCCACTAAATGCAGCAAGGCGTCGGCTTCTGTGACTTCCTCTAAAGTAGCGCGAAAGGCATCCATTAAAGACGCGGGTAATTCATGGATGAACCCTACTGTATCTGTAATCAGAATTTCTTGGGATTCACTAGTTACGGCATGAGGAATTACCAAGCGGCGCGTGGTGGGGTCAAGAGTAGCAAATAGCTGGTCGGCTGTATATACTTCCGCGTTGGTTAAGGCATTTAGTAAGGTGGATTTGCCAGCGTTGGTATAACCGACTAAAGCTACTGAGGGGACTTCTCGATGCTGTCGTCGCTGTCGTAAGCGCGATCTATGTGCTTGCAATTGATTGACTTCTTGTTGCAGTCGAGAAATCCGTCGTTGAATGGCGCGGCGTTCGGTTTCTAGTTTAGTTTCACCAGGGCCGCGAGTGCCGATTCCACCACCCAATCGGGACATTGCTTGTCCTCTACCGGTGAGTCGCGGTAGGTTGTATTCTAGCTGTGCTAGTTCTACTTGTAATTTCCCGGCACGAGATTGGGCACGTTGGGCAAAGATATCTAAAATTACTTCGGTGCGGTCAACCACCCGAATACCAATTTGCATTTCTAAGTTGCGGACTTGGGAGGGTGAGAGGTCGCGGTCAAAAACGATGAGATTGACTCCTAAAGTTTGGGCAGTCAGGGCGACTTCTTGCACTTTACCTTCACCGACTACTGTCTGCGGATGAATGCGCGATCGCTTTTGTTGTACTGTTTGTAATACTTCTCCACCAGCTGTATCCACTAACCGTGCCAGTTCGGCTAAGGTGTCCTGGAATCGTTGAGGAGTCAGATCATCAGTCATTAGCCCTACAAGTAACACGCGATCGTGGTCGGCATCGACTTCTTGGGCGATAAATTCCCGGCGGAATTCTGCTTCTAGACCTTCTACTAAGTCGATAAAATCTTGTTGTGCCAGTGTATCTAAGCTCAAAGGCGGCGATACGCTGGAATATAGGGATGAGTCTTGAGTTTTGATTCCTGAGTCTAGAGTTGAGACTAGCTGTTTGGTATTTGATGCCAAATGAGCTAAATAGGCTTCTTTGACATACCCAGTAGCACCGCCTCCCCGCCGTTGAAATCCTGACCCTGTGATGTTGATTACAATCAGCGCATCTAGCCGTTGCAATGCCATCGCTGTCAGTGCTGCTTCATTAGGCGGTTCTGATTTTAAGTGAGTGGCGATACAACGAATACCGCTGAGTCGTTCTGCACCGTAACGGGGCAGTTCCAGCGGTGGAATTTGCGTTTGACGCGGTGTGCCTACCCCTACACGAATCACTTGTCCGCGACGGTTGAGGTAGGCACACACAGGCTGATTGATTTCAGTACTAATTGCTGCCAGTCGCTGAGAAAACTCAGGCGTGGTGATGCGATCGCCTGGTATGCGCTGGTGGTACAGCCGCTGTAGTTGCTTCAGCTGGCTGGACTTTAAACCTTGGAGATTACCGAAGATGGTCTCTATAGGCGTTTATGACCAGTAAATGGCCCCCCGAATCCTTCTTATGTCTATTTTACAACAGGGTTATGACTGCAAACTCTATCTTTTGAGGGATTGGGGATTGGGGATTAGGGACTAGGGATTGGGCATCTATAAACTCAATTTGACATCCTCATATCATGTCCGTTTAAAGTGACGCGGAGATAGGGAGACGCGGTGAGACAGCGAGTAAAGGAGGGTTTCCCTCCGCAGGCGACTGCGTTAGCGAGCTTGCGAGCGTCACCCGAAGGGGGACAAGGGAGAAATTTTTATGATAAGTGATTAGCCGGACATGGTATCACTCGGCTAGCGGCAATTATCGCAATGTCCGCAACGCCAGTTAGGTACTTCTTTGGCAAAACCAAAAGCGTTTAATAAAAACTGCCAACGACATTGTTTATGATTCAAGTATTGATTCATTTGTTGAGCAGCATGTAATTGTGTTGATGGCTGACTCTTAGCTTTGCTTTCTATGATGTAATGAAAAGGGTCAAGCCAGTTTAACTGACCACTGCTATGAAGTAAAGCTAATGCGATCGCACTATCGGGAAATTGTCGCGTTACTTTATTAACTTCTCCTTGTTGTGGTAGTTTTTTGATTAGTTGTTGTGCTGTTTGCTGTTGCGATCGCATTTGTTGTTGAAAAAACTGCTGTCTTTGCTTATCTTCTGAATCCAACCATCCTGTTGGTTCACTCATCAAAGTTAATGCTTCGGCTGGTTTTCCATCTCTGCCAGCACGGCCGATTTCTTGCACATATTCTGATAGCAGATGTGGCGAGTGAAAGTGAATTACCCAACGCACGTTTGGTTTATTTATTCCCATACCAAATGCACAGGTGCAGACAACGAAGGGAATTTTACCACCTAACCAACTAGTTTCCACTGCACGGCGTTCTGTTGCACCCAATCCTGCATGATAGCTAGTTGTGTCATAACCCATCTCTGCTAACCATTGGGCTAAGTTTTCGCTATCTCGTCTGGTACGGACGTAAATTAACCCAGCTTGTTGTGGTCTATTTTGGATAAATTTTAATAATTGTTGCTTTCTGCCTCTTGGTGTCCAAGCTATACGAACGCTGAGATGGAGATTAGGACGATAGGGATTTAAGCGAAAAACCTCTGGTTGCTGTAATTGTAAGACTGTTTGAATGATTTTTTGAGCAGAGGGGTCGGCAGTGGCAGTAAAAGCGGCTATGCTGATTTTTGTGCCTAGTGGTTTTGATTTTAACAGTGCAGGTCTGACGGTTCCTAATCTGCGATAAGCTGGGCGAAATGTTTCTCCCCATTGCACTAAGCAATGAGCTTCATCCAGAATTAAACCGTTAATTTGTAATTGGGGATGAGATAATCTTTCCCAAACTGGCAGACTTAGTAAAGTTTCTGGTGATAGATAAAGTAATCTTAGCTGTTGTTTTTCTAAAGCTTGCAGTGTTAATCGGCGTTGGGATGGAGATAATTCACTGTGTAAAAGTGCAGCTTTTTGATGATATTGTTGCAGTTCTTGTACTTGGTTTTCCATTAATGCTACTAGAGGTGAAACTACTAAAGTTAAACCTGTTTGTAGCAATGCTGGCAGTTGAAAACAAATTGATTTTCCTCCGCCTGTGGGCATGATTATTAGCGCATCTTTTTGTGCTAACAAACTGCTGACGATTTCTCCCTGTGGTGGACGAAAATCTTCGTAACCCCAAATTTTTTTAAAAGCTGCAAGAACTTCTTGCCAAGATTTTGTTGTCGGCTGATTCATAGTCAATACTAGATGCACCCATATCCTTGAATACTAGACCTCATGCATAAATCTTTTTTTACCGGGCTACGCCCCGCTTCTCTACGAGACGCTTCGCGAACACTAACACGCAAAGGCAGCGCGCAGAAGAGTGGTTTTCCCCATGAGCAACTGCCGCGCAAAGAAGAACGCAAACAGAACTACTTTTGCAATAAGCCTGCTAAATATAGCTTTTGCTTTATAGTTAATGGTTCAGTATTTTCATCATTGGAATATTGCAAACGCTGATGCTAATCATCATTTTAGGGGTGGAAAGGACAACCACCACTCGTTAATTTTTGCAGAAAAGCATTGTTATCAAAATAATGCTCCAAGGACTCAATTTTCAAATCATCAGTAACGCGAGCAATACTAACTCCTACCATTTCTACTGTTTCTCCAGTAGGTGTATAGTTTTTATAGGAACCACTAAATGTTCCCCAATGTCGCCACTTAAAGGTAACACTAGGCGGCCCAGAAAGTACTTCTGTTAATTCCCAAAGGAAGCCATTAGGAAAGGCTGTATGAAAAAGTTCAAATGAAGATTCAAAGGTTTCTGATTTGGAACTATACTGCTCACTTTCACCGAGAAATAAGTTATAGGTTCCTTGAGTTGCAACCTCTTGGGCAGTGTATTGTTGTCCGCCATTGCTACTCATTTTAAACTTATCAGCAACAATAGAAAGCCACTGTTCGGGATTAGATTTATGAGAAGCTTCCATTTCAAAAGTGCGGACTAAATTTTGAGCGAGCGCTTCTAAAGAACCTTCGGAATGCTGAAATTTTCTCTCTCGATTAAGAAATTCATTGGTAAATGAATAATCTGGACGTTTTCCTTCTCGCCACTGTACTTCTTGATCTTGAGCAATGACTATATCTCTATCTTGTACCCAGAGTGGCAATTCTGTAGTTTTTTCGTTAACCATTTTACAACTTGATTGATCATAAACTTTCATTCTCAGGATAAAATTTTCTTGCTATTAGGTAAATCACAAAATCTCGAAAGTAAAAAATATTAATAATTCAATATGCTTGACTTTTTGCGAAATATGAATGTATAAAAAAGCAACTAAATATATACAAAAACTCAGCGGAGTAGTACAGGTGTGCTATCCCACTGATGTTTTCCGACTAACTGCAAATCACAACAGAAGTGTTTTTACACTTTTTGTGTAGATACTCCTTTTGGTTTTTCTTGACTTTGCAATGCTGCATGTAATCTATTGAGCGCATTTAAATAAGCTTGAGCTGATGCCACGATGATATCTGTGTTTGCTGAATGACCTGAAAACACTCTTGATTCGTAACGTAAGCGGATGGTTACTTCTCCAATGGCATCAATTCCTGCTGTTACTGATTGTACAGAAAATTCAATCAATTGGTTAGGTACATTAACTACCCGGTTAATTGCTTTATAAACAGCGTCTACTGGCCCGGTACCGATGGCTGCATCGGTTAATTCTTCGCCTTCTGGAGTGCGGAGGGTAACGGTAGCGGTGGGACGGGCGTTACTACCACAGGAAACTTGTACTAATTCTAAGCGGAATAAATCGGGTGCTTGTTGAATTTCGTCATTTACAATTGCTTCTAAGTCCCAATCGGAAATTTCTTTCTTTTTATCCGCTACTTCTTTAAATCTGACGAAGGCTTTGTTTAACTCAGTTTCTGATAGCTCAAAACCTAATTCTTTTAAACGGGTGCGGAAGGCGTTTCTTCCCGAATGTTTGCCCAAGACGATTTGATTTTCTGTCAAACCTATCAATTGAGCATCCATTATTTCATAGGTGAGTTTGTTTTTTAATACGCCGTCTTGATGAATGCCAGACTCATGAGCAAATGCATTTGCTCCGACAATTGCTTTATTTGGTTGCACTAACATTCCTGTCAAATTAGAAACTAGACGCGATGTTTTATAAATTTGACGCGTGTCGATATTTGTCAGGGATTCTAGAGAATCTAATGGTCTGCCAAAATAAGGATTAAAATACTGTCGTCTGACATGCAACGCCATGACTAATTCTTCTAAGGCGGCATTTCCTGCTCGTTCACCAATACCGTTGATGGTACATTCTAGTTGTCGCGCACCGTTTTTAACGGCTTCTAGAAAGTTGGCAACTGCTAAACCTAAATCGTTATGACCGTGAACAGAAATAATCGCCTGGTTGATATTGGGGACGTTTTCTTTGATACCTTTGATCAGTGCGCCGAATTCGCTGGGGGTAGTGTAACCAACTGTATCGGGAATATTGACTGTTGTTGCTCCAGCTTTGATCGCTTGCTCTAATACTTGATAGAGAAACTCTGGTTCGGAACGTCCGGCATCTTCAGGAGAAAATTCTACATCATCTGTGAAGCTTTTAGCGTAGGCTACCATTTCTTGAGCGATCGCTAACACTTCTGCTTTTGTTTTTTTGAGTTTGTATTGCAGATGAATATCAGAAGTCGCAATAAAGGTATGAATGCGGCGATGTGCTGCCGCTTTGATTGCTTCTGCGGCTGCTTTGATATCATCTTGTCGCGCCCTGGCCAAACTACAAATTACAGGGCCATCTTCTGTCCCCACAATTTGAGCAATTTTGCTGACTGCTGCAAAATCTCCCGGACTAGCAAAAGCAAAACCAGCTTCAATGACATCTACACCCAAACGCGCCAATTGCTTAGCGATAATTAGTTTTTCCTCTATATTCAAAGTTGCCCCAGGGCATTGTTCTCCATCTCGGAGTGTAGTGTCAAAGATGATGATTCTATCTGCTCGGTTAGTCATTATCTGGCCCTTTTGTTGATCAGGATGTTAGGGTCTAATACCCCTGAGTCTATACGTAGCTTGTGTTACCCTTCGGGATCTTGCTACAGTCGTGGTAACAGTTTTGAATTTTGAATTATTAACTTAAGTGTTTTACTTTTAATTTTGTAAATAATTGCTAAGATTACTAACCTTCTACTTTCTCTATTTGGTCTCTAATATCGTTTAAATCTATATATCTATCCGTAGCATTACGTAATTCTCTGGCGATCATTCCTTCGGTCGATACCACTGTAATATGTGTATTTTTAGAACGTAATAACTCAATTGCTCTTTCAAAATCTCCATCACCACTAAATAATACTACTCTGTCATACTGATCTACAGTGTTAAACATATCTACGACAATTTCAATATCTAAATTCGCTTTTTGGGAGTAACGACCAGAGGAATCATCATAGTATTCTTTGAGTATTTTAGTTCTTACTGTATATCCTAAACTAATGAGAGCATCTCTAAAACCTCTTTGATCTTGTGGGTCTTTTAAGCCAGTGTACCAGAATGCATTAATTAATGTTGTTTCTGATTGCTCGTGTTTAAAATACTCTAAAACTCGTCGGGGATCAAAAAACCAGCCATTTTTTTGTTGAGCATAGAACATATTGTTTCCGTCTACAAAAATAGACAGACGATTCATTGGAGAACCCATAGAAATTTACACCTAATAATAGAAAAGAATTTAATGGAACAATAGATTATAGCAATTCTCAAATGACAAATTTGCTAATGTCTGCGAAGTAGGTTTTACTGTATAGCTTTTATCTTACCTCTTTCAAAGCATAAAATTGTTTGCAATATTGAAGTTGAGATAATTAGCGCTCTGTGTTTTTTTCACCTCCGACACTACAAGATCTAGTCTGTGATCAAAATCTACCAATAAAATCGACTGGGTAACAGCATTCTTTGCTATATAACAGTCAAGTTTACTCCTAAAGAGGTATGGTATAGCCTTAAGGTAGGATATAAGTTGCTGCCAACAGAAGGACATGCTTTGTGAAGGATACCAACACTACGCTAAAAACAGAAGAAGTCTTAAGGACTGTTTCTAGTAGAACCTTACACAGAGATGAACCTGTTGGCGAGATTAGTGTAAAATCTCTTTGCAACCGAGTAGAGCAGCAAGTATTTATGGCATTAATCTATGAGACAATCTATTGTTTAGAGCTTCAGTCAGAAAAACAGATGAACTTAGGCAGTGCTTATATAGGAATCTTTTGGGGAGGAACTTTAGTAACGTAAGTTTGTTGGAAAACAGAAGATACTTTACAAATGTATAAACTTTTCATTTAAGTATTATTTCAAAGTGATGGCTCTAAAACAGGGTCAGAATAATTGAAAAGCCACAGCCCAGAAGGACTAACTTCTAATTGCAGACTATCAAATAAAAAACTTGGTAGGCATCTTGAACTCAAATGGCATCAGGCAAAATTTAACATTTCAAAACATTAATGTCAGCTTCTGCCTGCCGCTAAGAACTGTTGTAACTAAATCAATCAGTAACATAATATGGCAGAAGAACCTACATCTACCTTAACTAAAAAACCAGTCTCTACTGCCAATAGACTGTCAACTAAACCGACACAGGCAACTGTAACAGCATCAACGCGCCAGTCACAGCAAATACTGCGTTTTGGTCATTTACTTGCTGGGGCTTCAGCCATAGCAGCAGCGATGCTAAGTGCTTTGAGTTTAGACTTCGTTCAAGTGATAGAAAATCAAGCGTTTGCTAATTTTTTTCAACTGCGCGGGGCAATTTTCCCCCCGGAAAACATTGTAATTTTGGCGATAGACGAGCAATCAATATCAGTTCCCGAGCAGTACTATAAACTAGATCCGCTACAATATGCCGACTTAGAACCATTGAAGTCTTTTCCCTACAAACGGGCTGCATATGGACAAATAGTTGCAAAATTGATGAAAGCAGGTGCGCGGTCTGTAGGTGTAGACATAATTTTTGATACACAAAGCAGCTATGGAGATACTGACGATCGCCTACTGCAAGCTGCATTACAAAAATATGGCGGCAAAGTTACCTTAGGGGCACTCTACGAAAATTTTGAAACGCACCAAGGGACATTCATGCAACTGACACAGCCGCAACAGATGTTTCGTAAAGGGTCAGTATCCGTTGGTACAGTGAATTTTCCTCTAGAAGTTGACGGCAAAGTTCACCGACTGGCCAGCGAGTTTCCCAAATTGTTGGGGCAAGAGAGTGTTTTTACAGCCAAACTACCCTCATTTGATGAAGCGGTACTGAGGGGGGCGCAAATCAATTATTCCCAACCGAAAGGCGATCGCATTTACTTTTGGGGGCCAACAGGTACATTTGAGCCGATACCTTTATGGTACGTACTAGATGAAGAAAACTGGAACAATTATTTACAAAAAGGCAAGTTTTTCAAAGACAAGATAGTCTTGATTGGAGCTACAGCTCAGTTAAGCAATGATTATCACCCCGTAATCGCTAGCCCTGATCGGATGTCGGGAGTAGAAATTCACGCGAATGCGATCGCCACATTGCTTACAGATAAAGCGATTGGTGAAGCGATTACTAGCCCAGCATTGCGGGGTTTATTTGTATTGTTTTTAGTTGGCGGTACAGCCTTCGTAGTTACTAGAAGCAAGCGCGGAATTACTAGGTTTTTCCGGAGTATAATCATCGCTGGTGTTTGGGGTGGGACTTGCTACATATTATTTATCTATAATCAGTTAATTTTTCCAACTACTTTACCAATACTAGCGATCGCCTGCAACGGACTGTTTTACCTGGGAACTGAAGTCGCTAGGGAAAAGATGAGAAAACACCAATTGGTGAACATCTTTCAGAAATACAAAGCTTCCCCTATTGTTCAAGAGATTATTAGTCAACAAGATGATTTCCAAGACTTAATCCAGCAACGAGATTTGGCTGTATCCGGGAAAATGCTCGCCAACCGCTACAAAATTGTCAAAGTTCTCAGTTCAGGTGGATTTAGCGAAACCTATGTTGCAGAAGATACACAGCGTCCTGGCAATCCCCAATGTGTAGTCAAGCAACTAAGACCCGCTAATCCCCAATCTGAAGGATTGCAATTGGCGAGACGTTTATTCAACTCCGAGGCGCAAATACTCGAAAAATTGGGCACGCACAGCCAAATACCTCAACTTTTGGCTTACTTTGAAGAAGACGAAGAATTTTACTTGGTTCAAGAATATGTAATAGGTCATCCTTTGAGTCAAGAGTTGCCACTAGGCAAACCCCTTTTAGAAACCGTAGCGATCAAAATACTACGGGATTTATTGCAAACATTAGCATTTGTTCATGAAAACGGTGTGATTCACCGCGATATTAAACCCAGCAACATTATCAGACGACACTCAGATGGCAAACTAGTACTGATCGATTTTGGAGCTGTGAAAGAAGTTTCGACAATCCGTAACCAAGAGCAAGAACACAACCCCTTTACCATTGGTATTGGCACTAGAGGTTATGCACCCAGCGAGCAATGTTTTGGGCGTCCGCAGTATAGTAGTGATATCTATGCGATCGGCATGATTGGCATAAAAGCCCTGACAGGTATAGCTCCTCATGAATTAACTCGCAAAGCTGATGGAGAGTTAAACTGGAGCGACAAAGCACAAGTCAGCAACTCTTTAGCAGAGATTCTCTCTAAGATGGTGCGGGATGACTTTAAACAGCGATATCAGTCTGCATCGGCAGCTTTTAAGGTAGTTGATGAGTTGATCACTTTTCAAAGCAGACATTCTCAGCTACAAGACGACTCATCAACAGATACTTTAACCATAGAGGATGCTGATGCTTGTACCGAACTTTGGATAGAACCATCTAAAGACAATTCTGATGACTAATAACTAATAACGCAATCTACACGGAAAATAGTGCAATATCTAGGCGCATTAGCTTATGACTCTTGAAGCGAACGCGATATAACTAGATATAGCAATCCTAAATCATTCGTGAGAACTTCGGGGATCTGGACACCGCGAATTTTCACAAATCAGATCGGACTCATAAGCTAATCTGCCTTTAACTTGCATAATCCTTTGCCTCAGAAAGACGCAAAGAGAAGTTGCGTGCGGGGGTTCCCCCCGTTGAGCAAACTTCGGAGGACGCGCTTAAGGGGAGACGCGGGGATGCAATTTGAATGATTATTAGCTTATTTGATTTGGTGAAAAAACTCCATATACCTTGAAACTCTCTTCTATCCTACTCCCTACCTACGTAAATAATTTCATTAATCAAGTCAGATTCCTATATATTTCCTAAGTATTATTAGAGTTTCCCTCATTGGTAGGATTGAAAATTTGCCAAATTTTATCACTGTAAAAGAGTGATTCTTGGTAAACAAGTTCTTCATCAAGAGGTTTAAAAATAATGGCTACAAACGAAAAGCAAAAAATTCGTTACGCTGTTGTCGGTTTGGGTTGGTTTGCTCAAGACGCTGCCTTACCTGCGTTTGTCCATACCGATAACTCGGAATTAGTTGCTTTGGTTTCCGATGATCCTACTAAACGTGAAGAACTCAGTAAAAAGTATAGTATTCAGCATACTTACTCCTATGAAGAATACGAGGACTGTCTGACAAGCGGCGAAATAGATGCAGTTTACATTGCACTACCTAATCACCTGCATTGTGATTACACCGTGCGTGCAGCCAACCAAGCAATTCATGTGCTGTGTGAGAAGCCAATGGCTGTCACCGAACAAGAGTGTGAAGCAATGATTAAAGCTGTTAGAGATAACAATGTGAAGCTGATGATTGCCTACCGCTTACATTTAGAGCCTGCAAACTTACAAGCAATCGAAATTGTACGTTCAAAGCAAATTGGTGAACCACGCATTTTCAACTCAGTTTTTACTCAACAAGTAGAGGAAGGCAACGTTCGTTTACGAGAGGTTGCAGGTGGTGGTACTTTGGATGATATCGGTATTTACTGTATTAATGCTGCACGTTATCTATTTGAAGATGAACCGCTAGAAGTATTTGCTGTTGCTGCGAATAAGGGAGAACAGCGCTTCAGTGAAGTCGAGGAAATGACTAGCGCTATTTTACGTTTTCCCAATGAGCGACTGGCGAGTTTCACTTGTAGTTTTGGAGCTGCAAAAGTGTCAACCTATCAGGTTGTAGGTACAAAAGGCGACTTGCGAGCAGAATCTGCTTACACTTGGCAGGGAAGATTAAAACACTATCTGACAATTAATGGTGAAACCCAAGAACGCGCTTTTGATGCACACGATCAGCTAGCGGCTGAGTTTACATATTTCTCAGATTGTATTCTACAAGATAAAGACCCAGAGCCGTCAGGTATGGAAGGATTAAACGACGTTCGCATCATTCAAGCACTTTATCAATCGATTGAGAAAAGTCAGCCTGTTAAGATACAAACTCTTGATAGGCATCAACGCCCGACATCAGCTCAAGCTATCGAACATCCTCCAGTTGAGGAAAAGCCAGACTTGGTTAATGCGGCTTCACCTGGCGGCAAGTCTTAAAAATTGACATGGGAACAGTAGGAATTAATTGCAGACTGTTCCCAAAAGAAAAACCTAGTGACCCGAGGAATAAGTGTTATTGCCAATTGCGAATTAGTGTAAATATTAGGCAATTTGTTCAATTAAGAGTAATCTGGTGATGGTCTAAAAGTTTACTTCTCAGAAAATGATGAGAACAATAATCTATGGCATCACTTTAGGGAGCCTTATTCTCACCAGTGGAGCCGACGCTGTTTCTGCACCAGATGAAACTTCTACGTCCAAGTTTTCAGGCAAATTAAGTCAAAATCGTCAAATTATTGCACAATCTAACATCAACACCACTGCTATAGAACGGGCAGTTTTTCAGGAAATCAATAACTATAGAGGTTCAAAGAATCTACCAGTGCTGTTACGCAATTCTGCCTGCGATAATCAAGCAAGGATTCACAGTCAGAATATGGCAAAGGGTAGAGTCTCGTTTGGGCATAGTGGGTTTAGCCAGCGAGTTAAAGCCATTGGTATTCCCTTTATCGCTGCTGGCGAAAATGTTGCTTATAACCAGGGCTATACAGACCCTGCTAAACAAGCTGTTCAAAGCTGGCTCCGCAGTCCAGGGCATCTTGCTAATATCAAAGGAAAATACAATCTCACGGGGATTGGTGTTGCTGTTGGCCCTAACAGTAAAATTTACGTAACACAAATTTTCCTTAGAGTATAGGTTTGGCAGAATTTCAGCATTTTTTCTCAAATTTTAATACTGTAGTCACCTTGCAATACCTTCGCCGAAAAAGAGTACTGGGAGATAAAGCTAATTTTTAAATTGGTGAAGGTATTGATTTAATATGAATCACAACTTTCCAGCCTCATTTTAAGCGATAGACAAGTGCCACCCACTCATGCGATCGCTCACAACCAACGAACTCAAATCCTGCCTGTGTTAAAGCAGTTGCAACATTTTCCTCATTATCAACGGTGAAACCTGATGTAATCAGTAGCCCTGGATTTGTGTCAGTCTGACGTAGCGCACACTGAAATTCATCGGCAAGGGTAATACTCACCCATGGGAGGATATTCGCAGTAATCAAGTCAAAGCTCTTTTTAGCTGGGATTTTTTGGATGTTGTCGGTAATATCTTTGTTCATCCAATGTCCCAAATCGCTTCCAGCTCCCAAACTCCCTGCCATGACACTAACCTGCTGCTCTACTCCATTCAAACGCACAGTGTCTTGAGTTGCCTGCACAGCAATCATGTCATTGTCTAGTGCTAAGACGTTTGCTCCCAGCTTTGCCATTGCAACACTGAGAATACCTGAACCCGAACCCAAATCAAGAACATTCATCCCTGGAGAAATGTAACGCTCAATCAGTTTCAGGCAGGTAGCAGTTGTTGGATGTAAACCGCTGCCGAAGCAGAGAGTTTTGTTCAGTCTCAAAATTACTTCCTCTGCTGCCTGCGATTGATCAGGTAAACTAGGACTCAGGATAACGAACCTGCCAATGCGATGAATAAAGGGATTGATTACATCTGTGTCTTTTGGCTTCTCCTCAATAAAACTTTGCCGAATTGCTGTTGCTAATCCTGTACGGTGCAAGGGTAGCAGCAGATTAACGATTTTTTCTGTACGTGTGTGCAAATGAACATCGCAGGCTAAATATAAGCTCATCGTAAATGCCCAGTCTTGTTCATCCAAACTAGATTGGTTGAGTTTGGCATATTCTCTAATCTGCACGTCACCAATATTAATGGTCTGAGCAATTAATGTATAGACCCAATCCACACCCTCGTGTGTTGTGTTAAGACTCAATTCCATCCACGGCATGTTTTCTTCTGGATAAAGGTCAAAGCTAATAAGAGATTATTATGTTACACATAAGTAGTCTAAATGTTATATTACTTAATAATTTTTAATACTCTGTTAGAATTATTCTTAGATAGCAATCTAATTTGGATTGCAAGGAAGGCAACTCTCAATATGCAGAGGCAAGGCATTTCACTAGCAGAGGCAGCAAAGCGTTTAGGTGTGAGTCAGAGCTTTTTGTATACCGCTATGCAGAAAGGACAAATCTCGACCTTTAAAAAAGATGGCAGAACTGTACTTTCCACCAGTGCATTAAGGGATTATCAAGTTAGGCAACATCCCATTTCTGATTACAGGCTTTAAACGTTCAAGAGATTGAACACGCATTCATGCAGTTTTAAATCATAATTAGCCGCTTATAGAACCCCGGATTTTTACAAGGAATTCGGGGTTCTTATTAAATAATTCGTAATTCGTAATTCGTAATGACGCGACGCTCCTGTGTCGCTCTAAGCGAAGCTATGCCGTAGGCTTTACGCTATCGCGGACTCGCTACCGCTGCGAAGCGCGTAATTAAGTTTTGTAATAGGGATTTGACCCCAACACAAAACTTGCCGGTTATGGAACCGGGGGACTTAAACCCACGGAACTTGTTAAGAATGAATAATTTAGAATTGATATAGAAACATTTAAAAAAATAACTTATGACTAATTATTTTTTAGTAGTAGATGTTGAAGCAACTTGTAGCAATGATGATAGTGTTCCTCGTCATGGAATGGAAATCATCGAGATTGGTGCAGTGATGCTAAATCGAGAAACATGGGAAATTGATTCAGAATATCAACAATTCGTTCAACCTGTAAGACATCCGCAGCTAACAAAATTTTGCACCGAACTGACTAGTATTTGTCAACAAGATGTTGATCAAGCACCGCAATTTCCAGAGGTGATTTCTCATTTTAGAGAATGGTTGAAATCCTTTCCTAATTATATTTTTTGTTCTTGGGGAAACTATGACAAGAAGCAATTTATCCAAGATTGTAAGTTTCATAATATCCCTTATCCTTTTGCATCGGAACACAAAAATATCAAAGAAGAGTTTTCCGAATATCTATGTGTATCTAAAAAATTTGGCATGGCCCAAGCTCTTGAGTATCTGGGGATAGAGTTGATAGGCACACATCATCGCGGCATTGATGATGCCCGCAATATTGCATCAATCTACAGACATATTCATACTCAAAAAATCAGATGATTCATAGACGAGTCATATAGCAAATGGTTGATGAAGATTGGTACAGAGAAACCTAAACGGCATAGTACTGACAGGGAAAAATTCAACCTGTTGCTAGCAGAATTTGGTATGAAAAATTTTATGCAACTACCTTAATCTTCTTCCAACTCCATCTTTATTCCAAAAGTTTAAATGGGTATCGGGGAATTCACGCATTCACGCTTTCACGCATTACAATCTCCATAAATAATAGTGATTGTATCCTTTTATTCTTCGATCAGGAGTCACCACTGAGCTTGGCAAGTTGCTAGGAGACTGGGGATTGGGTAATTATTTTTCTCCCTCATCCCCCTCATCCCCCTCATCCCCCTCATCCCTCCTCCCTACTCCCCACTCCTCGCAACTTGCTAATAACATCACTGAGATTACTTGCGTTGAGACGGTAACTCAAAGGATGAACAATCAACCGTGCGGTACTTTCATACAAAGTGGCAATCTCAATCAGACCATTTTCTCGCAAAGTCCGCCCTGTGGAAACTAAATCTACGATCGCTTCTGACATGCCTGTAATGGGGCCTAACTCTACTGAACCATAAAGTGGTACTATTTCCACAGGTAAATCTAGACCTTGGAAATATTCACGAGCGCAATTGACGTATTTAGAAGCAACTCTACCATGAGGCGGCAAGTCTAAAGGCGATCGGTAAGAGCTGGATGCTTTAACTGCCACCGACATGCGACAATACCCAAACTGCAAATTAACCATGTGTGCGACTTGTGGCTGTTTCTCACGCAACACATCGTAACCGACAACACCTAGCTGTGCTTGACCATATTCTACATAAACTGGAACATCCTGTGCCCTAACTAGTAGCCCTTTTGCTTGTCCACTAGCATCAGAAATCTGAAGTTGACGATTTCCAGAATCTAAAAAAGCACTAAAATCTAAGCCTACACCCTGTAGTAGACGGATACTATTTTTGAGCAGTTCTCCTTTGGGCAATGCAACAGTTAGCATTCTTTTTCTTGATATCCTTGGCGTTTTGACGGTTAATAATATTAAATCAGTGAACAGTTATCAAAATTTCAAATGTTTATTTAAAACTCGATTGCAACACATCGTTTATGGAAGCGAGAGACTCTGACTCACCTTGATAACTGATACTTCTCCTGTCGGAGACGCTACGCGTAGCAAGTTCCCGCAGGGTATGACTTTGCTCAGTACAAGTAACTGATAACTGAATCAAATGCTTAGCTCAAGCAGCATAAGAATTTTATTGGTTGATGATGAAGCAGAACTAACCGACCCTTTGAGTCGCCTGTTAACGCGTGAAGGTTACACAGTGGATGCCGCTTATGATGGTACAAGTGGTAGCGAATTTGTGCAAGTAGGCAACTATGACCTATTAATTTTAGATTGGATGCTACCAGGAAAAACGGGGTTAGAGATTTGTCAAGAATTGCGACGCCAAGGTAAAACTACGCCTGTCTTATTTCTTACAGCCAAGGATACCTTAGATGACCGTGTAAAAGGTTTAGATGCGGGTGCAGATGATTATTTAATTAAACCGTTTGAACTACGGGAATTACTAGCACGAGTTCGTGCTTTATTGCGTCGTTCTGGTTCTCAAGCTTATGACACTACCGCCACTAGACGTCTTATCGTAGCTGATTTAGAACTCGATGCCGACAACCAAATAGCTTATCGCCAAGGGCGAATTATTGAACTATCACAAAAAGAAAGCCAGCTGTTGCTATATTTTATGGAAAACACTGGACAGTTGCTAACTCATGCACAAATTTTGCAACATCTATGGCAAGATGACGAACAACCTAGCAGCAATGTCATAGCCGCATTAATTCGCTTGCTACGCCGCAAAATAGAAGTAGGTAAAGAAACTCCGTTGATTCACACAGTTTACGGCAAAGGCTATCGCTTCGGTGCTTCCTCTGTAGACTGAGCTTAATCATTCTGCTTGAGTACCCAATCTAGGTACACGAGTAAGTAGCAATCTTCAAAACTCTGGCGTGTATATTTTACCTGGCCTTGAGGATCTAAATTTGGATCATTGAGGTGTGCTTCATGATTTTGAATTGTATTTTGGAGAACATTATATAACCGCTGTAGTTGTCGCTTTGGCAAATTCAACGATATTTCTGTTTCTGCAAAAAAGGCTTATATCGAGTCTTCGCCTTTACTCATTGCTTCACATTATAATATTTATTCATGATGCGATCGCACTTTCACTGAATCTAGCAAGAATTAAATCACTTTTATTTGTAACCACAATCATAAATTATCTTTCAAAATAAAGAAATTTAATCGAAATCCGGTAGGTTAATTGCTTACTACATTACACTTCCTTACCAGATATTAATTTAGCCGACAGAGTAACTTCTCACACACTAGAATAATCTTGCTTACTTAATTCAGCGTTGTAGGTTGTGTTGTTGCCAAGCACAACACATCATCATTGCCTCAGTAGATTATGACTTTTTTTCATAACGCACTCTACCAGCTTAAAGCTTTGGTGAGTTGATTTTTGACTCATGTGTATACCATGGATTCCTTATAGTGATTGAAAAACTCCATTTTCTATCCAGTTGCAACAAAAAAATTGAGATTCAAATTCCTCTAATTCTGCTTCTTTCCTGTCCCTTATTCTTTCTCAGTAAACAGACATCAAATTTATGACATCAACTACAACTTATACCTACAACTCTAGTGGCAACCTCATCTCTGAGAAGATAGACAACAACAGCGATGGCATAGCAGAGTCAATCATCACCCGTGATTTGATATCTCAAACCACTAATTCCAAAGTCGGTGAAATTGCTCGATCTGTCATTAACTATACCTTCGACGCGAGAGGTAATAAGACATCAGAACTCACCGACTTAAATAATGACGGCAAGGCTGATAGCGGCACTATCTATGCCTATGATTCTAGAGGAAATAAAATATCGGAAAGTGCTTTTTTCAATGAAAATATTACATTATCTGAAACATTTTATACTTATGATGAAAAGGATAACAAAATCGAAGCTCGATTCGAGACCTTATTCACTATTTTCTACACTTATGATGCCAGAGGCAACTTAATATCTGAAAATATTGACTTGAATGGTAATGGCATAGCTGATGACGGTTTTGACGAGGATGGAGACGGCATAATTGATTATGATCCTTCTCAAATCTATACTGCTACCTACGATGCCAAAGGTTACTTAACAGGCAGTTTTCCTAGCAGACTACCTGGTGATTTTGATAGTAGCGTAACAACCGAAACCTATAAATATGATGTTAATGGCAAACCGACACAAATCACAGCTCAAACTTTCGGTGGCAGCAGGTTTTATGACACTAGAATATATACGTATACTTATAATTCTGAGGGTAAAGTAACATCTTATCAGCAAACAATTGGAGATGTTTCTGTAGCGTATTTTTCAGGCAATCCATTTATAGTTAATTACACTTATGATCCTCAAGGAAAGCTAGAAACTGAAACTTATTCCGAAACCGGTCAAGTTGATTCTGATCGCGTTGTTAATAGTGTCAAAACTTACAACATCAATGGCAATATAGTATCTTATGTCAGTACCATCTCTGACAGCGATCGCAATATCATATCTAGCAGTAGTTACACCTCTACCTACAATACCAACGGTAAATTGATATCAACAAGCTATGATGACAATGGCGATGGGATAGCTGACAGAATTACTACTTTTACTTACAACACTAACAACAAACAAACATCTATTAGTGAAGACTCCAATGCTGATGGCAAACCTGATTACGTCACAAGCTATACGTATGATGGTAGAGGTAACTTGTCATCTATTAGCCAAGACTCGAATGGTGATGGTAAACCTGAGGAGGTTACCACTTTTATTTACGCTCGCACATCTTCTACCACAGATAATAATAATGATGGCAAGCTTGATGCAGTTACAGCTTACATCTACGATGTCAAAGGTAGGTTGATATCAGAGCAATTCGACAACAATAATGATGGCAAAATTGATAAAGTCTCGACATATAGCTATGACACCAGTGGCAAGCTAGTAACCAAGAAAGTTGACACAGGTAACAACGGCACCATTGATGCAGTCACCACATATATCTACAATGCCAAAAGTCAACTAACATCAGACAAACTTGATAAAAATAATGATGGTAGCATTGATACAGTCTCGACATATGGTTACAACACTAGTGGCAAGCTAGCAACCTATAAAGTTGACACAGGCAATAATGGCACCATTGATGCAGTCACCACATACAACTACAATGCCAAAGGTCAACTCACATCAGAGAAATTTGATAAAAATAATGACGGTGTAACTGATACGTTAACTAGTTACTTCTATGATAGTAACGGTCAACTGATATCAAAAACCATTGATGATGATAATCCAGTCGAGGGTTTGGTTCTCAAAGGTGGCAAAGGTAATGATGAATTAGTTGGTGATGCAGGCAATGATCAAATTAGTGGTGGAGACGGTAACGATGAACTGTTGGGGTTAGCAGGTAATGACGAAATCTTTGGTGGCAATGGTAATGATGAACTGGTAGGATTTGATGGCTATGACCAACTTTTTGGTGACAACGGTAACGATGAACTCTCAGGGTTTGATGGCAATGATCAACTCTTTGGCGGTAACAACAATGATATTCTCAATGGTGGTGCTGGTGGAGATATTTTAACTGGTGGTAATGGTAGCGATACATTCGTTTTTCATCAACTGAAAGATTCGTTATTATCCAATTTTGATGTAATTAAAGATTTCAAAATTGGCACAGATAAAATCGATGCACCAAAAGCTATTAGTGCCGCTAATGTTATGGAATTAGGCAGTATTAGTACTCTCAGTGAGTTTAAAATTCAAGGCTTGTTGGATGCAACTAATTTTGTTGCTAATCAAGCGGCAACGTTTAGTTTAGGTAATGCCAGTACAGATCCTATTAATAATTCTAATCGACGAACATTCTTAGCTTTGAATGATGCTGTTAGTGGTTTTAATGCCAAAACAGATGCCATCATTGAAATTACTGGTTATAGCGGTAATTTATCTGCACTAGCGATTGTTTAATCAGAGTTCACGAATGTGTATATTAGATATTTTTTATCCATTACGTAAACCAAAACCTTCCTGCGGGAACGCTAAGAGCGAACAAGTCGGGGAACCCGATGACACTTGCTACAAAGGGGGAAACCCCAATGCGAGTTGTTCATGGGGGAAACCACGCCAGTTCCTACAACGGGGGGAACCCCCGCAAAGGACTGGCTCCCCAAGACCACACTCGCTCCGCAACGCACTGCCTTGTCTTTGTGCCTAAGAAAACTGGCTCTAGCTGACATCTGTAATTTTGCTCATAAGCATTAGACCTCTTGCAAAAGTCGGATACTCGCCAGAAAATAAATTTTCTGGCTGATAACTCAAGTCGGTTTCAACCGACTAATAACAGTATTTTTAGTCCGTTTCAACGGACTTTTGCTATTAGGCAGAGACTTGAGTCTCTGACGGTTCAAGTATTTTTGCAAGAAGTCTATTCATTACCCCCTTTTCATTGACAAAAAGGGGGCTAGAAACTAAAGTTACGCGCTGAAGTATTTCGCTACTGGGTGATAGGTAATAATCGCCGTTGTAGACTGTTCTGGATAAAGTTGTTCACTTTCATCCATGTATAGATTAATCTTGTCAGTTTCCAACAGTTCCAGTTGCTTATACTGATCCTGAATATTTGGACAAGCCGGGTAACCAAAACTATACCGCGAACCACGATAACGCTGCGCCAACATATCCCGAATATTAGCAGGTTCCTCAGCACCAAAGCCCAACTCCCGGCGAATTCTGGCGTGTGTCCACTCAGCCAACGCCTCTGCTATTTGCACCGCCAAACCGTGAAAATACAGATAATCAGTGTATTGATTACCCCCAAACAACTTTTGAGCGAACTCCGTGGCAATTTCCCCTACAGTTACCGCCTGCATCGGAAACACATCAATTATCCCCGACTCTTTCGGTGCGAAGAAATCTGCAATACACAACCGCCTCAAAGACTTCTGTCTGGGAAACTCAAAACTTACTCTTACCTCTGCACCTTCGCGGTGCGTTTCATAAACATACAAAGTATTTCCCTCAGCCTGACAAGGAAAATATCCATAAATTATCTGTGGATGTAACAAATTCTCCTCAATAATTCGTTGCTTCCAAACCTCCAGCACAGGATACACCTTCTGCGTCAAAAAATCCTGATACTCTTCCTTAGATTGTTCCTTCGGCTTGCGGAATTGCCATTGTCCCGCAATCAAAGCTTGTAAATCCAAATGCCAGAATATTTCTTCAAAGGGAATATCACCAGGCTGCAATAACTTTGTTCCCCAAAAAGGTGGCGTGGGACGTTCAATATCTATCGCTACGGCTTCAGAACGGCGGGTATCTGTGGGGAGTGGGGACTGGGGATTAGGGGTAATGGGGACTGGGGAGTCTTCGTTGACGAGTTCTAATTTTTGGTTATCTAATTCTGTAGTTTCAGCAACATCATCCAAAAATCCTTGCAAATCATCCCAGTTACCAACAGTCTTGGCAGGCATTAATTTATCCATGAAATGCAAATCAGAAAAGGCATCTCGACCATAAACAACTTTACCCTTATAAGTGTTTTGGCAATCTTCATGGACAAATTTAGGTGTCAGTGCCGCACCGCCTAAAATCACGGGTACGGTAATTCCCTTTTCGTTGAATACCTCCAAATTCTCTTTCATAAAGGCGGTGGATTTTACTAGCAAACCACTCATGGCAATACAATCAGCTTTATGCTCTTGGTAGGCTTGGATAATGTTTTCCACCGGTTGCTTAATCCCCAAGTTAATCACCTTATAGCCGTTGTTTGATAAGATGATATCTACCAAGTTTTTACCGATATCATGGACATCCCCTTTGACTGTGGCGATGATAAAGGTTCCCTTGGCATTATTACCAGATTCCGACTTTTCCATGAACGGTTCTAGAAAAGCTACCGCCGCTTTCATAGTTTCCGCAGATTGCAAAACGAAAGGTAGCTGCATCTGTCCGGAACCGAACAATTCACCCACTACTTTCATGCCATCTAGCAAGAAAGTATTGATAATCTCTAAGGGGGGATATTGTTCTAAGGCTTTTGTCAGTTGTGCTTCTAAACCAATGCGTTCGCCATCGATAATATGGCGCTTGAGACGTTCTTCGATGGGAAGATTTTCGTCAACGCCGCGATCGCGTTTTGTCGTTACCCCTGCAAACAACGTGGTAAGCTCAGTCAAGGGGTCGTAAACGCAGACATTACCCTCAAATTGACGCTGATCATAAATTAACTGGCGACAAACTTCTTGATGATGTGCCTCAATTTTGGCTAGTGGTAATATTTTGCTAGCGCTAACTATAGCTGCATCCATTCCCGCCATCATCGCCTCATGCAAAAACATCGAGTTCAGCACTATTCGTGATGCCGGACTCAGACCGAAAGATATATTAGAGACACCCAAAATTACATGGCATCCTGGTAATTCTTGGCGAATGCGGCGGATGGATTCGATTGTGGCTTTGCCGTTTTCCCGGTCTTCTTCAATCCCTGTAGAAATAGGTAGAGCCAATGTATCGAAAAATATCTCCGTAGGAGGTATACCATATTCTACAGCTTGACGGTAAGCCCGCCCAGCAATCGCAAACTTTTTCTCGGCTGTCCGCGCCATGCCATCCTCATCGATAGTACCAATGATTACGCCTGCACCGTACTTTTTCGCCAATTCCAGCACCTTCAAAAAGCGCGGTTCCCCGTCTTCATAGTTGGTGGAGTTCAGCAAGCATTTACCACCAGCTACTTTTAACCCCGCCTCCATCTTTTCCCATTCGGTAGAGTCGAGCATTAAGGGGAGGGTAATATTATTGACGACGCGAGAAACTAACTCGTGCATATCCCGCACACCGTCACGTCCTACATAGTCCACATTGACATCAAGGATATGTGCGCCTTCCTTTACCTGACTTCTCGCCATTGACACCAGTCCATCCCAATCTTCCGCGTTCAGCAATTCGCGGCACTTTTTAGAACCACTGGCGTTGAGACGTTCACCTACAATCAAGAAAGAATTATCTTGGTCATAAGGTTGAGTTATATAAATTGATGCAGCCGCTGGTTCTAAGCTAGGCTGTCTAACTTTTGGCTTCAAGTCTTTGGCAACTTCTGCTAATTGTTGAATGTGTTCTGGACGCGTCCCACAGCAACCCCCGATCACTTGGACACCCAAATCTTCAACAAAATGCATTAGCGCCATGCGTAATTCCACAGGTGTTAAACGGTAGTGCGCTTGACCACCAACATTCTCAGGCAAACCCGCGTTAGGAACACAAGAAACAATAAAAGGCGAATGTTCCGAGAGATATTTGATGTGTGGTTTCATCAAGTCTGGGCCAGTGGCACAGTTGAGACCGAGAATATCAATTTTATAGGGTTCTAAAATTGTTAGTACAGCACTAATTTCTGTACCTACCAACATTGTCCCCATGCTTTCCATTGTTACAGAAACCATCAACGGCCGGCGATCGCCTTTTTTAGCAAACACCTCCTCAATACCATTCAATGCAGCTTTGATTTGCAGCACATCTTGGCAAGTTTCCACAATAAATAAATCAACACCACCATCCCACAGTGCCTCTGCTTGTTCAGCAAAGGACGCCTTCATCGTGTCAAAGTCAATATGTCCCAAAGTTGGCAGTTTAGTTGTGGGGCCAATAGAACCGGCGACAAACCGGGGTTTATCTGGCGTAGAAAATTCAGCAGCCACACGCTTCGCCAATTCAGCAGCTGTCTTGCTGAGGTAATAAGCCTGATCTGCCAAATCATACTCAGCTAGTACAATCGAAGCACTACCAAAAGTATCCGTTTCAATTACATCTGCACCAGCAGCGAGAAAGTCGCGGTGAACCTTAGCGACAGCTTCAGGTTTAGTGTGGACTAAATATTCGTTACAACCTTCATACTGAGGGCCGCCGAAATCATCAGCTGTCAGATTTTGCGTTTGTAAATTAGTTCCCATTGCACCGTCAAAAACGATAACCGGGCAATTTGGACTATGCAAGCGTTCAAGGAAAGAATGAGTCATAGTTTCCTAGAGAAAATAAGGAAATGTCAGTGAGTTTTGTGATACTGCACTTAATCTATTATTTTCCACAATTGCGAGAGTGTCGTTAGGGTTTGATTAAATGGGGGAGATGTGGTTCGACTCCGCTCACCAACCGGGAGATGAGGGAACGCGGAGAATAATCAATGACAATTCCCCATTACCCCTCATCCCGACTCCCTCCGAGAGCGGGAACCCCAAGTTCCCCATTCCCCAGTCCCAAGGATGTTTTATAAAAGTTTCTTGCACGATTGCTATCAAAACGCTATAAACGTTATTTTGATTAGGGTTGCAAAATTAAAGTAGCTGTAACCGTTGATAAAAAAAACTAGTGTGATTTTTCACTCATCGTGTAAGGATTACAGATAATGCAAGTTCTAAAAAGATCCATCAAGCCAGAAGCCTATATCTCTTTCCTTTACATTTACCAAACTACTTGGGGGACTGCTGGTGATATCTGTTTAGTCCGTGAATCTGTAGCTAATTCTAGTACATCAAAGTTTGTCGGTCATAAACTTCACCTAGCTTTGCCAAAAGGGATGGAACGTCATCGCGTGGCAGGCTTTCCAGTAATTAAAGTTGCTGGCAATGTAGGCGACGGACATCCTAAAGATCACCCACTGGAATGGGAAGTTTATGAAGGGGTAGATATAGAAACAGCGATCGCAGTACTCAAACCTTGGGGTTTCAAGTTAATTGAGTCTACCAATTAACTCTAATCACGACAACAGAGTTGCATTTGTTTTTATCGTTTCCTGCTTCTAAAAACTCGCGACTGAGTATTTAATACTCATTAATGAGTCTTTGAGCTTCACTAATGAGTATTTTAACTCAGTCAAAAAGAGGAAAGGAGGCAGGGGACAGAACCCCCATAAAGAAATTGACTTACCCTGTATCATTTTCTTTTTCGGTTATTCGTTGAGCATACATTCCATAATAGAGTTGAGAGTCTCGTCAGGACTGCTTGATAATGTATCAAAGTGATCCGCCGCTATCGGCAAAAGAAGTATTACCAACCATGTATGATCTTCCTAGTGAAGATCCAGAGGAACCAGGTTTGCCGGATGAGTTTCATTTATTACAGCCGCGTTTACTAGACGAAACCTTTCGCCCACCAAACTACCCCAGCGAGCAAATATTTGTTGCCAGCGACCTCAATCTGTATTACGATGTGCGACACACACTCTGGTACAAAAGACCAGATTGGTTTGCAGTCGTCGGTGGCGAGCGTTTGTATGAACAACGAGATTTACGTTTAAGCTACGTAGTCTGGCAAGAAGGGGTAAATCCTTTTATTATGGTGGAGTTGCTTTCTCCAGGCACAGAAAAAGAAGACTTAGGGCAAACATTACGCTCAGTTGAACAACCCCCCACAAAATGGCAAGTATATGAGCAAATACTGCGTATCCCCTACTATACTATCTTTGACCGTTATAGTCATGATTTTAAGATGTTCAAGTTAGATGGGGGTCGTTACAGAGCAGTAGAGTTAGAAGATGAACGCTTTTGGATACCAGAATTAGAATTAGGTTTGGGTGTGTGGCAAGGACGCTATCAAGATATAGAACATACTTGGTTACGTTGGTATGATGGGGTAGGGAACTGGATGTTGACTCCCGCCCAACAACAAGAGCAACGTGCCCAACAACAAGAACAGCGTGCCCAACAACAAGAGCAACGCGCCCAACAGCAAGAACAGCGCGCTCAACAACAAGAACAGCGTGCCGAACAAGAAAAGCAACGCGCTGAACGTTTGGTAGCACAACTGCGATCGCTTGGCATTGAACCCGATTTAGATTAACTTGAGCTACAATGATGTATCAAAGTGATCCGCCGCTATCGGCAAAAGAAGTATTACCAACCATGTATGA
>JAESGP010000138.1_pt1 | contig 41727 bp, 33 predicted proteins | sample 9269741 | NCBI WGS metagenome assembly JAESGP01 (sample SAMN15720684, study PRJNA650882) | algae metagenome | isolation source: Desmonostoc vinosum HA7617-LM4 and co-occurring heterotrophs from cave wall | place: USA: Waikapalae cave, Hawaii | collected 2011-05-27 | reverse complement strand
ATTACGTTTATATTCTGCTCAAAACGATACAACTATGACCCATGTAATTGAAAATTTTATCGATTCCCTCAAAGTTAAAAATGGCGACTCCTCATCGACCCACTGTCCTGTCAATCCTACGGATTGACAGGACAGTGGGTCAATTCGTCGTCGCCCAAAAATTCATCCCGACGCTCAACGAAGCGTTAGAGCGCGGGGCTTCTTTTCGATTCTGCTAAAACCCCATTCACTGATAGCGTAGTTGCTGCAATGCGTAAATCTTGAGTGCCAACGCGAATTTTCTGCCTAACTAATTCAGCGTAAATATTACAAGCTTTAGTATCAAACTCAAGTAATTTTACATTTTTGAAAAATTCTATTTCATCCCATAAACCCTTGTATCCCCATATTAATTTGTCATATTTAGAAGGTTGATTATTATACAGCACTTTGCAAGTAAATGAAGTACACATCTTAATATGATAAATCTTGTGGGGTGGGCATCCTGCCCGCCCTTGTGTACTTCATTCAGATGAAATGTGCTGTATTTGTTGATCGCATTCAGCCATCCTTTAACTTTCTCCTCGAATGTAATTACTGTTATGGCTATATTTTCAGTATTATGCTCTCTTATGCGTTGTATGATTAATGGGTGAGTATTTTGAAACAAGGATAAATGGTCTGTATCTAATATCCACATAATACTCACTTTGTCCCATGCTGCAAGTCGATTTGACTTCGTTCAGCTTCTATGAATTCCAGCACTTCAGGAAAAAGAGGGTTATCTTTGTGCATTCCCGCAAATTTCAACCAAGGGTTTTCTACTTTGGGTGCTTCAAGTTCTATAGTCACAATCTTGGCAGTTTCTAACCGAGTTTGTAAACTTTGACTGAGTTTTTCTATTGCTTCTGTTTCTGTATTTCCTAAACCTTGACAGTCTGGTAAACCTAGTAATGTTGCTTTAACTGTGCCATCTGGTTGATTTTCAATCAGCACATCATAAGTTAACTTAGGTGCTGTCTTGATCGAGTCAGTTTTGACAACTAAATTCATAAAGTTTTGATCCTTTAAGCTGTTCCACATATAACTTGCATAATTAGGGCGGGCAAGATGCCCACCCCACAAGAGTTTTATTTAATTTGATTATGTAATTTAGATGTTTTTTAGCTTAGTTTTTATATTGATTATAACTTTATGTGCAAATATCCAAAACCCCGACTTTTTTTTAAAGCCGGGGATCTAACTTAAATTTGGGTTATTACATCAGAATTTGACGGATTAAAATACTCATTACCTCCTCTGGGTTGGCGGTTGGTAACAATGGACTCCAATCTCCTACACTGGCGTAGCCATTGAGTTGCAAACGGTGAATTGTTTTAGTAACAGCTTTGGGTGAACCAATTAGTAGATGCTTAAGTGGTTCTCTTTTGGGTAATGGCTGTTCAGAAGATTGATTAGGTGTATTTAAATCTTCGCTCTTGAGATACTGTTGTAACTTTGATTCGGCGGAATTTTGATTGTCTTGGTACTTTTGGGATTGTGTCATGATTGTATTTGTACTCCGATTATGGATGTTACATAAAGGCGATCGCTCTCTTCTTTGGTGGAATCAGACGATCGCCTTTATCAATTGTGGATGTTAGATAGGGGCGATCGCTTTCTTCTTTAGCGGAATCAGGCGATCGCCCTTCTCATACTTATTATGTTAATGTATATTTTTATACTTGTCAACTAGTTTTTTCCCAATTTTTATTAATAATTATCAAGTTTTAAGGAGAATAAATTAATACTAAAAAGAGACTAAGATACTGTTATAATCATTAAAAAAATCACACTAAAATCTATTAAGTAAGTAGACACAATTATTTATTTATGAAATGCATTTCGACTCCCTTCGGCTTTGCTTAGGGCAAGTCGCTCAATGCTCGCTCTTTGAGAAGACGAGGGTTGAGCGGAGTCGAAACCCGGCAATCGAGGTGACTCACATCTTGCACCTGCGAGTGAAAATAATGAGTCTGCCGCAATAAAGTTATAAAAATTACATATCTATTTGTCTCTGTATTTAGTCCATTTCTAATGGACTTTTGCTATAAGACAGGGATTTACAATCCCTGGCGGTAGAGAGCGAAGCCGAACAATTAGGTAAGTTTTGCGACTGACAGTTTGAAAGGTGCAAGATCTGAGGTGAGGTTTAATTTAGTCCTTCTACTTATCTAGGAGTTGATAGTCATCTTGAATGTACTGGCTGGACGCTATGAAATTATTAGGCAATTAGGCGGTGGCGCTTTTGGTGTAACATTTTTGGCTAGAGATAATTTCCAACCTAGTAAGCCTTTATGTGTCGTCAAGCAACTGCGTCCTAACCAGTCTAATCCCCGTGTGATCGAGTTCTTTGAAAAAGAAGCGGCGATTCTCGAAAGGCTAGGAAAACACCCCCAAATTCCTCAATTACTAGCGCACTTTAGTGAAGGCCAAAGTCTTTACATTGTTCAGGAGTTTATCGAGGGACAAGACCTGAGTAGAGAAATTTTTCCTGGTAAGCAACTGAGTGAAGGTTATGTTACTAAGCTTTTACAGGATGTATTAGAAATCTTGTCTTTTGTACATAGCTATGGAGTGATTCACCGTGATATCAAGCCCCCAAATCTGATGCGAAGGCAACAGGATGGGAGGATTTTCCTGATTGACTTTGGAGCGGTGAAAGAACTTGGTAGTTTAATGTTGAATACTCAAGGTGAAATAAACCCTAGCGTTGTTATTGGCACTCCTGGCTATATGCCCAATGAGCAAAAGAATGGCAAACCTTGTTTAGGTAGCGATGTCTATGCTTTGGGAATGACCGTTATTCAAGCTTTGACTGGTGTTTTACCCTCCGATTTGCCAGAAGACCCCCAAACAGGTGAAATTATTTGGCGAAACCAAGTATATCTAAGTGACAATCTGGCTGAGGTGTTAACCAAAATGGTGCGTCGTCACTTCAGTTTACGTTATGCCAAAGCAACGGAGGTGTTGCAAGCTTTAACACCGCCATCATCCCCCATATCATCAACGATTATTGTTAATACTGCCAAACAAATATACCTTCAAGAAGCCACAAATAGGGTACAACAAGGTAATTTTTCTGTCTTTGCATTGAGAATACTAGAATCTCAGCGGATGGAGTTAGGCTTATCTGAAGATGAAGCTAGGGAAATTCAAGAACAAGTTCTCAAACCTTATCGGGAGTATCAGCGGAAGTTACAGGAGTATGAACAGGCATTGATTGATGCAGTCAATCAACAATATCCCTTTGGCCAGGGAGTTCAAAAGGATTTGCAAGACTATCAAAGATTTTTAGGACTGCGGGATGAAGATATCGCAGCAATAGAAGCACGAGTATTTGCACCGAAGCAAGCAGAATATCAAAGACAGCAAGAAGCCGAAAGATTACGCCAGGAAAAACAAAGAGCAGAATATCAGCGCCAGCAAGAAGAAGCTGAAAGATTGCGCCAGGAAAAACAAAGAGCAGAATTACAAAAACAACATGCAAGAGAATCATCTAAAGTTGTTTCTCCTCCAGGTATTCAAACTCAAATTTTTGAATTTGACACTGCCACTCTAACGGTAAAAAGCTTAGGTTTTTTGGGTAGGGTGAAAACAACTTGTGAAATTCGCCGCAGTCGGGGACGTGCCGAATTCTTCACAGAAAACCTTGGTAATCGTGTAGTTTTACAGATGGTTGCAATTCCTGGTGGTAAATTTTTGATGGGTTCGCCAGAGAATGAGCCAGGACGATATGACTCTGAAAGTCCACAGCATACCGTCACCATTCAACCCTTTTTCATGGGGAAATTTCCTGTCACCCAAGCTCAATGGGCTGCTGTTGCCGCTCTTGGTAAAGTGAATATTGATTTAAATCCCGACCCATCCTATTTTAAAGGTGCGAATCGACCTGTGGAAAAGGTTTCATGGAATGATGCGGTTGAGTTTTGCGCCAGACTATCTCAAAAGACTGGCAAAACCTATCGCTTACCCACAGAGGCAGAATGGGAATATGCTTGTCGTGCAGGCACAACCACCCCGTTTTATTTTGGCGAAACAATTACGACTGATTTGGCAAATTACGACGGCAATTACACATACAATTCTGCTCCAAAGGGTGAATATCGAAAGCAAACAACCGATGTGGGGAAATTTCCTGCTAACCCCTTTGGTTTATTTGACATGCATGGTAATATATGGGAATGGTGTCAGGATGAGTGGCACGAAAATTATAATAATGCACCAATAGACAGTAGTGATTGGCTAATTGATAATGATAATCAATATCGTCTGCTGCGCGGTGGTTCTTGGTACAACGACCCAGCGCTCTGTCGCAGTGCGTTCCGCCCCTGGGACGCAGCCGTCCTCCGTGTCAACCACATTGGTTTTCGTGCTGTTTCCGTCGTTCCCGCGTGAGGACTCAGTAGCCCTTTATACTTTTGCCCTTTAGCACTCTACACTTCTTCTCTTTTCCCTTCTTAACGTCTCGCGCAAAGCGCGATCAAATATTTTTTTAAATTTATCGGATGAGTTATTTACCTATTATACAAAAAACTTACCGAAAAAATGGGTCTAAAGCCCCGTCCTTATAGGACGGCTTTTTATTGTGTTTTCATTAATCTTATACCAGATGTGCTAGTATAAGACAGGAGGTAGAAAGATGCTAGTTTTTGAATTCAAAGCTTATGGAAAGTCAAGGCAATTAGCGGCAATAGATGATGCAATACGCACTGCCAAATTCATTCGCAATAGCTGTATACGGCTATGGATGGATGTTAAAGGCACGGGTAAAAATGATTTGCAAAAATATTGTGCTGTGCTTGCGGCTAATTTCCCCTTCGCAAATGAACTTAATTCAATGGCTAGACAAGCTAGTGCTGAACGAGCATGGTCATCTATCTCCAGGTTTTATGAAAACTGCAAAAAGGGTATTTCCGGGAAAAAAGCGGAAAGTTGCGTGGGCGGCTCTGCCGACTTGAGCAACGCCACTTCCCGCAACGGAGTGGCTCACGCCACTTCCTTCAACCGGGGGAACCCCGGCAAGGGAGTGGCTCAACTTTCCAAGACAGGTTTTCCTCAATTCCAGAAAGATTGTCGTTCTGTTGAGTATAAATCAACAGGATGGAAGCTTGCAGATAATCGTAAATCCATAACTTTCACCGACAAAAAAGGTATTGGTCTTTTAAAACTCAAAGGTACTCGTGATTTGCACTTCTATCAAATTAACCAGATTAAACGGGTGAGATTGGTAAAACGTGCAGATGGTGTATATGTTCAATTTTGCATTGATGTAGACCGTTCTGAGAACATTAAGTCAACTGGAAACACAGTTGGGTTAGATGTTGGTCTCAATGAATACTACACCGATTCTGAAGGGACAATGGTTGAAAATCCAAAGTTTTTGCGTAAAGGTGAAAAGGTTCTTAAGCGTTCACAACGCCGAGTTTCCAGAAAGGTCAAAGGTTCAAAAAACAGAGGCAAGGCAAGACAGATTTTAGGAAAACGCCACCTCAAAATAAGTAGGCAACGTAAAGACCATGCTGTGAAATTAGCACGGTGCGTAGTTCAGTCTAACGACTTGATAGCCTACGAAGATTTGAGGATTAAAAACATGGCGAAAAATCATTGTTTAGCTAAGTCCATCAATGACGCATCTTGGTATCAGTTCCGTGTTTGGCTTGAATACTTTGGAAAGGTATTTAAACGAGTTACGGTTGCGGTTAATCCGCAATATACGAGCCAAGATTGCTCTAGATGCGGTAAAGTTGTTAAAAAAACACTATCCACTCGCACCCACGTTTGTAAATGTGGTTGTGTGATGGATAGAGATGAAAACGCTGCTAGAAATATCCTTAGTCGAGGATTGGGTACGGTAGGGCATACCGGAACCTTTGCACTAGATGCAAGCAACGCTTGGGGAGATGAAACCTCTACTTTTGTTGGTGAAAACCTGCATGAGCAAGTTATGTCTTAGATTCAAGAATCCCCCCACCTTCAGGTCGGGGAGTGTCAAGATTTAATCAAGTTACCCGAAATCCTTAGAACAGGTTTATGGTGCGATCGCTTTTTATCTTGCTAACCAAGAGCTAATTGATGCATATTTAAAGGAAGCTGAGGCAGAGTTTGAGAAACTACAACAGTCCTTAAGAAACAAGAATCCACTTCTATATGAGAAGTTGAAAGCCGCTCAAACTCACAAAAAGAGCAAGATATGACAGTAGTTCGATTTCAAGCTGATGCTGACTTGAAGCAGTTGCAATTTCCTAAAACAGATGTAAAAACTCGGCGTTGCTGAGTAGAAATATGAATTTGTATCACGCAGAGGCAAGGCAGCGCGTTGCGGGGGTTCCCCCCGTTGTAGCGACTGCCGCGCAGAATCGCAGAGAGTAAGAAGTCCATTAGAAATGGACTTTTGCTATTAGACATAGATTTATAATATCAGTGATTGTATACCTGTATTTAGTAATAAATTTTATACCAACAAAAAATAAAATTTGTAGAAACTGGTTTTTTAGCATGGTTATGCAGTTGCTTTCCTGCCAATGAAAAAACACCCAGCTTCTCAGGGAGATTTACAAAAATTTACAACTCAGATTGTTTGGAATTAATTAAATGTCACATACATGAGTTTGACAATATTTAGCATTGCCGATTTCTTGATGCAATTTACTCAATTCAATAATCTGAAATGCTGACCCATCCTGGACTTCGGCAGCAATATAAGCAAATTTTTTACCTCGATAAAACAGGTCTCGATCAATTTTTGTAATGTATCTAGACTTGTTAAAGTCATTAGCAAGGTTGTAACTATAAATATCTTGAACTAGCTTTATTGCTTTAGTATTTTTTCTAGTGAATTTAACATTAGGGTCTCTACTAACGGTTATTCCCTCTTTAATGACTGTTTCATTTGGTAAAGTCACATTGACATAAAAGTATAAATTCCCTTTTGTACCGGAATAACCATAGGCTTCATTGTTATATCTTAAAACTGGTAGTTTTGTTCTGGTTTTGGCCCATTTGATCACAGTATTAATATTTTGTCCTGGAAGTGCATTTACAGGAGCGATCGCCAATATAACAGCTAGTGCAGACATAGCTGCATGGCATAAAAATTTAAATTTATGATTTCTAGACATGATTAACTTTTGATATTATTTAAATTGATTTTTCATTCTGCTTTAATCCTATTTAAGTCTCACCTTCAAGCAAGAGTCTTAGTAATAACAATAAAGAAATTTAAATCAGATGCGATCGCCAGGGTATAAATAGCAGTCTGCTTTGATTTCTCAAGTTACTTGCGTGGTCAGGAAACATGAAAAAAGCAGTATAGCTGTACCTAGCTTCGCAGAAACTAAATATAATTTAGAGATTAATCAAAGTTCATAGAGAATTATTGACTTGTGTGCAGATAAATTAATTGCATTGGCTATATATTTTAATATATTGCTATTCAATTTATATAAAAAAGATATAAAAATTCGTATTATTTTTTCTCGTTTGAATATCAATTCACTCATGCTAATTTTAGATAATGATCAGCTAGTTATTTGCAGATTGGCATCCATCTGAGAAATAGGAGTTAAACAGCACAAAAAAAGATTAACACCTATCATGAATAACCATTGTTTACGAAGCTGCGATCGCCAGCATCATAACTTTGAATTGCAATACCGTCGCGGTATCAAAGATTTACCAACAACGTCCACCCAATTCCCTATTCCCATTCCCCAGCCAGAGAAATAAAAATGAGATTTTGTCTAAGATTCAGCACAAGTGACTACTTCTGGAACTTGATCCCTCAAGGCTAAAGATTGTACATACTTCTTAATAAATCAGCCCTGAGAACGCAAAACGTTCTAATCTAAAAGCTGACTGGGTTAATTTACTGGCAATTTTGAAGACGGTACCTCAAGCTTTAAACGCATGAACATACCGATATGTCAAGCCCCAAAGCAACCCAGACTTAACACATAAATGATTATGATGGGAGTTTTACAAATCCGATGAGTGTTAAGGCAAGTGGTGGAAGCTCAGTTGCGCGTCCGCAACTATATCAAACCCTAGCTGTGGCAACAATTTCCCAAGCAGAGCAACAAGACCGCTTTTTGGGAAATGGTGAACTAAATGAACTAGCAAGCTATTTTGCGTCTGGTGCAAAGCGTCTAGAAATTGCTCAGACTCTCACGGAAAATTCCGAGATTATCGTATCTCGGGCTGCCAACCGGATTTTTGTTGGTGGTTCGCCCATGGCTTTTTTAGAAAAGCCCAGAGAACCAGAACTAGTGATGGCCAGCACTAGTGCTAGTAGTGGTGGTGCAGATGTACAAGAGGGAATGAAACTAGGAACTGTAACCTACGTTGAAAGCCGTGGTGGATTCCTAGAAAATTTACGCTCAATATTTAACTCATCCCCCAGCGGCCCAACACCTCCAGGCTTTAGACCAATTAACGTTGCTCGTTATGGCCCAAGCAACATGGCGAAAAGCTTGCGGGACTTATCCTGGTTCTTGCGCTATGCTACTTATGCGATCGTTGCTGGCGACCCCAACATCATCGCTGTCAACACACGCGGTTTGCGGGAAATCATTGAAAATGCCTGCTCTGGTGAAGCAACACTAGTGGCATTACAAGAAATCAAAGCCGCAGCCCTTTCTTTTTTCCGCAAGGATGCTGAAGCTACAGAAATTGTGTCTCAGTACATGGATGTACTGTTGACAGAGTTTAAAGCACCTACACCTTCTAACAAACTGCGTCAACGTCCTTCTAGCGACCAACAAGGTTTGCAACTGCCGCAAATTTACTTTAGTGCATCAGAACGGCGTCCCAAGTTTGTCATGAAGCCTGGGTTGTCAGCTAGCGAAAAAAATGAAGTCATCAAAGCAGCTTATCGGCAAATATTTGAGCGCGATATTACCCGTGCTTATAGCTTGTCGATATCTGACATAGAATCCAAGGTAAAAAATGGTGACATCTCCATGAAGGAGTTTGTTCGCCGTTTAACCAAATCTCCCCTTTACCAAAAACAGTTTTACCAGCCTTTTATTAACAGCCGAGTTATCGAGCTGGCTTTCCGTCATATCCTGGGTCGGGGGCCAAGTAGCCGCGAAGAAGTACAAAAATACTTCTCGATAATTTCTAACGGTGGTTTGGCAGCCTTAGTGGATGCTTTAGTAGATTCTGACGAATACAGCGACTATTTTGGTGAAGAGACAGTACCATACCTCCGGGGTTTGGGTCAAGAAGCACAAGAATGTCGCAACTGGGGGCCACAGCAAGACCTGTTTAACTACAGTGCGCCTTTCCGCAAAGTACCCCAGTTTATCACCACATTTGCTGCTTATGAACAACCACTACCAGACCAACATCCCTATGGTTCTGGTAATGACCCCTTAGAAATCAAGTTTGGGGCAATTTTCCCCAAAGAAACCCGTAACCCCAGCAGCAGACCAGCTTTCTTTGGTAAAGATACTAAGCGCATTCTCATTCACCAAGGGCCAGGGATTAATAACCAAAACAGTAATCCCAAGGCGCGGGGCGTGGCTCCTGGTTCTTTAGGGGCTAAAGTGTTTAAGTTGGATCAACTTCCAGGCACTATTGGTAAAAAAGCTCCTAAAGGTGCAAGCATCAAATACTCTGAAAGCTCAACGCAGGCGGTGATTAGAGCCGCTTACTTACAAGTTTTCGGTCGCGATGTTTACGATGGTCAGCGCTTAAAAGTGCAAGAAATTAAGCTAGAAAACGGCGACATTTCTGTGCGCGAGTTTATCCGGGCCTTGGCTAAGTCAGATGTATTCCGCAAGATGTACTGGACATCCTTGTATGTCATGAAAGCGGTTGAGTACATCCATCGGCGGTTGTTGGGTCGTCCTACCTACGGTCGTCAGGAAACAAACAAATACTTTGATATCTCCGCCAAGCAAGGTTTCTATGCACTGGTTGATGCGATCATTGACAGCGTGGAATACGGTGAGGCTTTTGGTGAAGATACAGTTCCTTATGAACGGTATTTAACTCCTTCTGGTGTGGCATTAAGACAGCTGCGGGTTGGTAGCATTCGCGAAGACGTGGGATCGAGAATCGATAAAGAAGCAACCCCACGCTTTGTGGAACTGGGTACAGTCTCGCAAACACGGTCAGAACCAGATATCCAATTCCGCATCAACCAAGGTGTCAGCAAGCAGCGCGAACAAACCAAAGTCTTCAAGTTGGTAGCAAATATTAGCGACAAAGTTGCAGTGAAAACTGTAATTAGTGCTGCCTATCGTCAGATTTTTGAACGCGATATTGCACCTTACATCGTCAAAAACGAATTTACGGTGTTAGAAAGTAAGCTGGGTAACGGCGAAATCACCGTTAAGGAATTTATTGAAGGTTTGGGTTACTCGAATCTCTACCTCAAAGAATTCTACACACCGTATCCCAACACCAAGGTAATTGAGTTAGGAACCAAGCACTTCTTGGGACGCGCACCAATTGACCAGGCAGAAATCCGCAAATATAACCAAATTTTAGCTACCCAAGGGATTCGCGCCTTTATCGCTGCCCTGCTCAATAGTGCCGAGTATCGCGAGGTCTTTGGTGAAGATACAGTGCCTTATCGGCGCTTCCCAACTCTACCAGCAGCCAACTTCCCGAATACCGAGAAGCTCTACAATCAACTCACCAAGCAAAATGATGATGTGGTTGTGCCTAGCTTTGAGCCAGTGAAATCCGGCGTAGATAATGGTACTACGTCGAGTTTAACGCAGGCGATCGCAGATTTATCTGTAGAATTGGGTCGTTCTTCTAACAACGCTCTTACACAGTCTGTAGAGGTTGTAAATAGCCGTCGCCAACCTACACGCATTTATCGGCTGAGTATCGGTGCTAATGAGGCAGAAATCCAACAGGTAGTTAACGCCGCTTACTCTCAGGTATTAGATTTATTTGATGGTCAGGTTCCCAATCATTACCGCCATCCGGAACTAGAAAGCAAACTCGGCAATCAAGAAATTTCTGTGCGCGAGTTTGTCCAAGCACTAGCTAGTTCAGAAATCTATCACCAACGCTTCTGTGTGCCTTATCCCAACACCAAAGTGATTGAGTTCCTCTTCCGTCACCTGTTAGGACGTACAGTGGCTAATCAAGACGAAATTAGCCAATACAAAGAACTGTTAGCTAATAGCGGTTTACCAGCCACTGTAGAGGCAATCGTGAATCATCCAGAATATACCCGCTACTTCGGAGAAGATGTGGTGCCTTACCAGCGCTTCATCCCTGCTAGCAGGTAGTTTTCAAAGGAACTGGGGACTGGGAACTTACCCAGTACCCAATCCCCTTAACCTTTCGTAACAATGCTTTCAGAATGCAAATTTGGTTGTAAATCTGAAAAAGAATATTACAAAGTGTTAAGAGCAGTCATAAATGCTCAACAGAATGCCGGAGAATGTTTTGCGGAAGGTAGCTGTGTTTTAGAGCTTGTGTACTGGTTATTAACTTAAGTAGGCTAGTAAAAAACTAATCTATGCCAGTTATTTAACTGTTGTTTCAAAAGCATAAGAACACAAAACTACTCTCAACCAAATTTAAAGTCGCACCAGTTTAATTAAATTCTGGTTTCATTAGTTTTTGGAGGAATCCATTAATGAGTATCGTCACGAAGTCCATCGTGAATGCTGATGCAGAAGCCCGCTACCTCAGCCCTGGCGAATTAGATCAAATCAAAAGCTTTGTTGCAGCTGGTGAGCGTCGCCTCCGCATTGCTCAAATTTTGACCGAAAACCGCGAGCGGATTGTAAAAACAGCAGGCGACCAACTTTTCCAAAAGCGCCCTGATGTTGTCTCTCCTGGTGGCAACGCTTACGGCCAAGAAATGACCGCTACTTGTCTGCGTGACCTAGACTACTACCTCCGCCTCATCACCTACGGAATCGTTTCTGGTGATGTTACCCCCATCGAAGAAATTGGTGTTGTGGGTGTTCGCGAAATGTACAAGTCCCTTGGTACCCCTATCGATGCTGTAGCCGCAGGCGTAACAGCGATGAAAGGCGTTGCTGGTGGACTATTGTCTGCTGAAGATGCTGGTGAAGCTGGCTCTTACTTCGACTACCTAGTCGGTGCGATGCAGTAAGCTCAAACTGTTTCCTCAACACGAAACAGAAGTATTGCAATAAGGTTGGAAATAAGGAAATAACAACATGCAAGACGCAATTACCGCTGTCATTAACTCTTCAGACGTTCAAGGTAAGTACCTAGATTCATCTGCTTTAACCAAGTTGAAAGGCTACTTCGCAACTGGTGAACTGCGCGTCCGTGCGGCAGGCACAATTAGTGCTAACGCAGCTGCGATCGTTAAAGAAGCTGTAGCTAAGTCCTTACTATACTCTGATATCACCCGTCCCGGTGGCAACATGTACACCACCCGTCGCTACGCTGCTTGCATCCGCGACTTGGACTACTACTTGCGCTATGCAACCTACGCTATGTTAGCTGGCGATCCTTCCATCCTGGATGAGCGTGTACTCAACGGTTTGAAAGAAACTTACAACTCCTTGGGTGTTCCCGTCGGTGCTACCGTACAAGCTATCCAAGCAATCAAAGAAGTAACCGCTAGCTTAGTAGGCCCCGATGCTGGTAAAGAAATGGGCGTTTACCTAGACTATATCTCCTCTGGCTTAAGCTAATAGCTGGTTTGCACTTAACTTCTATTAGGTGCGAATTTATTAAGGTCTGGAAATCAATTATGAGTGCTAGAGCGTTTTATTGCTTATCATGTTGAATTGCTCAGCAATGAGTATGAGCGGTCTAGTATTGATGCTTGATTTCCAGCCTTGGAGTGATTAATTTAAAAAAAATTGCGTAAAAGATCCACTCCCTGCTTTTTGTTTGACATAAAAAAGTTTTCACAATCACCACAGGAGATTTAAAGATATGGCACGTTTGTTTAAAATTACTGCTTGCGTTCCCAGCCAAACCCGAATTCGTACCCAACGTGAACTGCAAAACACCTACTTTACTAAGCTAGTTCCTTACGAAAATTGGTTCCGCGAACAGCAACGGATTCAAAAAATGGGCGGCAAAATCGTGAAAGTGGAATTAGCAACTGGTAAGCAAGGTACTAATGCTGGATTGCTGTAATTACTATATATAGACCTAACATTATTGTAGGGAGTTGCAAAGAGGTCATCAAAGACCTCTTTTTGTTGTTAGCTAATCAAACATATTTACCAAACGATAATCTCGATTATATAGCGGAACTGGAGCCTTAGTATTTCGTTTTTGTTTAGCTTCCTCCACAGTTTCATCAAATACAATTAGCGTTTCTTTACCAACCTTCAGCCAATCTTTATAAGGCACGCTCATATCTGCTTCCACACCACCAATATTTGGTGCTACCATTGCCCGATAAGCCTCATTAAATTTTCTGCGAAACCGAAAATCAATTGAAATTCTTAGACCTTCAGTTTTTCGTCTAACTGTTTGATGTAATCCACGGGCATCGTTGAAATACATCGTACCGTGTTGTAGTTGCGCTTCTGTGTAGGAAACAACCATGGGAATATCTCGCCCTTGATCAAAATCTGACATCACCCGCATAGCTTGTAATTCCATTTCACGGGGCATTTCACCTGCTTCAATGGTGATGTCATTGATATCTCCAAATAAAGGCAAAACCACCACAGTAGCATCAGCAGGCACACCCGCCCAAACATCGCTATGACATTTGGAACTAGCAAAAGGTAAACGAGTCTTCTCAACGTCAGTCTTACCATACACCATGCGGAGATTAACTGGTAAATCTACCGCGTCAATAACGTCATTTGCTCCTAGCTGATAAAAAGCCTCAGCAATACTTTTTTGTAGGAGGTTAAATTCCAGGGTGTGTTCCCGCTTTGGTGCTAAAAGTCCTGTGCCAGTGTAGTTTGGTAAAGTGTTTCTGGCTTTCAGCAACTGTTCCAGCATTTCAGCTTCTGAAAGAATGATGGGACTATTGAGACATGCACAAATATAATTTGCCGCAGCAACTTGGATGTGCTGGAATAATTCAGGCTTTAAAGTGTGTTCAAATAACAGCCTATATTGCCGTCTTGTAGCTATTTTATCAGCAAGCTCATCAAAGAGGCGATCGCCAAGCCGAGAGAATGCGATCGCATTTTCATTGTCCGACTGTTTCAGTATTGGTGAACCTGTTAATAGCCCTTCCATAATCATTCTTCCTAAAGTTCTTAATCAATCAGTTGGCCAAAAAATTTATCCAACCAGGTTTAGTTACTAAAAACTAACAGCTTTATTTTTTTTATACATCATTAAAATTACTGTTTTCTGATTGAAAAAGATATTTAAATAACTATTTTTAGTGAATCCAAAACTGAATATTTCAAGCAAGCTTAAACTTTGGAGCCAGCGAAAAATATATATTTATTTGAAACTTTATTATTCGCTTATTTCAATAAAATAATGTAAACTCACTCTGTATTTTTTACTAGTTTTATAAAGTAATCAAAAAATAAAATTTAATATTTTTTTGAAACCTCCTTATAAATACGCACTACATCTCTATAAATCTCCGAAAAAGCAAGGAAATAAAAATCAGTAATCTCATCATTATAAACACAATGAGGAGATGTTAAAACGTAAACATTCGATTCAGCAAACAGCTTTTTTGATACAAGTTTTTATAGCTAGTGTAAATATCAGATTTACAAATGTCAAAGTCAAACAATAAAACCTTAACTCAAAATTTATACAATAGCACAGCATCACAATGGATTAGATCAGAACCCAGTTCACTTTCAGACTTTACAGCCCGACCTTTTATATTAGAGCTTTGCGAACCTATAACTGGGTTGCGAGTACTTGATTTGGGTTGTGGAGAAGGTTATTGCAGTCGAGAATTACGCCGACGCGGTGCTGCACAAGTACATGGAATTGACTTATCTCAAGCCATGATTAATGCAGCACGCTCGCAAGAAGCAGAAGAAACCCTGGGTATTAGCTACGAAGTAGGATGCGCTACTGACCTCAAACAATTTGACGATGGAACAATTGATTTAGTTGTAGCAGTTTTTCTTTTTAACTATTTGACAACTACTCAAACTCAGCAATGTATGGCTGAAGTCGCACGCCTTCTCAGTCCAGGCGGACGGTTTGTGTTTAGTGTACCCCATCCATCCTTTCCTTATATACACAAGGGTGAATATCCGTTTTATTTTCAAGTTGAGGGTGCGGGTTATTTTAGCAAGCGAGATCAGCAGTTTCCTGGTCGTATTTGGAAACGAGATGGTTCTTGGCTAAACGTCCAGCTAGTTCATAAAACTCTTGAAGATTACTTTGATGCATTGAAAAATGCTGGCTTCAATACAATGCCAACCTTGCGAGAATTAAAAGTCACTCCAGAACATCTTGCAGTGGATGAATCATTCTTTAGTCCTCTAATTGATATACCACTTCATCTAGCGATACAAATATCAAAATGAAAAATCTAAAAAATCTATCTTATTTGAACAAGCACTCATTACGTGGAATTACAGAGAAGCACTCACTCTGGAAGCATGAATTTCTCACCGATTGTCGCAGAGGCAATCTGTCCTTAAAAGAAGTACAAGTATTAGCCGTTCAAATGTATAAATTTTCTAAAGAATTTAATCGCATATTAGCTGGTATTTTGTCTTGTTGCCAAGAAGAAAGTGTGCAATTAGTAATTTTAGAAAACCTATTCGATGAAATGGGACAGGGGGATGTCAGTCAGGCGCATCCAGAATTATTTCGTCGCTTCACTCGCGCATTAGGCATTGATGACAATATTTTGGCTACACTACCCACTGCGCCTGAAACTCAAGCTTTAATTGAAACCTATTTGAGAATACCTCATAAATATGGCTATCTGGCTGCTTTAGGTGCTGTTTGTTATGCTTCAGAAGGAATTGTTAGTTCACTCTACACTCAGCTTTATCAAGGAATTGTGGGTGCTGCTCCTTTACCTAAAGAGTCTTTAATCTTTTTTGAGGTTCATATTGATGTGGATGATAGTCATGCAGCTAAGTTAGCAGCAGTAATTGAGCCGCGCATTCTCAAAAAAGAGGAAGAAATCAAAGTCAAGCTGGCTATTGTTGAAGCAATGGATGCGCGTTTCCAATTCTTTAACGGAATTCAGCGTCAAATTTGTGAGTCTAGCTTCTGTGCTGATTCATTGCAACTTTTAACTGTGTAGTTACAAGTTCATAGTGCTGATCTAAATTCAGCTTGGGATTTACACCTGCGTTCTGTGTAAACAATTCAAACAAAAAACATTTTTTAGTTAAAGGATAACTATATGTATGGATTAGTAAACAAAGCAATTCAAGATATGGTTTGTGACCGTTTTGGTGAAAAAACTTGGATACAAATCAAGCAACAAGCAGAAGTAAATGTAGATGTTTTCATTCGTATGGAAGGCTATCCCGATGATATAACTCATCGCTTGGTAAAAGCTGCCAGTATTGTTTTGGGTTTATCTCCCACAGATATTATGCAAGCCTTTGGAGAATACTGGGTACAGTATACATCTGATGAAGGCTATGGGGAAATGATGGATATGAGTGGAGATACACTGCCTGAGTTTCTCGAAAACCTGGATAATCTTCATGCTCGTGTTGGAATTAGTTTTCCTCAGCTTCAACCCCCATCATTTGAATGTAGCGATATGGAGGAAAATTCTCTGAATTTACATTATCGCTCTACCAGAAATGGTTTAACTCCCATGATTGTTGGTTTAGTTAAAGGATTAGGAAAAAAGTTTGAGACAGAAGTAGATATTACCCAAACTCAGAATCGAGATCAGGGTGATGAACACGATGAATTCTTAGTGAAATATAAACCAAATTGAGCGCTGTGTCCATGATTCCTCCTCAACTAAGTCTTTCGCCAGAGTTATTTGCGAAGGCTTTTCCATTTCATTTGGTATTTAATCGGAATCTAGAAATTATACAGGCTGGCAGTGTATTAGAGCGTATCAGTTCTGAGGCACTAGTTGGAAATCATATTGAACAGTATTTCCAATTCACACGTCCTCGAATTTCGATTGATTTTGATGCTATTAAAAAGCAGTCCCGCTCCCTTTTTATCTTGGAGTTTATTCCAAATGGAATGCAAATTAAGGGTCAAATAATGTATCAACAAGAGCAGGAGGTAATATTTTTTCTTGGTTCTCCTTGGATTACTGATACTGCTAGTCTTGCTCCTCTTGGTATTAAATTGAAAGATTTTGCAATTTACGATCCAATAGCAGATTTTCTCTTTTTATTACAAGCTAAGAATACTGCTCTTGCTGATGCTGAAAAATTAACTTCAGAACTGACTCAACAACGTGCAAAACTACGGAATGCACTGCTAATCAAGGATAATCTCACTCAAATTGCTCAGGCACAGGCTCAAAAACTAGAACAATCGCTGAAAGATTTACAGCAAACTCAAGCTCAATTAGTGCAGGCTGAAAAAATGTCTAGTTTAGGACAGCTGGTTGCAGGAGTTGCTCACGAAATTAATAACCCGATTAATTTTATTTACGGTAACTTAAAGTATGTGAATGATTATACTCATGATTTACTCAAACTTGTGCATCTTTACCAAAAGTTTTGTATCAATCCCGCACCAGAAATTCAAAAACTTATCGAATTAATCGATTTGAGCTTTTTGCTCGATGATTTACCAAAAATTTTACATTCGATGGAGGTAGGAGCTGAACGAATTTCTGAAATTGTCTTGTCTCTGCGGAACTTCTCTCGTCTTGATGAAGCAGATATGAAAAAAGTGGATGTTCATCAAGGGCTAGATAGTACTTTATTAATTTTACAAAGCAGGTTAAGAGATAAAGTTAGTCATCCTGCTATTAAAGTAGTTAAAAATTATGGAAGTTTGCCTTTTTTGTATTGCTATCCTAGCCAACTGAATCAAGTTTTCATGAATGTTATTAGCAATGCGATCGATGCTATAGACAGCTATAATAGTGGGCGCTCTATCGCAGAAATTCAAGCTAATCCTGGTCAAATTACAATCACCACAGAAGTTTTAGAAACAAATTATATTGCTATCCGAATTGCTGATAATGGCTTGGGAATAACAGAGGAAGTAAAAGAGCGACTATTTGATCCGTTTTTTACAACTAAGCCTGTTGGCAAAGGTACAGGATTGGGTTTATCAATTAGTTATCAGATTGTAGTTGAAAAACACAAAGGTAAATTTCAGTGTATCTCAGAGCCTGGTAAGGGGGCAGAGTTCTTGATTGAAGTACCATTGTTAATTGATGTTCAAACAAATTGCTTGAAAACAGTAAATCTTGTGACACAAACCTGCTGAAAATTAGTTTGATACGAGGATAATTATAAGCGATCGCGTCAATCTTTTACTCAATTTAATTTTATTCAAAGCTATAATTATTAATATTTTTCGTTTTTTGTATAGGAAAATGCACTTTTGAAGCATCTCTATAAAAGCTCAAAGTTGTGCAAAATATATTATTTAAATTGTATTGGGTTTAGAGAATTTTATTTTTTTGCAGGTTTGGCTTGTTTAAAATCGCGATTTAGCAGTTGTGCTAACTCGGTTGTACTCAGTGATTGAATAAGACTTAAACTCAGGGATTTAGTAGATATTGTTTGGGTGTAAGCCGCGTTAAGGTAACGAATATATTTTGACTTGCCAGTAACGTAAGTTTGGAAGAAAGGCAAACTCAAAACATTCATGTAACGCCTTCCTTGAGAAGCATCACCAACTATTTCGGGAGGTAATGCTATTTGTGAACTTGTAGAATTACTATTACCAATGGTGGAAAAATGAGTACCACCTACAAGCATGACAAGATATTTTTGTGAATTGGCAAACCAAGAAAAAGGTAGAATTTGTTCGTATAAAGCTGGTGTTACGGTATCGCCACTACTACCAACGATCATGACTGGTATTTGAATTTGGCTTAAGCCAGCTTTGCCAAAAATAGAGCTAGTAATTGGATTAACTGCGATCGCTGCTTTAACTCTATCATCACGCAAGTTATATTCCTGAGTGTTACTATTTAATTCCAAAGCACGACATTGAAGTAGCAAAGATACGTTCCAAGTATCTTGAAGTGCTTCTAGTTGACAGTCTTTTTTTAATTGTTCAAAGTTAATTTTACCGCCTGCCAAGGCTAAGGCTGTATAGCCACCAAGGGATTGACCAAACACTCCTACTTGTTGCAGATTGAAGCGGCCTTTAAATCGAGAATTAGATTGGTTAGCTTTTTCTAGTTGGTTAAGAATGTATTTTACATCCAAAGGGCGGTCTTGAAATTCACTTGGTTTTGCTACTTCGCTGGCATGGCCATTTAATAATGCTCGCAATTGCTTCGCATCGCTACCTGGATGATTAGGAACAACTACAGCAAATCCGTGAGAAGCTAAATGAGTGGCTAAATATTGAAAATTGCTGCTGTCCAAACCCAAACCGTGAGAAATCACAATTACATGTGCATGATTCTGACCATTGGGAATATAAATATCAGTCAATAAAATTCGATTACGTGTCAAGTCAAAAAACTTTAATGTATGTTTTTGTAGCTTAAACTTTCCTTGAGTGCGTAAATCTGGCAACTGCGAGAAATCTAGTTGAGAAACGCTAGCAGCTTCTATGTTTGACTTTTGGGAAACGGCGGCGATAGCGCGGTTAGTTTCGTTGACGAGTTTTTCCAGTTCTCCAGCTATTCCTAAACTCTCGGCTAAATCGAGATGAATGCTACTCGTAGGATACTTACGTAATAAGTTTAATATTGTCAAGCCTCCTGGTTCAGCAGCGGCTAAAATTAGCGCTGAACGCAAAGCATAAAATCCTGGTTGTGGTTGACGAGATTTAGTTTTAATCACTTGTGTCAACCGACGCAGCAAAAACTCTCCTTGTGGTGTGTAGAGAAATTGCGAAACCACTACCGGACTAACTTTGATTTGCAGGTGTAAAATCCGTCGTAATTCTTGCAACTGTTGTTGTGAAAGATACTGCTGATACGTTGCTAAATCGTCATCTATGACACCGCTGGTGGCATACTTTTCTAAAGCTGCAACTGAAATAGAAAGCTCTAAAGCCGAATAAGATGCATAAATTCGTTCTGCTGCAATGATACAATTGTTACCATTTAATGTTGGCAGCAACATCGAAAGAACCAGCAAGAGCGAATTTTTTCTCAGGACGCTGGCCCAATTACCAAAAAAACTATTCATCGCTTAACTGTTTTGATGATGTTTCACATCGCTCAACTATTTTGGTGATGTTATTGCACGAGTGTTAACTTTGGTAGTTCTTTGGACACCCTTTTTGGATTATTTAATATTTTTTGCCCTAGTTATATGGATTTTTATTAAGGTTTCTCCTTAATAAAAATATCCAAAGTTAGATGCTATGCAGTTACATAGTTAAGTAAATTTTCTACCTAGATAGTGATTTAATTTACTAGTTATTGCTTGCTGACTAGAAAATGATAACAAATAAAAAATTATTAAACCTCAGTATTTTTAATGTAACTTTGAATATGCCAACAATTACTCTAATTAAACAAGCTGTAAATACTGAACAAAGAGTTACATTAATCAGCTTTTCCCAAAGCGATCGCTACAGAACCTACTACTACTAAAATTGCTCCCAATATTCCTAACAATGTGAAGTGTTCTGAGTTAATTAAAGAGGGTGTAATTGCTGATACCAGCACAACTGATATTAAAGTCACAATTGGAGCTAAAGCTAATACTGCACTTACCCTTGATGCTTCCCAATGTTCTAATGATTCTGCAAAAGCACCGTAAGCAATTAGAGTATTCAAAGCACAAAAAAGTAGTACTCCTAAATGTAAAGTATCCAGTGTAAAAATTGTTTTTACTCTAGCTAGAGGAGTGAATAATAAAGTACATCCTCCGTAAATAATTAGCATAATATTGGCAGAAGAAAAAGATTGTAACAACTGCTTTTGGCACAGAGCATAAATAGCCCAAGTTGCTGCGCCCAAAGCAATTAAAGCACTACCAAGAATATAAGTACCATGGGCTGTAATTAAATTGGCGAGTTGCTCGCGAAAAAATAAAATGTAACCGCAAGTAAGTACACCTATACCAATCCACTGAAATAGCCGATAGCGTTCTTTGAAAATAAATAACCCTCCTAAACTTAGCAATAGAGTAGATAATTGGATACTAACCTCAGCATTAGCAGGTGATGTCAGCGCTAGACCTTGCATAAACAGGAAATAATTACTAGCCAAAGATATCGTAGCGATCGCTAACAATTTCCCAGAATCAGAACTAAGTTGTTGTCGGGTTGGTAATTTACCCTGTATTCCGAGATAAACAGCTAACAAAGCAAACGATACTAAGAAGCGAAACCAAATAATGGTATAGACATCAAGCGCTTGCAGCACTACTGTTAGGGCAATAGGTAAAATTCCCCATAACAAGACAGTTAATAGTGATAATGCTAGTCCTAATCGCCAACGACCAGAACTTTTATGTAATGACATATGGGGAATGGGGGATGGGGAATAGAGAATGTGAAGCCGCCAGAGGTTAAACTGACGGCTTCTGCATTATCTCTTACGCAAAGCACTTGATTTGTGGTAGCTAAAAATCGCTGACTAAATACGCGATCGCACAAATTTCTCCAATCTATCCATTCCTTTTTCGATGGTTGCCATGTCTGTGGCGTAGGAGAGGCGAATATTGTGATCGGCACCAAAAGCAATTCCTGGAATCACTGCTACTTGCTGTTCTTCTAGTAATGCATCACAAAATTGCAGGGATTTCAAACCTGTTTTGCTGATGTCGGGGAACAGATAAAAAGCACCGTCTGGTTTAGGACAACTCAATCCGGGAATGGCGTTGAGTCTATCTAGCATTACCTGTCGCCGTTTGGCGAAGGCTTGACGCATTTCTTCCACACAGTCTTGGGAACTTTGTAGCGCAGCGATCGCGCCATATTGGGCAAAGGTACACACGTTGGATGTACTATGTCCTTGGATGGTACTCGCGGCTTTAATGATTTCCACTGGCCCTGCTAAATAGCCAATACGCCATCCTGTCATCGAGTAAGCTTTGGCGAACCCGTTGCTAATGAGAGTCCGGTCAAAAATTTCCTTACCCAAGGAACCGATGCTGATATGTTCTGCACCGTCGTAGAGAATTTTTTCGTAAATCTCATCAGAGACAACAAAGATATCTGCATCAACTATTACTTTTGCCAGTGCTTTGATTTCATCTGGCGTGTAAACCATCCCTGTAGGATTAGATGGGGAGTTGAGGATAAATAGTTTGGTTTTGGGTGTAATGGCTTTACGGAGTTGCTCAGGAGTAATTTTATAACCTGTTGAAGCATCTGCGGGTACAATTACAGATACCCCACCAACCAATGTCACCATTTCGGGATAACTTAACCAATAGGGTGCGGGGATAATTACTTCATCACCCGGATCAATTAGTGCCACGACTAAGTTATACAGAGAATGCTTACCACCATTAGTGACGATGACATTCTCTGCTTTATAATCTAGACCGTTATCAATTTTGAGCTTGTGGGCGATCGCTTCCCTTAACTTTGGTTCTCCAGCTGCTGCACCATACTTGGTTTTGCCTTCATCCAAAGCTTTTACTGCTGCGGCTTTAATGTGCGCTGGCGTATCAAAATCTGGTTCTCCAGCGCTAAAACTGCAAACATCTATTCCTTCTACCTTCAATGCCTTAGCTTTAGCTGCGATCGCTAGGGTCAAAGAAGGAGTCACCTGACTTACTCTTGCTGCCAGTTTCATTCTTATCTTTATTCGGCAAATCTCTAACCTATTTAAGGATATCCTACAATCTTCATCGAGATTTAGCTTTTCTAAATTCTGGTGGGGAATGAGGATTGGGGACTAGGGACTGGGGACTGGGGATTGGGGACTGGGGATTGGGGATTGGGGACTGGGGACTGGGGACTGGGGATTGGGTAATTATCTTTCTTCCTCACTCCCTCATCTTCCTCATCTCCCTCACCCTTAAGCTATAGTCACATCCGGTGATAAGTAAACCTCTTGGATGGCGTGAAACAGCTTCACTCCTTCCTCAAATGGACGTTGAAACGTCTTTCGTCCAGAGATTAATCCTGTACCGCCAGCGCGTTTGTTAATCACAGCAGTGCGAACTGCTTCGGCAAAGTCATTTTTGCCAGTTGCCCCACCAGAATTAATTAGTCCCGCACGTCCACAGTAGCAATTTAGTACTTGGTAGCGAGTCAAATCAATGGGGTGATCAGTTGTCAATTCTGTGTAAACTCGCTCATCGGTTTTGCCGTAACTCTTACCTGCGGCTTTGGCGACTGCACCGTAACCATTGTTACATTCAGGTAATTTTTGCTTAATGATATCAGCTTCAATTGTCACGCCCAAATGATTTGCTTGTCCGGTTAAATCAGCAGCTACATGATAATCTTTATCTTGTTTAAAAGCATTATTACGTAGATAGCACCAAAGAATTGTTACCAAACCTAATTCATGGGCACGTTTGAAAGCTTTGCTGACTTCTTGAATTTGCCTAGTAGAATTTTCTGAACCAAAGTAAATTGTTGCACCTACCGCTACTGCTCCTAAATTCCAAGCTTGTTCGACATCAGCAAACATAACTTGATCAAATTGGTTGGGATAAGTTAGTAGTTCGTTGTGGTTGATTTTGACAATAAAAGGGATTTTGTGAGCATACTTACGTGAGACGCTACCCAAAACCCCTAAAGTTGTCGCTACAGCATTACAACCTGCGGCTATTGACAATTTGACGATGTTTTCTGGATCAAAGTAAATCGGATTGGGTGCAAAAGATGCACCTGCTGAGTGTTCAATTCCTTGATCAACTGGGAGAATAGACAGATAACCAGTATTTGCCAGACGACCTGTAGAATAAAGTTGTTGAAGATTACGTAATACTTGTGGATTGCGATCGCTATTCAGCCAAACTCGATCTACAAAATCTGGCCCTGGCAAATTTAGTAAATCTTGAGAAACTTTTGCCTTATAGGTGAGCAAATCTTCTGCTTCTTTACCTAGCGATGACTCGATAAAATTAGGTGCAGATAGCGTTGTAGTCATAAGCGTTTTCCTCAAACTTGAGAAAATGACCTTGCTTTTAACATAGCATTTTTAATATTGGCGACTTGGTTAAATAATTCGTAATTCGTAATTTGTAATGACGCGACGCTCCTGCGTCGCTAACGCTGACGCTCGTACCTCGCTACCGCTTCGCTAACGCTATCGAGGACTCGCTCTAAGCGAATCTATGCCGCAGGCTTTACGCTGCGCTAACGTAATTAAGTTTTGTACCAACACAAAACTTGCCGGTTATGGAATCGGGGGATTTAAACCCACGGAACTGGTTAACAGCAGATTAACTAAGACTATTAACATTTACAGCAGAAATAACTGAAAAAATATGTCTATAAGAGGATTGACACTACATTTGTTTATCAAAAGTATCCTCCGATTGTAGCAAACTGGTTATAATTATCTTCCATCCGTCTTAGAAATCAAACTCAAATCTGCATGGTGTTAATATGGGACGCGCTCGGTCTAAATCTGACTTACCTACAAAAATTTGTCCGGTATGTCAACGTCCTTTTACATGGCGCAAGAAATGGCAAGATTGCTGGGACGAAGTAAAATACTGCTCAGAACGTTGTCGTCGTCGCCGTTCTGAGGCTCAAGATGAAACTAAACGCGACTGAAATACAAATATTACAAGGGGTAAATGGAGCTACAGGTGCAACCTAAATTAATTATTCATGGGGGAGCTGGTAGTTCTCTCCACGGTAAAGGAGGATTAGAGGCGGTGCGCCGATCGCTTCATACAGTAGTAGAAGAAGTCTATTCTCTGTTACTGTCGGGAACAACTGCCTCCGAGGCAGTAGTACAAGGATGCTACATGTTAGAAAATGATCCCCGCTTTAATGCTGGTACTGGTTCAGTATTACAATCTGATGGTCAAATCCGCATGAGTGCCTCTTTAATGGATGGCGCATTAGGGCGTTTTAGTGGTGTGATTAATGTCTCACGGGTGAAAAATCCGATTGAATTGGCGCAATTTCTTCAAACTTCACCAGATCGGGTACTGTCGGATTACGGTTCAGCTGAATTGGCGCGAGAATTGCAACTTCCCACTTATAATGCTCTGACTGAATTGCGCTTACAAGAGTGGATACAAGAGCGTCATGATAATTTTAAAAGTACGATGGCTAGCGTCGTTGCAGAACCAGAACTAGCTGAAACTAGCAATGCCCGCCGGGGTACAATTGGAGTAGTAGCTTTAGATACAAACGGTAAACTGGCTGCTGCAACCTCCACAGGTGGTAAAGGCTTTGAACGTATTGGCAGAGTAAGTGATTCTGCGATGCCTGCGGGTAATTATGCTACAGAATATGCTGCTGTTAGTTGTACAGGGATTGGTGAAGATATCATCGATGAGTGTTTAGCAGCAAGAATTGTAGTGCGTGTGACTGATGGTATGTTTCTCAAGGATGCCATGCAGCGCTCATTTACAGAAGCACATCACAACAAAAGGGATTTAGGAGCGATCGCACTAGACGCCAATGGCGCGATCGCTTGGGGTAAAACTAGCGAAATCTTACTTGCAGCCTACCATGACGGCGAACAGATTGGTGATACTTTAGAGTGGACTGGCAACGACGAACTCACAAGTTATTGCTAAATCATGTAAAAGGGACTAAGAGCTAGTATTAATTTAGACTTTTCAAATAACCTCTTACTCCCTACCCACGCAAATAATTTCATTAATCTGTTCCCTGTTCCCTTCCATTATGATAGCGATCGCCGATCAAAACTACTTTACCCCTGAAGAGTACCTCAAACTAGAGGAACAAAGTTCTACCAAACACGAATATATTGACGGCTACATCTACGCCATGGCTGGAGCGCTTGACCCCCATGTCACTGTTGCCGGAAACTTGTTTGCGCTCCTCCGTAGTCATGTGCGGGGTTCTGGTTGCCGTGTTTATATCGCTGATATGAAAGCACGTATTGAAGCTCTTAATCGCTTTTATTATCCCGATGTGATGGTTACTTGCGATCAACGAGACAAAGAAACGCCAGCTTATAAAAGGTTCCCCTGTTTAATTGTTGAAGTTTTATCTGATTCTACTGAAGCCTTTGACCGGGGCGACAAATTCGCAGATTATCAAGTGCTGGAAAGTTTACAAGAATATGTATTAATTAATACAAAACGCCAACGAGTCGAATGTTTTCGTCGCAATGATGAAGGACTGTGGGTTTTGCAATCCTACATAGCAGAAAATAAATCATTTCGACTTAACAGTGTAAATTTTGAGGAAACAATCGCATCACTTTACGAAGACGTAGTTTTTGAATCATAAATTATCTATTTAGTTTGTTGGGAATGCCTTCACAACCACCGGGAATAGTACCTCTGGTTGCTTCACCACCCCAGGCGCAACAATAGTGACGTATTGACTCAGACATCCGTTTTGCATTGGTGAAATCAGCGTTTTCTACGACTGCACCAGTGTGTTCGCCAGTTTTGTAGTTTGGGGGTTCGGTGCGACTGCGGGGTGATGCTTGCTCATGGGAACCATAAAACAGACGAGTTGTATTTAAGTCTGCACCACTGAGATTGCCATCATATAAAATTGTGCGGGAAAGGTTGGCTTTGACTAAATCACAATCACTGAGATTGGCACGGACAAGATTAGCTTCGCTCAGATCAGTCCAACGCAAGTCTGTACCAGAAAGATCGGCTGCGGCTAACATGACGCCTAAGTCGATGACACGCACACCTTCTAAGCGGTCTTCGGCGTAACCACCAACACCATTGAGAATGGCTCGACCTAAACGACGATCGCGTTTTAGGGGTGTCAGCAATTTAGAACGAGACAGAAAACGGAGAATCTTGGCTTTACCACTGCCATCGACACTACTCAAAATTGCTGCTGTGCGTCCTTCGGCGATCGCTCTTTCTTGGGGCCAATCTTCTAATAATCCTTCTTCATCTAATACTAAGTCGGAAACGCCTTGAAAATAAGAATCGATCGTTTGCTGTTGAGTAATGATGTTTTGCTGAACTGTGAGCAGGTTTTGTTGAATTGTCAGGTCTTTGGATATCACGTATTGTCGCCAGGCTACATAAACGGCAATAATAGCAATCAAAATTTGTCCCAAAGCACCAAACCATTCTGCTAGTGTACCAGAGGCTTCCCAGTTAATTTTACGTCCCCAAGCAAGTAGGCGATCGCCCACTCCGGTAAACCTGACTAAGCCGAAAATTGCTACTAGTAGCCCCAAAAAAGCCACAAACAGCGTGCGGTCTTGGGGTGAAAACCACTCACTAAGTAAAAATTGCAACCAAGGCAATAGCATCGCTACAGACAACAACAAAGTTGCTACGGTTCCGAGAAGACCTATGATCGAGTTATTTGTAGCAAATCCAATGATAGTGATGGCGATCGCCATCAGCATCAGCAATAATGCCCTTGGTTTAACCGTGAATCGATCACTAGTGTATTGCCTAAAAAGCGAACGAGCTTGTTTGAGAGTAGTTGTATTTTGCGGAGATTGCAAAGACGTAATAGCAGCGAGTGCTTGTTGTGTAGCTAGTCCTTCGGGGGTTAGATTATTTTCACATCCGCTTCCTTCAAAGTCATCTGGTTGCAGGTCGTCGTATTCTGGCACAGGTTCTGAGGTTGGTAGATTCGAGTAGTTAGATTCAATCGTCATGCTTTCTATTTTGCCCCAGTAGGTTCAATTCCACAAAATTAGCTCATGAGGGAAAGAAAAAAGATTTTTATTTCCTTGTTGTGAGCTATTTGTTTGCGCGTGCTTGTCTTAAAAATTGGGACACTTCGCTCTAATTCCCAGAGTTTGAGTAACTGGTGTGCGATGTCTAATTATTTAGATGCATAAAACTAATTCGCAATTAAATCAAACCACTCATAAAGGGTGTGTTTTTTATCTACCTTCAGATACAAGGACTGTTTCTGCTGTGTGTAATATTCAGCTAAAAACCTACTAATGTGCTTATTTGTGTCGTATTATGCTAATATTAAATTTACTTGATAGTAGTTATAAGATTTTCTGTATCCTAAAAATACAAAACATAATTGATAAAAAGTAGTGTACTTTGATACTATTTGTAAATCTGAACAAAATTCAGCATTATCTTACGAGTTCTGTAGGTGCAGCATGGTCTATGGGCGCTGTTTAGTTGCCTCTAGTTTAATTATTTTCTTGACATTTGGGTGTAGCGATAGCTCAACTTCATCAACAGAAAACACTAAACAAGTTGTACAAGAAAATAATGTAGCTCAGCTGCTGATAGAAGCAAAAGCTAGTCAAAAGGCGGAAGATTTTTTTAACCAAGGTAATAATTTTTTAGATGCACAACGCTACAAAGAAGCGATCGCATCCTACGAGCAAGCTCTAGCAATCAAATCTGAAAGTTCTGAAACCTGGATTAACCGTGGTAATGCTTTAGCATCTTTACACCGCTACAAAGAGGCGATCACATCTTACGACCAAGCAATTACCATCAACACGAAAAAGGATGAAGCTTGGTACAACCGTGGTAATGCTTTAACATCCTTACAGCGCTACAAAGAGGCGATCGCATCTTACAATAAAGCAATCGCCATCAAACCAGATAAATATGAAGCTTTAATTAATCGAGGTATCGCCCTAACTAAGTTGCAACGCTACAAAGAAGCGATTGTATCTTACGATAAAGCGATCGCTATCAAGCCGGATAAGCATGAAGCATATTACAACAAAGCTTGTTCTTATGCTTTACAAAACAATTTAGAATTAGCAATTGAAAATTTAGATAAAGCAATTCAGCTTGCTCCTGATAAGTATAAAAAACTAGCGAAAACTGATCAAGATTTTAATAAAGTGCGTAATAATCAGCAATTTCAAAAATTGCTGCAATAGGTTGCTGTGTTTTGCTCTGAGGTGAGATGAAAAACACAAGTTAGTAGGGTGCGTCATAACGAATAATTTCTCTGTAAGTTAAGGGTTTCTGGAATTGATACACCCTACATAACTCCCGACTCCCGACTCCCCACTCCCTTTGGATATTTTTTTATCTGGAATTTCCTTATTTATCGTTGGCGATCGCTCAATGATTTCTTAAATATGAAAAAATTATTGATTACTGGAGCTAGTGGTTTTCTAGGATGGAATCTTTGCCATCTAGCAAAGCCAGATTGGGAAGTTTATAGTACTTATTTCGTGCATCATTTAGACATACCAGGTATCAAAACTTGGAAAGTAGATTTAACAAATTTTCAGGAATTGAAGCGTTTATTTAATGATATTAATCCAGCGGCAGTTATTCATACTGCTGCACAATCACAACCAAATTTTTGTCAAACTCATCCAGAAGAATCATATACAATTAACGTGACAGCATCCTGCAATATTGCTGGGCTTTGTGCAGATAAATCTATCCGTTGTGTTTTTACATCCACAGACTTAGTTTTTGATGGCTTAAATGCTCCTTATCGGGAGACAGATCCCGTATGCCCTGTCAATATTTATGGTGAGCAAAAAGTTTTAGCTGAAACAGGTATGCTAGAGCGATATCCTCTGACCGCAGTCTGCCGGATGCCGTTAATGTTCGGCATGGCAACACCCACAGCTAAAAGTTTTATACAGCCATTTATCCAAACCTTACAAGAAGGAAAAGAACTAAAATTATTTATAGATGAATTTCGTACCCCAGTTAGCGGTAACACTGCTGCTAAAGGTTTGTTGTTAGCATTGACTAAAATCAATGGACTAATTCATTTAGGAGGAAAAGAGCGAATTTCTCGCTACGATTTTGGACGGTTATTAACAGAGGTATTTCAACTACCTCTTACTGGGTTAAAAAGTTGCCGACAACAAGATGTGAAAATGGCAGCGCCTAGACCAGGGGATGTTTCTTTAGACAGTTCTCAAGCCTTTGATTTAGGTTATCAGCCTTTATCCTTGCGAGAACAATTACAGGAATTAGCTTAAAATTCTCAGTCCCCACCAAGTTCAACTGGCGTTTTTAAAGCAATTTAAGACTTAAGATGCAACTAGCTCCCTTATATCCGATTTTTTATCGCATTCTGCAACCGACTTTTCCCAACTGTTTGTGGGGTGGCGATCGCAACTCCAAAGTGATTGCTCTGACGTTTGATGACGGGCCTCATCCCCAGTACACACCCCAAGTGTTGGCAGTTTTAGACCGCTACAACATTAAAGCTAGTTTTTTTTGGTTGGGCGCTTGCGTTAACCGTTCACCAGCGATCGCGAAAGCTGTTAGCGATCGGGGACACTGGATCGGATTGCATGGCTACGATCATCGTTCTTTTGCCACATTATCCCCCACAAATCTTAAAGACAGCTTAGAAAAAACCCAAGTTGCCATCTACAACGCTTGTGATTTACAGCCTGAACAAGTACGGGATGTGCGTCCCCCCAACGGTTTATTTACACCTACGACTTTAAAATTATTTCTTCAGTGGAAGTATCGCCCTGTAATGTGGAGCATCGTACCAGAAGATTGGGTGCGACCGGGTGTTACCACCGTAGCGCAACGAGTGATTAGTCAAGTTCAAAACGGTTCGTTGATTGTCTTGCATGATGGCGCTTGTGGTGGACAAGATGCCGCTGCGACAATTCAAGTCCTCATTCCTCAACTACTACAACAAGGCTATGAATTTGTCACTGTTGATACTCTATGGCGGCAATTAGAGTTATGCGATCGCAAGCAAGTTCCCAGATAATCATTAATATCCCTTCTTGGCGTTGCATAATTGCGGGATGATTTGAGAGTTTGCATCAATACATAATCACCACGTCTCCGTGTCTCCCTCTGGGTGACGCTCGCAAGCTCGCTAACGCTGCGCTAACGCAGTTGCCTGCGGAGGGAAACCCTCCTTTACTCACTGGACTCACCGCGTCAACCTCAATCATCCCATTATACCAATTCGTAGTTCGTAATTAAGAAACTCTTATTTAGTATGGGTTTCGGAGTTTGAATGTGTAGCCGAATTTTAGAGAATTGGTATTATTCAGCAACGCCCCCTTCTTTAACTGTGAATGCGATCGCCCCTCTAAAGACCTTGTAGCACATACCTATATATTAATTACGCACTTCGTAGCGTAAAGCCTGCGGCATAGCTTCGCTTAGAGCGAGTCCTCGATAGCGTTAGCGAAGCGTTAGCGAGGTACGAGCGTCAGCGTAAAGCCTACGGCATAGCTTCGCTTAGAGCGACACAGGAGCGTCGCGTCATTACGAACTACGTTAGCGTAGCGTTAGCGAGTCCTCGAGCGTCATTACGAATTATTCTCATAGGTAGCTGTTAAAGAAGATTCATCAATATCCAATATTTGTTGGATATCACTTCAAGAATTTGGTGGTGCTACAAGTTCTTGTGGTGATTCATTTACGTACTCAATTAAATCTTCTACTTGACAATTTAAAGCTTTGCAAAACCGAATAACTCTCTCAATATGATCTGTCCCAGTTCTGCCACTTTCCCAGTTTTGGATAGTGCTTTCAGTCACGCCAACAAGACGTGAAAGTTCAAGCTGGGTAAGCCCTGCTTTTTCACGAAGCAAAGCAATCCTTGGTTTGAGATTTTGTTTCACAGCTACAGCACTTTGTATCTCATCTACAGTCGTAGATTTTAGCACCAAAAAAACACTAAACCGAAAATTAATAACAAAAATTTTGCTCTCAGTTTTAATATTCTTAATGTATTTTGTTAAAGAAATTGAGTATGTGTTCCAGATCTCGGAGTTACCAAATAAATGAAAAATCTTAATTTTTTCTAATTATTTCATCAGATAGCGCTTTTCATTGTTATTTCTTGGGGCTAGACTTAGCTAAGCAAGTTCCGTATGCTCTGCAAAATGTGGGACATAAATAATTTAATTTTTATCAAAATTTATTTAAAGCACTAAACCTCACCCTCTTGTGAGGAATATCCTACTTTTTAATAAAAAGCGTGGATCAGGTTTTTACTGCCTAAAATCGATGCTAAACAATATTCACCCTAAAAAAACTGTCATTCTCAACAGTAGCAGATAAGTTTTATGCAAAGTTTATAAAAATTTAGAGACATAATTGGTTTACTTATCTTCAATCTAAATTTTTGGATTTTAACTAAATCATTTTACTTGTGTCTACAATGTTAATACTAAATCAAGCACTAACGCTATTTATAAATGCGATTAAATAAAATATTTAGGTATGTATCATTCATACTAGTTGATTTTTTATTTATAAACATATTTTGGCGTATTGACTAGTTTAGTAATGCTTCAATCAACGCTAATAGTAACAAGTTTGATTGAGTTCAAGTAATCAGCCTAACACTTCAACTATTTGTTAGGCGAGAATGTAGCTCAACCAAATCTCTAATTATTCTTAGCTCAAAGGTATCGAAACTAAATAATTTCCCAACTGATGGAAGGACATACACATGGAAGGAAGACAAAAAATCGAAATTTCAGACTTGCTTGACCAAGCAGTAGAAAATGCATTAGCAAGACGCAACTCAGCTTTACATTCAGAAGATGATTTGCTGAGTTTATCTGATGCAGAAACTACAAATATTGCTGGTGGCTTAACAACAGTTAGTAAAATTGTTAAACCACCAATAGTCCTTGGTATTAAACCAATTTGCCCACCAATTATAGTTGGGTTAATTGCTCCTTTACCATTAGAAACGCTATAAGCTTAAATCAGTGAACAGTTATTAGTTATCAGATGTATTGGTAACTGATAACTGTTAATGACAAGCTTTCAAGTTTAAAAATACTTTTATTTTGAGGTTTTATCAATGGAAAACATTGATGCTAATAAGACTACGCTTTGCCCCAGCGCTAGACCTGAAATGCCAGATAGTGTTGTCTTTGGTTTAATCAGTGGGACAGTAACAGAACCCCATGTAGCTTATCTCAGACAGCCATTACCTGTTACAGATGAACTCATAGCAAAAGCTAGTCCAGTTACACCAGCTGAAATCTTTCGGACAGCAGCACCCTGCGCGGCTAAAGGTTGCCAGCATTTTGATGGTAAAGATTGTCGTTTAGCGATGCAAATCGTCGAAAAACTGCCTACGGTTGCAGAAGGACTACCACCCTGTTCCATACGTCGAGATTGTCGTTGGTGGCAACAGGAAGGAAAGGCGGCTTGTATGCGGTGTCCGCAAGTAATTACTGATAATTACAGTCCGTCGGAACTCATGGTTGAGGCAGCAAAACCTCAAGGTTAAATAATTCGTAATTCGTAATGACGCTCGTTCGCCTTTGGCGTCTCCCCTTGGGAGAAGACTCGCTCTAAGCGAAGCTATGCCGCAGGCTTTACGCTACGAAGCGCGTAATTCGTAATTAAGTTTTGTAATGGGGATTTAACCCCAACACAAAACTTGCCGATTATAGAACCGGGGGACTTAAACCCACAGAACTAGTTAAAAAAATCTTTATGGAATATTAATGAACTAGATACGCGCCATAGTGAGTATCTATATTATTTTTCTTTAAATGTCCAGACGCCTTGATCCCAATCTGATTCTGTTGGTGGTGATTGTAACCAATACTGACAACGTTGCAGATGTAACATAGCGGCTAAATCATTGCTATCGACCGCTAAAACTTTGGCAAATTCAGCTCTGGCAAATCTAAATTGGCGATTGAGATAATACTTACGTCCTTCGTGATAGTGTTCAATCAATTGTAATTTTTGGCTACTAATTGGATCGGAACGTAAGCTAATTAATTGGTATATGGCAACTGGCTCATTTCTGCCTTTGACGCGAATATAATCTAGTTCTCTAGCCCAGACCTCGTTTTGACAGGGTTTGTAAGTTTTATCGCTAATAATAATGTCACAACCATACTGTTTGCTGACACTTTCTAGTCGAGAACCAAGGTTGACGCCATCGCCAATCGCAGTAAATTCCATACGTTTACTAGAGCCAATGTTACCGCTAATGACTGTATCGGAATTGATGCCAATGCCTATGCTGATTTTTGGTTTGTTAGCTGCGTGGCGACGTTGATTAAATTCGTGCAAGCGATCGCGCATTTCTAGTGATGTTTGCACAGCCATCCAAGCGTGTTCTTCTAAAGGCAAAGGAGAACCAAATACAGCCATAATGGCATCACCAATATATTTATCAAGAGTGCCTTTATGTTTAAAAACTGCCTCTACCATTGATTCAAAATATTCGTTGAGCATACTTACCACTTCTTCTGCTTCTAGGTTTTCTGTCAAAGTGGTATAGCCACGAATATCGGAAAATAATATCGAAACTTCTTTGCGATCGCCTCCTAATTTAGCATCGTCCAATTTGAGCAATTCTTCCGCTAATTCTTGAGTCATGTAGCGATACATTGTACTTTTAAGGCGCTTCTCATCGCTAATATCTTCCATCACAACTAGTGCCCCACACACTTGTTGTTGATCGCTAGCATCAGCTATTGTGTTAATCGATAAATTAATACTATGTTGTTCTGTACCACCTGATATGAGGGTGCGATCTGGGTAATACTGCTGGCGACTTTTGAAGTCGGTTGCATGTAAAGCATCTTGACACCACTTGCTAAAGTCGCTTTCTTTAATGGCGATCGCATCACAAACTAATTTACCTTCTAAACGGTCTTCTGGTTCTAATCCTAGCAAGCGTTTAGCACTTTCGTTAGCAGCAATAATTGCTCCTGTTTTATCAGTGGAAATCACACCATTGGAAAGACTTCGCAGAATGTCTCGCTGCATTTGTTCTTGCTGCTTGACTTTGGCAAACAATTGAGCATTTTGTAATGCAACTCCCGCTTGAATATTAAAAGCTTCCATAAATTCTTCATCATTGCGGTCAAAGCTAGCTTGGAAGCATTCAGGAGCTTTTGGCCAATGAGCAGGATTATAAGCTAAAAAATCTCCTGATTTCTTTTTATTTACTAATTGGGTAACACCAATCAATTCTTGATCGGCATTAAAAACTGGCATACATAATAAACTACAGGTGCGATAACCATTTTGTTGGTCAATTTGTTTGGCTGTATCTGAGTCAGGATGATTGTATAAATCAAAGGGAATATTTAATGTCTTGCCAGAAACCGCTACTATCCCCGCAAAGCCTTTACCGATGTGGACTCGTAACTCTTTTGTCAAGCCATTGTCTTGAGTAATTTTCGTCCACAATTCATGGCGATCGCGGTCTATTAACCATAATGTACTACGATCGGCGTTCATCAATTCTTTGGCTTCATCCATCACCCGTTTGAGGGTATCTTCTAAATCTAAACTACTTTGAGAAAGTGACTTAATCGCTTTCATCAATGCTGCTACTGCTCTTTGTTTTTGGGTGGCTACATAAAAGGAGCGTGATGATTCTAATATTAAGCGAATTGATGGAGCAAATTCTTGGAATAATTCTTCATCAACACTGGTAAAACCTTTAGTATCAACGCGTTCTCCCAGTGGAGTATGAGGATTATTAATACATTTTAATTTATTTAATAGTTGGACAACTGCAACTAATTGCCCATGTTCATTTAATAAGGGCAAAGCCAACATTGTGTAAGTACGATAGCCAGTTCTTTTTTCTTGTTCTTGAGCAAAAAACGATCGCGGGTCATTATAAAAATCATAAGGAATATTAATAACTTGCTTGAGAGTGGCAACTTCACCAGCAATGCCTTTATCGGCAGGAATGCGAATTTCTAAGGAGCGATCGCCTTCTCCCTCAGCTACAATTGACCACAGTTCTTTTTTTCCTTCATCTAATAAAAATATTGTTGTCCGGTCTGCTCCTAGTAATTCCCCTGTTTTGAGAGTGATTGAATGTAACATTTCTTGCAGAATGTTTTCAAAACCCTGGGAATCTAGCATCGACAGAGTTTGATGAACAATCTGCAATTTCTGCTCGACGTCCTTAACGACTTGCTTAAAGGTATCTTGAGTTAAGGGAGCTAGAAATGACGAAATAGTTCCTTGTCTTGTGGCAAGAGTAACCACGGGAGGGGAACTTGGTTGTAAGTCGCGATTTTCTTGGTTGCGAACTCCAATAATTAAATCGGCGGACTCCTCACAACTGCCTTGATGCACTGACATAGTTAGTATTTATACCAAAATAAAATTTTAGCAATCTTTAACAATACCATTAAAACCTATATATTTATGTTGCTAAAAGCAACAATCGTTTGACATTATCCACAGTTTAATCGCTTGTTCAGCTAGCGTCATCCTCTTGACTAGCAATGCTTGTGGAGATAGTGTATGTATTAACTGTATGAATAGTTCCCAAATACTCGGCTCAGTTAACAATATACTGACTCAAAAGTATAATGTTAGTAAAATTTAAAACATTACCTATTGGAATTGCAAATTGGAGCAAACACTCAAGCAACACTCTACTAGATTATCAACTTATGTAACAAATTGTTCGTAGTTGCATAAAACTCAGAAAGTAGCTGTAGATATAATCGAAAGACAAAAATTTGGCTCAAGACAGGCTCCGTAGTCTTGGCATCCTACTATGGGTTTGTGAGTTGGCAGCAACTGACAAATCCAAGCATTTGGCTTAATTGCTGTTTTGTGGAAGAGGGAAGTTGAGATATGACTTTTATATTAGAACTAGCGCATCTTTTGATGAAAAATGAGATGGCGATCGCATCTTTTGACAAGTATGCCTTAGTACCTATCTACTTCATGTCTGAAGATGCTCCGAAGAGGCCACCAATCCTCAAACCCCGTTCAGGCCATGACAAGGCTTCAATTGCACCAGATCTTGGTGTACTAAATAAAGTAGTACAACAACTACAAAAGCTTTTTTCCAAAAAAGCCCAACAAAAGCCTAAGCAGTAATTGAGGCATATTTCAATCTACTTTCAATTTTGCTTGATAGGATGAATTTTAGTGTAGTGATGCAACCGATTTAAAATAGTGCATTACCTCTTTTCTTGTAGGATGGGCATCTAGCTTGTCTGTGGCGGGTAAGATGCCCACCCCGCAAGAAAATTTGTTGCATTTTTTATTCGTGTAGTGCCAGTAGAAGAGTTTTAAATTCAATAGGGAACTCATGACTCAAAGCAGCAAACATTGCTCTTGGCAACTGAGTTTAATAAATGCTTTAGGAATTACTGGGGCGTTAACCATTGGCTTAGGCTTATTTCCTGTTGCCTCACCGCTGACAAATTATGCTTTTGCCCAGAGTAAAATTATTCCTGATAACACACTAGGAGATGAAAGTTCTCGCGTCGAACCAAATAATCCTGATGATTCGACTGAACTGTTAACGGGTGGGGCAACTCGTGGCAACAATTTGTTCCACAGTTTCCTAGAATTTAATGTTAGCGAAGGACGGACGGCTCGTTTTTCTCCTGATGGTAATATTCAGAATCTTTTCGTAAGAGTTACAGGTAGCGATCGCTCTGAAATTCTTGGTAGAATTCAAGTCTCTGGTTCTGATGCTAATTTATTTTTAATTAATCCTCGCGGAGTTTTTTTTGGGTCTGGAGCCACACTAGAGTTGAATGGTTCATTTTTATCTAGTACAGCTAGCGCCATCAAGTTTACTGATGCCACCTTTAGTGCAACTGCTCCCCGAACGACACCTTTGCTATCAGTGAATGTGCCAATTGGGCTGCAATTTGGTCGAACTGCGGGAAAAATTGATGTACAGGGATTTTTGGGAGTCAACCCTGGTAAAACCTTGGCGTTGGTGGGTGGTAATCTCAACCTAGATAATAGCGAAGGGTATGGATATCTACAAGCAGAGAGTGGTCAGATTGCTTTGGGAGGAATCCTGGGACAAGGAACAATCGGAATAAACCTTGATAGTAAAACCCAGCCTCTGAGTTTTCCTAAGAATGTAGAATTGGCAGACATATCGCTCAATAACACTTTTGGTATCGATGCCAATGGCTCTGGCGGTGGTTATATTCAGCTACAGGGAAAACACATAACATTCGCAGATGGTTCTCTAGTTTTTGCAGAAACTACAGGAGAGCAAAATGGTAGAGGAATCTTTATTCAAGCAGAACAGTTAACCATCAAAGATGGCTCACAATTATCAACTTCTACTACAGATATCGGGACTGGAGGAAATTTAGATGTGAGAGTTGCTGACTCTGTGCGTGTGATTGGAACTGATAAATCTGGCAACCCCAGTGCTTTGTTTGCTGACGCTTTTGGTAAAGGCGCAGCAGGCAACTTAACAATTCAAACAGGACGATTAATTGTTGAGAATGGGGGAAATATCTCTGCTGCCACTGGCAAGGAAAGCGAAGGCATAGGTGGAACTTTAAAAGTGGTAGCCTCAGATTTTATATTACTCAACGGAATTTCAGAACTCACAGGCAGGTCTAGTGGTTTGTTTGCTCAGACTGGAGGTAGTGGAAATGCTGGTTCTCTAATCATTGATACAAGGCAGTTGATAATCGAAAACGAAGCACAAGTAACAGCAGGTACTCTTGATGACAGCCAGGGTAACGGAGGTACTTTGAGCGTATATGCTTCTGAGTTTGTGAAACTGAGCGGAACAGCATCAGGTGGTAGGGATACCAGTGGTTTGTTTGTCCGCAGTCGAGGTAATGGTAATGCTGGTTCTTTATTTATTACCACAGGACAGTTAATTGTAGATGATCAAGCTCAAGTAACTGTGAGTGCTTTAGGAAATGCTAATGCAGGTAATTTGTACATTACAGCAAATGAGATCCGTTTAGATAATCAAGCAAAATTACTTGCTACAACCACATCAGGCAATGGTGGCGATATTCAACTGCAATTACAAAACTTGTTATCGTTACGCCGTAATAGTCAGATATCGACTACCGCAGGGACTGCCGGAAAAAACGGGAATGGCGGCAACATAACTATCAATATTCCTAATGGCTTCATTGTTGCTGTTCCTGGTGAAAATAGCGATATTAGCGCGAACGCTTTCACAGGTAAAGGTGGCAACATTGATATCAATGCTTTTCGGCTCATAGGTACACAATATCGAGAAAAACCGAGCAATTTTAGTGACATTACCGCCAGTTCTGAGTTTGGGTTAGATGGCAAAGTTGAAATCATTACCCCCGATATCGACCCGAACCAAAGAGTAATCAACGTCCCAACTCAAACGACACAACCAAAGTTAGCCCAAGGATGCCAAGCAGTTGCAGGTCGAAATCCCAGCAGTTTTATTATTACTGGTCGCGGTGGTGTACCTGCCAATCCCACAGAACCCCTCAAATCTGATGCTGTTCTGGCAGACTGGATAACTCTCGACACCGTTAGTAAAACTTACTCCAATCAAAGTGTGGGTAGAGTTTCTATTCAATCCAGTCCAGAAACTATTGTTGAAGCTACGGGATGGGTAGTTAATGCCAAAGGTGAGGTAGTTCTCACTGCTAATGTGCCTGGTGACACAGTTCATGGTTTGTGGCAAAAGTCAAACAATTGTAATGTGCGCGTTGCTGAGTAGAGATATGAGGTCACCTTTATGCAGTTTATGTATGGGCTGATGAAAAACTTCATGGGTTGACGATAGTAGCTGAGAGGGTCAAATCAACGATAAAGTCAATTGCGGGCCCACCATCAACAAAAATATTACTACCTGGTGCTTTGCTGTTGATCCTAAAAATATCGCTACCGGAACCCAGGAAAATATTGATGGCTTCTAAGAATGTGTAGTTGATGCCATTACTCATACCTATGCCTGTGATAGTGTTGGCTGTCATTGTGCCGGAGTTAGGCGCGCCATCACTACTATCATTTAGGTTGAAGATATCAAAACCAGCTTCGCCATTGAGATTGAGTAAGGCTAAAATGCTGTTAACTGTACCCCCAGAGTTTGGTGCAAGAGAGCCGACATTGAAGATATCGTTGCCGCCTCCAGCAAATATGTTAGTGGTGCTGCGGATAGAGCGCACATTAAATGTCTCTGCCCCCACATTACCAAAAACAGAGGTTGTAGTACTAGGAAATGTACTGAAAATAGTAAAGTTGTTGTTACCTCTACCTAATCTGATGTTTAAATTGTCAATTACTTGATAAGTGATACCGCCTGTCATACCTAATCCTGTCACCGCAGTCTCAGTTAACGTGCCTGTATTGGCTGTGGTATCACTGCTATCATTAATTCCGAGGGTATCGATATCACTACTCGAACCACCATTAATGGTTAAAGCAGCTGCTATTCCATTGACTGTTGTCGTTCCGGCACTACCAACATTAATGACATCATTACCTGCACCTGCATTCAGGGTTGTGGCATTACTAATAGCTTCTACATTCAGAGTATCATTACCGTTACCTGCATTAATCGTGGTTGCAGCCCTGGTACTGCTGACAGTGAAGGTATCTGCACCCGCACCCAGATTAATGTTGAGAGTTTCTGTTCTGTCGTAAGTGATACTACCGGGACTTAAACCAGTAATTGTGGTAGCAGTTAATGTGCCTGTGTTGGCTGTGGTGTCGCCAATGTCATTGATGTTTATGGTGTCATTACCAACAGTACCATCGATGGTTAAAGCAGCTGCTATTGCATTGACTGTTGTTAGTTCGGGACTACCAACATTCAGAGTATCATCACCCTCACCTCCACCCACTCCGGTAATAGCACTTGTTCCCGTGACTGTAAATGTATCCGCACCTGAACCCAAATTAATATACAGGGTTTCCGCACCGCCGTAAGTGATGCTACCGGGACTCAAGCCAGTAATTGTGGTGGCAGTTAATGTGCCTGTGTTGGCTGTGGTGTCGCCAAGGTCAGTGACGTTTATGGTGTCACTATTAGCACCACCATTGATGGTTAAAGCAGCTGCTATTGCATTGATTGTTGTTGTCAGTGCGGGACTACCAACAAAAATGACATCATTACCCGCACGTGCATTCACTGTGGTAATAGCACTTGTTCCCGTGGCTGTAAATGTATCTGCACCCGCACCCAGATTAATGTTGAGAGTTTCTGCTCTGTCGTAGGTGATAGTAGCGGGACTTAAACCAGTAATTGTGGTGGCAGTTAATGTGCCTGTGTTGGCTGTGGTGTCGCCAATGTCATAGATGTTTATGGTGTCACTACCAGCAGCACCATCGATGGTTAAAGCAGCTGCTATTGCATTGACTGTTATTGTCGGTTCGGGACTACCAACATTCAGAGTATCATCACCCACACCTCCACCCACTCTGGTAGCAGCACTTGTGGCTTGAACATTGAATGTATCCGCACCTGAACCCAAATTAATGTTGAGAGTTGTGGTAGCAGCACTTGTGGCTTGAACATTGAATGTATCCGCACCTGAACCCAAATTAATGTTGAGAGTTTCTGCTGTGCCGTAGGTGATAGTGCCGGGACTTAGACCAGTGATTGTGGTGCTGGTTAATGTGCCTGTATTGGCTGCGTTGTCGCCACTATCATTGATGATTACGGTGTCAGTGTCAGCACCGCCATTGATGGTTAACGCAGCTGCGATCGCATTTACAGTTGCGGGTGTAGCACTACCTACAGTAATCACATCATTACCTGTATCTGCATTCACTGTGGTTGCACTGCTGACAGACTCTACATTTAAGGTATCTTCACCACCACCTGCATTTACTGTTGTTGCGGTGCTGCTGTTGGTGGCTTGAATGGTAAATGTATCAGCACCTGCACCCAAATTAATGTTGAGAGTTTCTGCTGTGCCGTAGGTGATAGTGCCGGGACTTAAACCAGTGATTGTGGTGGCGGTTAACGTGCCTGTGTTGT
>JAESGP010000137.1_pt1 | contig 41878 bp, 36 predicted proteins | sample 9269741 | NCBI WGS metagenome assembly JAESGP01 (sample SAMN15720684, study PRJNA650882) | algae metagenome | isolation source: Desmonostoc vinosum HA7617-LM4 and co-occurring heterotrophs from cave wall | place: USA: Waikapalae cave, Hawaii | collected 2011-05-27 | reverse complement strand
CTGATGAGCAATTAACTATTCCTGATTTGTATTTGCAGGCCAAAAGACCAATTATTAGTTGTCAGGCTACTTTGAATGCATTGGCTGGTAGTTCTATTGCTTGTCCATCTATTGACTCGCAATTACTTATGACTTATACCGCTTATTTGGTTCAAAGCGGTTTTTTGAATGTTGCTTATACCATTTCTCAAAATTCTTAATCAACATTCCTTTTTTAGTATCAATTCTCTATAATCCTGCAAAATATCAATCTGCGCGTCTTTGCGTCCCCGCGTCATCATCTGTATCAATTTTAAGGTGAAACGGTATTAGTTGTAGAGAGTAATTGATGCATATTCCCTAATTTTTGTACAGACCTGCTGTTTAAAGCATATCTACAAAATTGTTGATTTCTAATTCTGTAGATTAAAAAAAGTCAGGATGTTTAGATATATGAATCTTTCTCAATACACACTTCTAATTACTGGAATTGATGGGTTTATCGGTTTGCGTACAGCTGAATTAGCTATAGCGCAAGGTATGAAAGTCCGTGGACTACAAAGCTCTTTAGAAAATGACAAAAAAGTGCAAAATTTAGGTATCGAAGTGATTACTGGAAGTATCAATGATACTACTATTGCTCAAAAAGCTTGTCAAGGAGTAGACATTGTTTTACACACAGATCAAATTGCCGAAGAAGCTGGCTCACTCGAACATTTTCGTAAGATAAATGTTGAGGGCAGTGTCAATATTGCTCAAGCTGCTAAAAATATTGGTGTTAAAACCTTTGTGCATCTTTCTAGTGTGATGGTTTATGGTTTTAACTATCCTAATGGTGTTACAGAATCAGGCCCACTTTCTCATGAAAATAATCCTTACTGTCAAACGCAAATTGAAGCTGAAGCAGCACTTTTAAAACTGAATAATCCACCAGATTTTGGTATTGTTATTATTAGATCTGGGGATGTTTATGGCCCTGGGAGTATTCCTTGGGTAGTCAAACCAATTCTGATGATGCGTCAGAAATTATTTGCATATGCCAATGATGGTAAGGGTGTAATCAATCATTTGTATATAGATAATTTAATTAATGCCATATTTCTAGCAATAGAAAAAGAAACTTATGGTGAAATATTTAATATCACTGATGGGCAAGAAACTTCTTGGAAAGAATATTTTACGCATTTAGCAGCAGTAGAAGGTTTACCTGCTCCTTTTTCATTACCAAAAGATGAAATGAAGTTATTTTTACAGATGCGGGTTCAAGGGCAAAAACTTTTTCGAAAAAAAGTCGATATTTTACCTGAGTCTGTAGATTTTATGACTCGTCCTTATGCTTATTCTATTGAAAAAGCAAAAAAGCTGTTAAATTATCAACCAATTATTGACTTAGAAGAAGGGATAAAGATAACACATCAATGGCTGCAAAAAACTGACATTCAAAGTTTGATTAGATAGTCTACGAATTTGTAGAAAATTTATCTATTATGAACATAAAACAGCCACGAGTAAGTATAGGTTTACCAGTGTACAACGGCGATAAATTTATCAAAGAATCCATAGATTCGCTCTTAGCTCAGACCTTTGCAGATTTTGAGTTGATTATTTCAGATAATGCCTCTACAGATAAAACAGAAGAAATTTGCCGAGCATACATTGAACAAGATAAACGTATACGTTACTACCGCAATCAACATAATATTGGTTGTGCCCCTAATTTCAACCGTGTATTTGAATTGTCTTTAGGTCAGTATTTTAAGTGGGCTGCTCACGATGATTTACATGCTGCGGATTTCATCAAGAAGTGTGTTGATGTACTTGATGAAGATCCTACGATCATACTGTGTCATTCCTACACATATTTAATTGATGAATATGGAAAATTTATCCAAAACTACGAAGTTAAACTTAAAACGTATTCACCAAAACCACACGAGCGTTTTCACGAATTACTGAATTGGCATTTATGTTATCAATGCTATGGAGTAATACGTGCTAGTGCTTTGAAAGCAATACCGCCTATGGGTAGTTATGCGTCTGCTGACGGAACTTTACTGTTGAGGCTTAGTCTTTTAGGTCAGTTTTATGAAATTCCAGAATATCTATTTTTTGCTAGAAACCATCCACAACAATCTATGAGTATGTTCTGGCCTAATCACTTGTTGATTCTAAACAGTCATTCCAAAGATTCATTAAAACTACCTGATTTTTATGCGTATTCTATTTGGTTTGATTCAGCCAATCAAGGAAAAGTTTTGTTGCCGCATTGGAGAATTTTATGGGAGTTTATAGTTTCTATATGGCTCTTTGATTTGAGTTTATATGAAAGATTATGTTGTCATTTAAGTATATATATGCAGTTGAAAGGTACAGAGTATCTGCTGCTGAAAGATTTGCTGAAATTGTTAAAATCACTTTGGCAAAGTTGGCAAGGGCCATTAGTTAAAGAACAATAAATCGCTTCAATTCATGTGTGTAATTATGATGAAAGTATTTAAATACTGTCATTTACTTCTTGCTATGCTTACGAGTATTAGCTTTGCTAAAACAGCAAATGCTAGGGAAACTGCAACATTAAGTATTGTTGTAGATGGTATACGTCATCAAAAAGGCGAGATTTGCTTCCGAATTTACGCAGGTGAACAAGGATTTCCTCTAAATAATACTAGTGAGGTTCAAAGTGGCTGCGCGAAGATTACGGGAAGCTCTATAAAAAAGGAGTTTTTGGGTTTACAGCCAGGTGCATATGCTGTTGCTGTTGTTGACGATCAAAATGGCGATCGCCAGCTTAACAGAGATTTATTCGGGATTCCACAAGAAGGTTTTGGTCTCTCCCAAAATCCAGTTATATCAATACGAACAGGTATACCCAAATTTAAAGACGCGAGTTTTGTTCTGAAACAAGATACAAAAATCAGCATTGTGATGAAATATTCGCTTGATCCGTGAATTGATAGATGGGAATGGAGAATTGGAAATTGAGATAAGGAATAAAGCAATGCTTTTAACTAGTTTATCAATAGCATTTAATTGGCATCGTAAGTTTTTAGGAAAGTCAAGAGTTGCTTTAAGAGAAACACAAAATAAAACTTTGGCAGAAGATGTCAAAGCTGTTTTATCTTACAAAGCATTTATCAATACAAAAACTAAGAACACTGTTGACAACACAAGAATATTAGGAATATTAGCAGCTGCAAAAGGATCAGAGAATTATCTACCTTATACTATTCCCAAAATCATTCAACAAGTCTCAGAAATAGGATTGATGGCTGACATAATTATAGGTTTAAATAATGGGTTTGAATGTCCAACTGTTATTGACCGTTTTACTTTGCTTACTGATGTCCAAATCATTCATCTATATACTGAAGAGAAGATAGTAAACAATATTCCCGCTAAAATATTTGACAATTTGATGTGTAAGGGTAAACCTTATGACTTAGCTAATTTCAATGTTAAAAAATGCAAACACAGAATATTTGTTGTTCATCAAAGAGAGGGACAATATTCAGCAGGTAAAATTAGAGTTTTGGGAGATATTTATGGCTCATTATTGCTGAAGAGTACATGTAATGGATGGATACCGCCTGCTCTTTTAATAGCTTTTGATGCTGAATCTCAATTTTTATGTGAGCGTAAGTATCCAATAGTTGAGCCAAATACTAACGGTTTAAAGATAATATTAAATCAATTCCAAAGGCAACCAGAAATTGATGTTTTAGGTACAAGACAAAGGCATATTGTTTATCAACAAGGAATAGAAGATGGAATTGAAATTTTACTACCAAATTTTGATGAGGATCTGCCTCCTATCCAATGGTTTATGAATATTGCTCATGGGAGAATAAACGGCTTTATGTATAAACCAGGAGGAGGTACAGTTGGTAGAACTGATGTGATAATTAGTTTAATATCTGTAATTGCCGAAAGGTATCCAGGAATGAAACTTGAAGATTCTCATCTCAGTATCTTAGCTAAACATGCAGGCTTTAAAGGCGACATATTTATAGATGTTATTTGTACTAACAGAGTTCCTAGTTTAACAGATATGACAATGGATAATCCGCCTAAAAAAAGTTGGATTGAGCAAATATATAGATGGAATACTACTCATGAAGCAATGAAGCTATTATATGGAGAACATAATATAAAAGAGATATCACATGATGGGTTTCCCTGGTTTGGTTTAAAAAAGATAGTACCATTTTGGCAAAGAGTATTTACAAATGAAAAACTAAATTTATACACGGTGTATAAAAAACTAAAAGTTTTGACTATCGCTTTGTTAACTTCTCGCAAAATTAGGAATAGAAGTATGCAAAATCCAGAAGTGCTACAAGGCAGTAAGGCTAAAGCATCTTGGTAAAGATAGCTGAGTGATAAACAAAATATCCGACTTCTTCAAGAGAAGTCGGATATTTATGACATGCTCTAGATAAGCTACGATTTATTATTGAGGACAGTAACTAAATATCACCAACAAGCGATCGCTTCTTTTCCTTTGAGTATATCAGGCTTATCTAAACTCCTCTTCTTAATATTTTGAGAAATATAAAAGGCTGTTGCTAAAACTTTTACTTTCCGACTTACTGGATATAAATTTATTTCATCTCTACCCCTCACTTTTCGCAAAAATTTTATTAGTTCTGTGAAAAGAGACAAAGGAATTTTACCAGATGCTATTTTGATTTTTACCTATGTATATTTAACTGTGATACACATATTATGCGAATGAGATACTCATATGCAACTCTTAAAAGAGTATTTACTAAGTTAAAGATACTGATTCTAAATAATTGCTCTTTTATTTGAGAAAAGTTAAGCGATCGCTTAACATGATTCATGTATAAATACTTTTACTATTTTTCTACATTTATATTTTAATCTCTCTAAAGGATGTTGAATTACTAATTACTTCGGTACTCCAAGTTTTCCATGAATTGAACAAAAGTAGACTCATCCTTTAGGAAGATGCTCGTCAGGAAGAGTAGCATTAAATTAGGTTTGGTGTGTCGAATAACTGCTTTCTATGGAGGTTTAGCAAAGCGCTAAGCCTTTTTTATAATTTTATTTTTGATAAGATTACCTTTTTTGAATTCAAAATTGAAAATAACGAAGGCATGAGGCAGGAGACCGTTTTTGTAACGGGGATTTATACTCTGCTTCAAAAACTTGGGACGAAGTCCGGTTTTAGACATGATTGTTTCGATAAAAATATTGGAAACTAGATGGCGTAAGCCACAAAGGTTCAATGCGTTATTCTCCAAATCCACGCCAGTCCGCTCAAGTCGGGAAACCCGCCCACGCGGCTGGCTCCTCCATTTTGGGTTAGTATATTTGTTCATTAATCAAATAAAATTGCTATAATTTAACATTGATTACTTAATATTAATATTTGTTAAATAATTTTGTTGATTTAACTGTCTTAACTGTCTTAACTGTCTTAAATATTTTAGAATAATTACTTCTTAACTGTCTTAACTGACCTTGAACACATATTTAATTACTGATATACCTTTAGTTGCAGAAACAATTTACATTAAGGAAAACACCATGTCTACAAACACAGTTAAAACAGTGGATGTCGGAGTGGTACCGTTCTTTGGGCGTTTTTTACAAGAGCAAACCACTGAAGGAACAGATACACCTTCTTTTCCTTGGACTTTCAAGTTTCCTTCCGATTTGGAAGACCAATAATTTTGGTCTTCTGCATCTCAAATGAAAGGATTGGCAGTTACTAAATAACTGCTAATCCTTGTTAACAACCAATAGCAAGGAATAATATACCCATTCTGTAAAGAAAAGTAGCCGCGATCGCTTCTACATCCCCTACCATTTTGAAAGTTAGCAGTGGGTTTTTACTACTAAATTTATTGAGATTAAATCTCTTACTTAAAATTACGAATTATTTATATTTGGAGATTAAACCCTTGTGACAAGCATAGTAAATACACAAACAGTTTTGATGTTTGATGGGGTAGATGATTATATAGATTTTGGCAGAAACGATCTTAGCGGTGTTTTCGCTCAAGGGAGTTCAGCTTTTACGGTTTCAGGGTGGGTAAATCCACATGAACTAACAAGTAAAGCAACTAGTTACGGAACACGCAATGTATTTTTTGCTCGTTCCTCAGAAAGATACAGCGATAATTTTGAATTTGGTATCAGTGAAACAGGAAACTTAGATGTCTTCATTGATGAAACTGTTAGCAAGGGTATCAAAACTTTCGGACAAGGAGAATTAACTATAGGACAATGGCACTTTTTTGCCATTGTTTTTAATAGTGGTCAACTAACCATATATCTCGATGATCATGAATACAAAGATTCTCTTAGAGGTTCATCTTTAAACAAAGCAACAAGTTCTATAACTCTAGGCGCAACGTTACATAAACAGGTTTATTTCAAAGGGCAATTAGCAAATATTAGCGTCTGGAATTATCCCTGTACTCAAGCACAAATCCAGACTCATCGTTGTGGGCTAATAGTCGCAGAGGAAGCAGGATTAGTGGCTTACTGGAAATTAGATGACGGGCAAGGAACAACAGTTAAAAATCAAACTGGAAAGTCTTTTCAAGGAAATTTCCGTGGTAATCCTAGTTGGGATTTAGTAGAAATTCCATTTGCAACACAATCATCCAATCAAGTTCCGTTTGCAGTAGAATCATCCAATCAAGAAGAGATCCAAAACGAGAGCCAAATTGAGACAACAGAAGTTATTCCTGAAGAAAATATCTCACCACTAACCACCAATTTATTAGCAGCAACGGTATCGTTAGTCAGCGACGAAGAAGACCAACCAAAAGAAACTCAACAAACAGAAATCAACCGCGAAGAATCCGAGATTATCCCAACACTGATAACTCTTCAATCACATGAAGAGGAAACCAAAACAGACCAAACTGAAGATCCCGTCAATATTCAAGAAGCACAAACATTAACTCAGGAGAAATCCCCAGAAACTATGAATACAAAAGCCCAGCCCAAATATAAAATACTTTCCATTGATGGAGGCGGTATTCGGGGCATCATTCCTGCATTCCTCCTCTCAGAAATTGAAAGGCGAACACAAAAGCCTATATTCAGTTTGTTTGATTTAATTACTGGCACTTCCAGCGGCGGAATTTTAGCACTTGGACTAACTAAACCTAGATTAAATTCAGAGCTATCTGAGAACTTATCGCTAGCTGAATACACTGCTGAGGATCTTGTACAACTATTTCTTGAGTATGGTGTGGAAATATTTTATGAGCCATTCTTTGAAAGAATACTTGGGCCAATAGAGGATATATTTCTCCAGCCAAAATATTCTTCCGAAAGTAGAGAAGAAATTTTCAGGCAATATTTTGGCAATATCCCTCTAAAAAATAATCTCAAAGAAGTTTTTGTAACTAGTTACGATATCGAGCAGCGAATTCCGATATTTTTTACTAATCAACTGGAAAAACAAGAGATAAAATCTAAAAGTTTTCGCAAGTTGTGTGAAGGGTTTTCGCTCCTAGATGTAGCATTAGCAACTACTGCTACCCCAACTTATTTTGCTCCTCATCGAATTGTAAATTACCACAATACTAACGGCTTCTATACTTTAATTGATGGTGGAGTGTTTGCTAATAATCCAGCCCATTTAGCTATTTTAGAGGCACAAATTAGTAGTAAACAAAAAGCCAACAAAGTTCTTAATACAGAAGATATCTTAGTAGTTTCTTTAGGTACAGGTTCGCTGACGAGTGTTTACCCATATAATGAAGTCAAGAATTGGGGACTCTTGCAATGGGGAAGACCACTTTTAAATATTGTGTTTGATGGTAGTAGTGAAGTAGTATCTGGAGAACTAGAACGCTTGTATGAACCTAGTGATAAAGAAGCTAAAAGTTTTTATTATCGCTTTCAAACATTTTTAGATAGTGAGCTAGAAGAAATAGATAATACCAAGCTACAAAATACTCGTCAGCTACAAGCTACAGCCCATCGACTGATATCTGAAAAAAGTCAACAAATCGATGAACTGTGTAGTCTCTTGTTGGGCTAAATCAGATTTCTTATATCTTGCACTAGTGTGCGATTTCTAATCGCCAAGCCTAAGTGTAATACCAATTTCCGAAAATAATTAGATGTTGGGTTTCGTCCCTCAACCCAACCTACGTCTTTTTGAATTTTGAATTGGTATTAGTCATGTTTTCACTTTATAAGGATTGTAGGTTAAGTACAATGGATGAACTCGTCAAAAAAATTGCTGCTTTAGGCCTTCCTGGCATACTTTTCGTGATTGCAACAGCTACATCAGGAGGTAGTGTTGCTGCCGTTGTCACTATGCTTTCATCGCTGGGTGGGCCTTTCGGCCTCTTAGGAGGTTTAGGCCTGCTTGGACTGGTAGGTATTCTAGCGGAATATATAGCGGGATTTGGAATTGAAAACGTTCTCAAGCTCATTTATACAGAACGTAGCAATACCGAATCTGTGAGATTTCTTCTCAAAGAAATTAAAGATTTACCCATTACAGATGAGCTAAAACTCAAACTGAAACATCATATTAGCCCAGTAGTTGTTACTGAACCTGAAGAAGGCCCTACTCCGAAAACAATCGAAATTGTCGATGAGGAATTATCAACCTAGTACATTCGATTTGATTCCTTGTTTTTTAATGGAGATTTACTAATCTTGAATCTCTAAAAGGAGAAATGGCCTCTGAGGCTAATTTAATTCTCAAAAGCCATTTCAAAATTCCTATTAAGGATTTCAGGATGAAGAGTTAACAAATTTTTCAATCTTTGGCAACACTCCACAGACAGAGGAACTCTAGTTAAAGACAGTTTAAATTAGCTAGATATGGTAAACACTTGGTATATGTAAAGGCGTGGCTTTTAGTCATGCCTTTTTTGTTTGAATAATTATTCAATATTACTATGGAAAGATGAATCAATAAAAAATCTATTATTTTGGTATTCAAAAATACTAACATGAGATAACAGGGAACAACAAAAGTATATTTTAGTGTTGGGTTTTTGATGCATTGACTGTACAACAAAGGTTTTAAACATACCACATATCGACAATTATCGATATCATTCTTTAGATAGTAGAGATAACTATTTTATAGAGTTACTATTCAGCCTGTTAATGCCTGAAAAACGTGTATGCACCCTGGAATGATCGCCAGGGTTTTTTTTGTCTATATTTATTGTAAGCACTAGTTACATATCAGGTTTGACAAGATTTGCATACAGTCTTTGGGAAGATGAACTTCAGTAAGAGTAATACTAAATTATTCTTGGTGTAGTAAATGCTTGGTATATATAGAGGCTTGGCTGAACCAAGCCTTTTTTTATGGTTGAATACAAATATTTTCTATTTTCAATGTAACAAGTTAGCAGAATCAACGTCTAAAAATAAGGTTGCTTGCGCTTGTTGACGTAAAATAGAAGCTGGACAATTTGTACTAATAGATTGCTGCAACATCTGCTTAATGATATTTGCTTTACGTTTTTCGGGTGCAAGACAGAGAATTTTTCGGGCTGAACAAATCATAGGTATGGTGACAGTAAAAGCGTATTGTGGAACAGTCTCTAAATTCGGAAATTGACCTGTGTTTACCTGTTGCTGACGGTTCGCTGTATCGAGTTTTGCTAGTTTCACGCTATAAGGATCTTGGAAATTAGCTACAGCAGGATCGTTAAAAGCTAAATGTCCATTTTCACCAACGCCAAGACAGCACAAGTCTATTGGTTGGGCTTGCAATAGTTTGGTATAGCGATCGCATTCTACTAGAGGTTGCAATGCATCACCTTCTATATAATGAAATTGCTTGGGTTTTATCCGCTTGTGGACACGCTCTTGCATGTAGTGCCGAAAACTGGCACAATGCTCAGCAGTAATTCCCAAGTATTCATCTAAGTGAAACAAGGTAATCTTTGACCAATCAATACCTCCTAATGCAATCAAAGCATCAAGAAATTTGAGTTGGGAGTTACCTGTTGCTAACAAGACAGCGGCGGAATTTTGTTGCTGGAGCAGGTGTTGTAAATACTTTTGGGCAATTTCGGCAACATCCTGGGCCATTTCGACTTCAGAGTTGTAAATCTGCACCATCAGCTGATTGACAAGGAAAAATTTTGTGGCGGCTGGCATTTGCTTATTACACAACAAACGTCATGAACTCCCAATTACAAAGGCAACGAGCAATTAGGGCATTTGAAGATTTTTTATCTACCCCTTTAGAAAAGCTCCTACAACGGCATCTTAACATTCCTACTCAAACATTAGCTTTGGATTTATTTAATGATGTAGCTGAGAATGTACCTGCTTACAAGGCTTTTTTAAGAGAAAGGGAAATAGATTCTACAAATATTAAAACTTTTGAAGATTTCCAGAAGTTGCCAGCGATCGCCAAAGAAAATTATATATCGCGTTATCCTTTGGCTGACTTGTGTCGTCACGGAGAACTAGCAGCGTGCGATATGATAGCCGCTTCCTCTGGTTCTACAGGGAAACCCACATTTTGGCCCCGTTTTTTGACAGACGAGTTACAAATCGCTACCCGTTTTGAACAAATTTTTCACGATAGTTTTGACGCTGATACTAAATCTACCCTAGCTGTGATTTGTTTCACTCTGGGCACTTGGGTAGGTGGCATGTATACCACAAATTGCTGTCGCTATCTTGCCAGCAAAGGCTATCCCATCACTGTAATTACTCCTGGTAACAATAAAGCAGAAATTCTGCGCGTTATCCAAGAATTGGGTGCAGTATTTGAGCAAGTTGTATTGTTAGGATATCCGCCATTTCTCAAAGATGTGATTGATACTGGCATTGCTGGTGGTGTGGAATGGCAGCAATACCACATTAAACTAGTGATGGCAGGAGAAGTATTTAGTGAGGAATGGCGCAGTCTGGTTGGTGAACGGGTTGGTTCCCCAAATCCCTACTACAACTCAGTTGCACTTTATGGAACTGCGGACGCTGGGGTGTTGGGTAATGAAACACCATTGAGTATTTGCATTCGCCGCTTTTTGGCAGCAAATCCAGATGCAGCTAAAGCTTTATTTGGTGAGTCCCGCTTACCCACTCTGGTACAGTATGACCCCACCAGCCGGATTTTTGAAGTTCAAGATGGGACTTTGCTGTTTTCTGGCGACAATGGCGTTCCCTTGATACGTTACAACATCTTGGATAGCGGCGGCATCATTAGTTATGATGCCATGCTTGAGTTTTTGGCAGGATGGGGTTTTGATCCTATTGCCGCATTAGATAGTCAACTGACAAAATCTCATGGTACTCAGCACTCACCCAGAGGTGTGCATCCGCTACCTTTCGTCTATGTTTTCGGACGTTCTAATTTTACTGTTTCTTACTTTGGTGCAAATATCTACCCGGAAAATGTGACAGTGGGATTAGAACAACCAGTCATTCAAGAATGGGTGACGGGTAAGTTTGTCTTGCAAGTCAAGGAAGATGCAGACAAAAACCGATTTTTATCTGTGATTGTGGAATTAGCACCAGGATTAGAGATTAGTGAAGAGAAAAAACAAGCGATCGCATCTTCCATTCTCTCGCAATTGTTGCGTCTTAACAGCGAGTTTGCCAACTACGTTCCCCCAGAATATCAGACACCGCAAGTTACATTAACTCTCACTGGCGACGCCGAATATTTTCCCATCGGCGTCAAGCATCGTTATACGCGTCGTTAAATAATTCGTAATTCGTAATTCGTAATTAAGTTTTGTAATGGTGTTAAATCCCCATTACAAAACTTGTCGGTTATAAGCTAAAAAACATCTAAATTACATAATCAAATTAAATAAAACTCTTGTGGGGTGGGCATCTTGCCCGCCCTAATTATGCAAGTTATATGTGGAACAGCTTAGAACCGGGGACTTAAACCCACGGAACTTGTTAATTGAAGGGAATAGGGAATTGTCACTACTCCCCTAATGCAGATTTGACATAAGAAATTGCTAAGGGTGTGATTTGTTGGACGAGATTGTTGATTACTTCTTGTTCATACTCAGTCCAAATTCTCGGATGACTAAAAACGCAAGGTTGTAAAATGCCCCAAAGTTGACCATGATGGCGAATATGGGCGTGAATTAGGGCACGATGTCCAAAAGTTTTCTGCTCAAATTGCCGATTTAAAATTTGAGGATTAGCAGTTTCTATATCTTCAATAAATATAGAAGGTTCAGCACGCAACGCCGCCGCGAACATCGGATCTTCCTTTGGCAAGGATGAGGGTTGAAGTTGCCATTTATCATGGTAAACACGCGGTATATCTGGAGTGCGAACCCAACAAAAGGCAACTCTACCAAAACCTGTCTGGGGATTGTGGAGATAGAGAAAACAGCGATCGCATTCTAAAAACTCACCCACAACTGGTAATAGTCCTGAAAGTACCTCAGCAGGCGATTGATCCAAGTTTACAATATTGGCGATCGTCGGTGGCAGGTTTTGCGGCATCATGAGAACTTAACAAATATATATATAGTCATCGTTTTAGATTAGTTCTTAATCGTTCTTTGAACATCTCCCAATAGAAAAATCCCGCTTAGAACTAATATCTAAACGGGTGATTTTTTCTTAAACACTTTATTCCAACCTAGTTGAGATTACAAATCAGGTGGTAATATAACTTGGTCAATTGCATGGATCACGCCGTTGCTACCTGTGATATCTGCCTGTATGACCTTAGCATCATTCACAGTTACACCTGTGGCAGGATCAACTTTGACATTGATTGCGCCACCTTCAAGACTTTTAACTTCGCCAGATTTCAAATCGGTAGACAATACCTTACCAGCTACCACATGGTAAGTTAAGAGCTTGACCAATACTTCTTTGTTCTCTGGCTTCAACAAATCTTGTACAGCGTCTTGCGGTAGTTTAGCAAAAGCTGCATCAGTGGGTGCAAAAACGGTTAAGTTATCCTTACCTTGCAAAGCATCGGTCAAACCAGCAGCTTTCAAAGCTTTGGTGAGAGTTGTGAAAGAACTGTTTGATTCTGCTAGCGCTAATAAGGTTTTGCCTTGAGTTTCGCTTGTATCAGGTGTGGTGGGTGTCCCAGAAGGTGGTACTTCTGTTGGTGTAGCCGGAGTATCACTAGGTACGGGTGTAGTACCACGTTTATATTGAGGCTCATCAAAAATACTCGGTCTGGGATTTAGTACCCCACCACTGTTGTTAGTTTGCGAAACTTCTTTTTTGGGTTTCTTTTTGCCTTTTTCTAATTCAGTAGCAGCCTCAGTAGGTGTATACTGAGCATTGGCTTGAATACGTTGACCTCTGTTATCAGGAGCTTCGTTGAAAACACTGGAGTTAGGATTTAGTGCCTCTTTTGCTTGGGATGATAAACTCACAACGAGACTGACAGCTGTTAATCCCGCTATACTTGCCAATGTAGTCAAAAATTTGCTGTAATAAGCCTTCATAAATTTTGTTTTTCTTTTTGTCTAAAGGTTACATAAAGATTTATAACATTTTGTTATGCACAAAATCTAACCTAAGAAGGAAGTATATTTTTTCGCAAAAATATTTTGTGCTAATAAGAGTTATCCAACAATTGGCAGGTACTAATCAAGCATTATACAAATTTAGCACCAATCTTATGTAAATTAGGCTGACCCTACCCTAAAGTTGATTGGCGATCGCACTACAAAACTAGAAACTGACAATTAAAAAAATATCATATCATTTTGGGGCAGAGGAGCAGGAGGTGGGGAGAGGGACAGTTGTAGTGAAGTTCAGAAATTTGGATAATTTATTTGTAAGATTATATACTATTGTTCGCAAAAATCACTTAAACCTGAAAACCTTAAGCCTTTGATAATCAGGATATTTTTTGATTGAGCAATTAATAAATTGCCACAACGAGTAAATCAAATACTTAAATAGTTAAGTATCTTAAATCATCAGAAAAATCACAAAGGTTAGGTTTGTTTATGTAAAGTGAATTAAAATATTTAATTATTTGATAACCGAATTTGAACAACAAATTGCAGTTTTTGAGAAATCGCTAATTTTGCTAAAAATTGAGTCATGATTTAATCTTCAAGTAAGTAAAAAATCAATTAAGCTAGCGATCTCACTAAAAATAACATTAACAGAAGATAGAATTAGAGAGTCAATAAATTAATCAGTTACAAGGGATACAATATGTTAGAATTATACCAATGGGAGTTATCTCAATACTCAGAAAAAGTGCGGTTAATCTTAGATTATAAAGGATTAGAATACCGCAAAATAGAAGTAACGCCCGGAATTGGGCAAGTAGAACTATTCCGTCTCACTGGCCAAAAACAAGTTCCAGTATTAAAAGATGGTAATAAATATATTGCAGATTCTACGGAGATAGCTAAGTATTTAGACTTAGAGTATCCTGAGCGGCCGTTGATACCGATAAATCCCAAACAACGGGGTTTATGCTTACTTATAGAAGAATGGGCAGATGAGTCAATAGGTATCAAAGGTAGGAAAGCTTTATTTTCTGCGATTAGTCAAAATCAAAGCTTCCGCAAATCTTTATTACCAACTTCTACACCAGATGTACTCAAAACTCTAGTCGAAGGAGTGCCAACCGACCTGTTGACAGTTTTAGGTTTTGGTGTAGGCTATAGTCCAGATGCAATCAGGTCAGCGATCGCGGACTTAAAACAAGACCTCGAAGCCTTAACCTTATTGTTGGCGGATAGTCCCTATTTAACTGGAGATGAACCCACTTTAGCTGACCTAACAGTCGCTGGTTTATCGATCCTGTTAAAATTCCCCGATGGCCCATATCTAGATCTGCCAGCCACAATTAGAGGTAAAGGAGTGCCAATCTTCGCCGAAAATCCCGACTATGAAGCATTCTTCACCTGGCGCGATCGCATTTATGCCCAATTTCGCAAACCATTAATTGGTGCAGCCTCATCAACTGGCAGTGCGCCGACTTCGATTCCGATTGATTAGGGATTGGGGATTGGGGACTGGGTACTGGGGATTGGGGATTGGGGACTGGGGACTGGGTACTGGGGATTGGGGAATAACAAATGACGAATGACCAATGACCAATAACAAATGACAACTAACCCATTAGGTTCGGTTATTCAAGGATCTCTGACTGGGGGATTAGAAGTAAGATTACACCCTGATATATCTGTTGAAGATATGCGGGTGGGTAAGTTTTTGGTTGTGCAAGGGATGCGATCGCGTTTTTTCTGTATGCTGACAGATGTAGCTTTAGGAGCTGCTAATGCGCGGATTATCGCTAATCCCCCCAGTTGGGAAGATACTTTTTTACGTGAGGTTTTAGCCGGTAGTAGTACATATGGCACTATCAACCTCGCACCAATGTTGATGTTTACCCCCGAATCTGATGAGTCTTTCTCCACCACAAATGGCAAATCTGTAAATCCCTTTATCCCATCAACAACGGGTTTGGCTTCATTCCAGCCACAAACCAGTACCACGATGGAATTGTTACCTGTTAAAACTATTCCCAGCCATTTTAGTCAGGTATACGAGGCCAGTGTCGATGATTTTCGCCGCGTGTTTGGTTGGGAAGATGACCCCCAAAGGCGTAACTTTTCTATCGGCAAACCTTTGGATATGGATGTGCCGGTTTGCATCGATTTAAATCGCTTTGTTGAACGTAGCAACGGGGTTTTTGGCAAATCTGGTACTGGTAAATCCTTCTTGACGCGGTTACTTTTGGCTGGCGTTATCCGTAAAAATGCAGCAGTCAACTTGATTTTTGATATGCATTCAGAGTATGGCTGGGAAGCAGTCGCCGAAGGTAAGAACGTTAACACCGTTAAAGGCTTAAAGCAACTGTTTCCTGGTAAAGTCGAAGTCTATACCCTAGACCCAGAATCAACAAAACGCCGGGGTGTGCGTGATGCTCAAGAACTTTATCTGAGCTATGAGCAAATCGAAGTTGAAGATGTGAAGTTATGTAGCCGTGATTTGGGACTCTCGGATGCAGCTCTAGACAACGCCAACATCCTTTACAGCGAGTTCAACAAGTCTTGGATTGTTCAGCTTTTGAACATGACCAACGAAGAAATCGAAATGTTTTGCGACGAGAAGCGGGGACATAAAGGGTCAATTATGGCGTTGCAACGCAAACTACTACGCCTAGACGGATTGAAGTACATGCGAGCAGTTTGCCCCCAGAATTATATTAATAAAATCTTACAGTCTTTAGAGGCCGGCAAGAATGTTGTGGTAGAGTTTGGTTCCCAGTCCAATATGCTTTCTTATATGTTAGTGACCAACATGATCACCCGGCGGATTCACGAACACTACGTCAAAAAAGCTGATAAATTTTTGCAAAGTAAAAATCCTACCGATCGCCCGACGCCACTCATGATTACTATCGAGGAAGCGCACCGTTTTCTTGACCCAGCAGTAGTACAGAGTACTATCTTTGGAACAATTGCCAGAGAACTGCGAAAATATTTCGTCACACTTTTGGTAGTTGATCAACGCCCGTCAGGCATAGATAATGAAGTTATGTCCCAGATTGGTACTCGCATCACCGCCTTGCTCAACGATGAAAAAGACATTGATGCAATTTTTACAGGCGTGTCTGGTGGTAGTGGTCTGCGATCAGTGTTAGCAAAATTAGACTCCAAACAACAAGCCTTAATTTTGGGTCACGCCGTTCCCATGCCAGTAGTGGTACGTACTCGACCCTACGATTCAATCTTCTACACCGAAATTGGTGACACAGATTGGCAAGAAAAGCCAGATGCAGAAGTCTTTGCAGCTGCTGAGTTAGCCAAAGCTGATCTCGGTTTCTAAGAAGTCATTTGTCCTTTGTAATGACAAACAATCCTACGAGTGACCAAAGAATAAAAGGATACAAGCACCATTATTTATAAGGGTTGTAATGCGTGAATTTTGCACTTCGCAGCAGTAGCGAGTCCGCGTTCGCTTTTATCGTCTCGTAGGCTCCTACGTTGCTTTAAGCGAAGCTATGCCGTAGGCTTTAACCCCCTTGGCGTTAGACTTTCCTCTCGCAGAAGACCGCACTAGCTCACCAATGACTCATTCGTAACATCCCCCCTGCGATCGCAACTAATAAGTTCGGTTATCCGGCTAGTTCTGGGCAACAGAAGAAAGGATTTTAACGTCACTATAGATATAGTCAACACTCTCAAGGAAGTTTAATTTTTTTGCAAACAAGCAATTTTGGATTATAATTAAAAGATTTTTCTAGGCTACTTTACTATCCGCCTGATTTATCGTAATATAAAGTTAAGTAGAACTCATACTGACTTCGTATATTACAGTTGCCGCCAGCAACTAGAGAAAAGAAGAATTATCAACAACCACCCAGCGTGCTTTATAAAGATTGAAAACTTAAGGATGGTAGTGGAACCCATCTCAGGGGCGCATTGTCTTTACAACGTCCTGTATAAATACATTGCTTCTGGTAGCACCCTATGTTTCGTAATGTACGTACTACCTTCCCCCAACCATTCAAGTAATAAAATATTCATTGTGTTTACGGAGTAGAGGAAAACGCACCAATGCCTACTGTTAACACCCAAACGGAAAACCTGAACACCAAATTTACGGCTGATATGGTGCGAACCTATCTGCGAGAAATTGGTCGTGTACCCCTGCTCACCCGTGAGCAAGAGATTGTTTACGGGAAGCAGGTGCAACAAATGATGACGCTAATCGAAGCCAAAGAGGCTTTAGCGAAAAAATTGCAGCGGGAACCAAGTTTATCAGAATGGGCTGATCAGGTTCACCAATCGGAAACCGAGGTAAAACAAACGGTAGCCCAAGGCAAACGCGCCAAGCAAAAGATGATCGAAGCCAATCTGCGCTTGGTAGTTGCTATTGCGAAGAAGTACCAGAAACGAAACATGGAGTTTCTGGATTTAATTCAGGAAGGAACTCTAGGATTAGAACGGGGTGTAGAGAAATTTGATCCTACAAGGGGTTATAAATTTTCCACCTATGCTTACTGGTGGATTCGCCAAGCAATTACCCGCGCGATCGCCCAGCAAGGACGCACCATCCGTTTACCAATCCACATCACCGAAAAGCTGAACAAAATCAAAAAAGTCCAGCGCGAACTAGCTCAAACTTTGGGGCGATCGCCCACACCAGCAGAAATTGCCAAAGAACTGGAACTAGAACCCGCCCAGATCCGCGAGTATCTGAACATGGCGCGTCAACCAGTTTCTTTAGATGTGCGAGTTGGCGATAACCAGGACACCGAACTGCAAGAAATGCTCGAAGACGATGGCCCATCGCCAGAATACTACACCAACCAAGAATTCTTGCGCCAAGACCTCAACAACCTCCTAGCAGAACTAACTCCTCAACAACGAGAAGTATTAGCACTGCGCTTTGGTTTAGAAGACGGCAACGAAATGTCCTTAGCGAAAGTTGGTGAACGGTTGAATCTCAGCCGTGAACGTGTCCGCCAGTTAGAGCATCAAGCCCTTGCTCATCTGCGTCGCCGTCGTGCCAATGTTAAAGAATACATTGCCAGCTAACGTAGAGACGTAGCCATGCTACGTCCACATAAAAAAGGTAACGCGCCTCCTAAATTTAGGGGGCTATTTTTTTGGCTCTATCGTAGATCGCCCTCAGACTAGAAGTCTGGGGCTACACAAACGAAGTCCGCCTCTGCGGACTTATTGAAACCCGCGTAGGCGGGTTTAGTTTGTATAGCCGCGATTTCCAATCGCCTGGTGTTTCTTCTGAAGAACCATTTTTTTATCAAGTAAATATTATGAGTGGAACTCACAAGGAACAATGAAAATACCTCTTCTGTATTCCCTGTTCCCTGCTGTAATTTGTCATTAATTGCACACAATCGAATCAATCATAGAGTGAAATATGAACAGTCTAAGCAAATATTTTCTGACATTATTGATTTAAATTACATAAAAAAATCGCTTTTCTACAGTTTTTTTTTGTAACCAATGTATATCAAACTATTGACAGAGCCTGGAAAATTCCAGACTTAGATCAGGTTGAAGAAAGTTCCGAAGAACTTATGCTGATGTTTTCAAAGGAGAAGTAGGGTGACTAACAACATTCGTCGGTTTTTACTCCCTCAGTTGGCAATTCCTGCTGTCGGCTTACTTCTGGCTTTAGGTTTTATCAGCAAGCAAAGTCAACCAGTGCTGAGTAACCAACTCGAAGAAACATCCACATCATCAGCTCGTTTTCAGAAAGACTCCGAAACCTCAATTTTGTCTCGACTCAGAGAAGTGCGAGAACAGAGGCAAGCCAAGGTGGCCTCTCGCAGCAAGATGGTACAGAAAATAAAGCAAAGTAAAGCTAAAACAAATCGCTCTCCACAGCAGTCTAAATTGATATCCTCTACAGCTTTGGCGAATAGAAAAAGAACAGCACCTACAACTACAGCAATGGTTGCGGAACCTCAACAAGCTCGTAACCAAGCAGGAATTTTACCAAGAACAAACCTCCCCAGAACGGATGGTATTTATCTCTACGGTCAGTCACCACAACCAAATCAGCCAGGGCAAGGATATATCATCTTTCAAAAGCGGCGTGGTAATGTGACGGGGGCTTTGTATATGCCCCGGTCAGAGTTTAGTTGCTTTCGAGGTACACTCGATCGCTCAGGTGAGTTAGCGATGACAGTTAACAGTACACCAGATGGAGCTAATTCTAGTCAAGTAGCTGCAACTAGCAGACTGCCTCGTGTACCAAACGACGAATTTAGTACTTATGCACACTCAGTAACACTGCAAGAATACTATAAGCTAAATTCTATTAGTGCTAGCGATCGCCGGATGTTGCGAGTGTGTAATCAATCTTCCTAGATGGTTGGAAAGGGAATAGGGAATAGGGAATTTTTATGAAAAAGTGAGTCGCACAATTATATCGTTGAAATCTTGATCACCTACATTGTGTAAATCCTCAAAACCAAAGATGTTATCACCCAACAAGCGAAGATGGTCAGCCTGATCAGAATTAGCTCCCAAAAATGGGAAGTAAACAGCTGGATCGTTACTGGAATTGCTATCTAAAATTGCATCGGGTCTACCATTAGCAATCAAAAATGGTGCAAAAATCCCATCAGCAGGAAAACTACCAGTAAAAGTATTTGTAGTTTGGTTATTACCTGTCAAATCAATCCCCACAACACGCCCACGCACAGCCGCTTGAGTATAACCAGCCTGCCCAGGTAAAATATCTGCATTGCGATCGCCATCGGTATCAATGCCACCATTTTCACCAGTTATTTGATAGAAACCCATAAAGTTATCAAAAGCGGCTTCGGCGTTGACAATAAAATTAGCTTTCACTGGTGTGATTACACCCCTTAAATCAATCAGTTCAGCTTGTGATCCACCTTGGAGTTTTGCACCTAGAGGTGGGCTTTGATCATTACCTTGAATCTTGACAATCAAATCTTGGAAGTCATTAGTACCACTACCATCTTCCCAAGCTAGAGTAAACTGGTCACTACCTAAATTAGTTACTTTTTGTGTCGTTTGATCAGAAAACAACACTTCTGTAATTGGGTTATTTCCAGCGCGGCGTAAACATAACCGACCTTAATTTTGGTGTTGCTATGACGATGGGTATGGGGATGCTGAAAATAGCCATCAAGACCTTGCTGTTGCATGAAATCGGCTATGGCTTGAGCGTGGCTCACACAAATTTGTTGAAACTCTGCCAAGGATAAAGGCAAAAAACAGGCGACAAAGGGATTGATGGGGGAAGGTTTGCCGGATTCCAACTGATGAGCCGAGGCTTGAAGTAAGTTCAGGGCAACGGCCTCCTGGGCTGACCAACGACAGATTTTTTTGAGAGCAAAAACCCAATCACTTAAAATTTCTAGTCGCGCAAAGTCCAAAGGCCAAGATACCTGATAACAAGATACTGCCTCTTCCCAGCGCTTCAAGGAGCGTAAGACATTGCCCAAATTAAACCAAGCTATTCCAAGTTGTGGATCAAGTTGCACCGCCCACCGCAAATGTTGCTCTGCCTTCTGGTAGTTTCCCTGGCAATTGAGAAAAAAGCCGTAATTGCTGTGATTATTGGCATGATTGGGCTGTAATACCAGGGAGCGATGAAAGGCTTGATCCGCCGCTTGATATTGAGAATTAGCAGATAAAGCGATCGCCAAATTGGCATAGGCATCGGCAAATTCAGGATTTTGAGCGCTGATATATTTCCCCTTGGGGCTAGCAAATTATCAAAATGCCAAATTTAAATATTTAAAAGCAAACCTTGGTATTCTAAATAGTGAAGCACTTGGTTGACACATTGCTCAACGGTGAATCTATCTGTTTGACAGATAATGTCTGGATTTGTTGGTTCTTCGTAAGGGTCAGAAATGCCTGTAAAATTTTTAATTTGTCCCGCCTTAGCTTTAGCGTAAAGTCCTTTAACATCACGGGATTCACAAACTGCTAATGATGCTTGGACGTAAATTTCTTTAAAGTTTGTAGTTGTCTGTTTTAGTTCCTCTCGAATTTCACGATAGGGACTAATAGCGGCAACGATCGCAATTATGCCATTACGACTGAGTAAGTTAGCCACAAAGCCAATACGACGCACATTTATATCTCGGTCTGGTTTACTAAAGCCTAGTCCTTGTGAAAGATGGGTGCGAACGACATCACCATCTAGCAGTTCTACACAATAATTGCGCCTGAGTAGTTCTTGGGCTACACTTTGAGCGATCGTTGTTTTGCCAGCACCACTTAATCCTGTCAGCCAGAGAATTGCACCTTGTTGTTTCATATTGAATTTAATCATCGACAAGCAATTATATTAGACCTCTTGCAAAAGCCAGACACTCGCCAGAAAATAAATTTTCTGGCTGATAACTAAAGTCGGTTGAAACCGACTAATAATAGTATTTTTAGTCCGTTGAAACGGACTTTTGCTATTAGGCAGAGACTTGAGTCTCTGACGGTTCAAGTATTTTTGCAAAAAGTCTATTAAGTATTTTTCTCAATGGCGATTGCTCCTCATTTCAATTGTTAAGAGGGAACAGGGAAAGCAAAACCGAGAAATTCGGCATACTAAGATTTTCATCCTCTCTGCTTTCCCTGCTTTGTTGAGGGTTTGAAATAACTGTTTTAATATTCAATTCCTGGTTGCGCTTTAACACCTTGGTCACGGAAAGGGTGTTTAACCAGGGTCATTTCAGTGACTAAATCGGCTCGTTCAATTAAAGCCGGTGGTGCGCCTCTACCTGTCAAGATTACATGTTTATCAGCTGGCTTTTGTGCTAACCCAGCTAAGACTTCCTCAACTTGTAAATAACCCATCTTGAGGGCAATATTAATTTCATCCAACAAGACTAGGCGAAAATTGGGATTGCGGATGTATTCTAATGATTTTTCCCAAGCGGCGTGAGCTTTGTCAAGGTCGCGATCGCGGTCTTGGGTTTCCCAAGTGAAGCCTTCACCCATGGCATGGAATTCTAGCTGGTCTTCCCAAAAACTGAAAACTCTTTTTTCTGAGGGTTCCCAGGCTCCTTTGATAAATTGGATAATTGCTACTTTATAGCCATGACCTAGCGATCGCAACACTATTCCTAAAGCCGCAGTAGTTTTACCTTTACCATTGCCAGTATTGACGATAATTAACCCTTTTTCTGGTACAGCTTGTGCTATCCGCCGATTCTGCACTTCTTTACGTCGCTGCATCTTTTTACGGTACTGTTCATCAGTTAACGATGATGACATTACTTCGTCAATCAAGCGTCCAATTTCGTTATCTGAGTTCAATTTGTTGGAGGTATCGTTGTTCATCAATCTTGATTGGAAATAATTTTTACAAAATAAGGGCAGAGGGCTTGATGATAAAAAATCCTTCAATTATACTTCTAGCTAATGCATTAAAGCTGTGAATGATGCGTTACGCTACGTGATCACAGATACTTAGATTTTTTCATAAATCAAATTGAAATCCTATATTCAGTGAAATATTACTGAAAAACATTGGTATATTTTTAAGTTTTTTAACCCCAGCAGTATACAATTATATAAAGTTATATAGTGTACAAACTAAACTTTTAATTTGAATTTACTATTGCTATTTTAAATAACTTAGCAGATTAATTAAAGCATTTTATAAAAACTGCGATCGCATCCTTCACCAAAACAGTGCTGAGTAATCATTAGAAAAACGGTTGCCATCAGCGGCAGCAGATAGCCTCGAACTCAGCACCAGGGGTTTCAATCGTCCGCTGCGTTTGAACTGCTAGCCTGCTGATTGTTGCGATTTCTTGCTGCTTCTAGTTTTTGCCGAATTGCAGCCTGCACCTTCTCATCAAAATCAGGGTCATCAGGACTAGCAATAATCCTGCGTGGACGTTGATTAATCCTGTCTAAATATGCTTGAAAAGCAGCTTGATCTCCACGATACTTAAGAAAGTACTGCTTCAACCCAGCATCAGATATTGCATCATAATTAGTGCGACTCATTAGATAACTCTCCATTAGGCAGAATTTGGAACTCAAGCTCGTCGTCATACCCTACGATGATTTATACCCATGTGCTTAACTGTGGTGGAAAAGCAGTTCACAGTCCTCCAGATTAAAGATAATATTTCTCATCAATCTATTCATCATCTTCACTCCAATACTGTTGAGGCGCATTGCCGTGGATTTCTATAATTTTGGCTTTTTTGATTTTGTTATCAGGTGGATTAATTGCTTCCAATTGCACATCAAATTCCCAATTGTCTCCAAAGTCATAAAGATAAGTCATCCTAGCACCCGGCTCTAAAGACAAGTCACCAATCTTGACTTGATTTGCAAATGGTGGTGTTTCCATGTAAGGATGACCAATCTTAATTGTGCGACCACAACGGTCTTTGTAGCTAAACTCATACAAATGGTCATAGTCAAAATCAAAAGCATCAAGAATTGTTTCAGCTAACCAACTAAGTTCCTTTTTCGCTGGTATAACAATGCGTCTCCAACAGCGAGTCAGAGACACTTTAAAAATATAAATACCATCATGAAAACCTTGCTGAGTCAAAATTAAATTATGCTCCCATTCCGGGAAAAACGGTTTGAGGTATGACTGTAATTTTCCAAAAGTCACATTGACATCATCCCGTAACTCTCCTCTTATCCCCAGGGGAAATAGTAACTGTAACAAAGCATCACCCAAAGGCAAGCGTTGTAAACTAGTAATTCGCCACCCTTTACCCTCTTGAGGTTTTCCTTGCTTAATATTTATTAAACCAAATAATTCTAATAGAGCAACATTATGCAAACCAGGGTAATAAGCAATATCTTGCTGATTTTCGTATTTGGCAAATTTTAAACCTTTATCTAGAACCCGTACCCAAAACTGAGTACATCTAAATAAATTCCCAAATGGGTCTTGGTGTTCACCTAAAATTTCGTTATTTCCCCAAATTAACCAAGCTTCTAATAAGTTGAAATAGCGTTCTGTTGAGTTCAGATTTGACCATGATGTCAAGATAGCAGTATCTAAAACTAAAATTTGCTTTTTCCCTTGGGCTTTAATTTGACCTATTCCAGAACTGCGTAATAGAAGATAAAGTCCGTTAATGTAAGGATACGATTTTTGTACAGGGCGTTTGAGTTTGATTTCAATTGGATGACTCAATCGAGAATTAAGTTCTGATAATACTTTCAGTGGTAGAAGGTTATTAACACTACTAACTTCCACTCCTTTTGGTTGTATGAAATCTAACAGAGTTTGAAAATCACGCACAATTGTACCAGGGTGATTTTCATCAATGCTGAGTTCTTGCAATAGTTGTGTTTGTGATTCGTTTATGGAAGGCAGTTCAGGACTGAGTGTACTTTCTAGCTGTGCAAATATATCATCCATAAAAAATTCTAGATTTTAAATTTCCAATTTATCCTTCCGTGCAACCCTGTTGTTTATACTGTAGTTTTCAGATTTTATTGACTAAATGTTGACACACTAACTATTACATTAGGATATTCAACACCGTTAACCACTTGAAATATGAATGATAATATTTTCACTTTCTTGTTGACAATCTCGCAAATTTGATATGAATAGTAACACTCGTTTACAGATGATTCTTGCTGATACACCAATTGGTATAGTATTACCTGCGATCGCCCAACTTAGCTTACCCAATTGGTGGTTAGCAGGAGGTGCAATTCGCAACACAGTTTGGCGTTCAATATTTGGTAACGACTGTGAATTATTTATCAAAGACTTTGATATCGCCTTCTTTGATCAAGCCGGGAACCGTTCTCAAGAACTAGCAGCAAAAGCCAGCCTCACAGAACAGTTCCCAAATGACTTATTTGATGTTAAAAATCAAGCCAGTTTTGCACGTTGGCGTCCTGGTGACAGACCTTACACAAGTACAGAAGACGGCATCAAAGAATGGTTGCATACCGCCACAGCGGTAGGAGTTCGACTAGATACACAAGGGCAATGGCAATTTTTCACTCCCTACGGTTTAGATGACCTGTTTAATGGCATTATTCGACCCACACCAACACATATACACAATCAAGATGCCCACAACAAAGCATCCGGATTTCTGCAAAAGTGTTCTTGTCTGCGGTCGATATGATGAAGTGGGGAGTGGTTCGACTCCGCTCACCAACCGGGGGATGAGGGAGATGAGGGAGCAGGGGAGGCAGGGGGAGAAATAACAAACATCAATTCCCAATTCCCCATCACATTTGCTTAATATGTGCGTAGAGAAGTTCGCGATCGCTTTTAGGATCTACAATTAAGCACTGACTTTTACCACCATCGCCATCACTTACGGTAACGACGGTGACATGCGCTTTTGGACACACCCCCAAACAACTGGTACTCACAACCCGAAATTCACCCCATAACCCCTCAAATTTCAGACGAGATTTCAGCCAATTCTGTAAGTCGTCTGAAGCCGTAGAACCTCCCCGCTCTTTTGCACACTGGGAACACACCAACACTAAACCAGACTTGCACTTGAGAGAAGCAGTTGGAATAAGAGTGCTTGATGAGCGAGAACTCACGGGTGAAGGTGGTTGAGCAGGGGATGAGAACCACTTGAAGATGCGTTGAATCAGTGCTTTGATACGCTTAATCAGTTTCTTCATGAACGACTTGCCTACCTATTTCTCTGACAGCATCGCGTAAATTTCCCGCTTTGTCTGTTCTAGTTAAATAATTCGTAATTCGTAATTAAATGAAGATTGATTACAACAAAATCTTTCCCCGCGTCCCCGCGTCCCCGCGTCTCCACATCCCCGCATCCCCGCGTCGTTCAAAGCGCACAATATTAAAAACCTACATCTGTCAGCCTCTCTGCTCCCTTGTCACAATCTCCAGCCAAAATAAAGTTAGAGATCTTGTGGAGTTATCACTAATGCAATTAGCAGACAAACTGCCGCGATGGTTAACTATAGGATTGGCATTTCCTATTACTATTCTTAATGGTTGGCTATTGCTCCAGGTTGTGCAGTATTTTCAACCCCTAGTCAGCGTTTTTGTGGCTGCTGTTTTACTCGCTTTTGTTTTGGACTATCCAATTCAGTTTTTGCAGAGACGAGGGGTGCAACGTAATCTGGCTATTGTAGGAGTTTTGCTTGCAGCTGTAGTGATTTTAGTGGCTTTAGGCATCACCTTAGTTCCCCTGATCATAGAACAACTCAATGAGCTAGCTAACATTTTGCCCAGTTGGATTGATTCTGGTACTCAACAATTGCAAACTTTTCAGGATTGGGTGCTGAATCAACAACAACTTCCTATTAATTTAAGTGGTTTATTCACCCAAGCTCTTGAGAGATTATCTAGCCAACTTCAATCTTTTACAGGTAGAATTTTGAGTTTTGCGGTAGATACAATCGGAATTGTGGTCAATGTACTACTAGCGGTTGTGTTAACTATATATTTAGTGTTGAATGGCGATCGCTTATGGGATGGAATTTATCAGTGGTTTCCCTTACATATTGGGTTACAATTACGACAACTACTGCGAGAAGATTTTCATAATTACTTTATCGGTCAAGCAACATTAGGTGCTGTACTGGCATCGACAATCACACTGGCATTTGTGGCACTGCAAGTTCCTTTGGCTTTACTTTTTGGTATTGCTATTGGCTTTTTCTCTCTGTTTCCCTTTGGAACGGGGATAGGCATTGCTATAGTAAGTTTGTTGGTGGCATTGCAAAATTTTTGGTTAGGGGTAGAAGTTTTAGGTGTTGCTGTGGCGATCGACCAAGTTAATTCTAATTTTATTGCACCACGCATTCTCGGGAATTTAACAGGTCTAAATCCTGTATGGGTAGTAATCTCGTTACTAGTAGGAGCAAAACTAGGAGGTGTGCTAGGTTTGCTAGTTGCCATTCCCACCGCTAGTTTTATCAAAGACATTGCAGATAGCTGGCGTGCTGGAGGATTTACTCAGATAAATGAGATTGAATCAGAACCAACAAAAGTGATCAACGAGAAAGCCGGAACTTATAGCCAATAGGCAGTCCTCAAGAAGAGGAAAGGAAGCAGGGAGGAGGGGGAAACCCCATGTATAAGCTAGGCATCTCCCTCCCCAACTGGTTGCGCTTGCCTGGAAAATAAAAGCAACTGTGATCGCTCGATTTAACTGGAAATATGCCTGACTCACTTGCAAATCTAGACCTTTCTCCGCTGAACCTGGATCTAACAACATTAAAAGCAATTGAGCAATTGCTCAATCACATCGAATTGCTGATTAACGAAGAACCTGAAAATGCAGTCACTTTTTTATACAAAATAAAACAAGAGATTGTGCAACTAAAAGGTCAAACAGGCAAGCTAGGCACTGACATAATACATCTAGGAGTTAGTGAATTAAGACAATCTTTTCATGCTCATTTGGGTTCAGATCAGATTCAAGACAATAAAAGCCCTTCTTCCCATCTGCTAATTTTTTATGCTGTAGAGTGTGGATTAAAGAGTATATGGCTGAAAAGAAACAAGCTGAACAGCACTGCTAAAATTCAGGATCAATCCGTTCTCACAAAAGATGGACACAATATTACTGTCTGGCTCAAGAAACTGGGAATATCAGCTCAATCTTTGGGAAGTAACAAAATTCCTGGTTTTCGTCTTGAAAGAGGAGGTTCAAGTTGGGATGTTGGAAAAGCTCACCAAGCTTGGCGGTATGGTGTTCGCATGGAGTTTCAAGATGAAAAAGTTTTAGTTGAATGGTTAGATAGTCTCTGCAACTGGATTAAGAACAACATCAGCATATGATTCCTTTAGATATCCGTCTTTACACTTGGGTTGACGTTGAAGAAGTTTTACTTCGCATTCAAGAACAGAGTGGTTTGCCACAATGGTTAACTTGGGTGCAAGCCTATTGGGATAGTTTAACAATTGGAATTTGCCCTGGTACTCAAGCAGAAGCGAAAGATTGGCTGTCAGAAGTATACGATCCTCGATTCCGAATTGATTCGCAGCAGGATATGGCAAACGGTTTGATTCTTTTAGAGAGTCTACTGAAGGTAGAACGTACTTTACCAGTAATTTTGGAAGAAACAGAAGAAAAACCACCTGTTCCTAAACTTATACCGAGTTTGGCAAGATCAGGAATACTTGTTCCACACGGTCAATATCATAGACTTCCGCCTAGCTTTGCCTCGGATTTGCCACCATTAGTAGCTTTCCATTCATTTAAAGGAGGTGTCGGACGCACAACTCATGCTCTTGCTTTTACTCAAGCATTAACAAAGGAAGGGTATCGTGTTCTACTGGTAGATGGGGATATGGAAGCACCAGGAATCAGTTGGCTGTTTGAGAAAAGATTACCTTCTCCACCCGTATCTTTCGCCGATCTGCTAGCTTTAGCTCATGGCGATCCATCTCCAGAAGCAAACAACACAGTTCAATTAGTTGCCGATCGCCTCCAGAGTGCCCTAATTGATGATATTTTTGTCTTGCCTTCATTCCGTTCAACTGAACGATTTTCCTCTTTATAAATCAGACCGGAGCATCTGATACAAGGTGCTAAAAATCCTTTTATTCTGACACAAATATTAGTTGATCTGGGGAAAACTTTAGCTGTAGATGTTGTAATAGTAGACTTGCGTGCTGGACTTTCGGAATTTTCTACTGGACTTCTTTTAGACCCACGAGTTTACCGCATTTTTGTTACCACTTTAAGTGGGCAGTCTATTTCAGGAACAACAAGACTTCTAAAACTGTTGGGGGAGAGAGCGCCATCCGCACGGAATACAGACCCATTACCAGCAATAATCATTAGTCAAGTTCCTGATGAAGTTCAAAATACAGAATTATCACCTGATCTAGAAAAAAGTTTGTTATCTGAACCAGAAAAAACACTAATTAAGGCAGCTAAATCTTTTATAAAAGAAGATCAAGAAATTATAAGAGTGATTACAGGATTTTATGATAATTTGCTTATTTTACCTTCAAGTTGGGAAGAGGTAATAACTAGAATTAATCGTTCAGAAATTATCGATGCTGTACGCCCATTACTAGATTTATTACCTATAAAACGTGGTCAGCCTCTTGAAGAAAGCCCTCCTACTTTAAAATCTCAAAGAGAAAGTTTCACAGAATTTACTAAAAAACTGGTGTTTGCAGAAACGACAGAAGCAGATGATTTTTTAGCCACTATTCCTTTACGTAACTTGGCTTCAGATCACAGACGCCAAGTCCCAATTACAGTTGTAGTTGGAGCTAAAGGATCGGGAAAAACCTACACTTTTTTACAAATAATTCGTAGAGAAAACTGGCAAACTTTTGCTGAAGATGCTTGTGCAACTCAGGTTCAAGTCGATGCTTTCATTTGCCCTATTTTGGCATCAAAAAACCTTGACCCTCCAGCTGTGCAATTGGTAGGGGAAGTCCAGAAAAAAACAGCACAGGTATTGGGTTTTAATAGTCCCAGAGACATCCAAAGTATTCGTGACCATATTGGAAATTTTGGTCAGCTTAATCTATACGAAGGACAGTGGCGAGAACGGTGGTTAGATTTAATGGCCTGGGGTGTTGGATTCCAACCTCAAAAAGAGGGTGCTGGTAGAGCATTAACTGAACATCTACTTCAGAAGCAACAGCGACTGCTTATAGTTATTGATGGTCTAGAAGACCTTTTCCAGAACTTTGCTAGTAACGAAACTCAACAGACAGCTCTACGGGCTTTACTTCAAGAAGTTCCAGAGTGGCTTGGGCAGCAGCCTAGTCGTCCTCTAGGTATTCTCATTTTTGTTAGACGTGATATGGTACTGGCTGCTGTACGCCAAAATGCGGCCCAAATGATCGCACGCTACGAGCCTTATGCTCTGAAGTGGAATAGAGAAGAGGCTTTAAGACTCGTGGCTTGGGTAACTAACCGATCAGAAATCAAACTCAACATTGATATCGAAAAACTTCAGGATTTGCGGGAAGAGGAACTGACTCAGATTTTAGTACCTTTATGGGGTAAAAAACTAGGTTCCGATAGCTCGAAGGAAGCTGCTTCAGCCAGATTTGTGATTGCAGCGCTTTCAGACTTTAGAGGACAAATTCAATCACGGGACTTAGTACGTCTTCTCCATTTAGCTGCAAGAGAATCTGTAAATGATAATCGCTGGCAAGATCGCATTCTTGTTCCTGCAGGAATTAAGGGTGCTTTACCTGAATGCAGCACTCAGAAAATAACGGAAATTGAGTTAGAAAACACCGCTTTAAAAGATGTTTTTACTAAATTACGTAATCTTCTTGAAGAAGAGCGAAAAATTCCTTTCACGCGCGAGCAGCTACGATTATCTGTAGAAGAAATGAAGATATTGGAAGAAAATGGTGTAGTCATTCGAGAAAAAGATGATTATTATATGCCGGAAATCTTTCGTTTAGGATTGGGCTTTTCGTTGACTGCTGTTGGGCGTCCGTCGGTTATGTCGCTGGCGCGTCGTGCTGCTAAACGGGGAGCTTAAAAAGCGAAAGCCTACTTTAAGTTAATTGCGATCGCACCATCCAAGCTAAGATACCTAAAATTTGCTCCACTGGGGGAATCAAGTATTCAGTTAAATCAATAGTTACAGTGCTGTCCTTCAACTTGAGAAAGTCCACAGGTTGCCACTGCTAACACTACCGTCAATAGTAGTAATAGGTTTTTCGTTTTTGGCATTAAATCTTTGAGCAGCGATCATTTCTGCAATACACTGCCCCAAGGTTAAACTCTTGTTTGACTTTTGTTTGACTTTTCTTAGAGAAAACTCTCTATAAGACATCAACTGTCTCCCATGAAATCCCCTCTCTGTTTTGGGATACCATGTACACACAAATTAATCACCCCAATTTTTGCTGTGTATTGTGTGTACACCGTAGCTGTTTCGGCAGAGGGTTGGAGGTAAGGTTACGCCGGATAAATCCGCAAGCGGCGATTTGGTTCTTCCCCAAAACTGTGCGACTTGAGGCGATAGTGTTCTACCAACTCATGTTGCATCTTGCGGACTTGAGGAGAACGGGGGAGTAACTCGACTGGTTGCCCTTTGGGAATGACAATTTGCTCTACAGCTAATCTCGCTTCTTCGAGAGCGTCAATTTCGTCGTCGCTGCCGCTGTGCAAAAACAGTTGCAGTTCTTTGTCATCGGCAATTTCTGGGTCATCAATGTTCAGTAAGCGGCGTAAACCACGGGTAATCTGGGGAATGGTACTGGATTTAATCATGTGAATAGGCACATGACGAGCCTTAGCCATTTGACGTAATTTGGCGTGGTTTTTGACGTGCGATCGCAATGCCAAAATTGCATCAGCACTATCAATATCTTTTGTCAATACTACTGGTAAAGTTAGTACATTGATTACCTGTTCTAGTTGATGGCGACTAACACCATAGGGATAAATGTGCAGTGGCAAATCTTCGCCATTGGGCCCGGACTGTCTAGTTGCATTAAAATCAATACTTTCAGAATAATTGAAAGATTCATCTAGCAAGCGATCAAATTCACTGCGTCCAGAAACCCGTTCGCGTTCTACAGGCAATGCTGGTAGTGCAACCATTTGTCCAGATGCCCGCCAACCATTAGCTGGTCGTGGTGGTGCAAAAGATTCCTCCCCTGTGGCTATTTGTCCACCGCGACCATTGACAACGGCTAACTGTCGTGTAACTGAGACTTTGCCATGTTCATCAACGGTTCTTGTCTGTGGATTAGGTTGACGCCCTCGCAGTAGATTATCTACAGTGTCAGCAACGCTTTCATGGACAACCCAGCGCTGACGCTCTAACATTTCCACAGCAATTTCAAAGGTGGGAGGGGCTTTGCGTTCCAAAACGGTTTTTTGACTACCCCGGCGTCTGGCTTCGTCGTCTCCCAGTGTCACAGCTTGGATACCGCCAACTAAATCAGCAAGAGTGGGGTTTTTGATCAGGTTTTCAATTTGATTACCGTGGGCAGTACCTACTAGCTGCACACCCCGCTCAGCAATGGTACGAGCTGCTAAAGCTTCTAGCTCGGTGCCAATTTCATCAATCACGATGACTTCTGGCATGTGATTTTCCACTGCTTCAATCATGACTTGATGCTGTTGTTCTGGATGAGCTACTTGCATTCGTCTAGCTCGACCAATGGCGGGGTGGGCAACATCACCATCCCCAGCGATTTCATTAGAGGTATCGATAATTACCACTCGCTTATTCAAATCATCTGCCAAGACACGGGCAATTTCACGTAAAGCAGTGGTTTTACCTACACCTGGACGCCCAAGCATGAGAATCGATTTACCAGTTTCCACCAAATCGCGGATCATGCCAATGGTTCCGAATACCGCTCGACCAACACGACAGGTCAAGCCAATAATCTTGCCAGTGCGGTTACGAATGGCGCTGATCCGATGCAAAGTTTGCTCAATTCCTGCGCGATTATCTCCACCAAAGGTTCCGACTCGCACAATGCAATCATCTATCTGTTCTTGAGTAACGGGTGCATCGCTGAGATACTCTGCTTGATTAGGAAAGCGAGCTTCTGGGCGACGACCCAGATCCAAGACCACCTCTACTAAACTATCTCGTTTGGAATGATTCTCTAGTACTTGTCGCAGGTCTTGGGGCAAAATATCTAACAACTTTTGGAGATCGTCTGTAATCGTCATGCTTTTCTGGTGACGTTTTTCAAAGATAACGAATGAGCGATTAGCGCTCCTGCCGTGACTTGAGCTGGGAAACGAGAGAATGGGCAAGCTCTACAGCCTGCCAGAGTAATTCGCCGTCTTCTTCTAGGCGAATAGTTGCTTTGACACTTGTGTTATTTACCTCCTTATTCTCTAACTGTTCGAGAATTGGTGACAGCAATACACGGGCGTAGCTGCCGTAGGCTACCCCAGAAATTGAGGAGGGGGAGATTGACAGACGCGGGGACGCGGTGAAAAAATTCTCCGTGTCTCTGTGTCTCCGTGTCTTTGTGTCCTCTTCTCCTGCCTCTTTGAGCAGTCCCATCGCTTTGAGTTTGGCAACAGTGTAGCTATTGGTGCCACCTGCTAATTGCACATATCCCGGTAATTTGGCTGCCAAAACTTTTTGTCCCAATTTCACTGCTGCTATGGTGGTGCCATCTCCAATATCACCACTCATGGGACGGCCATCGGTTTGCCAAATTAAAGCACTATGGCATGGGGCAATCAACTCATAAATTGCGTGTAGATAATCAATCAGATCCTCACCATCAGGACAGCTAATGGCTAATACCTTTAGTTGGTTTACCCACGGTGAAATTGCTTGCCACAAGCGCTGGAATTCTGCTAAGTGTCCTACTTTTGTATGTATTTCTACAGCATCTACTCCCGTTGACATTACCAATGGTGCGATCGCTCCCGGCTTTATCATATGTGACTCTGTATAAATTATATCATATGGACAAACTGGAATGCAGCGTCCACAGCCATAGCATTTTTGTTCAACAACTCCTGAAAAGTGGTCTTGTATACGGTTAAACACAATTGCTTGCGCCGGACAAATCCTTTGACAGGGTCTGGGGCAGTCGGTAGGGCACTTAGTAGAATTAAACTCGGCTTTGCGAAAATGGGGATCTTCTCCATCGTTCAAGCTGACCATCAAAAAGGGTGAGTTACCTTTGTAGTCAAAGCCTCGCTCCTGAGCGTCTCTAGTTAAGGCTCTGGCTACTTGCAACGCTTCTTGCGCCGCAGCAATCACTGCTGGATCAGCTGCAACATCTATGCAGTCAGTACCCGCCAAAGTGTAGGCTAATGTCAAACTTCTGACCGCAGGCAAGTGCTGGAAGCTAGCTCCGCAAATGAGCTTGAACCAGTGACCTTGTTTGAGAGATTGTAAAGGGGCGAACAGATCAGTCACATCTCTATTATGCGTTTACGCGAATAAAAATAGTAGTCTGTGATCATAAATTGTTCTGATTTCCTCACGGGGGGTGAGGGAGATGTGGTTCGACTTCTCCTGTCGGATGTGCTACGCGTAGCTTGCTACCGCGTAGGGGTACGCGGTAGGTAAATTAATTTTTATTTATATTTTCCCATCTTCGACTGCGCCTAATGCCTTGAGGGTGGCAATTTCAGCTGAGGTTAAACCCTTAACGCCTGTGATATTCATGTGTTCATAGGGGCGATCGCTTCTGAGGGTTTTTAAACACTCACCAGTTTTAATATCCCATATTTTGATTGTTTCATCTCGGCTACCGCTAATTAAGGTTTCACCATCAGGACTGAAGGCAACTGAAAATACCCAAGCAGTATGTTCCTGTAATGTTTTCAAACATTCTCCGGTGGGAATATTCCACAACTTAATAGTAAAATCTTCACTACCTGTAGCCAGGATTTGCCCATCAGGACTAAAAGCTATGTCCTGTACTACTTTCGAGTGTCCTTGCAAAATTTTTAAGCATTCGCCTGTTTCTAAATCCCATAATCTCACTGTACTGTCAGAACTCCCGCTAGCAAGAATTTTACTGCTAGGATGAAAGTCAACCGAGCGAATAGTACCACTATGTCCCTGGAGAATTTTTAAGCATTCACCTGTATTAACATCCCAAAACTTGATATTAGAATCAAAACCCCCACTCGCTAATGTTCCATTAATGGGATTAAATGCAACTGAATGTACTGTACTTTGATCTGCATCAATAGTTGTTAGACATTGCCCTGTTGCAATTGACCATACCTTTAATTGTCTATCACTACTACTACTAGCTAGCAGCTTACCATCAGTACTAAAAACAATTGAATATATCCAGTCTGTATGCCCAGATAAAATTTTTAAGCATTCACCTGTATCGAGATTCCATAATCTGACTTTTGCGTCAGCACCACTACTGGCAAGCATTTTTCCACAAGGACTAAATGCAACTGAAAATACCCAAGCAGTATGTACTTGCAAAGTTTTTAAACATTTACCTGTGTTGGCATCCCAGATAATTGTTGCATCATTGCCTCCGCTAGCAAGAGTTTTACCAGATGGGTTAAAAGCTACCGAACTGATCCAATCGGCATGACCCTGGATAGTTTTTAAGCATTCACAGGTATTGATATCCCATATCTTAACTGTCTTATCATAGCTACCACTAGCTAAGGTTTGAGCAGATGGGTTAAAGGCTAATGAACGCACTACATTATTGTGTCCCGGAATAATCTTTAAGCATTCCCCAGTTTGAACATCCCAAAGTCGTACTTTTTGGTCAACACCACTACTAGCAATTATTTGATCACAAGTACTAAAGACAACTGACATTACAGTATCAGTATGACCTTGGAGAATATTGAGACATTTTCCTGTATTAATATCCCACAAGCGGATTGTGCGATCGCTACTACCACTGGCAAGAATTTCGCCAGTAGAATTTAAAGCAATTGACCGTATTCCTTTAGTGTGACCATGAAGAATTTTCAAGCATTCTCCACTGTTAATATCCCAAATCCTGATTGTGTTGTCTCTATGTCCACTACCACTAATCAACCTCATACCAGAAGGGTCAAAGGCTACTGAACGTACATAATCGCTATGCCCATCTAAAGTTTTTAACGATTCTCCAGTATTTACATCCCAAAGCCTGATGATATTTTCATTACCACTACTAGCAAGTATTGTCCCGCTGGGATTGAAAGCGATTGAACGTATTCCCGAAACATGACCTGGCAAACTCTTGAGACATTCTCCTGTTTGAATAGACCATAGTTTTATTGTTTGATCGTAACTACCGCTTGCAAGTATTTGACCACAAGGGCTAAAAGCAACAGCAGGGATGATACTACCATGACCTTTGCAAGTTAAAATTTCTCTATAGGTGGCAGTTTCCAACAAGCGAACTATGCCATTTCCATCACCTGTAGCTAATAGCCTTCCATCAGGACTGAATGCAACTGAAAAGATGGCACCTAACGCTTGTGTAAAAGCACAATCTACTAAACTTGCTGCCAAAAAGTTGACATTTACCAAATTTACATGAGTAAAATTCGCTCCTTTAATGACTGCACAACTTAAATCTCTTCCCTGCAATGCTGACTTATCTCTCTTCAGGGCTAACGTTGCGGCATTCCCGCCAACATAACCCACCTCATCTTCGCTTTTACCTCGTGTCGCTTCAATCACACTAATCAGGGATTCGTGATTAGCTAACATCGGTAAAAGCAAATCCATGACGGCTTTTGTGAGTGGTGCTTTGCCAAAAGTCTCTCTTAGCTTTTCCAAAGGCTCACTTTTAAATGTTCTTAGTGGTGCGTTCCCCAAACCATTACCACGTGAGAAATAACCAGACCAAGTATCATCAACGGGTGTGAGACTTTGATCTATGGGCGATCGCGCCTGTGCCAATTCCGTAAAATCACTAGCTAATGCCCCTAGCTCAGCAGCAAATTTATACGCTACAAAAAACTCTAACAGCGATCGATGCGCTGGAGTATAGTCACCATCAGCATTGCGGACAAGCATTGTCTGGGCCATCATGTCATAATGCCAGTGATCTAAATCCTTCTCTTGTTGCACAACAGAACCAAATAAGCGGCGAATGCGTTCCGGGAACAGTCGATAATTCAAGCTCATTTGGTTTGTAGACAGCATTTCCCAAGAAAGTTCGCACAAAAAGTACAGTTTTTCCGCTAAAGAGGTAAAAGTACGTTCTGCTTTGATATCGCGTTCCATCTTGCGCCGCACTGCATACAAATAAACCCGTGACATATCCACAGGTTTACCAGCCTCAATCTCTGGCAATGCTTCCAAAATTAAGTCAGTCATTACCGGACGACGGGCTAAGTCTAATAATTGCGGATTGCCGATTACTTGTGCAACTGTCGCTGCTTCCGCCTGATATAAAAGCACCTGCTGAATTTGCTCATCGTTGAATTTTTCCAGTTCCAAAACTTCAAATTGCGGTGTTTCCCCGGTCAATTTTTTAGTTGATGCTTGCAGTTCTGCATTTAGTAAAGCCCGTCCTTCTTTCGCCTCTGGGAAATGTTCAGTACGACAAGTGAGGATCACTTTAGCACCGGGAACTACTACCTTTGCCAATTCCCAAAAGTTGTTAATCATCTGTTGGCGGTCAACTTTTGCTGCCATTTCGTCAAAGCCATCGAAAATCAGCAGCAATTTACCCATGCGATTAAGTTGGTCAAAAACTTCGCTGTTGATGCGAATATTGTGTTGGGTAAAAAAGAAACCTGCCAAAACATTCTCCACATTTAGCGCCCTAGCAAAGTCACGTAAAGTGATTACCAAAGGAAGACGGGGACGTTCAACACCACGTTTTTGAGCATCGCGGTAACGTTGCAGTGCTGTCCAAGCATAGTAAAAGACAAACCAAGTTTTACCTGTGCCAAATTCTCCTAGAATTGAGATATGCTCTTTGGCAGGGTCATCAAGCCAAAGGTCAATGTAACCATTAATCCAACCGTCTTCTGCTTCATATCGACTCACCCCGATGCGCCGCTTAGTTACTAAATCAATTTCTTCTTTGGTGCAAGCAAGCGGTACATACTTGGTATCAATTTGGCGACGTTTGATTTCTGCTTCTAGCCAGTCGAGATACCCGCTAAAGTCAGCATCTAAATCAATTAGTTCGTCAAATGTAAAGCAGTCAAGGCGATGATTTTCTTCCTTTTTAACTTCATCCCTGGCGGCGCGGGAAATACGGCGGGTAGTTACTAACCACCCTTCATCAGTTTTTTGCTCATCAACTGAGGAACGCAAGGCCATTACATCACTCAGTCCTACTTCTCCCGCCACGCCACGTACAAGAATGCGGTCATAACTGCGACGTACTGGGATATTGATAATCCATTCAAAATATTCCTCTGTCCAGATTTCATACTTTTCAAAGCTATAGCCCAAGGTTTCAAACCATCCTCGCATTTGTTGGGCTAAGGCGTAGACGCGAAGTGTCTTGTTGTTAGTTGCAGTTGCAGTTCCTGGTAATGCGGGATAATTTTCAACTGCTAACCTGGCGATTTCTGTGCGAATTCCCTCCAGCGTTGGTAATCTTTCCAGTTGTTCTTGGATACTTGCAATCCTTTTATGTAGAGAACCTATTTTTTGGTTCATCAACACATCAGCAGGTGTACGACTACGTTTCGCCACTTCGATAAATACCGTCGCAAATTCAGCTACCTCTCGTCTGACATCAAGTTGCAAACCTCTGATATCATCGCCCAATGCATAAGCATCGAGAAAAGTATCAACCTCAGAAAGCAGAATTGAGGGATTGTTATGGTCTAATGCTGTGCGAAAAGCTTGTTTAATTGCTTCTTGTCGAAATAATTCCAGTAATGGTTTTGGTTTACCTACACCATATTCTACTAAGGCGTAAGCGTAAACACCGCTAAAATCAGCAGGTGGATGCTCTGGATCTAGATGAAATTGTTGGAGTAACTTAATTACAGTTTCACTACGCAGAATTTTTTCTTTAATTAAAGGATTAGCAATGCTAGTAATGGCGTTAAACACTAGATCTAGGTTAATCAAGCTCATTAGTATACTCCGAAAGCACAGAGCTATCTTGCTAACTAAGGGTTAATTACTATTACAAATGATTTACCGCCAAAAAAAGTTTTATTTTATACTTTCTCAAGTATTGAGTAGGTCGGCGTGAATATTTATTATTGAGATAAAGTAGAAAGCAAGGAGCAAAAAGCACGAAGAAAAAGAGTTTAAGTCTATTTTATTTTTCAATGCATAGTTGTGTTTTTCCACGTCGTTTTACTGATCGCAAGAATATACCTAACATCTGCTTTCACCTATCGGCGTTAACTGCCACAACAATAGCTAACACTTTCAAGTGCTGATGTGAAGTGGGAAATTAACTGAAACTTTTACTAACATGCGATTGCGTCACGATTAAATCTGTTGTTTGTACTTGCGTCACGATGGGAACGCGAGTAAAAGTATAATGCAACAATTTATTCTTTGATTACTAGAAAAGCAGTTCAACATCATAGCGATCGCATTTATCGCATTTTAGCAATTAGCGCGATCGCTCAATGCACCATCAAATTGTGACTACCAATCAGCTTGATGCATCGAGAGCGGCTGAGGGCGGGGTATGATCGGTATTAGTTTGACGCGCAGTACGCCGCTTGCGTAGCCTGTCGTAGACATCGCTTTTACGAGTTCCTCCAGCCATTTGATACTCATGGCTATTTTTACCAAACTTATAAGCAACGCCAAGCAAAATTTGCTGAGAGTAGTCTGCTAAATCTTTTTCTTTTTCAGCAATCTGAGTTGATAAAACATCAATAGTAGAGAGGATAGTATTGTAAGTTTCCAGAGATTCACGTAGAGATGCAATTTTATCAGTATAATTTTTAACTGTTAAGCCCACTCCAATATCTAGCGTTGGACTAATTGATTTGACGCAGGCTAGACGCATCTCTGCCTTACTGAGAACACCGGAATTACGTTTTTGTCTTGCCATAATTGATACTCATTTCTTAAAATTCTCATAACTCTATAGTGGACAATTGTTTCCCAGATTGTCATACGTAAAATTATTGGTTTTTGTAAAAAAAATAACTTATAGTCTTCTAAAACAAATGTCAAAGCAGAAGTTGCTTCCGGCTGCGCGGAATACGGAAACGTCGCAGCAAAAATTACTTCCGGGACGACAGAAGTTGCTTCCGGCTGCGCGGAATACGGAAACGTCGCGGCAAAAGTTACTTCTGGGACGACAGAAGTTGCTTCCGGCTGCGCGGAATACGGAAACGTCGCGGCAGAAGTTACTTCCGGGACGACAGAAGTTGCTTTCGTTGAGTTCAATAGGCGATCGCTTATCATCATACCTATATCAGAATTGACGAAAAATGGCGATCGCTTTTTGAATTCTCAGGCGCTCAAATGCATAATTAATCAGCGATTGCTCATGATTGCACCCATATAAGGATTGAGAAAAAGTGGCGAGGTCAATAACGCGCACCAAAAATTTGTTCTACAGTCAGATTTAGATCTGGAAATATTAGCGACTCTATACGATCGTTACCTCTAAATTTTTTTCCCCTATATTCACCTTCATCACTTAAAGAGTAAATTGTGATTGTTGGCTGTTTGGGATCGCCTATCAACTCTTTGCTACCCAAAGCTGCATAATCTACAATCCAATATTCTTGAATACCCATTTCTTCATAATCAGCAAACTTTTTATGATAATCATCTCTCCAGTTAGTACTGACCACTTCAATTACTAATGGTATTGATTCTGGTTTACTAAGGATTGATTGTTTTTCCCATAGTGGTTCATTGCTCAAGTTGGAAAAATTTATTAATAAAACATCTGGATAGTACCCTGACGTTTTATTTTCTGGTTTCACTGTAGCGGTTTTAGGTATACCGTAAAAAAGTTTAAGGCGAAGGCATTCATAACCTAAAATAATTGTTAAAAAAGCTACAATTAGCTCGTGCTTCCCTGATGGTGGGGGCATTTGAATAATATCTCCATCGTGTAATTCATACCGGATATTTTCTGGTTGTGTTGCTAAAAACTCTAAAAATTCATCAAATGTAACTAGTTTTTGTAGTGCTTGTGTCATTTCCTTAACTCTCTCTTATCTAATATCTTGGCTAGCAATTAAGCATCAAAACAGTTGAGATAGCTGATTAATTCTCGGAACTGTTTATATTTTTCTTTCAATTGCCTTTACTAAAGATTCTTTCGGTAATTGTTACACTAGGGCGATCGCTCTAGTGCGAATTTTTATAGGTGAAGTCATAGAAAACTTGATTTTATTGGCATCTAGCTTAGATTATAACGATAGCAAACCGACAGATGCGTTAGCGTATCCTACGCTTAAGCAAGCTACGCGGAGCGTCTCGTTCGCGTTAGCGTCTCCGAAGGAGAAGAGAAGCTTAACGAAGTTATCGCCCATAATCACACCCATATCAGAATTGACGAAAAATGGCGATCGCTTCACTCTCTTGACGAGGTGGGTTTACTTAGGTAGTAGCGTGTCTAGCCTTAAATGTTGCAAAAAAATTGTAGGTTGGGTTGAGCGGAGCGAAACCCAACATGTATCTCGGTGTTGGGTTTGGTTCCTCAAACGCCACTTCCCTCAACGGTGGGAACCCCCGCACGTGAGTGGCTCCCCAACCTACGGCTATTACACTATTTTAGCCTTGACACGCTAGTAGATTCTCAATCTCATTTGCTGCACGATTCGCTGAGATGAGAAAATTCTATCTTTACAGAATCGCTTGACTGGATTATGAAAGGCAAAGGCGATCACTGAGGATTCCTCGTTAGTGACGTACCCGACGCTGACTCTTCGAGTACAGCGCGGGCTTCTCAATGACTCTTCTATGAAGACATTAATTGAGCTTTAAGGGCGTGCGTCCCACGCGCCTTTATGTTGATAGCCGCGTTTAAATCCCTGCACAAACTTGTATGACATATAGGACAGTTATGTACTCTTTGAGATAGCGGCTTTTTAACTTTGTGACCACAACTAGAACATTCTTGACTAGTACCATTTGGATTTACAGCTATTACCTTCAAACCAGCGTTTACGGCTTTGTTTGAA